>Ga0105100_10000648_pt1 | contig 20483 bp, 14 predicted proteins | sample PPLLak12cMay2015_2_FD_87033 | JGI IMG/M metagenome (GOLD analysis project Ga0105100, IMG submission 87033) | Freshwater sediment microbial communities from Prairie Pothole Lake near Jamestown, North Dakota, USA - PPLs Lake P8 Core (1) Depth... | ecosystem: Environmental > Aquatic > Freshwater >...
CACGTCTGCCTCATCAACCACGACTTCAACCTGCTGGACCGCATCGTGCCCTGGCTCGACAGCCTGCAGTGATGCAACGGGCACCACGACAGTATGGAGAGCCGCAAAGGGAGGAGGAAGGCTGTCGGAGGAAACCCTGGCAAGGGTCCAGGCAAGGCTCCAACAGGCCCGGAAGCAGAAAAAGACCGTGGCTGCATTCACTGAAGTTGCCGGAACGACAGGCAAGAGACAGGCCCGGGAGGCTGCCATGTCCATGTATTTCCTGGATGAGACAGATGATTGGCCGGAATACCAGACCATCCGGGATGAGATCCATCGACTGGAAAGGGAGCATCTTGAGCTGAGCAGGGAGTTGGCGGAAATCGAATCCGGCCGTGCGGCCGGCTCTACAGCCGACGACCCGGCAGCCAGGATCCATGGCCTCCGCGCCAGACTGAAGGATGTCCAGAGGAAGCTCGATGAATCCTTGAGCATGTACCGGTAGCTCCTGGGCTTGATCTCGCCCCATCCGGCAGCACTGGTCCGCACCCGGCCGTCCCGGCCAAAGCCCCTTCCGGTCTTCTCCTTCAGCGATGTTTATTTTTTGGCGTCTCAGTACTGCAACCAGATATCTTCGTAGGGTGGGCAAAAGCGGTAGCGTTGCCCACCAAAAAATGCGGCTCCACTTCCCGGTGGGCAAGACAGAGACCTTGCCCACCCTACCCCGAAGGTGTGTCTGGTTTGATTTCCCGTAGTAGTATTAGGAACCTGGAAGAGGTCACCGATGCGACCCTTTGCAAAGAAGACGAGATCACAATGGGTCGCAGGGTTTCCACCGCATCGATGCACCCTCTCACGCCGGCCAGGGCGGAGCAGGGAGACTCTCGGGCTAGAGCATTCCCTTGGATGAGGGAACACCTGTCCGTCTCGGATCCATTTGTGTGGCCTGGTCCAGGGCGCGGCCAAGGGCTTTGAACACGGCCTCCAGCATGTGGTGGGCGTTGCTGCCGTACATGACGTGGACGTGCAGGGTGATCCCTCCTCGCTGGCTCAAAGCCCGAAGAAATTCGGGCATGAGCTCCGTCTCGAAGGTCCCCACACGGGATGCCATGGGCGGGGCCTCATAAACGAGGTAAGGACGGTTGGAGAGGTCCAGAGCAACCCGGGCGCACGCCTCATCCATGGGGACATGGGCTTCGCCGTACCGCCGGATGGATTTGCGATCGCCGACGGCGCAGGCCAGGGCCTCCCCCAGGCAGAGTCCCATGTCTTCGACCGTGTGGTGCGCGTCGATCTCCAGGTCCCCCCGAGCCTGAATCGTCAGGTCGAAAAACCCATGGACGGCAAAAAGCGTCAGCATGTGGTCCAGGAAAGGCACCCCCGTCTGGAGACTGGCGGTGCCCTGCCCGTCCAGGCTGAATTCCACCCGGATATCCGTTTCGTTGGTCTTCCGATCGACCCGTCCGGTCCTCTCTCCCATGGTCCTCCCCATTGATCCACGATTATGACAAAACACTCCGTCGGGGAGGAGTCATCACCCCGGCCCCGACGCATCAAAGGTCGAACCGGTCCCCGACCCGCACTCCCTTCTCCTCGGCCCACTCGGCGCCCGAAACCTTGCCTCCCGCAGCCGAGCGGACCTTGCCGACAACCAGTTTGCCGCCCGATACCGCCACATGAATCCCCTGATTGTCAATAGCCAGAATCGCGGCGGGTTCGCCCGAAGGTGCTTCCGGAGCAAACCGGCAGCCGAAAAACCGCGTCTTCTCGCCCTTGCAGAGAGCGAAAGCCCCCGGCTGCGGGTCGCAGCCGCGCACCAGATTGTGCACCTCCTGCCCCGGCCTGGACCAGTCGATGGCAGCCACGGCATCGGTGCATGGCGGTTCGTAAGTGGCCAGGGACTCGTCCTGAACGATCTTTGGCGCTTTCCCCTGTTTGATCAGTTCAATGGACTCGACGATGCCGTCGACCCCCATGGGGAAGAGATGGTTGAAGTAGAGGGAACCCGTCGTATCCTCGGGCTGGATCGGAATCTCTTTCTGGAGGATGATGGGGCCCGTGTCGATGCCCCCATCGGGCTGGAAGATGGTGAGCCCCGTCCGGGTGTCCCCCATGATGATGGCCCAGTTGATGGCGCTCGAACCCCGATGGCGCGGCAGGATCGATGGATGATAGCAGATGGCTCCCCGGGTGGCCGTTTCGAAGAATCGGGGCGGAATGATGTCCGTCACAAAGGCCAGCACGGTGAGATCCGGCTGCAGCGCTTTGTATTTAGCAAAGACCTGATCATCTTTGTATGTTGCGGGTTGATACACGGGAATCCCTTTGGAGCCCGCCGCTTCCTTGATGGGATCGGCTTTCCCTTTCCGGTCTGGCGGAGCATAGACCGCTACGATGCTCTCCCCCCTGTCCAGAAGAGTCTCCAGGGTTTTCACTCCAAATGCCGCCTGTCCAATCAACACGATGCGCATCATGTTCTCCCGCTTCCATGAAATGAGTTCCCCTCCCGGGCACCGGCTTGGCGGCTGACGCATCGGCTGCGGATCGTGCTTCCCGCTCCCTCTGGCACACCTGACTGCGGCAGCGATGAGGGCGCCCGGGCCCCTTGAAACCATTCAGTAATGTGCATCCAGCATGGAGTAATGCTCTAGCTCTCGGTACCCATTCGATGGCCAGCTCAGCCGCCAAAGGTCCGTGAAGCCTCAAGACAGTGATGGAATTTTCAGTTCAGGGAAGTCTCGGGAGAGAACGATCGAAGCAGCATCGGAACCCGATCATCTCGAGGCAGAGCAGGAATCTTCAAAGGGAGCAGGAATCCGAGTCCACGTGGATCCACGCCTCGACCCGTATCATGGGCCGTGGAAAACAGCAAGGAAAAACCCGGTACCAAAGCCAGATGGGACTGCAAGTCATGGTGCTTTGAAATACGAGGTGAGACGTTCGAGAACCCACGGGCTTCTCTGTTTGAACGGCCTTGTCCGCAATGCGCAGCGATCGAACCCGCAGATGGGACATTCCGGCTCCGAACAGGGCTCTGCATGGATCATCGCCTCCACCATGCCCCCCAGCTCAGCTTCGAGAATCCGCCTGAGCTCCATGACCTCGGCATGGGCGTCCTCCAGGGTCATTTCCCGCGGCAGGATGAGGTGGAAGTCCAGGAACAGCCGGTTGCCGGATCGCCAGGCCCGAAGCCGGTGGATGTCGATCCAGTTCTCCCTGCGATGCTCGCTCACCAGGCGAACGATTTCGTTGAGGAGCTCCGGATCGGCGGCATCCATCAACCCCGCAAAGGAGTGGCGCAGGAGCTGGGCACCCGCCCCCAGAATGATGAGGGCCATGAGGCAGGCGATGGCTCCGTCCAGCCAGTAGAGACGGGTCTGCTGGACGAGGAGAAGTCCCCCGAGCACTCCGGCCGTGGACCAGGCGTCGGTCAGGACGTGCTTTCCGTCGGCCGTGAGGGTGAGGGAGCGGGTGCGCCTGCCCACATGGAGCAGACCCAGTCCCAGGGCCAGGTTCACCATGCCCGCCACCACGAGAAGCCACAGACCGGCCTGGAGGTTGGGGAGCTCATGCGGCACCATGATCTGCTGGTACCCCTGGTGAACGATCCCCAAGGCAGCGAAGACAATCAGGGCGCCCTCGAACCCCGCTGAAAAATATTCGATCTTTCCGTGACCGTAGGGATGGCTGGGATCGGGCGGCCTCGACGCCAGGATAACGCTCAAGAGGGCGAAGGCGCTGGCCACCACGTTAATGATGGACTCAAGGGCATCCGAGAGGATCGCCGCCGAGCCAGTCAGGTAGTAATTATAAAATTTGAGGCCCATGAGAGCCGCACCCACGAAAAGCGAGCAACAAACAGCCAGGATACGATTTCTGGCCATCTGCTTTTCCTCGCGATCCTGTGCCATCCCTCAGGAGTCTCCCCTGTTTGGCTTCGACCGACCGGACTTGACGGCCGGGTACTCAAAGGGAGACTCCGGCGCTCATTCGCTCGATCGTTCTGAACATCCTGTTCCAATGAACCTATATTATTCCCACAGATCCATGAATACAAGCCAACAGCCAACCCTTCAGCAAACCTGGAACAAATGATTTCATCTCCGTGGCCCTTCGGGCTATATTGAAGCACCGAGTGAGCTGTATTGCCTCGGGAGCAACAGGTGAGCTGTCAGAGGATGAAGCATCCACAGGCCATGTCGAGCCGGGAGCCTGGAAATCATGCTCGAGCGCGTCAAATTCCCCAACTGGTTCAAACGGAATCGGCCGGAGCCACCCAGGCGCGACCTGACGGGTGTGTTCCGGGCAAAGTACGAGCAGTTCAAACAGCTGCTGGATTCTAATGCCGAACTGTCCAGGATCATTGCCGATATCGAGGACAAACTCCAAGGCCACAAGCTCTTCGGAATGGCCTACATCCGATCCCAGTCGGCCCGCGCCGTCTTCTACACACTGCGCATGGTGGCCAGCCTCAACGCGCTTTCCGGCAACCGGCATCAGAGGCTGTCCGAAGTCGTCGGGCGGATCAATGAGCGGATCAAAGGACACATCGAAAGCCGAAGGGAGATCGAGCTCACAGACTGGATCCTGCCCTATTCGGGCATCAACAGAGAGATGGTCGACTGGGTGGGCGGCAAGAACGCCAATCTGGGTGAAGTGCTGAACCGGGCTCAGTTGCCCATCCCGGAGGGATTCGCCATCACCACCGTGGCATTCAACCATTTCATGGCGGCCAATGATCTCATCGATGAGATCAACAAGCGAAAGATGGCCCTCGATCCCTCAAACCCCGAGAGTCTGAACGAGGCGAGCGAGGAGATTCAGAGGCTCATCATTTCAGCGGCTGTTTCTGGGGAGCTGGCTCAAGCCATTCTCGACGCCTACGACGACCTGAGGGCGAGGATTTCGAGCCGGCAGGACGGCGAGTCGGAGATCCGGGTTTCCCTGCGCAGCAGCGCCATCGGCGAGGACAGTGAGCTTTCCTTTGCGGGCCAGTACCTGTCCGTATTGAATGTGCCGAGGGATCGGCTCATTCAGACGTACAGGTTCGTCGTAGCGAGTCTTTACACTCCACGTGCCATATCCTACCGGATGAACAAGGGAATTCGTGATGAAGACATCGCCATGAGTGTGGCCTGCCTCGAGATGGTCAATTCCGTGGCGAGTGGCGTAGCCTATTCGCATCATCCCTTCAACCCGCTGGCAGACCACATCATCATCAACGGTGTCTGGGGGCTGGGTCCCTATGCGGTGGACGGCGTGGTGACGCCGGACAGCTTCACGGTGGGCAAGGACTCTGCCCATCCCATCCTTCAAAGGTCCATTTCTCGAAAACCGGTCCAGCTGGTGACCAATCCCGAGGGGGGCCTCATCGAGATTGCCGTTCCGGAGAATCTTCGAGAATCCCCCTGCGTTTCGGACGACCAGGTGCGGGAGCTGGCGGCGTTCACGCAAACACTCGAGACCCATTACGGGTATCCCCAGGATATGGAATGGGCCATCGACCGAAGCGGTCGGCTGCTCGTCCTGCAGACGCGTCCCCTTCATCTCGGAGGAGGAGGCGAGTGCTTCCCGGAAAGCGAGGTTCTGAGACCTGCCGGGTGCATTCCGCTCATCGAAAACGCAGCCATTGCGGCTCCCGGGGTCGGATGCGGGCCGGCATACCAGGTAACCACGGATGAGGATCTGGCAGCTTTCCCCGATGGCGCAGTCCTCGTTGCCAGGCATTCCTCTCCCAAGTTTGTGGTGATCATGCAGAAGGCTCAGGCCATCATCGCCGACTCCGGGAGCGTCACCGGACATATGGCGTCCCTCTCCCGTGAGTTCGGCGTCCCCACCCTTCTGGACGCCAAAACGGCCATGGAGACCATCACCACCGGCATGGAGGTGACGGTGGACGGTTTCACCGGCCGAGTCTACCCGGGCCGGGTGGAGGAGCTCCTGGCCCTGCAGAAGCCGAAGGAAACCCACATGAAGGGTACCCCGGTCTTCGCAACCTTGAAGCAGGTGTCCGAGGCCATCGTCCCCCTGCGGCTCGTGGATCCAAAATCCCCAACCTTCTCGGCCGAGCACTGCGAGTCGCTCCACGACGTGATGCGGCTCGTCCACGAGCTTTCATATGCCGAGATGTTCCAGATCAGCGATGTGGTGTCGGCCGAGGAAGGCCACGCCATGAAGCTGGAGGCTCCGATCCCCCTGGACCTGAGGGTCATCGACCTGGGGGGAGGACTGGCCGATGTGCGCCCCAGCGCTCGGAAAGTGAAGGTGAAGCAGATCACCTCGGCACCGTTCAATGCACTCCTCAAGGGCATGCTTCACGAGGACCTTCGGTATCAAAGACCCCGCCCGGTGGAATTCAAAGGCTTCCTGTCCGTCATGAGCGAACAGATGCTGTCCAACACCTATGGTGCCGAGCGTTTCGGCGACCGGAGCTACGCCATTGTGTCGGACAAGTATCTCAATTTCAGCTCACGGGTCGGTTATCACTACGGCATTCTGGATTCCTACTGCGGGCAGACCATGAACAAGAATTACATCACCTTCTCCTTCAAGGGCGGGGCGGCTGACGACGTGAGGCGCAACCGAAGAGCGCGTGCCATAGCTCTCATACTCAAAGACCTGGATTTCAGTGTTGAGGTGATGGGAGACCGCGTGGACGCCAAGTTTCAGAAGTACCCCCAGGAGGAAATCGAGGCCAAACTCGACCAGTTGGGACGCCTGCTGCTCTTCACGCGTCAGATGGACATGCTGATGCACAGCGAGGCCAGTGTGAACGCCATCGCCAGGGCATTTCTCATCGGTGACTATCAACTGGAGGGAAAAGCAGAAGCGGGGGCAGAAGGCGGAGCTGCCGGGCTTGGAACGGGAGTATCGGGAGAGGAGGTTTGAGAATACCGGACGACCTGAAGCGCTGAAGCCGTCCGGTATTCCCGGGATGGAAAGGAGGCAGTTTGAGCTTTTGCAATTCTGAAGCCGAAGCGAGTGCTTCACCGTTCGTTGCAGAAAAATAATGGCGAACCGGGCCGCACAGCCCCCCGTCCAGCTAATTCTTCGCCAGAACACCCTGCTGCACCCTGCGCAGACATTCGGCAACGGACGAATAGTCCAGCGGTCTCGCCCAGCCACCGATCTTGGCACTGACGGCTGCCGGATCCGATGGCTTCATGAAGTGCAGAGCGCGTCCCACTTCGTCTCTAAGATCTGCCGGGACATGTCCCGCCGCAACCATGGGGAACTCCGGATAGAGCGGCGTGGAATGTGCCAAAGGCAAGCTGTCTTGCATGGGGTTGATCACCCTGAAGTCCTCCATCTTGGCGGTTCCCGCCTGAGCCATCTCTTCCAGGGTGCCCGCAATGACGGCTCCACCATCCACCGCTCCATTGAGGACAGCATACACCACGTGCTGCACGGACTTGGTCTCGCGAACCGACTTGAAATCCCGATCCGGATCGATTCCCTTCTCCAGGAACAACCTCTGAACGATCAACCACCCGGCAAAGGAGCTCTTGGCCCTGGTCATGAAGTCTTTGCCCTTGAAATCCTCCAGGCTGTTGATGGGGCTGTCCTTCCGTACAAGGATGCTGGAGGCCACGTGCTCCATGGATTTGTTGTTGACCAGCTTCACCATGGTCGCAATGGCCTGGGCATTGTTCTCTCGATTCAGATCCACGTAAATGGATGGATTGGAGAAGAAAAAATCGACCTTGCCATCCTTGACCGCAGAGATCAGGTCCTTGTCGTTGTGGGGCACGATGGTGAAAGTCTTGCCGAGCTTCGCCGACAGATAGTCAGCAGTGTCCTTGAATTCGCGGATCGCCTGGTCAGCCCCCTTGTAGGCCTGAATGCCGATTTTGAGCTCCTGGGCCACAGCCGCGCTGGCAAAAGCCAACACCAAACCGATGACAGCATTGATAGCCAAACCCCGTTGAATCATCCTCTTGAGCATGGAATCCTTCCTTTTCGTGAATGACCGCTGCAAAATGGACTTCGAACGCATCCTGAGATCTCCCGGCAAAGTGTCGGTCGTCACCCTCGAAAACTTGATGAGATTGGGCTGAAATGCAGGAAAGGTAGCCGGAACGGCTGGCTTAGGCAGGCGGAAAGCTGGTCCTGCCATGTCTGGGGACAAACCAACGGATCTTCACATGGTCACAGGTCCGGCGCCTCAACTGCTGTCGGTCCTTCGTTGTGAACAATCCCCAAAGGGTTCGAGCGCCTGCGGAGGCGGTTTTGAGGGGCGACACCATGGAGGCGGGGCGAAACGTGCAGGCTTCAGAACCTTACTCAAGCCACGACATCAATCGTGCTGCCGGCGGCTGCGCCTGGCTGCACCTGAGCCTGGAATGCCCGAATGCCGCTCAGCATTTGAAGAATGCCCGAAGCCATGCTCTGCCTGATATCAAGGGCCTCCTTGAAGATGGAAACCTGAGCTTGGAGAATCGCCTCAGCGGTTTCCCCATGAGTTTCGATGAGCTCCGTGACTTGCTGAGCAAGCTCCGAAGTGCCACCGGGAGCCGAAGTCGACGCACTCGCAACAGGTGCTTCCACGCCAGCCCGCACCGCGGCCTGCAAATATGTATGGTTGTTTTGGATCGCTCCGATCATTGGCTGCTCCTGCTTTCCGATTACTGCAATCACACGGTCCCAGGACACTATCGACAGGACCAGGGAAAATCATGAATCAGGCTGCAAACCTGGTGAAACTTCCACTGCCGCATGATCGACGTAGCGAATGACCGGATCTCATGATGCATCTTCCGTCAATGCTTTGACTTGAAGTCAAACTCTCGCCATGATTCCCTCCAGGCCCACCTGGCGTGCCAGGAAGTGCTGTGCGAAAACCGAGCTCCGCCTGCTGCCGACCGGGTGATAACCTTCAGCGTTCCATCGAGCAATTTCGAGCTGCAGTGTTCGGAATCATAGTGTTCAAAGAGGAGGAAAGCATTATCCTTTCATGAACGGCATGACGTTGACGCCTGGGGGGGAGGCTGAAGTCTGACACAGTCATTGAGGAGGGCTCACGATGCACAATGCTGACATGAGATTCTGGAGCATGGCCATGATCATGGCGCTTTTGACCATCGCCTGCAGTCCGCAGCTGAGAAGGCCGAGCTCCGTGGAGAAAGGCTGGCGAGCCATTCAGCCCATCCGGGCGAAGATGGTCCTGCTGATCCCCGACGAGCTCGATGCCTATGTCTATTCCGGGCAGCACAATGGAACGGAAGTCCGCATTCCCATTGGAGAACGGGCAACGGATCTGATGGACGAGCTGCTTCTGAGCGCGTTCACGTCGTCGTTTCTCATGCCGGTGGCCAGTGAGGCGGAAGCCAGGCAGATGATATCCCGCGAAGATCCGGAACTGCGCCAATACGATTTTGTGGCGCTGCCGCGGTTCGTGGGTGTTACATCCTGGGATGGAGGCCACGAGTATGGCTTCAACGTTGATGTGATGCTGGAGATTTCTTCCTTTGACACGGGGCTGGTGGAAAAGATAGGAGGTCATGGCGAATCCACAACCCCAAGGCGTATGCGAGCCTTGCCCCGTGAGAGCGCCTATCTGGCTCTGGAATATGCGATCGATGCCGTAAAGGACGGCATCGAGATGAAACGAGCGGCTTTCTCACGATGATTCTCATGATCCCATAAAAGAACGGAGGGTGTTGGTCAGATGTCGCTCATCGGCCTGCGGGATGTCAGTGTGAGCTTTGGTGGGCCCTTGCTGCTCGATCACGTGGATTTTCAGCTCCATCAAGGGGAGCGCGTTTGCCTCCTCGGTCGCAATGGAGCGGGCAAGTCGACGCTTCTGCGGCTTCTGCACGGCGGGATTGAGCCCGACGGGGGCCAGGTGACTCGCCGGCCCGGGCTGCGAATCGGTCTGCTGCCCCAGGAGGTTTCCCAGGAATTTCAGGGCTCGACGGCCGAAGTCGTGGCTTCGGGCCTCACAGGAAGCGACGGATCAGATCATTCCGTCCACGAAGAATCCGGATGGCGCGGGGAGAGGCAAGTGGAGCTCACCCTGGCGCGCATGAACCTCGAACCGAACGCCCCCTTCGAAACGCTTTCGGCCGGACTCAAGAGGCGAGCCCTCCTGGCGCGGAGCCTCGTCCTCGATCCCGATCTCCTGCTGCTGGACGAGCCCACCAACCACCTGGACATCGAGGCCATCAGCTGGATGGAAGAATTCCTGCTGCGATCTGCGGGAACGATCGTGTTCGTCACCCACGACCGGGTTTTCCTCAAGAGGCTCGCCACACGCATCGTGGAACTGGATCGTGGAAGGCTTCTGGACTGGGCTTGCGACTACGAGACCTTTCTCGAGCGGCGGGAGTCGGCACTGGCGGCGGAAGCCGAGCAGTGGACCCAGTTCGACAAGAAGCTGGCCCGGGAGGAGGTCTGGATTCGACAGGGCATCAAGGCTCGGCGCACGCGCAACGAGGGGAGGGTTCAGGCCCTGAAGTCCATGCGGGAGGCGCGAAAAGCACGCCGCAGCCACATGGGCAAGGTTCGTCTGCGAACCCAGGAGGCCTTCCCATCGGGAAAGCTGGTCATCGAGGCAACGCAGGTGTCCTACTCCTATGACACCGGCAATCCCGTCGTCTGCGACTTCTCCACCCTCATTTTGCGCGGCGACAAGGTGGGCATCATCGGTCCCAACGGTTCGGGGAAGACCACGCTTCTCCGTCTCCTTCTGGGAAATCTGCAGCCCAAAGCGGGTCAAGTGCGCCACGGGGTCAATCTCGAAGTGGCGTATTTCGATCAGCTGCGCGCCCAGCTGGATGAGGACAGGTCCGTTCTGGAAAATGTCGGGGAGGGAAACGACACCATCCTCTTCAACGGCAAGCCTCGACACATCGTCGGATACCTGCAGGATTTTCTCTTCTCTCCCGAACGGGCACGATCCCCCGTGCGGATTCTTTCGGGCGGGGAACGCAACCGTCTTCTCCTGGCAAGGCTGTTCACGCTGCCCTCCAACGTGCTCGTCATGGATGAGCCGACCAACGACCTCGACACCGAGACATTGGAACTGCTCGAGGACCTGCTCCTGGATTACCCGGGCACCCTGCTGCTGGTGAGCCATGATCGTGCTTTCCTGAACAATGTAGTGACCAGCACTCTGGTCATGGAAGGCGGAGGCCTTGTGGAGGAGTATGTCGGAGGCTACGATGACTGGCTACGCCAACGACAGCCCGCCATCCCTGAAAGAGCGGAAAAAGCATCATCCCGCCCTTCGCGCCAGCGAACGCAGCGTGAGCAGCGCGCCACCCTGAGCTACAGGGAACAGCGTGAGCTCGAGGCCCTCCCCGAACGGATCGATCTCCTCGAAACCGAGCAGAAGAGCCTCTATGAAGCCATGTCCGACGCGACCTTTTACCAGAAGCCGGGAAGCCACATAGCGAACGCCAAAAAAAGGCTTGAAGAGGTGGAGGGGGAGCTGGAGGACGCCTACCGGCGTTGGGAGGAGCTCGAGACCATCAAGGCGCAGCCCGGAACCCCATGATGCCGTTCCGCCGTCATCGGGAAACGTCCAGGTCGCAGATCATCATGTGGCCGTCTTTATGCTTGACGGCTTTGAACCAACCCTTCTTCTCAAACTCCTTGGCCAGGTTGGTCATCTTCTTGTAACCCGTGTTCTTGATCTTGAATGATTTATCCAACTGCCTCATTTTATTGGCTATAACGGTCAACTGGTGCTCCTCGCTGGGATCCAGGCTGATGAGCACCCGTTTGAACAGCTCCTCAGCAGTTTTATCTTTGACAGTCTCCCCCTCCTCTGCGGGCGACGATATCTTCTCGCCGGCAGCCAGGTTCTCCTTTTTGGGCTTGAGATCCTTCCTGCTCTTCTTGGGAGCCGCCTTCAGCACATGAGGAAGCTCCATGATGTTGTCGGTGCAGCTTGTGAATATCGGTCTTTGGGCATCGTCCGCCTGGGTGATGAGCCAGACCTCTTTTCCGTACTTTCTCAGGAGATCCATGATGACTGAGAAGTCGGAATCCCGGGTGACAAAGACGAACCGGTCGATGGAGGGCTTCTCGAGATAAAGCTTTTCAAAGGCATTGAGGCTGATGATCAGGTCGGCTCTGTTCTTTTTCCCGGAAATGTGAGGAGCCTCGCGAATGTCGAAATTGTGGTTGATCAGCTGCTCGCGCAGCTTGGAGATGGAATTGGTATTCCCACACGCGAACTTCACGGCAAACACATATTCCTCGGGGTCCTCCTTGTCCTCCTCCAGGATGATGTCTTGAAGCATCTTATCCAGGTTGAGAATTCCGGCGACGTTTTCAAGATCTATGTATACCGCTATGAATTTTCTCATTCGACTGATCCCCTGGCTCCTGACGCCCTGCAGTTGTTCAGTCCGGGATTGTAGAATGATCCCGCCTGATTTCATTCTGTTTCGTCCAGCTCTTAAGGAGTCTTACCACGGCGCACTGGAGCTGTTCCCGCTCTCTCAGCGAAAAGAGCGCCACTCCTTTCCATCGTTCTGTTTCGCATCGCTCTCACACCTTACCATGATTTGCGCTTCTAATACCACCACGAGGTTTCCCTGCCCCTCGGTTGGCATCATTCCAATCGTAGCAACGAATCTCGGGACTCCCCTCGCTGCCTGAAAGGGTGCTCTTCAACTCACAGCATCGATCTCACCCGACCTCACCGCCTTGACGCTCTCAAGTGGGGCCGTTAAAAGAGTGGAGCGGGAGAATTGCATGGAAGGCTCCGTTGCGCCCCTTTCATGTCCCTCACTGAATCGGATCCCCGTCGGTCACCCGTGAATGATTCCTGGTGATCAAATGCACCGGAGGTGTCACAGATGGAATCCACACCACCCGGCTCGTCGAATCCCGTCATCTTGATCGCTCTGGGCGGCAATGCGCTCATCCGGAAGGGCGAGGAAGGGACCATTTCCGATCAACTGGAGAATCTCAGGACCCCGATCCGTCAAATCGCCAGGCTCTCGCGTCGTTACCGCATCGTCATCACCCACGGAAACGGGCCCCAGGTGGGCCACCTGCTCCTCCAGCAGGAATGCTGCAGTACGCTTCCCCGGCTTCCCCTGGAAATCCTGGTGGCTCAGACTCAGGGGCAGATCGGCTACATGATCGAATCCACCCTGGACAACGAGCTCATGGAGCTGGGCCTCGACAGTGAGCAGCTCTTCGTGAGTATCCTGAGCTACGTCGTCGTGGACGAAAACGACCCTGCTTTCTCGAAACCGACCAAACCCATCGGCCCCGCGTTTTCGGAATCCGAGGCCATCGGGCTGCCCTACCCCACCGTGAAGACCGCCAAGGGTTATCGACGGGTGGTGGCTTCCCCAAAACCCCTCAACATCGTAGAGAAGCGCGAAATCCAAAGGCTCATCCACATGGGGTTCATGGTGATCGCATGCGGAGGGGGAGGCATTCCGGTGGTCAGGGCGCGACGGGCATTCCACGGGGTGGACGCCGTCATCGACAAGGATCTCGCCAGTGCTGTGCTCGCAAGGGAAGTGGGCGCCGAGATGCTGGTCATCGCCACGGACGTGCGGGGGGTGGCGCTGTCCTTTGGCAGACCCGAGCAGCGATTCCTGAGAAACTTGACGCCGGCCAAGGCCGCCGATCACCTGAAAAGAGGCGAATTCCCTTCAGGCTCCATGGAGCCCAAGGTCGAAGCGGCTTCGGATTTTGTGCGTCGCACGGGCAAACCGGCGGTCATCTGTGACATTGGAGACATCGAAAGGGCCGTGTCGGGGAAAGCCGGCACCCTGTTCATGCCCTGAGGGCACACCCACACCATTGCCTGACCGAATTGTTCGTCATTCCCGCGCCCTCCTGGCGTGCTTTCTGAGCCCAACACACCGCTTGAGTCACTGCGGGGCACCCTCGTCCTCCAGGCAACCGAGCCCGTTGTCGTCCAGTGCCTTTCGGATCAGCTGGAGGAGGTCCCGCATTTCGTAGGGTTTTCTGACGATGAACCTTGCATGGCTTAACTGCTCACTCCCCCAGCCCTCCATCTCCACATAGCCGCTCGCCACGATGATACGGACTTCGGGATTGATCTGAAGGAGCCTCTCCATGCATTGATAACCACTCTTTCCGGGCATGATGAGATCCAGGATCACGAGATCGATGCGGCTCCATTCCTTCTCATAGATGGCCAGGGCAGCATCGGTATCGGCGGCGGTCAGAACGGCATATCCATACAGACCCAGGACCTGTTCACCCAGGGTGCGCAGAAAATCCTCGTCATCAATGAGGAGGATGGTCTCCCGCCCCCCCACCAGCTCAGCAACCAATTCCGCCGTCGAAGCCTCCTCCTCATGGATTCCCGCCGGCAGATAGATATCGAAGCATGTGCCTTTTTCCGGCTCGCTTTCGCAGGTGATGGCGCCAGAGTGGTTTTGGACGATGCCGTAGACGATGGCCAGCCCGAGCCCCGTCCCCTTCCCGACCTCCTTGGTGGTGAAGAAGGGGTCGAAGATTCGCCCCATCATGGCGTTTTCCATTCCATGGCCCGTATCGCTCACCCGGAGGCGCACATATTCGCCGGGAAGCAAGGCCGGTTGGTCCATTGCCTCGCTCGCCCCGGAGATGATCTTCTCCGTCCTGATGGTGAGGGTTCCGCCCTGGGGCATGGCATCCCGGGCATTGAGGGCCAGATTGATGAGCACCTGCTCGATCTGCTGAGGATCCGCCTTCACATGGGGAAGATCAGCGGCAAGGTCCAGCCGGATATCGATCATCTTGGGGAGGGTACGTTGGAGAATCCGGTTCGTTTCCAGAACCTCGCGGTTGAGATCCATCGGACGCAGCTTGCTTTCGGACTTGCGGCTGTAGGTCAGCAGCTGCTGCGTCAGCTCGCCTCCCCTGCTGGCGGCGCGGCAGATGGCTTTGAGGCGCTGAAAATCCGGGTTGCTCTCGTCCTTTTCCATCAGAATCAGCTCGGCATATCCCTGCACGCTCTGCAAAAGGTTGTTGAACTCATGGGCAATGCCTCCCGCGAGAGTTCCGATGGCTTCCATTTTCTGAATCTGGCGCAGCTGGGATTCCAGCTCTTCGCGGACCTCCTGGGCCCGCTGCAGCTCGTGGAACCCTTTCTGGAGCTCCTTCACGTGCCATTGGAGCTGCTCGTAGAGCAAAGCGTTGCGAAGCCCCACGCTCACCTGGTTGGAAAAAGCCTGGATGAAATCCTCTTCTTCGCTGAAATCCCTTCTCATTTTGGAGGCCAGGGTCAGCACCCCCAAGACCTCCTGATCGCTCACCAGCGGCAGGGATGCAACAGACAGGAATCCGGACTCCTTGAAATACGAGCAGGTGCAGCGGGGGTCCCTGTGAATATCCAGGGAATAAACCGTCTCCCCGCTGGCGGCGGCGTGTCCGCACAAACACTCGCCGATGGTTCGAACGGAAATGGACTCGCCGCAGGTGAAAGCTTCCTTCGGGCTGACGGCCAAGGGCATGAGAAATCGCCCGCGCCGCAGGAGAAAAACGGCGGCATCCGGCATCATGGCTTTCATGATTTCTTCCACCGCAGACTCGGCCACCGTTTCATGGGCCAAGGTGGCGTTCACTTTGCGGCCAAGTCGATTGAGTGCGGCAAGTTCTGCGGCTCGCATGCTCAGCTTCTCTTCCGTCGATTTCCGGATCTCGATTTCATGGTGGAGATCCGCGTTGGACCTTTCCAGCTCCTGAGTGCGCTCATGTACTAACTTTGTAAGATAATCACGAAACTGGAAAAGCTCGGAGCGCACGCGCGAGTGCTGAACCGCTGCTGCAACCATATTCCCGGCTGCCTTGATGGCCTCGAGCTCTCCAACACCCCACTCCCGCTCGAGGCGACACTCATCGAATCCAATGACCCCCCACCATTCCCCATTCAGGAGAACAGGGGCTACAGCCAGGGACTGAATGGACTGTGCCTTCAGAAAAGACTGCTCAGATTCCGGGAAATCCCTGACATGTCCCCGGATGCACTCTCCCTGTTTCAAGGCTTCAGCCCAACGTCCCATACCTCCTTCATGCCAGGGAAGGCCAAAGGGATCCGGGCTGCCCTCTTGAGGCTCAATTCCGGGCGCCACCCATTGGGCAACCAGGTTGGCGCCCAAAACACCGCTGTCGAGTCGCTCGTTGGCGAACACATACACACGGCTCACCTCGGCTGCAATCCCCAGCATCTCGAGAACACTTATCAGTGTTGACGCGTCAAACCCGTCCCGCAAAAAATACTCCGCCGCGCTACTGACAGCCTTGAGGATGGCGTCCCGGCGGAGAAGGTTCTCCCGGTACCGTCTCAACTCGCTGATATCTCTGGAAATGCCGATCAAGCCCCATAGCTCCCCCGATGAGCTGCGCAGGGGGACCTTGATGACCACCAGCTCCCGAACCACCCCATCCCTGCCGGTGACGCGCTCCTCAGCGAGGACGGGCTTCCCGGTCCTGTAAACCGTTCGGTCGCTTTCAGCGAAGGTCTCAGCGATCCGCGGCGTATGGATTTCGGCGTCCGTGCGCCCGAGGGCGTGGTCCTGAGGAACGGACCAATAATCGGAGGAGGCCTTGTTGAAGAGAACATACCGGCCCGCAAGATCCTTGGCGAACAAGCGGTCCGGCAGGAAATCCACGGCAAGGCGATGGATCTCATCGAGCCCGGACGCCACGGACGGACTCGAGCTCAGAAGCAAGGACTCAAACCTTTGAGCGTGCGCCCTAAGGTTTTCCAATTCCTCGAGGAACGGTTCTGCTGGTTTCCCTGTCTCTTCCATCCACCCCTTCTCAGAAAAAGACTTTCCCAAAAGAGCGCTCGGAAGGCATTACAGAAAGAACATCCCGAATCATGGATCCGTCATGCTCTCAAGGTATCTCGACGCAAACCCTGAGCCTCTATAGCCGGCATCCGGCCCTTCTATCGGGAAATGCGCCACATGATACAAGAAAAGGTAACTCTTGTCGTCCACGCCATTGCACCGATCTGCAGGAAGAAATGAAACAACCATGCTCTATATATCATATAGCAGAGCATTCATTATAATTGAAGACTTATCGCTACCGGCACAAACATCTTTCGTTGGCAATGGTTTCCAACGGCAGGGAAGTATGAACCTCGAATAGCCCTGTCCGGAAAGAGCTTGGCCTCCTCGATTTTCTTTTGCCAACGCAAAGGGTATCCAGTAGATTGGCGGGGAATACACCGCTCACTGACATCTTGGACCCATACCCCCCAAGCAGCACCTATCCCTGCGCATTTCAGACCATCCTGCCCGAGAGCCGAATCGTCCTCTGCAAGGCTACAATGGGGCCCATGGCATCAAAGCCCCGTGTGTAAGGAGCGCATACCGTGAAGGTCATCATCGTCGGAGGCGGAGAAGTAGGATTCTATTTTGCTGAATGGCTTGCCTCGGAACGCAAGGAAGTCATCGTCATCGACAAGAGCGAACAGGCTCTGCGGCGCATTATGGAGCACCTCGACGTACAGACCCTCCTGGGGTCGGGCTCGAATCCCCGCATCCTGGAAGAGGCCGGCATTCGGGAGGCGGACATCATCCTGGCGGTGACGGACAGTGACGAAGTGAACCTCGTCGCGTGTTTCTTCGCCAACATGCTCTCGCCCGATGTCCACAAGGTCGCGCTCATCCGCAACGACGACTACGGGGCCTACCGCGACCGGATGTCCGAAAAGATGGTCGACATCAGTCTCGTCATCAACCCGGAAGCGGAAGTCGTCAATTCCATCCGCCGCATCATGAGCGCCCCCGATGTCGAGCAGATTCACGATTTCGTGGAAGGCCGGATCAAGATGGTGGGGAAACGACTGCCTGCCGAGAGCCCCTTGAGCGGCATACGGCTGACGGAACTCCCTGGCATCGTCAAAAGGCAGCGTCTGATCATCGCCGCCATCGTGCGTGAGGACCGCCTCATCATCCCCAAGGGACGGGATTTCCTCCAGGCGGGGGATTTTGTCTATTTTGTCTGCCAGCGGGACGATCTCGGCCGCACCCTCGGTTTCTTCGGCAGTGAATCCAACGCGGTCAGGAAGCTGATGATCGTCGGCGGCGGGAAGATCGGTCGCCGACTGGCCCTGGAACTGGACCGCATGAAGGGTTTCCAGGTCAAGCTCATCGAAATGGACCCTGATCGCTGTCAGAGGCTTGCCGCGGAGCTGCGCCGATCCATCGTGCTGCAGGGGTTTGCGACGGATCAGGCCTTCATGGAACAGGAGAACATGGGGAGCATGGACCTGGTGGCTGCCGTGACCTGGGACGAGGAAATGAACATCCTGTCCTGCCTGCTGGCCAAACGGCTGGGGGCCAGGAAGACCGTGGCCCGCGTCAACAAGTTCGCTTACATTCCCCTGGTGCACGCCATCGGCGTCGACCACATCGTGAGCCCGCGGCGTTGCGCCATCGATTCTATCATGCCCGCGCTCCGTCGGGGCAAAGTCATCAATACCTTTTTTATCAAGGGAAAGGAAGCGGAGGTGCTGGAGGCGGTGGCCCTGGAGCAATCCAGCATCGTCGGGACACCTCTGAGAGACATCAAGTTTCCCAAGGAGGCGCTGGTGCTGTGTCTGGCTCGGGGAGACGAGGTCCTGATCCCTGGTGGCGGCACGGTGATCCAGCCTCAGGATCGGGTGATCATTCTCTCCACCCGTGGCAATATCGCTCGTGTCGAACAGTCTCTCATGGGCAAACGCAGGATGTTGTAAATGCGCTGGAAGCTTGTTGGTTTCATCGTCGGTGTCCTGGTGATCTGCATCGGTTTCGGGATGCTCATCCCCGTTTGCTTTTCACTTTACTACCACGACAACAGCATCGAAGCCCTCATCGAGTCCATGCTGGTCTCGGTGCTTCTCGGCATCCTCATGATGCTGTTCGGCAAGGCGCAATGGTCCGGGCCTTCCATGAGTCACCGGGAGGGGATGGCGGCCACCACGCTGGGCTGGGTGGCGGCCGCCGTCTTCGGGGGATTGCCCTTTTACCTGAGCGGAGTCCTGACGACACCGGAGGATTGCATTTTCGAAGCCATCTCCGGGTTCACCACCACGGGGGCCTCCGTCATCCGTGATGTCGAGGTCGTGCCCAAGGGGATTCTCTTCTGGAGGAGTCTGACCCACTGGTTCGGAGGCATGGGGATCATTGTCCTGGGACTCGCCATCCTCCCCTTCCTGGGTGTGGGTGGCATGCAGCTTTACAAGGCCGAAGTCCCGGGGCCCACGCCAGACAAGCTCAAGCCCCGCATCAAAGATACGGCCATGATTCTCTGGAAAGTCTATGTCCTTTTCACGGTGGTGGAGGTGATTCTCCTGATGTTGGGAGGGATGGACCTTTTCGACTCCCTCTGCCACACCTTCGGCACCATGGCCACTGGGGGGTTTTCCACCAAAAACGCTTCCATAGCCTATTACAACAGCGTTTACATCGACTTCATCATCACCCTCTTCATGATCTTGGGCGGCATTAATTTCGCCCTGCATTTCCAGCTCTTCCGAGGCAACCCGAGGGCCATGTGGGAGGATGGCGAGTGGCGGTTCTTCGTACTCATCGTTCTGGCGGCGACGGGAGCCATCGCCTGGAGCGAGTACGGCCACAAGTATGCTTCCGTGGGGGATTCGTTTCGGTACGCGTCTTTCCAGGTGGCATCCATCATCACAACCACGGGGTATGCCACGGCAGACTTTGAGTTGTGGACGGCCGCAGCCCAGTGCATCCTCCTGCTCTGCATGCTCATCGGCGGCTGTGTGGGCTCCACGGGGGGCTCCGTCAAGTGCATGCGCATCATGGTGCTCCTCAAGCACTCTTACGGGGAGCTCATCCGCCTCATCCACCCCAGGGCCGTAACGCGCGTTCGAATCGGCCCCCAGGCCATCCCGATCGAAGTGCTGGGCGGCATCTGGGGGTTTTTCATACTCTACCTGACCCTGATGACCATCTCCGTGCTGCTGGTGGCTTCCACCCGGGTAGACCTCGTGACGGCCTTAACTTCCGTCATGGCCTGCATTGGCAATGTGGGCCCCGGTTTGGGATCGGTGGGCCCCGTGGACAACTACGCGCACATGACCCCCTTCTCCAAATGGATCCTCTCGTTGGACATGCTCCTCGGGCGGCTGGAGATCTACACGGTCCTCGTGCTGTTCGTCCCCCGCTTCTACCGAAAGTGACCGCACAATCCCAGGAGAGCGGTGAAGAGAGGACATCATGCCGCAAGAACCCCGCCCTGGTAATGGCTTTGACCGCATCGGCGGACAGAGGGTATCCTGCCCGGAAAAGTCTCAAGTTTCTGGTTTCAAGTTCATGACCGGCTGGCCTTCGAACCCGTTCCCTCACTCAGGGTGCTCCGGCCGGGCATGTGCGACCGCCTTGAATGGGGAAGCTATCCTTTGAGCCATCTGAAGAGGGGAACGCTTTCATGAAGAGAATGCTGCTTGTGGTGATTCCGATGTGCATCTTCGTTGGATCGTTCATCGCGGTGCGGCTCCCCGCGCAGCCCCAGCAGCCCGACCCGCCGCCTGCCGGGGAGCTGCCGCCGGATCAGGG
>Ga0105100_10000649_pt1 | contig 20474 bp, 19 predicted proteins | sample PPLLak12cMay2015_2_FD_87033 | JGI IMG/M metagenome (GOLD analysis project Ga0105100, IMG submission 87033) | Freshwater sediment microbial communities from Prairie Pothole Lake near Jamestown, North Dakota, USA - PPLs Lake P8 Core (1) Depth... | ecosystem: Environmental > Aquatic > Freshwater >...
CAGAAAGCCGAAAATAACAATTGTACCTAAACATCCTGAAAATCTGAAAAATTTTTTCATGATTGCTATCGATTTATTTGTACATTAATTATGGTAATATTTACCTTTGATCTCCGAGTATTTTGGCTCAATTAACATCATTTTATTTAACGATCCGAGAATGATAAAATAAAGCATAGAAAACACTATTATGTACAACATTTTTACATCCTACTAGAAATATTTGCTATTTTCCCTTATACTTTTCTATAAAAACAGCTTAAAAATAAAGTATTTCTTATTTCCCGTAATATATATGATGCAAACCATATACCATAAACTGTAAATTTTTGCGGTTTTTTCAAGTTTGAAATAACTTACTTAGGTAAGTATATTTGACAAAATTAAAATTTGGAATAATATGAATGAAAAAGTAATTCTGGATACTAATTTTCCCGGCCTATCATTAATAAAGAAGGGTAAAGTGCGGGACATTTACGATGCGGGGCAATTTTACCTGATTGTCTCCACCGACAGGCTTTCTGCATTTGATGTAATTATGGCTCAGGGCATCCCCTACAAGGGAAAAGTTTTAAATAAGATTTCTGAATTCTGGTTTAATTTTACGCATAATATTATCCCCAATCATCTTGTTACAACAAATGTTAAAGAATATCCGGAAGAATTCTTAAAATTTTCAGATGCGCTTGAGGGAAGATCGATGCTGGTGAAGAAAGCTGAAGTCATTCCGATAGAAAGCATTGTCCGCGGGTACATTTCCGGATCGGGATGGGCCGACTATAAACGGACCAAAGAGATTTCGGGAATAAAACTGCCGGCAGGTTTATTTGAATCTGAAAAGCTGCCCAAACCTCTGTTTACTCCGTCAACTAAGGCTGAGATCGGATTACATGATGAAAATATTTCGCTGCAGGATGCCGAAAAAATTGCCGATAAAAAAACAATTGAAAATATTAAATCCGCTGCGCTGGATGTATATAATACTGCTGCAGATTTTGCCCTGAAAAAAGGAATCATAATAGCCGATACAAAGATGGAATTCGGATTCTATAAAAATGAGCTTATTTTATTGGATGAACTGCTTACACCCGATTCCTCAAGGTTCTGGCCCCTGGATAAATATGAAAAAGGGAGATCACAGGAAAGTTATGATAAACAGTTTGTACGTGATTACCTGATCTCAATTAATTTTAACAGGCAGCCTCCTCCTCCCGCGCTTCCGGATGAAATTTTACAGAGGACAAGCGAAAAATATCTGGAAGTTCTTTACAGACTGACCGGCGAAAAAATTTCCTGATGGAACCTGTTCAAATAAAGGTTTTAGAAAAGAAAAATCTTTTCATCAAATGGGATGATAATACGGAATCTTTAATCAAGCTTGAAATACTTAGAAAATTATGTCCATGTGCAACCTGTGTAACTGACAGGGAAAGACAAAGCAAAAAATATATACCTATATTAAGTAAGAGTGAAACTCAAATTTCCAGGATTAATCCTGTCGGAAGCTATGCCGTAAGCATAACATGGAAAGACGGGCACAATACCGGCATTTATGAATTTTCATACCTATTGAAGCTGGGTGAGAACATAAAATCAAGCTATGGTACTTCCTAATCAATTAACCATATTAAGAATAATATTAACGCCAATCTTTTTATTCCTTTTTCTTGCAGAGGAACCGGTTTTGAAACAAATGTCATTAGGAGTTTTTTTTATTGCTGCATTAACCGATTGGTATGACGGGTGGCTTGCACGGAAATTCAATTATATTACTTCCTGGGGAAAATTCTGGGATCCTCTTGCCGACAAAATATTAACATCGGCAGCGTTCCTTGGTTTTGCATTTCTGGGTATATTGGAATTATGGATGGTATTAATAATTATTTTACGCGACATATTAATTACTTCTTTCAGGGTTTATGCCGAATACAGGCAGATTTCGTTTACAACCAGCTACTATGCCAAATGGAAAACTTTTATCCAGATGGCTTTTCTTTATTATTTGCTTATTGTTTATGTGGGAAGAAATACCCAATCAATTTATACCGGGAATGAAAAAACTTTTTCCATTTTACTGAACGGGGATTTAATTTATTACACTATGTTTGTTATAACATTGATTACATTCCATTCGGGGATTTCATATTTGTATAAAAATAAAAATTCATTAATAAGGTTGATTAAAAGTGAAGCTTAATTTTATCGAAAAATTTTTAGGCTCTGTTTTTTTTACCGGGTATATTCCCTTTGCCTCCGGAACTTTTGCAAGTATGGCCGGACTTCTTCTTTACTACATCCCGGGATTTGAAAATCCGGTTATATTGATTCCGGCAATAATTCTTTTTACTTTTTACGGCATTTATGTAGGTGAAAAATTTGAAAAGTTGTACGGAAAAGATCCAGCTGAATGCACGATTGATGAAGTCGCCGGTATGTGGATTACTCTTTTGTGGGTTCCGAAAATTACTTTTATTCCTTTGCTGGCTTTTTTTGTCTGGCGGATTTTAGATATTATTAAGCCTTTTCCTGCAAGAAAATTGGAAGACCTTAAGGGCGGTTTAGGTATAATGATGGATGACATTGTCTCCAGCATCTATTCATTAGCAATTATTCATATAATTTTGCTTATTTTTTATTGATTAATTTTAAAGGAAATAAATGAATGCTCATATAATTACAATTGGTGATGAGATTCTAATTGGGCAGACATTAAATACCAATGCGGCTTACATCAGTTCTGAAATCTCAAAGCTCCAGATTAATATTCAAAAAACTTCTGTAGTGGGAGATGATGAAAATGCAATTCTAAAGGAATTTCAGGAATGCTGGGAAAAAAATAGCCTGCTTATTGTAACCGGCGGTTTAGGTCCCACGAACGACGACATTACAAGGCAATGTATAGTAAAATTTTTTAATACGGAATTAGTAAACAGCAAAGAAGTTCTTGATGATATTAAAAATCTATTCAAAAAAAGAGGGAGGGAATTAACAAAAGTAAACGAAAATCAGGCCCTTGTTCCTAAGATTGCTGAAGTAATACGCAATGAGCGCGGAACCGCACCAGGCTACTGGATTGAAATTGAGGGAAAAATATTTATTGCAATGCCCGGGGTTCCTTATGAAATGTCTGCGATGATGAAATCTTTCGTAATTCCCAATCTGAAAGAAAAGATTCATAATTTAAGTTCATTTACAATTAGAAGAACATTACAGACTACAGGAATACCGGAATCAAACTTATATGAAAAACTTGGAGATCTTGATGAATTATTAGACGGATCGAAGCTGGCTTTTCTTCCTAGTCAATTCGGTGTTAGATTGAGAATTACCGTTGAGGAAAAAACTGAGGACCTTGCAAAAAATAAAATCAGCGAAGTAGAACAAAAAATCCGGAGTAAAGCGGGCAGATATATTTATGCATGCGAAGATGAAACTCTCGAGGAAGTTGTCGGAAGGCTGCTTAAGGACAGAGGGCTTACAATTGCTGTTGCGGAATCATGTACGGGCGGTCATTTATCTAATCTTCTTACTAACATAAACGGGAGCAGCGATTATTTTGAACGCGGAATAATTTCATACAGCAATGCTTCGAAAGTTGAACTCCTTAGAGTAAATGAAGATACGATTGCAGAACACGGGGCGGTAAGCATGGAAATCGCAAGGCAGATGGCTGAAGGAATTAAATCAATCAGCGGGACAGATATCGGATTTTCGGTTACAGGGATTATGGGTCCAACCGGTGCTGTTCCCGGAAAACCGGTAGGATTGGTTTACATCGGGTTCTGCGATGATAAGCAGTGCACTTCAAAAAAATTTCAGTTCGGTGAAGACCGGCTTTTAAATAAACAAAGAACTGCTTACGCCGCTTTAGAAATGGTAAGAAGATCTTTACTCGGTATCCCGTTAGATGATTAGACTTTTTATTGCATTAAAAATTCCCGATCAGGTAAGAAAAGAAATTATTAGACTGCGGAACTCAGCATTTCCCGGTTATCAAAATTATAAGTGGGAACCTGAAGATAAAATCCACCTGACATTGAAATTCATCGGGGAAATAGAAGAAAAATTTCTGGAATCATTGATGGATGCTTTAGAGTTTATCCGGGAATATCAAAAATTTAACTGCGGCTTAATACGCTTCGGTTTTTTCTTTAGGAATAAAGAACCGAAAATATTGTGGGCAGGATTATCAATCGACAATACGGTTTTTAATCTTGTTAATGAATTAAACAAAAGGCTTGAAAAATTCGGCATTCAGCCGGAAAAAAAAGAGTTTAAAGCGCATCTTACGTTAATGAGAATTAAAAAAAGCGTGGATAAAAATTTTATTAAAAAATTTGAAGATTTTATTATCCCGGCAGCACCATTTACAGCCGATGAAATTGTTTTATTCAAAAGCGAACTATTCGCTGCCGGTTCAAAGTACACCGAATTAAAAAAATTTATTTTAAAATGATCTGGAGGAAAAATGAGTTCTGATAAATCCTCTTTGTCTGTTTCAAAAAACGAAACTGCAGATAGAGAACAAAAATTAAAGATAATTGAGGATGCAATTTTAAGCATCGAAAAAACATACGGTAAAGGTTCGATTATGAAGCTTGGCGACGGCGTTGTTGCTCAGGTTGAAGCTATTTCTACCGGAGCATTATCTTTAGATTTTGCGCTAGGCATCGGAGGAATCCCTAGAGGAAGGGTTACAGAGATTTACGGACCTGAATCAAGCGGAAAAACTACGCTTTGCCTTCACGTAATCGCTGAAGCGCAGAAAACAGGAGGGCTTGCAGCATTTATCGATGCCGAACATGCACTCGATGTTAATTATGCCAAAAAACTCGGAGTCGATACAAGCAATCTTCTCCTTTCACAGCCTGACTTCGGCGAACAGGCTCTCGAAATTACAGATACTCTTGTAAGGAGTAATGCTCTGGATGTGATTGTAATAGATTCTGTTGCAGCGCTTGTTCCGCGTTCTGAAATTGAAGGTGAAATGGGAGATGCAACAATGGCAGTTCAGGCAAGACTGATGTCCCAGGCTTTAAGAAAGCTTACCGGTGCAATTTCGAAATCGAAAACCGCAGTAATTTTTGTGAATCAGTTGAGAAGTAAAATCGGCGTAATGTTCGGAAACCCGGAGACTACTACAGGCGGAAATGCTCTTAAGTTTTATGCTTCGCTGCGCCTCGATATAAGAAGAATTGCCGCAATAAAAGATGGGAATGAGGTAGTTGGTAACAGGACTAAAGTAAAAATAGTAAAAAGCAAAATTGCACCTCCGTTTAAGGAAGTTGAGTTCGATATTCTTTACAATGAGGGAATCAGCAAAACAGGCGATCTGCTGGACCTCGCAACCAATTTAAATGTTATTAAAAAAAGCGGAGCCTGGTTTACTTATAATGAGGATAGATACCAGGGAAGGGAACAATTTAAACAGAAGCTTATGGAGCAGTCCGAATTATTCGATAGGCTGAATACAGAGGTCAGAAAAAAGTTAGGTCTTATTAAGGATGATAAAAATAATTCGCCTGAAGAATCACGTTCCGAATCATCTAAAGAAAAAAAGAGTCCCAGATAATTTTTCTGCCGTAAAAATGAAGATCGAAAAAATTATCAGGAAAAATAACAGGGATATAATTATTTATCTTGATAACGGGGAAGAAGTATTTCTTGCCAAAGAAATACTGATGAAAAACGGACTGAGGAAGAATGATGAATTATCGGAAGATAAGATAATATCTTTAATTGAAGAGAATAAGAAATATTATATAAAGCAGGCTGCTTTCCGGTATTTAGGAAAAAGAATTCATTCGACTGACGAATTGAAGCTCAAATTAAAGCAGAAAAAATATGACGGTGATTTAATTGACTCCGTAATTTCCGAGCTCAAAAAAAATAATTACCTGGACGACCTGGAATTTTCATCCCGTTTTGCCGATGAAAAAATAAAAACAAAATCGTGGGGCAGAATTAAAATTGAATCCGAACTGAGGAAGAAAGGGATTCCTAATCAAATAATTTCAACCGCAATGGAGTATAAATTCGGCGGCAGCGGGGAAATTGAGAATGCTAAAAAATTAGCTGCAAAAAAAATAAAAATTCTTTCCGGAAGAGGATTGGAACAAAATAAAATTAGAGAAAAATTATTCGCATTCCTTTATTCGAGGGGATATGATTACGAAACAAGCAAGGAAACGGTGAATTCTCTGTTAGAAGATTTATAAAAATTTGGTTGCTTGATATTTAACGCCAGTAACGTTACATTGAATAGTAATCTTTATAATAAGGGGTTCAAAGGTGAGAATAATCCAATTCATAATACTTATCCATTTAATTTCTATATCTCTTTGTTCACAGATACAGCCTGAATTTGATTGGTATAAAATCTATAACGGCCCGGGAAATTCTTATGATTTTTCACATGATATACGTGTTGTTAATTCGGAAATATATATTGCCGGAGGTAGTTGCATGCTGGATGGCTATGCGGATGCTTTTTTTATAAAATATTCAACTGAAGGTGATTCATTATCTTCATTTTTTTATTCCCTCCAGCCAAACGTACGGGACGAATATAATTCGTTAAGCATAGATGAAAATTTTGAAATGTATTTAACCGGCGTAACAACAATAGGTGGAAATAGAAAAATGATTTTCCAGAAATATAGTTCTTCCGCAGAGATTCTATGGACAAAGGATTTTAACTTTAAAGCACGCGGATTAAAAGTGGTCATGGATAAAAATAACTTTCCTGTACTTGCTTATGATAATTGGGAAGGACCTCGTTATACTCATCTTGTTATAACATCATTTAATTCTTCGGGAGATTCTCTTTGGTCGTCTGTTTTTCGAAGTGATACTACGGCATATGGAATAGCAGATCTAATTGTAGATGATGAAAATTCTATTTATGCGGCAATAATTCAGTTGCAAGTTATTGGAGAAGAATCCATTTATTATTCCAGCATCTCATGTGTGAAAGATGGGATTGTAACATGGCATAAATATTTGTCGGGAAGCGTTAATAGAGGAGTAATCTTTGATAAAGAATATAATTTAATTGCCATTACCCAGGAAGACTCAAGGATTTATAAGATTAATCGTTTAACTGGTGAAATTATATGGGAAAAGAATATTAATGACTCTTTATATCATATTAATTATTTGAATAATGTAAGTGTAGATAAGCAAAATAATGTTGTAGTAACCGGCTATAATTCTTTGTGGAATTCAGACATTCAAATAAAGAAACTTTCTCCATCCGGTGAAGAATTATGGCTCAAGAATTATAATAGTCCGAAAAGCTTAAATGATGTTCCCGATGGTCTGCTTATTGATAATGCTGATGATATTTACATTACAGTAAATTCGGAAGATTCTTTGTACACAAAAAACTCAGCTGTAAAACTGTCTAAAGATGGAGATATACTGTGGGAATATTTTATAGATGATCCTTTTTATGAGCATTCATTTCTATCCCCTTTCTATATAGATGATAGTCTGAGTCTCTATATAGGCGGCAGTATTAGTGATTCTAATTCTTATAGCAACATCTTCATAATGAGATTGCTTCAGAGAAATAACACCGGTATTAAAGAAACCGAGCTTATTTCCCACTCCTATTCCTTGAAGCAAAATTATCCCAATCCCTTTAATCCATCTACAATTATTAATTTTAATCTTCCGGTTTCCTCAAATATTAAACTGATAATTATCGACATAATAGGTCAACAAATTAGGTCATTATTAAATGAAGAAAAAAGTGCCGGGAATTATTCAGTTATCTGGGACGGCAAGGATGACTTTGGACAATTAGTTTCTTCGGGTGTCTATTTTTATCGAATGCAAGTGAATGATTTTGTAATGGTAAAAAAAATGATGTTAGTCAGATGATTTTAAATATTAGTATATTTTTCTTTGGAATCTGATAGTCAAAAATATTTATTTGACTTTCTGATTTAATCCCAGAATTAATTTGGACACTTCCGGAATAGTAACATTCTCCGCCGCTTCCTGAACCGAAAACCATTTTCTTTTCCTTTGATTTTTTTCCGGGTAATCTTCAAGAACTTCCGATACTTCCATCGAATAGATCTTAATGATGCATAACCCGCTTTTCTTTTTCATTTTAAAAGAACCTAATTCAACAGTTTCATTGGTCCCGCTAACCCCTGCTTCTTCATAAGCTTCTTTTTTTGCCGATTCGAAAGGAGTGAGATTAAATTCAATAAATCCTTTCGGTATAATCCAGTTTTTCTTTTTTAAAGAGGTAATTAAAAGGACTTCAATTTCGTTATTTTTTTTCCGGTAGGGAATTACACCCGATTGGTTAAAATTAAACTCTAATTTCAACTATATCTTTTCCATTTTAAACTGATTGAAAGTATCCCGCTTTATTCAAGTTTATATTCTACTCCGGATATAAACTCAGATTTTTCTCCGGGTTCAACCTTAATTTTATTCATTAATTCTTTCCGGTTAAATGCATTTGTTATAAACTGCATCGGCTCTACGGCTATTGAATCTCTTCTTCTGTCAGGCAAAGTATCTCCCGAATAAACTAATGTAATTCCGCTTCCCTGGAACATTGTTATTGTTAAGCCGTTTTCAGGATTATAAACCGCAGACCGATGAAAACCATCTTTATGATTCATTAAATTTGAATATCCGTGGTTCAATTCTCTCTTACCGATAATTCTCTTTTTCTCGTCGACTTTTGATCTGAAATCCAGATCGGGAAATTTTTTGATATCGGCGTATGCCTTTTTCCCCTCGTATGGAATAAGCGAATCATCCACTTGTATAATTTCCTCTGCATCAATTGTAAGAACAAGATTATCTATGCTGTTTTCTCCGGCCTTAAAATAAGGGTGCCAGCCGCATCCGAAAGGTGCCGCTTTATCATCGAGATTCTCACAGATTATTTTCAACAAAAGATTTTTTCCGGATAACCGGATGACGGTCATTATTTTTATTTTAAATTGATATCCTTCATACTTTCCCGGATCAATTTCATCAGCCGCTAAAACTGCTTCGATATACTCTTCCGATCTATTTACCTTTTCAATTTTGAAGTTTTCATACGCAGCGAAGCCGTGCATTATTTCCTTCCCAGGATGCGTCTTAAATTGATGCTTGATTCCGTTAAAAAAATATTTTCCTTCCGGAATACGGTTTGCAAACGGAGCCATAACCCAGCTTCTTGCACTAGGCGAATGCATCAATTCTTCAGAAGTGAGAAATCCATCTATTATATTTAAAAAATTATTCTCTATTGGAATGAAATAATTGAGAAGGACAGCTCCTCTTAATGCAATTTCTAATTTTGTTCCGCCGATGTCATCTTTTAATTCTACTGTTTCTAAATTTCCAAACTGCTTTTCAATTAAACTATATCTGCTCATATCACTCTGTGGGCCGGAATTAAAATGAAGAAATGTTTTACTTCTGCAAATATATGTATTTGCAGTCATTTGAAAAAAAAACAGTGCTGTAATGCCGAATATGGGTTATCATTATATGAAGAATTCACTGAACGATGAAAAATTTGAAGTCACAAAAACCGGAAATACTGGTTTACTCAAAAGATTCCGTCACCAGTAAAATGAGATTAGTTGCAGTGGAATATTCTGTTCCGATTAACCTTTCACCGGACAAAGCTCCCCAAGGATTTACAGGGAGGGCTGATGTTTGGATTATAATACCGATTTCGGTTTGTGGCTTTTACATGCTTGGATCTGGAAATGCAATCCTGAAGGAGTGTTTAATCCCACCAATCCTAGAGTTCCCTAATCTCTCTCCAATCCCATCTGCGGGCCGGATTATTTTGCCTGGCTCGCATTGAAAATTGAATATTGTTTGTTGAGGATTGAATATTTTTTACTCACGGAAATGCTCCAATGTTCTGTAATAGCCGCATAATAATTTCAATATTCATTCTACAGAGCCGGAATTATTCCGGCACATGCACTAAAAAATATTCTTTTGCTGATTCCCCGACCGATTTTGCTTCGTTTAATGTCATATGCATTTCATCCGGAGTGTCTTCATCATGGCCCGCTTCAATAATTGCAAGATCCGAACCTTTAGCATGTTTGACCAATTCTTCACAGTATGCAGTATCTCCCCCGTAACATATTTCCATTCCGTTAAAAGAAAATTTGTACCCCAGTGCCGGTACCTGTCTGGTTGTAAATCCGTCTCTGAGATATTCTTTGTGAATAACAGGGAAAGGCTGAACAACAAGATTTTGAGCAGTAAAGGTGTCGGATGATTTAATCTCTTTAAGAGTGATGGAGTAGGGTAAGGTTTTTAAATAGACTTGCTTGAAAGCATTATAAATACTCTCAATTTCGACACAATTTTTAGGATAATGAATAAAAAGCGGAGTTTTTTTATTCATTACTCTTAAGTAAGTAAGCAGGGACCAGACACCGCCGACATGGTCATGATGCCCGTGAGTAATAAAGAGATCGGAGATTGATAAAATTTTTTTCGTTCCAATTTCACTGTTCAGATCCCTTAAAATTCCGTCACCCGGATCGACGGCAAAAAAATTCTGCTCTGCACGGATTAAAATTCCGGTGGCAATATTCGGAATAGAGCAGAAAATCTTTATAAAAAAATTATTTTTTTCCCACACGAGGGGATAATTTTGTTTTATCATGAAAGGCCGTAAGGTTTAATTAAGAAATCAGGATTCCGAAGATTCCTTAAAGTATTTACATTTTTTTGTGTTTTTGCACCTTGCGAATATATTAAAAGAGTAGCTTTCAACATTAAACCCCAATTCATTACTAATCTCTGCAGGAAGGTTTCCGATTTTTTCATTAACAAACTCTACAATGCGTCCGCAGTCCATGCAGATAAGGTGGTCGTGCATCTGCTTTTTATAGCTGCTTTCATAGCGCGAAATATTTTCACCGAAATTTCTTTTGCTTAAAAGATCGCACTGTACAAGAAGCTCAAGCGTTTTATAAACGGTTGCCCTTGAAACACTTGACCTCTGATTTTTCATTAAGACGTAAAGATCATCGGCACCGAAGTGTCCTTCATATTCTAAAGCTGCATCCAGAACTTCGAAACGTTCCGGAGTAATGCGATGATTTTTATCGCTCTTCAAAAATTCTTTAAAGATTTCCTGTGCTTGATCGTGTTTCATAGTTAAAAATTATTAAATATTACCGTTAGAATTTTCCCTTTACCCCGGCTAATTAATGCCTAAAGCTCTTAAACCATTAACTGTAATGAATGAAAGTATATAAGCGGTAGAAGAGAATAAAATAATCTGCAGAATTGGAATTCTCCATCCCCCGGTTTCCTTTTTAGAAACTGCGACGGTGGATAAGCATTGCAATGCAAAGATAAAAAATACAATTAAACCTATAACTGTTGATACAGTAAATAATTGTTCGCCGGTTTCCTCAATTTTTGCTCTCCTCATTGCCCCGATTATGGAATACTGAATGCTCTCTTCATCGCTTGTTACTTTAAATATCAATGCTAATGAGCTGACAAAAACTTCACGCGCGGCAAAAGTTGAAATCAATGAAACTCCAACCCGCCAGTCCATACCTAAAGGCGTCATAACCGGCTGAATTATTTTTCCTATTGATGCTGCATATGAACCGGACAGCCTTTCGGCTTCCTGTATCTGGGCAATATTTTCTTTAGACAAATTCGAGGCGTCTATTTTAGGATTATAATTGGGAAAATAAGTAAGAAACCAGAGAACTAAAGATAAGACCAAAATAATAGGGCCGGCTCTGCGTACATAAACTTTTGCGCTGTTATAAGTATTATTCAAAACAATACCCAGCTTCGGTTTACGGTATGCCGGCAGTTCGAGGATGAAGGATGAATTATCTTCCTCCCTTATTATGTTCCTTCTGAATTTATTTATAATGCCTGCAACTATAATTGAACTGCTGATGCTGAAGATATAAATAAGAGCCAGAATAGACCCGGCTAACCAGGATTTTCCGGCCGGAAGCAGGAAAGCAATTAACAATGCATAAACTGGAAGCCTGGCGCTGCAGCTCATTAAGGGGAGAATAAAAATAGTTAAAAATCTTTCCTTCCTGTTTGGAATGGTTCTGGTTGCCATGATAGCCGGGATAGCACAAGCAAAACCGGAAATCATGGGGACAAAAGATCTTCCGTTTAATCCGATTTTTGATAACGGTTTATCTACAAGCATTGCGCCGCGCGCAAGATAGCCGCTGTCTTCTAGAAGTCCGAGTATTAAAAATAAAATGAGGATTTGAGGAACGAAAACGAGAACCGAACCGCTGCCGCTTATAATGCCGTTTGAAATTAAATCGCTGAACCAGTTATTTCCCAGAAGAGCCGCTGAACTTGATGATAACAGGGCGAATCCTTCGTCAACAAGCCGCATAAGCGGTTCGGCGAGCCAGAAAATCGATGTAAATGTTATTGCCATTATAATGAAAAAGAAAACCAGCCCCCACATTTTATGAAGAAGAAATTTGTCGATTTTTACCGATAAACTATCCGGCCTATGACCCGGTTTGCGTCCGTTAGTTTTAACTAAATTATCATTTAAAATTACCAGCTTGGAATTAGCCGCTTCTATCTTCGGGCTGCTGCCGTTTTTTGAATACTTTACTACAACTTTCTCTTCAAGCGTCTCAATAAATTTATATAATTCTATCAGCCGGTCGGTTTCATGATTATTAATAGACATAACAGGATTTTCTGCTGAAATTTTTTTGTGAGCAAGATTTTTTTCAACAGACTGCAGAAGTTTATCAATTCCTTTTCCGTTTCTTCCGTCTATCTTTACAACTTCGCAGGTTAATTCGGAGGAGAGTTTTTCAACCGAGACATCATAACCTTTTTTATTTAAGAGGTCTGCCATAGTAAGCACAACGATAATATTAAACTTTGCATCAATAAGCTGTTTTACAAGGAGAAGATGTCTAGTTATCTGGCTTGTATCCACAGTTACTATTAATAAATCGGGTGCGCCGTACTTGGGATGAGAATATAATGAAGTTACTGCTACAATTTCATCAGGTGATTCAGGCGTAAGACTTATAATTCCGGGAGAATCCAGCAGGTGGGCATCCAGCAAATGTTTTTTATGAACTTTAGCTATGGAATATTCAACTGTTGCACCCGGATAATTTGCGGTTTTAAAATTTTTTCCGCTGAGAAAATTAAATAGTGTAGTTTTTCCGGAATTTGGAGGACCTACTAGAGCAATTAAGGGCGTGTGTTCCAATGTGGAAGTATTCATGAAACTATTATGCAGTCAGCTTCATTTTTTCTGATTGCTATTAATGTTCCCCTTATGGCAAATGCAAGGGGATCGTTGAAAATTGATGAATTCATTAATTCGATTTCTTCACCGGGAGTAAATCCCACTTCAAGGATTCTTCGTGAGGAGGGATGGGTCAGATCGATTTCGCTGATAGTTACTCTTTCTCCGTATTTCAATTCAGAAGCAGTTTTCATATAATAGCTTGTATTAAAATTTTATACTATGCAGACTTTATTATTAAGATTTAGTCTACATAAAAATAGGAACCATGTTGAATAATGTCAAGATATATTTATAAATAGAGGGGGAAAATTTTTAACTCCTTCATAAAAAATAACGATTTTAATAAAAATTCAGAAGCGTTTTAATGGCAGAGCTTAATTTAACGATGGATAAGTCGATTTTAGATTCTTTGCAGGCTCTAAAGCTTTCTCTGGATGATTCAATCAATATATTTTATAAATATGTTTACTCATCCAAAAAATATGAATCTATGAGCCCCGCTATAAAGGATTTGACCGGTTATTCCGCCGAAGAATTAAATGAAATTGGTTTTCAGGCGATTGTAAAAGAATTCCATAAAAAACAAAGGGATAAAAAATCAATTGATAATTCGGAAATGATTGAAGACTACTATGCTAAATACTTAATTGAGACAAAAAACGGGGTTCATAAGTGGCTGGAAGACATCTCATTTATCACCAGCGATAAATCCGGCAATAAACAATATAGCGTAGGGTTATTGCGGGATGTAACCCCTCTTCATGAATTCGTAAACAAATTAAATGAGGAGAAATTAGAGCTTGAGTCGATTCTTAACCTTTCCGAAGCAATGTTTCTGGTTACCGACAAAGATTTAAAAATAAGAATGATAAATGAAAAAGCAGCAAAGGTTTTCGGCAAGAAGAAGAAAACCATTCTTGGTTCATATTTAGTCGATACTGTGGAAACCGGTTATAAAGGAGCCATTATAAAAAGAATGGAAGAGTTCATTAAAGGTTTAAAAAGCTTCCCGCAGGAAATAGAAATTCCTATTTACACAAAAACCAAAGAAAAAAAATTAGTGAATTTCCATTTCAACATCATTAAAGACGAAGCCGGCGAGGCGGCATTGGTTGTTTTTTCGGGGGAAGATATTACGGAAAAAAGGAAACAGGAAAAAATCCAGAGTTCAATACTGGCGATACATGAGGCTGCAAACTCCGAAAGAGATCTTGACGGACTTTTTAAATTTATCCACGGATGCATAAAAGAGCTGATGCCTGCCGAGAATTTTTTTATTTCTCTTTATGATCCTAAGGATAAGACAATCAGGTTTCCTTATTTTATTGATCAGATGGATAAAGAACCGCCTGTAAAGAAGGGCAATAAAGGATTAACCGAATACGTTTTGCGAACCGGCAAATCGATCCTTGTAAATAAAGAAATGGACGGCATACTGCAGCAGAAGGGGGAAGTGGAATTGGTTGGAACGCCTGCAGAAATATGGCTTGGGGTTCCCTTGAAAATACAGGATAATACAATCGGAGTTTTGGTTGTACAGGATTATAAAGATGAAAAAACATACGGAATCCAAGAAAAAGAAATTCTTGAATTAGTATCGTATCCCATTTCAAGAGTGATCGAAAGAAAAAAGGTGGAACTGGAAACTGATGAATTAATTAAAAAGCTCCGCGAGCTTAATGAATCAAAAGACAAGCTGTTCTCCTTAATTTCGCACGATCTCAGAAGCCCCTTTAATTCGCTTTTAGGTTTTTCCGAAATATTAACTACCGAATATGACAGCTTAACCGACGATGAAATCAGAGAATATATTAATGTTATATCGGAAACTTCGAAGAATTTATACGGGATGACAAATAATTTGCTTGCATTTTCAAGATTTCAAATGGAGAAGCTTGTATTTAATCCCGTTAAGCTGAATTTAAGAAAGATAATGAGCAATAATATAAACATGCTTAAGGGAAATCTTATAAAGAAAAATCTGACTCTAACGATGGATGTGGATAACGATATTTATGTTTATGTTGATGAAGAAATGCTTAATTCAATTTTTCAGAACCTGATCTCAAATGCAGTGAAATTTACTAACCGCGGAGGTGAAATAAAGATAAGTTCAAAGCTTATCAAATTTTTTGAAGAACCGGATAATGTTGAAATAAGAATTGAAGATACTGGTGTCGGAATGAGTAAACCAATGCTTGAGAAAGTTTTCAAATCTCACATACAATCCACTCCCGGAACGGAAAGAGAATACGGAACAGGACTTGGACTGCTGCTAGTTAAAGAATTTATCGTTAAAAACGGGGGGAATGTTAAGGTTCAATCGAAACTGGGGCAGGGGACTATTTTTATTTTTACCCTTCCATTATATTCAAAAAAGATATAATCACACAGCCCGCTTTATTTGCATCACATCGATTAACAATGTCTAATGCTATTATTCACATGGAAATAATAATTATTTATGTGAAAGATGCTTATGGATTCAAAAGCAAGAATAATGGTGGTAGAAGATGAGAGTGTAGTTGGTTTTGACCTCAAGAGGATACTTTCAAATCTGCATTACGATGTGGTTGGTATCATAAGAACAGGGGAAGAAGCATTTGTTAAAGCTTTTGAACAGAAGCCTGATCTTATTCTTATGGATATTATGCTCGATGGTAAAATGAACGGTATCGAGACGGCGGAAGAAATTAAAAAAGATATGGATGTTCCTATAATTTTTTTAACAGCATATGCCGATAATAATACCCTTCAAAGTGCTAAGCTTACCGAACCATACGGATATATTTTAAAACCTTTTGAGGATAAATCCCTCCAGTCTGCAATTGAAATCGCATTATATAAGCATAAAATGGAGAGTAAGCTAAAAGAAAGTGAAAAAAGATACAAAATGCTGGCTGCAAAGCTGAAAGAAACAAATGAAACAAAAGATAATTTCTTTTCAATAATTTCCCATGATTTAAGAGCTCCGTTCGATTCAATTTTAGGCTTTTCGGAAATTTTAAAAAATGAGTATAAAGATCTGACTGATGCTGAAAAAGAGTTGTATATTGATTCTTTATACGAAGCAAGCAGGCATGTTTACAACCTTCTTAATAACCTGCTTCAATATTCCAGGTTTCAATTAGATAATGTGGATTTTAATCCTAAGAAAATTATACTGAAAGAGATAGTGGAAAAAAACGTTAATGTTTTGAACAGCATGGCTATCAAGAAAAATATTAGTCTTGGTGTTGAATCGATGGAAAATATGGCCGTTTATGCAGACGAGGAGATGCTGAACTCAATTCTAATTAATTTAATTTCTAATGGTATAAAATTTACAAATAGAGGGGGAGAAGTTTGTATCTCCGCAAGAAGAAAAGGAAAGTTTATTGAAATTACCGTTAAGGACAACGGAATTGGAATGGATGAAGATACTCTTTTCAAACTGTTCCAATTAAATGTTAAAAAATCAAGACCCGGTACTGAAAACGAAAGCGGGACCGGATTAGGATTATTTATAACGCAAAAATATGTGGAGAAAAATGGGGGTACGCTGGATGCAGTCAGCGAGATAAATAAAGGCACAACTTTCATTTTTACACTTCCCGGCCAGCCAATCTATTAAGAATTTTAGCTGCTTAGTTCTCATTCATGTTCGGCATATCTAAACAATCTTATCATATTAATTAAATATCCGAGATCAATAATCTTGTGTTAATCAGAAGATTTTTCGGTTTCCGTATTAACTATTATTTAGCTTGTATGTCAGTAAAAAATCATTTTCGGATTTTTCTCAGTTATAGATAAAAAATTAAATAAAGAAGGATTGATATGGACCAAAAGGCGGAATACTACATTGAAAAGCTGGGTCTTCTTCCTCATCCGGAAGGCGGTTTCTATAAAGAGACCTACCGGTCCGGCGGCAGTATAAATTCTGATTGTCCCCCCCGGGAATATAAGAGCGCCAGAAATTTCTGTACATTAATTTATTTTCTGCTCGTTGGTAATAATATTTCAGCTTTCCATAGAATAAAGTCTGATGAGATTTGGCATTTTTATGACGGATCAGCGGTTAAAATTATTCAGATTAATGAAAAAGGTGAACTTAAAGAAATCTTACTCGGAAAGGATTTATTAAAGGGAGAAACATTTCAGGCTGTTATTCCAAAAAACTCCTGGTTTGGCGCAGAATTAGCTGATAAAAATTCATATGGACTTATAGGATGCACGGTTTCTCCCGGGTTTGAATTCGAAGATTTTGAAATCGGAAAACGGAATGGATTGATCATTCAGTTTCCTGAATATCGAGCGGTAATAGAAAAGCTGACAACTGTTTAGATCAAAAATTGTGAACTGGTAAGGAATTTTTGAATAGATAGTAGCGAAAAAAAATTACCTTAATAGATATTATTATAAATTTTAATTTTCAGACCAATTAAAGTAATTTTATCCTCGGCCAAAGGGAAAAAACCGGCAAAATGATTTGAAAATAAAACTTTTATTGTCTAACTTTTTCAACCAAAAAAAAATGATTAGAGAGGAGGCAATAGGGAGAAATCTTTACGCTTTATAATTAGTAATTTTTCTTTTAAGGTTTCATATCAAACATAGTAAGATAAATCCGGTTCGTGAGTTAATCAGCTTACTTTTAGTGTCTATATTTACCTTTTATGCGGCTGTTAGCTTTGGATTTAAATCCTCACCAACCCCCCAGATAAATAAAAATCTTTGGATTGATGCTTTAGTCAATTCAAAACGAATTCAATCCGCTTCAATCAGCTATAATGCAAATCATTCTTCGGAAAAAAACGAACTGAATCTCGGGCTAAACAATCCAAATTTTGAAATCACTAATTCTTACCCGCCCGACAGCATCGATAATTTTCCGGAAGATTCTTTAACAGAAACTACCGATACAACCGAAATTTTTCTTGATTCCCTCGGACTGCGCAGAGATACCACAAAAGTAGATTCGATGGCTCTCGATTCCACTGCCAGAATTAAGTATTTCCATCATAGACGTGTGGACCAGCCGTATGTTCAGCTTAAAATGAGCAGGCTGTCTCCTTTTTATGCCCCGGTAACAAATAAACAAATCAGAAAAATTGAAATCGATTCAACCGGAAAGTTTGTTGAAATAAAGGAAATGGTCGGTGACAAGGCAACCAAAATTGTCCTTCGTATACCTATAGAGGATTATATCAATGCAAGTCTTGAAGCAAAGGAAAGATTACTGTGGGAGGAACTCGGCTATACCTATGAACTCAAGGAGGGTAAAAAAGGCCTAGGAGAATTAATAAAAGATATAACGGACTTTGAAATCCCGCTGCCGAGTGTAGGTGTGCTAAGCATTTTCGGCGAACCAAAAATAAGTCTGAAAATCGGCGGAGCAGTGGATATACACGGCGCATGGAGGAGTGAAACTACCGAAGGTGTTACCGCATCAAGGCTTGGAAATACACGGAATGAACCCGACTTCAAACAGCAGGTGCAGATAAATGTAAGCGGAACAATCGGCGATAAATTAAATATTAACGCTGATTGGAATACAGAGAGAACATTCGAATATGAGAACCAGTTAAAGATAAAATATACCGGCTATGAAGATGAAATAATCCAGAGCATTGAAGCTGGAAATGTTTCTCTGCAGACTTCACCTTTAGTAGGCGGAAGCGAAGCGCTTTTCGGCGTGAAGGCAGTATTTAAAATGGGGCCTTTATCATTAACTACATTAGCCAGCCAAAAAAAAGGAGAAATAAAAGAAGTTTCGGTTTCCGGCGGTACAACATCGCAGACTTTTGAAAAAAGAGCATATGAGTATTCAATAAATCATTATTTTATTGATACTGCATACGCAAGAGAGGACTTATATAATGATTATTATGAAAGCGGCGGTACTTCTGTCGATAATTCTCTTCAGATTAAAGATATAGAAGTATGGAAATCAATAAATGTTTCCGGGAAAAATCCCCAGAAAGAAAGAAATGCCAATGCTTTTATTGATTTGCCGAGTAGATTTAAAGATGAACCTTACGACAGCGCAACTTATAGAAGAAATATAAGCGGCGGAGATGGACGTAGTGAAACAGAGCGCTTTCTCCTTCTTGAAGAAAATGAGGATTATACAATTAACGAATATACGGGTGTTATTTCCTTTAAAACTCAAATAAATACACAGGATGTAATTGCAGTAGCATACCGTAGAGAAAACGGGCCTGGCCCAGATGATGATTTATTCTTCGGGCAATTCCTTAATAGCGCTGAATCCGATTCTCAAAAGCTGGTATTGAAACTTGTTAAACCGAAAACTCTTCAACCGAACTGGACGCAAGCCTGGCGGTTATTGCTAAAAAATATTTATCCGGTGGGAGGAAGAAATATTAAAAAAGAAGGTTTTGAATTCAGAATTCAATATGAAATTCCCGGACAGGATCCTGTGGATGAATTACCCGGAACATCCGGCTCTGTAAAACTTCTTGAAGCCTTCGGATTGGATAGATTCAACTCCAGTGAACAAGCAACTCCGGATAATGTTTTTGACTGGAAATCAGGGGTTACTATTTTACTAGAAACGGGTGAAATTATTTTCCCGAGGCTGCAGCCTTTCGGAAATAATATACCGGATGTATTTACAAATAAAGATTCGCTCAGATTCGATGAAGTTTACGATACAACATCAACTGCAGCTCAAGAACAGAAAACCAAAGACAGATGGATGTTTGTCGGGAAGTATTCAGGGGAAGCTTCCAACGTTTACCAGCTCGGATTTAATGTAGTTGAAAATTCTGTCAGAGTAAAACTTAACGGGAGAGAATTATCTCCCGGATCGGATTATGTGGTAGATTATACTCTCGGCCAGCTTACAATCAGGAATGATGCTGCACTTGTGCCCGGAGCGGATTTGAAAATTACCTATGAACAAAATGATTTATTCCAGCTTGCATCTAAGACTTTATTAGGTGCGAGAGGAATTTTTGATTTTTCGGAGAGAACCAAACTCGGCTTCTCAATTTTAAATTTAAACCAGCAGACATTAAGCGATAAAGTAAGAATCGGCGAAGAGCCTTTAAGCAACACGATCTACGGAGTTGATTTCAGCACAGGCGTTGATCTTCCTTTTATCACAAAAGGTCTGGATAACCTTATTTCCACAAAAACTATATCCAGCCTGTCCGTCAGCGGCGAATATGCTTACATTGATCCC
>Ga0105100_10000651_pt1 | contig 20459 bp, 24 predicted proteins | sample PPLLak12cMay2015_2_FD_87033 | JGI IMG/M metagenome (GOLD analysis project Ga0105100, IMG submission 87033) | Freshwater sediment microbial communities from Prairie Pothole Lake near Jamestown, North Dakota, USA - PPLs Lake P8 Core (1) Depth... | ecosystem: Environmental > Aquatic > Freshwater >...
CAAGGCCACTGAGGCGGCGGTCAGGAAATTCCAGAAGCGGCGCAAGCTGAAAGTGGATGGCATCGTGGGGCAGGCCACGCTTGCGGCTCTAGGTCTTTAATCTGTTGTCGGGAAGCGAACAAGGAGAAGATATGAAGTTGGATAAAATCATCATCACCAACATGGGGGCGCTGAAGGAGAAGTATGACGAAAAATTCGGCCGTGTCGAGCAGGCGATCCAACGGCTGATCGCAGCAGACCAGAAGCGGGGGCTGGACACAAAGCTGGTGGCCATTGATTCAGCGAGCGACATGAGTGCCGTTCATGGGGACGCGGTCAAGGAAAAAGAGGATCAGAGGGCGGTCAAGAAAGCCGTCGATGCCGTGTTCGATGCCTATGAGCCGGACTACATCGTGATCCTGGGGGCGCAGGACATTGTCCCGCACCAGGACCTGAAAAACCCTGCCTACGATCCAGGCGGGGATGACGACAAGGTCGTGCCAAGCGACATTCCCTATGCCTGCGAAGCGCCGTACAGCAATAAACCGGGTGACTTTGTGGGCCCAACGCGCGTAGTGGGCAGAATTCCTGATCTGGTCCGATCGGGTGATCCGGCCTACCTTGTTTCTTTGCTTGGAACCGCGGCTCGGCACAAGACCCGTACCCGCGCCGATTACCAGAAGTATTTCAGTGTGAGCGCTGAAGTCTGGAAGGATTCTACAGCGCTCAGCCTGACCAAAATCTTCGGATCCAGCGCGTCTATGGCCACCTCTCCACCCAAAGGGCCGAGTTGGACGAACGCTGAACTCGGTCGTCGGGTGCATTTCATCAACTGCCATGGGAGCCCTGAGGACCCCAATTTCTACGGGCAGCGCGGCAGGAGCTATCCCATCGCGCACAAGGCGGAAAAACTCATAAAGAAAATCATGAACGGAACCGTGATCGCGGTGGAGTGTTGCTACGGGGCCCAGCTCTACGACCCCGCGGATGCAGACATGCAGCCCGGGATTTGCAGCACCTATCTCAAGGATGGGGCGTACGGGTTCTTCGGCAGTTCGACGATCGCTTACGGACCGAGCGAAGGAAATGGTCAGGCGGACCTCATCTGCCAGTACTTTATTGACGAAGTCCTTGACGGCGCTTCTCTGGGAGAAGCGACTTTGAAAGCGCGGCATCGGTTTGCCCAAGCTTACACTCACGTTGACCCGACGGATCTCAAGACCATGGTCCAGTTCCACCTTTTTGGAGATCCTTCGATACACCCTGTCGGAGCGGCGCCGCATGCACTAGCCCGCACAAAAGCGTTCAAGCAAGCGTTCAGGGAGCGCCAGAATACAAAAGGGACCAGGAGACTGAGGAGGGAGCGGGCTGCAAGAACCGGCACGAATCTGGGGAACAGCCTCGGTACCCCGAACCTGTCTGACGAAGCGTTGCCCGGCGAGGTGAAGACGGTGCTTGAGTCCGTTGCACAGGAATCAGGGATCAAGAGCTTTGGCGCCCAGTCCTTCACGGTGAACTATCCCGGCGAAGCCATGGTGGAGACCATGAAGCGCTTTGCTCCTGTTCGTGAGGGGAGGACACTCTACATGGTCAGCGGCACCCGACCGTTGCCCAAGGAGGCTCCGGGAAGGGTGGTGGTCATTACCGGAACCGTGCAGAACGGGCAGCTGATCCACATGCGGCGACTTCACAGCCGATAAAGAGCAGAAGACAGTAGCCAGAAGACAGAATGAAGAAGAAAGAGAAACAAAGGGATTCTGAAGAAGCGCAAGAACAGCCAATCACGAAAGCACGAAGGGATGAAAGCACGAAAGAGGGAGGGGTTGTATAAACACAGTCGCTTTTTTTCGTGTTTTCTAAATTTCGTGCTTTCGTGATGGGTCTTTGATTTTTCGATTTTGGACATTTTGGGGAATTCTTGCATGAAACTCCGAGGAAAAGTTGCAAAGAAACTGCTTTACGCCGGTACCAAGAGCGAGCACGAGGGGCTCGTTCTGGTCACCGCTGAGGGAGAGTTCAAGCTGCTGCGCAAAGGCGGCAACCCCTTCTGGGATGAAACACTCGCCGAACTCGAAGGGAAAGAGATCGAGGCCGAAGGCACCTTGAGGGAAACAAGGTTCACCATGTCCCATTGGACAGTCTCGCCCTAAACCCATCCCCCTTACCAGATTCAAAGCTGCCCCCTCTCCGGGTCTCCCCTTGACATAGGGAAGTTCAGCCCCAATTTGCAATTAGGCGAAATTCCATGAATTGGGGGTGAGGAACAAGGAGAGAGGGTTAAGTCACGCACTATCCGAAGAGAGCGTTCGTCTGAAGGCGCGTGATGCGCCGCGAGTAGAAATCACAAAAGAGCTCAGGGATCGTCTGTTCGCCGGAGACCTCAAGGGAGAGGTCTCTGAGCTCTCTGCACACACGGGCTTGCCCTACGGCCTCATTTACAATCTGGTTCGCGGAAGGATTCACTCTCTCTCGGTCGCTGAGTACAGGAGGATCTTTGGAGAGGCTCCCCCTGTGCAAGAGCAAAAAAGGGTCAAAGGGGAGTACTTCAGAGGCATGGTGCGTCTTTGGATGTTCTTGAATCGCGGGATCACAGAAAAGGATTTGTATCGGGAGTTCTATCTGGGCAGAAGATCTCTGAAAAAAGCAGACTACAGGATATTCAACGGCGCCACGAAGACGGTGGAAGGCCGCCTCGAAAAAGCCATGGAGCAGAAGTTACTGAGCCAAGGGCTGGACCGGTCTCAGGTTATCCAATGGATTATGGAGCTTGACCAAAGCAGCGGGAAACAAAGAGTCCCTTACGAGGAAGCCAAGCCTGTCCTGCATTTTTTGCACGAGACCCTTGGTATCCATCCCACTCACCTTCTGAGACGAGGGTTTGCCCTTTATGAGAAGGGCCAGTTGAAAAGCGTCTCAAAAGAGCTTTATGACGATCTGCTCACCTTGAAGCGTAAAACCGAGAAAGTCCTTGCTGCGGGTTCTAGGCGGGAGGTAGAGGGGCTCAAGGAAGGGGTCTACGGGAAAAGAAAAAACCTGGTTCTCTTCTCGGAGGTAGAAGATGACCTGAAGTTTCTGCAAACATGGGCCGGGAGAGGCTCAAAGAAATACCTGGGAAGAAGCGTGGGGAAATACCGGGGCTCCTTGCTGAAGAGAATTGCACCGTGGAGAGCCGACAAAATCAGAAAGGACTGCGATAAAGCGGTTAGGGAAAACAGAAATGCTCCTCTCCTGTCCCTTCCTCCACGGCATTTTGTTGCAGAATCGGGAGCTCTGATCTTGTTCCTCAGATCTCTTACAGTGCATCGAATGATTGCGGACAAAAGCCTGCACCTTGAGGGGCTTGTGATGAGTCCCAAGTATCATTCCAGGGAAGAGTACGAAAGCGAAGGGCATGAATTCGTAACGCTCCAGGAAGCGGCGACTTTCCTGGGCATGAAACAAAGGGCCTTTGACCTCCTGGTGGCTGCTCACCGTGACATTTTCATGCGAATGATGAAGTACGACAAGATGTGGCTCATCCCGGATCTTTACCTGGAGGAGCTTTCAGAGAAGGAGGGATTCTCCTTGGTCAGAGCCAAATATGAACTGCTGGCCAGAACATCCCTCTTGTGGTGAAGGGTGGCAGAGGTTCTGCTCGTAAAGTGTTAAACTTCACACTCGCCGGGATCGCACCTGGAGGCGTGGTCATAATGATGGGCTTCCTCGCCCACCCCGAGTTCCAGGACTTGGGCGGATTTACTTCCGTATCGGTACAGGGTGATCCCTTCCATGACACAACCCTCTTCGGTACCTTATCGCGGCCCAACTTAGAGCGAGTTTTCAGCTCAAGCCGAAGCCCATGGAAGCGTACTCCTTGATGCTGGCTTTTGCCTCTTCGACCGTCTTACCGATGTACCAGGGCTCCATGAATCCCTCCAGAATCATCTTCCATCCCTTCTCGTCCTCGAGAATCTCGGCGTCACTGCAAGAGACGCCGCAGCCTTCTTCGCCTATGACATCGTAGAGAAATTTCACAATTTCTGCTCTGTCGTTCATTTTCGTGCCCTCCTACTTCTGTACTGTTATTAATCACGAAATCCTTTATTGCATGCGGGGGCAATTCAGATCCTTGATTCTTGCGGCGCGCTGGGATAAATTCAGAAATCAGGCGGTGGAATAGATGCTTAAAAGATTTTGGATAACTAGTGAAAACTTCTGGATTCTTGTCTCTGTGTGCCTTTCCATAGTCGTGAACCAAGGGCCTTTGCGGGAGGCAATCGCCGCGGATCCAGATTCTGGAAGCCTTGTCAAATGCGATATTCAGCGCGGTCCCTGCACCCAAGAGCTGGCGGGCATGGTTGTTACCCTGGATATTTTGCCCAGGCCCGTCAAAGCCATGAAGGATTTGAAATTCCGGGTCACTGTCTCAGGCGGAAAACCGGTGAGGGCAGCATACATCGATCTGGGCATGCCTGGCATGGACATGGGGCCCAATCGCGTTGAACTCAGGCCCGTGAAGGACAACGTGTATGAAGGGCAGGGTGTCATTGTTCGATGCCCCAGCGGCGGGAGAACTTGGAAGGCAACTGTTACCCTGCCGGAATCCGGCAAAGCCGAGTTTGTTTTCGATGTCATCTACTGAGCCTCTTTATCTGGTGTTCCTGGTGACTGGTTTCACCGTGGGGTTCGGCCACTGTGTCGGCATGTGCGGCCCGATCGTGGTCTCCCTTTCTTTGAACTTGAAAGGGAAGAGCGTGCTCATCCCCCACCTCCTTTACAACGCAGGAAGGGTCATCACGTACGCCATCCTTGGAGGTCTTGCAGGGATCCTCGGTTCTTTCACGATACTGACCTCCTCCATCGTCAGCCTTCAGAAAGGTGTGCTCGTTTTTGCAGGGGTACTGGTGCTCCTCATGGGACTGGTCATGGCTGGGTGGATTCCCTTCGGGCGGATCTTTGAAGATGGTGGCGCCGGCAGCAGCGTGCTCTCGAAGTGGTTTCGCCGACTCTCTGCGGCCAAATCATCGATCGTCTACCTGCCGCTCGGTTTGCTGCTCGGGCTCCTTCCGTGCGGCCCTGTGTATACGGCGCTGATCGCCTCGGCAAGAGCAGGAATGGGCTCGAAGAGTGTGCTGGAAGGTTTCTTTTCAGGCATGGGTCTTATGATCGCTTTCGGCGTCGGGACTGTCCCGGCTCTTCTACTGGTCGGGAAACTGGCCGGCCTCGGATGGATCAAATCCAGACACCTGATCTACAAGATCAGTTCCGCCCTCATGGTCCTTGTAGGGATTTATTTCATCATCCAGGGGATTCGGTATTAGGGAAGGGCGGCCAAGTTCCCTCTACTCAGCGAGCATGACGAGATTGTCATTCTTCCAGTCCGTCATATATTGGAGTGGATTGACGTTCTTTCCGTTTATCGCTACCTCGTAATGGAGGTGGTGACCCGTACTTCTTCCTGAGTTGCCCATGTATCCGATCACCTCGCCTCTATCCACATGCTGGCCTTTCTTGACAGATGCACTGTGCAAGTGGCCGTATGTCGTCTCATAGACCGCATCATGCTTTATTCGGACGCTCATTCCCAGTGGGCCATCTTTTCCAACAAAAGAGACGGTCCCTTTAGCTGGAGACAGGATCGGTGTTTTTTCAGCTCCCGCAATATCCACCCCGGGATGAAACTGTTCCTTGCCGGTAAACGGACTGATCCTCACTCCGTAGGGTGATGAAATCCATGATTCCTGAGAATCTACCGGAGACACGGAAGGCGTGCGATCCAACTTCTCTTGCCTTCCTTGAAGGGCACCGACCATCTGTTGCAAGTCCGCATCCAGTTGGCGAATGTCTGACGCTGACAGAGAAGCGGCATGAGTCGTGGGGGTCTTTGCAGATGGATGGATCGTCGTGGAAGGAGATTTGGAGGAAAGCGCTGCGTTTCGGGAAGTGAGTTCCACTCCCCCTTGTCCTATTTTACCCCCACCGGGACCCTGCGGTTTCAATCCCAGGTAGCTCTGGACATAGCCGGCCTTTTCTCTGATGCCCGAGATCTCTCGGGTCAAGTACTCAATCCTCATTTCTTGATCTTGAATCTGGCTCTTGGCGGCTCGGTTTTCCATTTCCAAGCGCTGAGATTCCTGCTCAACTTGTTGGAAACGATAAAAGCCCCAAGCCCCGGCAGAGGCCATAAAGAGAAGAATGCCGGTTGCGAGGAAAACAGCACTCAAGACAAGAATAGGTACAGAGATGCTGAACACCCTCTTGTGAGGGCTGGACGGGAGCACCAGAATAGTCAAATTTTTTTTTGCCACCATGGAACGTCCCTTTCTTTATCGAGGTGAAGATAATCCGCCACCATGTATCTTTTTTCAGACAGTTATCATCGCACTGAGCAAGCCGAAGATAGTCTCAGTGGAAAAGACGCGTGGGTACCTGGCTGATATTGCTAAAATAATGATCGGCCACCGTGATCAGCTTTTCGGAACCTTCGGCGTGAAAACTCATCTCTAGGGTTATTAAATTCAATTACTGTGCCATTCTTCCGGCGCCCGGCCTGAAGAGAGCTCGTAGCCCGGTGTCAGAGCAATCTGAACATGGCGCTGGTTTGAAGACTTGGGCATCTGATCGTGACGTCTGGACTGGCTCTTGACTTCTAATGAGGTCAGTAGGATTCTATTGAAAAGGAGGGGTCTGTCATGACACTAACCAGGAGAACATACTGTGGCCTGTGCCATCCGCGATGCGGTCTTGTGTTGGAAATGGAAGACGGCAAGGCGGTCAAGGTCACGGGAGACCCGGAGCACCCCATCACCAGGGGCCGGATCTGCAGCCGCGGCAAACTGATGCTCGACCATGTTTATCACCGAGATCGGCTCAATTACCCGCTGAAGCGCAAAGGCGAGCGGGGCGCGGGCCAATGGGAACGCATCCCATGGGACCAGGCATTGGATGAGGTAGCGGGGAAGCTTTCTTCTTTACGCGAGAAACATGGGGCGGAGACCCTGGCTTTCAGCCATGGCACCAAGCGAACCTATCATTGGGACGAGCGGAGGTTCTATAACTTGTTCGGTTCGCCCAATATCTTCGGCGCCAACAATGTCTGCATGTGCCCGAGCCAGGCGGTCGAATACGCTACCTATGGCGGGTTTGCGTGGGGCGACGTGATGCAGACAAAGTGCGTGGTGTTGTGGGGGCATGCGCCTTCCCACTCCGATCCCATCGGTCTGTACGGCATGATTCTCGCCGCCAAAAAAAACGGTGCACGGCTCATCGTGGTGGACCCCCGTCGGATTCCCGAGGCGGAAAAGGCGGACCTGTTCCTCCAAATCCGGCCGGGAACCGATGTAGCCCTGATGCTGGGCTGGCTGAGAGTGATTATTGGCGAGGAGTTGTACGACCGGGATTTTGTGGCAAAGTGGACAGTCGGATTCGATGATCTGAAGGCCGCTGCAGCAGAGTACACGCCGGAGCGGGTAGCGGAGATCACATGGCTCAGCCCCGAGCAGGTGGTCCAGTCGGCCAGGCTCTATGCCATGACAAAACCCGCGATGATCACCTGGGGGTTTGGCCTGGACAAGCAGGGGGTGAATGCCACCCAGGCCGCCAGGGCGCGGGCCATCTTGAGAGCCGTTACCGGCAACCTGGATGTGCCGGGAGGAGAGCCCCTGGGTTGCGCGGACCCGATCGGCAAAATCATCGGCAACGACGGGCTGGAGTTCAACGAGGCGCTCTCCCCGGCGCAGCGCGCCAGACAATTGGGCGCGGACGAATATCCTTTTTTCGGGTTCCCGGGCTGGGAGAAAAACGCAGCAGCAAACCGTCGTCTGCCCCGCGACTACATGCATCCACCCTTTGCGGACATGACGAGTGTGGCCCACGCACGGTCTGTCTGTGACGCTATGCTCACCGGAAAGCCTTATCCGGTCACGGCAGCCATCTCTCTTGCCAGCAACCCACTGCTCTCCCTCGCCAATGTGCAGCGTGTGTATGAGGCTCTGAAGGCGCTTCAGCTTTACGTTGTGGCGGAATACTATCTCACGCCGTCCGCCGCCCTTGCAGATTATGTGTTTCCCATATGCTCCACCATAGAAACGACGGAACTCTGGCTGACCCCGTCTTTCTGCGTCGCCTGCCCAAGGGCAATTGAGCCTCTCTACGAGCGTCGCAATACTTATGATTTTTGGCGCGGATTGGCCGTTCGGCTGGGGCAGAAGGAGCACTGGCCCTGGGAAACAGTGGATCAGGTATGGGACTGGTGCCTGGCGCCTGTGGGACTCACCTTCCAGCAGCTACTTGAGAAAAACGGGCTCTTCGGCAAGCGGGAGTTCCGGCGCTATGAGCGATTCGGCTTCGGCACGCCCTCGGGCAAGGTGGAACTCCGATCGAGCATCTTTGAAGACCTGGGTTGCGAGCCTTTGCCGGTCTACCGGGAGATGCCTCACAGCCCGGAAGGAGCGCCTCAATTGCGGAAAGATTATCCGCTCGTTCTCATCACGGGAAGCCGGTTCACACCCATGTATCACTCGGAACAGCGCCAGATTGAAAAGGCCCGGAAACCAAATCCGGACCCTCTCGTCACGCTCCATCCGGACACGGCAGCGGACCTGGGCGTGGCTGATGGGGACTGGGTGCGGGTGGTCACGCCCCAGGGCAGCGTTCGGGTGAAGGCGCATCTGACCGATATCCTGCACCCCCGCATGGTGGACGTGCAGCATGGCTGGTGGTTTCCGGAGCAGAAAGAGGCGGAACCGGAATTGTTCGGGGTCTTCGAGTCTAACGCCAACATGCTCTGCCCTGACGGGCCGGAGTTCTGCAGCCCGGAGATTGGAGGATGGCCGCACACCGGCCTCCTGTGTCGCGTAGAAAAGCTGTAACGCTTATGTAGGCCCTGTCAGAGGTTTCTTGTGGAGGATTTTCAAATGGCCGTCAAGCCGTCCTATGAAGAACTGGAGCAAAGGGTCAGGGAACTCGAGAAAGTCACAGCCCTTCACCGGCAACCAGAGGACGCCCTCAGAGAGAGCGAGGAGATGTATCGGCACATCTTTGAAAACATCCAGGACATCTACTATGAAGTGAGCCCGGACGGCAAGATCCTGGAAGTGAGCCCCTCCGTCGAGAACCTCTCGGGATACCGAAGAGAGCAGGTCCTCGGGACATCTCTCTATGAGATGTACGTCCATCCGACAGAGAGAGATGATGTCTTCAAGGAACTTCTGAGAAAGGGCAAGGTCAATGATTACGAGGTCCTCCTGCAAGACGCGAACGGAGCCGAAGCGTATTGTTCAATAACCGCGACACTGCTCAGGGACCACGAAAACAACCCTCAAAAAATTGTCGGTTCGCTGCGCAATATCACGGGGCGCAAAAGGATGGAAAGTGCGCTGCGAGAATCTGAGGCGCAGATGATTGCCATCCTCGATGCCTCCATCGACAGTATTCGTTATGTGGATAAAAACTTGAAAGTCCTTTGGGCCAACAAGGCCGCGGCCGCAGGGCTCGAGATGTCAGCCGAGGATTTGAGGGGCCGGAGGTGCTATGAAGTCTTTATCGGCCGGAATATGCCTTGTGAAGGCTGCCCAACGGTAAAGACCATGGAAACGGGCGAAATAGAAAGAGCAGTCATGCATCAACCCCGGATGAAGGGGATGGATGGGGAAAGCTATTGGGATGCCTATTGTGTCCCGATCCGAAACAGCGCCGGGGAGGTTCTGAGCTACCTCGAGGTTTCAAGAAATATATCCGAACAAAAGCGCACAGCGGATGAGCTGCGTGAAAAAGGGGAGACCCTGAGAGCGATTCTTGCCGCTTCTCCCGTGGGCGTGGGCTTGGCCCGGGATCGAATCATCAGTTGGGCCAATAAGGCGATGTACGATTTGTTGGGTTACGATGAAAAAGAAGAGGATTCCTTGAAGGGGCTTACAACGAGATTTTTCTACCCGGACGGCGAGGAGTACGACCGCATGGGTGAGGAGTTATTCACGGTGGTGAAAGAGACTGGAATGGGACGAGCGGACACGAAGTGGGTAAAGAAAGACGGCAGTGTCCTTGACTGTTACGTTCAGGCCACCCTTCTGGACCCGTCGGATCCGGACAAGGGCGTGATCGTGGCGGGTCTGGATATCACGGATCGAAAGGAGGCCGAAGAAAAAATTCACCGTCTCAGCCATGAACTGATCAGGGCACAGGAAATCGAGCGGCAGAGAATCTCCCGTGAACTGCATGATCGCGTGGCCCAGGACCTCTCAACGGCCAAAATTGTGGCAGACCAGATCCTGCGGGCTCAGACGGAGGCTGCGCCACCCGAAGTGAGACGAGACATCTCAAAAATCTCCGCCGCGCTTCAGGGAGTCATCCACACGGTTCGAAACCTGGCCTACGACTTGCGGCCTCCGGTGCTCGATGACATGGGGCTTGTCCAGACTATCTTTCAATACTGCGAGGAGTTTTCGGAAAGAACCGGACTGCATATAGAATTCTCCTCCGCCGGCCTGGAGACCACGGAATTAGATTCCGACACCGAGATCAATGTCTATCGCCTGATTCAGGAAGGGCTCAACAACATCAAGAAGCACGCTGAAGCCCGCCGCGTAGCGGTAAAACTCGTGAGAGCGTTTCCAAACATTATCCTCCGCATTGAAGATGACGGCAAAGGTTTTGACGTTGAGGCGCGGCGGATGGCATCCCCCAATGAGAAACGGATGGGGCTTCAGAGTATGGAGGAAAGGGTACACCTCCTCCAAGGCAAAATGGACATTCAGTCACGCCCGAACCAAGGGACGAAAATTATCATAAGGATTCCCTCCAAGGAGGCGAAACGTGATCCCCAAGAAAACCGTGCTGATCGTTGACGATCATCCGCTTTTCCGAGAAGGTCTCAAAACGATTATAGGGTGCGACAAAAGGTACGAGATTGTCGGAGAAGCGGGAAACGGCCTTGAGGCCATGCGAATCATTAGAGAGCAACGACCGGATCTTGTGCTGTTAGACATAGCCCTGCCGGACCAAACGGGCATCGAACTGACGGGTGAGATCAAGAAGGTCTCCTCGAAGTCGATTGTTATGATTGTCAGCATGCATTCAAAAGTGGACTACATCGTCAAGGCGTTCCAGGCCGGTGCGACAGGGTACGTGGTCAAGGATTCTGCGGCGGAAAGGCTCTTGCAAGGGATCGATTCCGTCCTGAGAGGGGAGTATTTCCTGGACAGTTCCGTCTCCCACAAGGTCGTCAAGAGACTTATGGAATCCCCAAAGGAAGAGGCAAGAATCACGGACAGGGGTTACGATACCCTGACCTCCCGGGAGCAAGAGATCCTGGTTTTACTCGCTGAAGGGCTCTCTGCCAAGGAGATTGCTGAAAAGCTGTGCATCAGCCCCAGAACGGTTGAGAACCATCGAAGCAGCATTATGCGTAAGCTCGACCTCCACACCAACCATGAGTTGATCCGTTATGCCGCAAAGCTTGGCCTCATCGACTTGGAGATCTGGATGAAATAGACCCACCGCCAAACTTCCTTCCCCATCACTTCCCTCACGGCGGCCGTGAGCGATTCACAGGCCCTGTGAGTTTTCCCTATCAAAATGATCCTTTCCCTCTATAGACATATTCAAAGGTCACGATCATAGTCATATCAACGAGAAGAGGGTCCCTGGGTTTTTGACTCAGGCAAGAAATTCTATAGCATTTTCAGCTAACCAGAATAGGTGAGGGAACGATGATAAGGGAAAAAAACGGAGTGGAAGATTCGGGGATTCCTGCCAATCCACAATCTATCGTTCAATCCCGGTCCAGCGGCAAGGAGAAAGATTTGAGAAAGGATTTTTTGGATACCACAAAATTAGTCAGAAGCATTCAGCGTGCTGAAGGGAACCCTGATTGTTTCCGCAAAGCGGAACGCTATTGCGATCGGCTGGATTGCGCTTGGCGTCCATACTGCTTGCGAGAGGGGGGCGCCCACCCGGAAGAGGATATGTAACGCATGCATCAAAGAACATTGAGCGCTAGAAGGAAAGGAGGTCTTTTCCTCATGCTGAGCAAGAAAAACAAAGAATATTTCAGAAAGTGGCTTACACAAAGGCTGGATGAAAGCTTGGGAAAAGCCCAGGACACCCTTGTCGATATCAGCGATCTCAGGGATAAGCTTCCTGATGAAATGGACCAAGCCTCTTTGTCCTCTGACATGGGTTTCACCTTACGGATTAGAGACAGGGAAGCGAAACTGATCAGAAAAATCATAGATGCCCTGGAGAGGCTGGAGGATGGAACTTTCGGCATCTGCGAGGAATGCGGTGAAGAGATTCCTGTTAAAAGGCTCATGGCCCGCCCGGTGACCGCTTTGTGTATTGAATGCAAGAAAGAGCAGGAAGCTGAGGAGAGAGCGAAGGAAGCAAATTTTCAGGTGTCGGACTATTAAGAATCTCGAGATCAAGCCTGGGGGATGCCCGGTGTGGCGCAGAAGACGAAAGGGGGAGCCAAAGTGAACAAAATCCTTGTTATTGACGATGATCAAGGGGTCCAGATGCTTTACGCGGATGAACTGACTGACGAAGGATACAACGTGGTCACTTGTGGCGATGGCTCCCGCCTTATGGAGTTCATCAAAGAAGAGCGCCCTGATCTTGTGGTGATGGATATGAAGTTGGGGAAATACGACGGCGTCGATCTGCTCCAGGATATCCGAAAGGCCTTTGATCAATTGCCGGTCATCCTGTGCACAGCCTATCCGAGCGTTAGACACGACGTGAAGTCCATTGCTGCGGACGACTACGTGCTCAAAAGTTCAGACCTGAGTGAGCTAAAGCTCAAAATCGGAAAGGCCCTGGACGGAAGAAAAAAGCATGTCTCCTTTGACGGCCAACGCCACGGGGAAGAGGTGGAGAGAACTCCCCTTCAGCAAATAGATATTCCGTGGAAAGACACACGCTAGAGCGTTGTCCCCGGAGGGATGTACGCCATTCCAGAGTGAAAGAAAAGGGGGCCTCCATCATGGCATCCAATTTCAGAATCTTTATGCACCGGAATAGTGACAGCCTCCACCTGAAGCTGGCCGGCGACTTTGATGGCACGTCGGCGTTTGAATTGGTGGACATGGTGAAAAAGAATGGGCCTGGACTCCGGAAAGTGTTTATCCATACCAGCAACTTGAAGACGATTCATCCTTTTGGGTTGCAGGTTTTTGAAAAAAGCCTCTCTGACTTGAAAAATTCGTCCTTTCAACTCCTCTTCACAGGGGAGTATGCGCAACAGATTGCGCCTGTGGAAGGCATGTGCTTGTAGGTGCAGGAACTCTGCTGTGCAACCCGTCTGTGGAATTGCCTGGAACGGGGAGTTCCTTTACGACCTCCCCTTTGGTGGAAGTTGAGAAGTTTGATAAGTTAATGACCGCAGCAAGAAAGATTTAGGATCTGCTCAACCCTTTTTATTTTCATATCCCAGGGCAGTGTAATAGATGGCCCGGTCGAAGAACAGGATCACCCGGTTGTTCAGCTCCATGGCCTTATGCAGGTCCAGGGCCGTGTCCAAGAACCCATCTGAAAGGACCTTGAGCCAGATGTAGCGTCTGCTGAGGGTAAGGGCATAAATGACCTCGGAGAGGGCGAATCCCTCCTTTCGGCGCTGGGCTCCCAGGGCGGTGTAGTGCGCTGCAATGTCGTCCTTGGAGGTCTCGTAGGAGATCCATTTTCCGAGTTGACTGTAGACCAGATGCACCCGGCGGTAGAGTTCGTCCGGTTCGAAGGTGTGGTAGGTCGGGGTCTCAGTCCGCTTTCGAACATCCTCCAGCCACTTGATGGAGAGTTTGTCGGCATCGTGTTCGATCATTTTCACAAGTTTCTCAGAAATGAACATGGTCTACCTCCTTTCACCCTTTCAGAATCCGCGGTTTTCCCGAACCACGGCCCCGATGGTCGCTGTGCCGTTTCTCATGACATCCGTTACGCCACAATGAAATGAGGTACAAGAACTCGCTGCCACTGCTAACGAGGATAGGAGCATCCGGCTTGTGAGTCAAGCGCAAAAAGGACCCCTTCGACCTTGACAGACACGGGCATTTCTTTTATTCTCTTCATAGTCGCTGGGAGAGGCGGCCCTCTGTTGCTCTTCTGAAAGCGATGGCTCATTTTTCACTGCACCGTTCTTTTCTGTTCCCTCGGATACCTGGATAAGGCCGCTTCCGGTACTTGTTCTCTTCCCCTGCACGCCTAGGCCTCTTTCACCCGGCGAGTCATGGATTCACGTTGCGTCAAAGGAGTCACCAAAGCTGTCCAGCTCGAGCAAACCCTTAAGAGAAAGGAGGCTCCCATGGCAGAGCGTGCAAGCGGTTCAAAATACGTTCCGGGGACCTATGCTAAACCCAGGCCGAGTGCGCCTGAGATGGCAAACAGGTATATCCGCGAATGGGATGAGAAGCATCGCGACACAAAGGTAAAAGAAGCCCAGGCGGTGGAGTATCCTCCCACCATTTGTATCTCCCGCAAGCTGGGATCCGGAGCGGTGGAGATCGCCGATCTGGTGGCTGAAAAAACCGGATACCGTGTCGTTGACCAGCAGATCCTGCAGCACATAGCCACCAACGCGAGTTTGAGCGAAAAGACAGTCGCTCTCTTTGATGAACGCTATCGAGGGAAAATAAGCGAGTTGGTCACTCTCGCCTTTGGTGAAAAGGCCTTCATCAAAAGCGATTATGCGAAGCACCTCTTCAGCTCTGTTTACACCATCGCCGCTTTGGGGCCTACCATTTTTGTAGGAAGAGGGGTCCACCTCCTTCTGTCTCGTGAAAAGGTTCTTGCCGTCAGGATCATTTCCTCAAACCAATTTCGGCTCCAGAGACTTGTTTCCCTCATGAACATTTCAAAGGAGGAGGCTGCCAAGCAGATCAGCGAACTGGACCGGCTACAAGCGGCCTTTTTCAGGGAGGTCTTCAACAAAAAGGATGCCTCCCCCTATGAATTTGACATAGTGATCAACTGCGACTACATCAAAGAGCCTCGATCCGCGGCCGAAATCATCCTCACCGCCTTTAGGAGGAAGTTTGGTCTTGCGGAAACGGGCGGCAGCTGACGAGAAAGGTCTCTCTCCTTGACAGGGCCCACGGCATCCGGCCGTGGGCCCGCGTCCGTTTGAGGTCCAAAGCCACGATGCACTATTTGGAGAGCAGGTTCTTAACTTTTTCCAGTAAGGACTCGATCCGAAGAGGCTTCTCCACGAATTCATCGATGGGAAGATACTCGCCGTCCTTCTCGGGAGAAAACTTCATGCCCATTTTCTGGGAGATGGACGTCAACATGATGATCGGGATTTTGGAACACTCATGGTACTCGGACTTCGGGTCCTGGCTCCTGAGTTCATAAGACACGTGGAATCCTTCAGTGACCGTATCCATCATCACATCAAGGATAATGAGGTCGGGATGGACTTGCTTGATGACTTTTAGCCCCTCAGCGCCGCTTGCGGCAGCATGGACTTCGTAATGGTTAGCCTCCAGGGCAATGCGGAGAACCTCGAGGATATCAGGATCATCATCAATGGTGACAATCTTTGGTTTTTTCATGACCTTCACTCCTTGCAACACCTCCGCGAGAAAAATTGAGCCAAAGAATCAACGCTCATTTTCACTTCCGGGGAAAGGCCCTCTTTGAAGATCACATCTTTCGGCTGGATCCCCAGGACAAAAGCCCTGCTTCCCCTCTCTTCCCAGAGCCGGAGCAGAGTTCGCAAGGGCAGCCGATGCGTGGAGTAACATACCGCCTCGGGAAGCGCTTCGGGTTCGAGGACGGCCATGCTGCCCGGTTCCGCGTGAAGCTCCATGGCGTCAATCACGAGAATCACGTCAGGCTCAAGATCGGCGACTCGGATCAGCCAGTCTTCCGGGAACTCTCCTGCGTCAATGAAAAAATATTGTCCCTGAAAGGTCGAGGACGTTTCTCGCACCGCCCATTCTTCCATGAGCCTCTTCAAAAGTTCTGGTCCGGCTGCATCATCACCCCAAAGCCGGTTGCCAACCCCTATGAATGCGGTTCGGCGTGACCAAGGCGGATGACAGATACCGGCAAGAGCTTCCAGCTCGGAGGGATCTCCCGAGTTTTGTGTCAGAAAACTTTGCTCTTCGTTGTTTATCTCCTGCATTCTGTCTCCTGTCTTCTTGTATTCTGAATTCTTTCTTCCCCGGCCCGCTATCCTGACTGTTCCAGGTCTCTCAGGATTTCGTCCGGAGGCACCTGTCTCTTCACGATGGGGAAGACTTTTTTGGAAGCTAGGCCGAGAGCCACAGCCACCCCGTGGAGAATCGCCTCAGGCCTGGGCGGACATCCGGGAACAAAGTAGTTGACCGGGAGAACCTTGTCCAGGCCGCCCAATGTCGCATAGCTGTCAAACCACATGTTTCCTCCTGTGGGACAGCTGCCGATGGCGATGACCAGCTTGGGGTTCGGAATCGCTTCGTAGAGCTTGCGGAGCGCCGGCGCGACCTGCCTTGTCACAGGTCCGGAGACCAAAAGGACATCCGCGTGACGAGGAGAGCCGACAAGCTTTATCCCGAATCGTTCAGCATCGTAATAAGGAGTCAGAACGCAGATGACCTCAATGTCGCAGCCGTTGCAGGCTCCCGTATTGGTGTGGTAGACCCACAGGGATTTTGGAAAGGCCTTCTGGCATATTTTTTCAAGCATGACATCTCCTTTTCGTCACGGGGCTGCCGCCATGGCGGAAATCGCTCTGGTGGACTCATCCAGAATCGTGAAAACCATCTGAGGGTAGACCCCGATGACAAAGCAGAGCAGAGCGAGAACCGCCATTCCTCCCCACATGAGAGGAGAAACTTCCTTGATGGCTTCATTGGCGTGGTCAGTCGCAGCCACACCCTTTCCCATGAAGACACGATACGCGGCATGCAGGAGGCAGAACAAGGTCAGCAAACTGGTGAAGACAGCCGCGACCGTTGCCCACAGCATCTCGGCCTTGGCACAGGCCAGGAAAATCGTCAGTTTGCTCATGAACCCGTTGAACAGGGGTATTCCGCCCATGGCCAAGGCGCCCACAAGGAAACAAAGGCCTGTCACCGGCATTTTTCTGCCCAGCCCCCCCAATTCGTGAATGAGGCGAGTGCCTGCCACGGAAGCTACGGCCCCTACACACAGGAACAGAAGGGCTTTGAAAAGCGTGTGATTCAAGAGATGAAACAGCCCTCCGTAAATCCCCAAATAGGTGCCGACTCCCAGGCCTGTGATGATGTAGCCTATTTGGCTGACGCTGTGGTAGGCCAGCAGCCGCTTCAGGTCATCCTGCATCAAGGCCATGAGTATCCCAACCAGCATGGTCAGAATTCCCAGGACGACAATGCAGAGCTTTATAGTCTCGGGGTACACGGGGTAAAACACAGTGACCGTTCGAATCAACGCATACACGCCGACCTTAATCATGACCCCCGACAAAAGGGCACTGATCGGTGTCGGCGCTTCCGCGTGGGCGTCGGGCAACCAGGTGTGGAAAGGGATCATCCCGGATTTGGTGCCGAATCCGGCCAGCAGCAGGGCGAGGGAAAGCAGGACAACGCTCTTGGGGATCTTAGCGCTGATTTTGGCGATCTCAGTGATCTTGAGCGGGTTGACCCCGCTCTGGATGTGGGGAGAGGCTCCGGAATAGAGCAGAATGCAGCCAAAGAGGGCGAAGGTGATGCCTACGGTCAGGAGCATGGCGTATTTGTACCCTGCCTCGAGGGCGTTGCGGTTCCAGTAAAAGGCGACGAGGATGACCGAGGCCAAGGTGGTCCCCTCGATGATCACCCACAGCATGATGATGTTGTTCGTCGTCGTGGCGAAGAGCATGGAGGATATGAAAAGCATGATCCAGCCATAGTAGGAACGGAGACGTTCCGAAGAGACAACCCCTTTTTTGACCTCCTTTTGCATGTAGGGTATCGAATAGATCACCGCGATCAGGCCGATGAGGGCAACCAGGCCGGCGACCAACCCTCCTAACGCATCCATCCTCAGCTCATCCTCGAAGAGCGAAAAGACTTTTCCACGAGTCGTATAGACAACGATGTGAAGGGAGAGCAGTAAGGTTAGGGCTGACCCCAGAACCGCGATCCCTTCCCTGTAAAGAGCAGCTCGATTTCCAAAGAGAAATATCGCGATTGCCGCCACAGCCGGTATGACGAAAAGATAGAGGATCTCGGGATTCATGAGAAGGACTCCTTCCCCTTGTCCGCTACCACCGCAAGCCTTTCAGCTGAAATGTGTCGGTGGAACCGAATTTCTCGAACACCCCCAAGATGATGTACAGAAGCAGATAGGCTGCAACCACCACATCGGTGACAATCCCAATAATCGCTGTCTCCCTCAACAGCGGCGCCAAGCTGACGAGGGAAAGATGAACCCCGTTTTCGAGCACCAGCAAGCCGTGAACCGTTTTGATGGCGTCCCTCCGGGAAAGAATGCAGTAGAGGCCCAGGATAAAGACAGTCAAACTGACCGCCAGATTCGTCCGGAAAGGCTCCTGGGTGGCGGACGGGGTGGGAGCAAGGAACTCGATATAGTGATGGGTCACCCGGTAGAGGATGAGGATGATGAGGCTCACCAGAATGATGGAGCCGAAGTGACCGATGAGAGGCGGAAATTCTTGGTCCGTGGTCTTTCGGATGTACCGCAAGAGAAGGTACGGAATAATGAGCACCTTGGTCACAAAAGCCGTTAAGGCCCAGTAGTAGAGGCCCGGGTTCCGGCGGGCAAAGATCACGAAGAGGGTGCACATCAAGAGGGCCTGGAGGATGTAGGCGTAGGCCGAGTGGCGCAAGTTCCTCAGTTCGATGACAAGGTAAGAGGTGATGATGAGGGAGAGGCTCAGGGTTGAGATCCATTTAGCGTATTCTTCCATGGCCACTTGTTCCCCTTGTTTTTGTGTGGTTCTTAAGCGTTCCTAAACCGGCGCCTTCCGCTGAAACCCCGTCACCATAATCTTGTCCAATGCGCTTTTCGGTTTGAAGCAGCGTCCACAGCGGCCGCACGTCGCCATGGTGATTTCATTCCGGATGTAAAGATCCCGGTTGTCATCGGTTGCCAGCTGGTATTCCCGAGTCATGGTGATCGCGTTTTCCGGGCACACCTCGGCGCAACGGCCGCAGTAGGTGCATCGATTGAGAAAATACTCCAGGATTCGAGTGTGCTCTGAATCGGTGATTTCGATGAGCCGGGCCGGACAGACATTGGCGCACCCTCCACAGCCGATGCACTTCTCTACATCCACCTCGATTTTGCCGCGAAACCAGTCGCCCGGAGGATTAGGCTCCGGACCGAACGGAAAAGGCGCAGTCACCCGTCCTGCCTTGAAACAGATCAGCGCTTCTTTGAACTTGCTTTTCAACATCTCACTTTAACCTCCTCAAACCTCTACAAGGGCAAAAGCGATCGCCACCGCAAGCACGACCCAGACTCCTGCAAAATAACTGATGGCCTGGTCCACCCGAATGCGGGGATTCACGGCATCGATCACTCCAACGAGGATCAGGACGATAAAGACCTTGATCAAATTAATGAGCACATCGACCGGAAGGATCCCCGTCTTCGGCCAAGGGAAAAAGACTTCCAGGAACAGAGAGGCCAGGAGAATCTGCTTCGCAAAATAGCTCCACTTGTAGAGCGCCAGTTTGGGCCCCGAAGCTTCCATGAAAGGCCCTCCCATGATCTCCTGGTCTGCATCGGGGAGGTCGAAAGGCAATTTGCCCAGCTGAACCTGCAAGGCAAGGAAAAAGGCTATGGCCGCAAGGATCATGGAGAGGGTGGGCCCTGACTGATGGGACCACAGGGAGAGGCGCGCCAAATCAAAGGACTGGATGTGAATCACCCCCACGATGAGACTTCCCATCACAATGATCTCTACCATCATGGCGAGCATCATCTCCCGCGCAACTCCCAGGGGTCCGTAAGGGCTCCCGGTAGAAGCCCCTCCCAGCATGACGCCCACCGATGAGAGAGCAAGAAAATAAACGAGAACGATGAGGTCGCCGGCGAAGCCCAGCGGAGGATCGGTGCCCATGGGCGTGAAGAGAGAGGCAACGCAGACGCTCGCGAAAGTGATTACCGGACCCAAGGAGAAAAGAGGATTTCCTGTGACCTTGAGGTCCTCCTTGCCCAGCAGTTTCAGAAGATCGAGATAGGGCTGGGTCAAGGGCGGGCCTTTGCGGGAATGAACAAGGGCCTTGAGTTTTCTCATGACTCCCTCGGAAAGGGGAGCCACAAGAATCACCAGGAGCAGATTGACGATGGCCAGAATGAGGGTGGTCCCCATGGTCTCACCTGTTCCTTTTTTTGCGGCTGAGCTCGTGGAGCTCTTTCCTGGTGTAGATCCTGACTTCGCCGTTTTTGGCGTTGACCACCTCGAGTCGTTCGGTGCACGAAAAACAGGGGTCATAACTCGCGATGGCGATGGGCACGTCAGCGAGCTCCACGCCCCGGATCATGACCGGAACGGATGCCAAATTCATGTAGGAGGGAGCACGAACCCTCCAGCGATA
>Ga0105100_10000654_pt1 | contig 20395 bp, 13 predicted proteins | sample PPLLak12cMay2015_2_FD_87033 | JGI IMG/M metagenome (GOLD analysis project Ga0105100, IMG submission 87033) | Freshwater sediment microbial communities from Prairie Pothole Lake near Jamestown, North Dakota, USA - PPLs Lake P8 Core (1) Depth... | ecosystem: Environmental > Aquatic > Freshwater >...
ATATTGCGCAAATCGCTCAAGATCGGCATGTGAGGCTGCCAGGGCTTGATACTCTACTCTCAGGTTTAAATTTATCTCGTCACTTGGCAGGTTTTCGGGCGGATCATAGACCTGCTCAATAATCTGAGCAATGGTAATTGTCGGCGTAAACAGGACGTCTCCGGTTGGTAATATTCGGATCAGCTCTTCCTGGGCGGTCTGGCGTAGTTCAGCAGTTAATTGCTGCAACAATTCTTCTCGATCATTATCGGTAGCTTTTGAAATCTGCCTATCTGTACCTCCGTTTGTGGGTTTAGGATTGGTGGCTAACAAGCTCGCGCCCAATTCGCCCTCGATTGCGACCAATTGGTCAGCGATTTGATTTCCAGATTTTCCAGGCTCAAGAGCCTGGACTGTGACGGTTATGGCCTCTCCTACCCCAGCGGGAATTTGGGCATTAGTAGACGTTGCAAAGCGAATTGCCGGGGTATCTGGATTACGGACGACTGTCTGAGCGGGAATCATAATCGATCGGTCGGTAAGATTGGTGAAGCGGATCAGCCCCTTTGCATATTCTTGGGGGATGGTAGTTGTTCCAGAAGTTGGCACACTCGATCGACCTTCTACTTCCACGGTCACTTTTCGCGCGGGAATAGTTCCTGAAACATTGACGTCGTTGGTACCAGGCCTGGCTTGTAGGAGCAATGTCAATTCCTGAATGCGCGTATCCGGCATTAGTGAAATGGTTGCCCTGGGGACAAGCATCGCCGCAACGGAGAGCAGCGCCAGAACGCCCAGAGTGAATATTGCCAATCGCATTATTGGTTGGGAGAGCAATCTGTTTGGCTGGGGATGTGTCTCCTGGGCAAGCGTGGTCAAATCCGGGCGAGGGTTATCGGAGATGCCAGGATATCCGCGTAAAGATCTTCTCTGGTGTCTTATCCGCCAACGGGATTTTTGGGCGCTCTGGATTGTCCCAAAAACTAGAATCCCTAATTGGTTCGCATGATATCGAACATCGGAGTCCTCACAAACCAGTGCCAGTTGTGCCCCCAGAGAGGAGCTATGTCGTTGTAACAGGATTAAATCCAACCGGCGGAATAATATATGGCTTCCCTCAGGCCATACCAGCAGAATTCGCTCAGTTTTGCTCCAGCCCATCTTGTCGCGAGCAGAGATAAAATCATCGTGGGTTTCGAGCCTCAGGATTTGGGTTTTCATAAAACGCCATCAAGTCTCAGCAAGGATCGCTTGAATGGTTATCTATTATGATTAATTCTACCATTTGCAGACAGGTCAAGAGATGGCTGATCGATAAAGGTGATTTTTCATGAATCTGAGTTTAGTCCTGGCTGCATCCCGGGCGGGTCTCGGGGATGATCGTGAAATTATAAGGTTCCTGATAGATCGAATAATAACCTGTATCATCTTTCAGGGGTAATTTTGCACCAAAAAAACTGTTGAACAGCAACCGAAAACTGTTCACCGGAGATATCCACTCATAGAATTGAGATTGCGTATTCCCAGGGAAGTAATAAGCGTTAAGAATATTCAACCTTTTGGATGGAGGGGAATGAATAGCCCCATGATCTGCCTGGAGGATAATGATGGGTGGGGTTTCTGAATCGTTTATTAGCTGTTGAATTATTGGGATTAGCTGTTTGTTTAAATAGCTGATTTGATCAATGTATCCGGTGTTCGCGTCGAGGTCATAATCTGTAAATTCACCCTCCGCTCCGAAAACGTAGGGAGGGTGGGGAATGACAAGATGAGCAAAAACCAATTTTGGACCCGGCATGTCAGGCAACTTGCGTAGTTGATCCAGAACATACAGGATCCGCTCGCGGTGAACGAGTCGGGGATTATCAAGCTCAGCCTGCAGAAATTGCGGTAGGACCCTGGCTGCATCAGCAATAATCAACCCGGCGGATGTGTTGATCAACATCACTTCGAAATCACTGAGACCGCCGATGAGCTGAAAATTATGGATTACACCTGCGGAAGGGGATAAATAAAGGTCGACATCTTCCCATTGGGTATATTTAAATCCGGTTTCAAAAGCAACTGTTTTATAGCCGAGTTGCTCGAATGTCTGGCGTACAAGGCTGTGTTGGATCAGATCCTGGAGGTCGACACGTGACGAATTGCCTGGAGAAAACTGCTCGCCCATTTCTTGTAAGTACTCCATGTTTAAGGAAGAAGACAAGGAGAGTTGAGTCTGGGAATAGTTGCTCTGGCTGCAATCTGCAACATAAAAACCCATGTCTTCCAATTGATTTAGAAAGGGGGTGTTATCAAAGAGATGATCCTCGAGCAGGGTATCATCTCTTGCGTAGGCATCGACAACAATGTAGTAAACATCAAGTATATTGCCATCAGGGGGTATTGCAAGCTCTTCTGTCAGGGCTGGTGATTCTGAATAAAGGACTGTCCTATTTGTGGACTCTAGCTCATATCTGGCAATATTGATCATTGGGATCACCAGGGCAACAACTCCTATCCAGTTCAGAAGGGAGTTTAGCGTGTATAAGCGATGCCGATTACGCACGATTGCATAAATTACGATCAAGGTCAGGAATACGGTGAATGGTGCAAGGTAGCGGTGGCGTCCCAGGTATAAGCCAGGCGAGAGGGTTGTTTCAAGGTAAGTGTAGATATGACCATATGAAAAGAACACGATCAGAATCAAACTTGTCACCACCGAGGTGGTTCTACGATCCTTGAAGAAAATGCGTAAGGATGAGTATAGGAGAAGGCAGGTGATTAGGCTGATCGCCAACGGGCGGAGTGCCACACCGATCTTGATCTCTTCAATGTTGTTGGCGAGGAGGGCGATTGTGGGGTAGATCGCGAAAAGGATCGGGTGTAGGATGGTTTCCCTCTTGGTGTCCGCCTGCATGGATTATCGCCTCTCCATCAGGTATATCCTGCGTTGAGAATCCTGGATTGTTTCAGATTTGTGGATGATAAAATTGCGGTTGAAAGCGGTCTCGAATTGCTCTTGAGTATAGTCCGAGAATATATCCTCCCTCACCAGCAGCAAACGCTGTACTTGAGGATCGCTCTTTGGCACGAACTCGATGATCAGATGTGAGGAGAGTTTTTGCAAGAAATTGGCTAAGTTATCTAGGGTTACATTGTTGCTGATAGACAGGTGGTGAACCAGTGCCAATGCCAGGATTGCATCTGCATTGGCTCGCTCAATGAGGGACAGGCGCTCTTGGTTTTGCCAGCCAATTGCCGGGCTTGGATTGGTCAGATTCTGGATGAGAGGCAAGATTTTAAGCTCTTGATGCTTTCGAACGTCAAGGTAGTTAAGCTCCACTGCCGCGGGATCGAAATCAAAAGCAACTATAAATGCGCCAGAATCACTTGCGATGCGGCTAAACATGCCCGTGTTCGCTCCCAGATCCCAAACAATCTGGGGATTGATTTGGGATAGATATTCTTTGACCAGTCGCTGTTTGTGTTCAAGACCGGCGATTGTATAGCTATGTTCTTCTTCATAATATGCAGCCCAACCCGGTCCGGATGGGGACCATTTCAATTTATTTGTAGATGCTTCGAGACTGTCAATTAACCCCCTTAGGGCTGTTTGGTTGACAGACCTGTTGGAGGCGGGTTTTGTGTTGGCATATTTTTTTTGGCTTGCTGCGTGTAGATGGATATGGAGCATTAGAGATGGCGTAAGCCGGGTTCGTAAGGGTAAGAGACGGCTGGCAAAGTCAAGTGGAATGCCGTCGATAAAGTTTGCCTGCAAAATAGCCAGGCGAGAATCCTGATAAGCAATCAAACTGAGAGGAGCCAAAAAATGCTGGCAAAACTGCCGGTAAGCAACCCAAGGCTTGCCATCCTGGTATCTTTCGAAAGAGAGCGTGTCTATTAATAGCGGTTTCCCGTGATGAAACTGAATATTATACGCGCTACTGTCCTTCAGCGACATCCCATAATCAAGTGCCAGCTTTTGTATCTTCAACGTAGCCAGGGCAGAATCTTTCAACTGGCTGAAACATATCTCGTATGGATATGCAATAAAATTTAGAAGATCAGGCTCAATAATCTTATACGCTAAATCTGGACGCGGTGCTTTTACCAATACTTCTTGGTGGGGGATAAGCAGCTGCTCCTCAACCAATTTTGCGTACAAGCCCGACTCGATGAGGTGGAGGTAATCATTCTGGTACGAATGGTTAATCTGGCGGTAGATCCGGTTCTCTAATTTGAAAATAAATCCGGATGGATCCCGAAACGACGCTCCCAAAGGCAAAGTTGAATCTTGACGAATTTCCAGGGTCATTCTTCGCCGTCTTTAGGATTCTTGGAAAAGAATTTCTGGAAATAGGCGATTATCCGCTTCCAATATGTTTTCACGATGAACGCTCCTCCCACTAAGGAAGCGATGATTAATTGGAAAATAAAACTACCAGAACCCGGATCGAGATAAGCCGTATTTTTGTCCGGTGATGCTGAGAGGATTTGGGTGGCTATAAAAAGAAATTTGATAAACATCAACGGTTCCAATCTTAATCTCCCATAAGCAATTTATTCATGATGAGCATCCAAAATATATGTATGTAGAAATGCGTTTTATAACTGCATATTGAAATTTAATATCTTATCAATCACCTTATCTTGATCGTCGTGACTAAGACTAGTATAGAATGGCAATCTGAGAAGACGCTCACTGATCTGTTCTGTAACTGGGCAGTCACCAATTTTCCCACCAAAGCGAACACCCATTCTTGACGTATGGAGAGGAGTATAGTGAAACACGCTTAGGATACCATTTTTTGCCAGATGCTCAATCATTGATTTGCGATACTCTAGACTTGGGAAGATAAGATAAAACATATGATACGATTGATCACAATAATCCGGAACAAAAGGTAATTGTATCAAGTTCTCTTCTGCCCAGGAGTACAAGTGCTGGTAGTAATAGTCCCAGATTATGCGGCGTTTGTGTTGAATCTCATGCCGAGCCTCTAATTGAGCAAGGAGAAATGCTGCCAAAATGTCTGATGGCAGATAACTCGAGCCGATATCCACCCAGGAATACTTATCAATCTGACCTCGGAAATACCGGCTGCGATCTGTTCCCTTCTCACGAATAATTTCTGCCCGTTCTACAAGATCTGGACGGTTGACAATCAAAGCGCCGCCTTCTCCGCAGGTGATATTCTTTGTTTCGTGGAAGCTCTGAGTAGCCAGGCTACCAAAAGTTCCCAGGAACTTACCTTGATATCTACCAAATAATCCATGAGCATTATCTTCTATCACTGAAATCTGGTATGAGTTGACAATTTCAAGTATCTTATCCATTTCACAACCGACACCAGCATAATGTACTGGGACTATTGCTTTTGTTTGCGGTGTGATAATGCTCTCCAATAGATTTTCATTGAGATTTAATGTATCAGATCGAATATCGATAAATTTTGGTTTTGCACCGCGCAACACGAACGCATTTACCGTCGATACGAAGGTGAACGATGGAATAATCACCTCATCGCCGGGTTGAATATTTATTAATATTGCTGCCAATTCCAGAGCGTGAGTACAGGAAGTGGTTAAAAGCACTTTGTGGACACCAAGCAAATTCTCGAGCAAGGAGTGGCATTGGTGAGTGAATGGCCCTTCACCAGAAATATGGCTATTGGCAATTGCTGTTGCCATATAATCATTTTCCAGGCCACTAATATACGCTTTGTTAAATGGTATTAAATATTTACTCATGACTCTTCTATAGACAACCTTTGAACCATTTGTGATACCAGAGTTTTATCGAATGTATCGAAAATCCATTTCTATCATATAGCTTATGACCTAGAATATTTGCACCCTGAGTAACAACAAAAATCCTGTTTACACCTTGATTATAGAACCACTCTCGTGCACATTCGATCAGTGATTTACCAACACCTTGGCCGCGCGCCTGTTCACTAACCCCAACCAACCCGATATCACCTTCAAACCGGTTCTGGCGGACGTGGCAGGTGATAAAACCTTGGGGTAAGCCCTTGATTTCTGCAACAAGGACATGATCTGCATACCCTTCACAACTATTCTTGATCCATACGTCATATAATTCGTCACATTTTTCTTGCGGAAAACATGGATCAGAATAAAAACGTGACTGGGTGAAGCTCTTTCTTGCGATCTTGCGCAGATCTGGAATATCCGAAAGGTAGACTGGACGGATGAGATAAGGAGCTACTGGCTGGTTGAAATCCTCCGTTGGCTGAAATTGGTATTGCCTTGTCACGCGAACATCAACCAGGTGAAATTGATTATCTTCGGCTGTCCGGATTGCCTCAATATAGTTTGGGTCAGCAAGGTAATATAAGCAATCGATGTCACTTTGATTGCACCACTGGATAATCTCGATTAAGGACTCTTGGTCCAGGCGATTTGCCTCTACCTGGGCAATACGTTCGCCAAAGAAATCCGAGTCCCAGGGTAGATACCTGCATAGTTCGCTCATGTACTGCCGTCCGATTCGTGAATAGCTGTTTGCATGACTTCACTCACCAGATAAGGTGGGCGATCTAATAGTCGAAAGTGCATGCGAGCCAGGTATTCTCCAATGATACCCAATGCAAATAGCTGCACGCCTGAGAAAATTGCAATAGTGGAAGCCAAGAATGGAAATCCGGGTACGCTGCCTCCCTGGATGAGATACCTGCCGACGACATATAATAATACAATCAATCCGAATATGGCAAAAGTAAAGCCTGCCCAGCTGGCAATCTGAAGCGGAATGATGCTAAACCCGGTGATCATGTTCATTGCATGAACGATTAATTTACGAAAAGTGTAGTTCGACTGACCTGCCAGGCGGAGGTCATGGCGAACTGAAACAGCGCAGAACCGCGATGCACCCCAGGTAAGCAAGACATCGATCGATACATAAGAGTTGTTGTAATTCGCGAATGAGTCTCGGATGCAAGTGTAGAACGCGCGAAATGCGCTCACATGACGGGCAGTCTCTGCCCCCATGGTGCTTTGTAAAGCAAGTTTGGTGACTTGCGAGGCAAGAACACGCCATACAGTGTGCTTCTCTTGCAGAGGTGTACCATAGACAACCTCGTATCCTTCTTTCAGTCTGACGATTAATTTTCCAATCTCCTGTGGGGGGTGCTGCAAATCATCATCCATCGTTACAGTGATCGGGTATTGAGCTGCTCGAATACCACACAACAATGCGTTATGCTGACCATAGTTTCGCATCAAGTTGAAAGCCCTGATTCGCGAATGGCTTTTAGCTAAGTTTGAGATAATTTCCCAACTTGCATCGCGGCTACCGTCGTTGACTAAGATGATTTCATAATTTGCGAAGAGCGATGGCAACTCCCGTTCAAGCTGGTTAATCAGTTCTTCCAGGGTGGGTTCACCAAAATATACCGGAATAACCACGGAACAATCCATATTCATCCCATCTTTCGAGAATTGGTTTATGGCATTAGGCACGTCAATTGTTTCTGAGCTGTCGACCAGGCATTTTGGAAATCTGTATCATCTGGCGACTGATTGCTAGCTATTCGATTCCACGAATCACACAGCATGCGATCCATACGCTCACTCAGCGCTAAGGCTTGACCAGTCAGTTCTAATGCTTCAGACCAGCGCCCGGTATGACCATATCCATCGATGAAAGTAACCAACTCAGGAGCATTGACTTCGTAGAGAGTCTCTCCGAGCTGCATGGCTTGATCTGCCAGCGATGCAACTTGTTCCCAGTCTCCAATCTGTCTTGCCAGATCGGCTTTCTCAAAATAATAGCACCAATCCGGAGGAGGTTCCTCACCAAATATTATCAGTGGGGGACGAGCTGGATGGTCCGGATCAGGCTGGATAAGATCCAGCCTGGAAAGCGACATCATGTCTGAGATGTAATTCGGCTTTTGCGGCATGCGTTTATCAGTCTGTGGATCGACGATTTTCAAGCATCCTGGTGGGGTGTAGAACAATACCAGAGCCTGGTTGGTGGTGCCTTCGAATTGAGTGGCACGATACGGTTGGCTGACAGGGATATCGGCTTTTAAGTTGGGTAGCGAGACTTCATGGCGTGCTTCCGCTGCATATAATAAATAAGGCATGTCTCCATCCCAAAAATCCGGCGCGTAGATCCAGTTTAATGGGGCGGTTAGAGAATTGTCGCTAAAATATATAAAAGGTAATTCAGCGGTCAAAATCAGCGTATTGGGTTTAATGGCCGGTGCTCTCCAGGATAGCTGCCAGAAGAACTGCGACTGGGCATTCCATTCCCTTCGGAACAGGTTCCCATATTGTATATGGAGTCCGCTTGCCAGGCCAATTAATACTCCAAATATCAGCACTTTTTGTAAACGAGTTCTGGTTAACCAATCGACCAGACCTGCGATGAGCAAGGTGGAGCCAAACATCATTGCCAGGGTGAATCGATCCCAAGGAAATTCTAGGCCAATAGGTAAATTTGTCACCCAGAAGGGAATACCCCCAAATATTAGGGAAACACCTCCCAGAAAGATAGCTTGCTTTGGCCAAATCCTGGATTGCTTGATTGCGAAATCAGTATCTGAGGGGATATAGTTTAACTTATATAGATAGGAAATCGCGGCAGCCGTGGCAGCGATTACACCAATTACATATAGGATTGTTGGTCCCATACCATAGCTAGCCATCCGGGCGAAATCCGCGGTCTGGATCCATGCAACAATACCAGAATTAATTATGTCAATGCCGGCAGTTTCAAGGAAATCGATAATTGTTGGGACCGGCCGGATGAGCATTTTTTCGAAAAGTTGTACATTTCCACGCTCTGTTTGATAGAGCACCAATCTCCAAAACAGGAAGATCCCAGAGATTACGACGTAAGGTGACCATTTGATCAGGGTGTGTTTTAACCGAGATCCCAGAGTCTTACAATCTTCTGAAACCAACATCCACAATATGAAAGGGCGAATAATCTCCAGGCCAAAGAAGTATTCCACACTGAAAAGAGCCAGAGCAGAAAGGATCCACGATGAGATAGTCAAAGGTATGGATATCCTTGGTTTGCGATATGCCCAGACCATGGTAGCGAGTGAAAGGAAAAAAATCGTCGCCAGAATCCATACATGGCTGTATGTAACAGATATATATTGTTGTTTAAACCCGGGATACACCGCGAAAAGTAGAGCGGTCCAAGCCACCTGATTGGGAAAGGTAGGCCAAAGCCCCTTAAGAAACCACCAGAACGCCAGGACGCATAACCAGCGGGTAAAGATACCAAACAGCTGCCAGCCGACCATAGATGTCCCCAGCAGGCGCGTGGTCAGCATAAAAAAATAGCCTAATACGGGTCGATCAACCGCAAATACATCACTAAATCCGGATGAGCCGAATACCTGTAGATACCAGATAGACGGCCAGTCGTCCCAGAAAAATCCCAGCCAGGGGATAAGTAAACCAAAACTTATCAGGCAGAAAAAGAGCAGGGCAAAGGGTACAGATGAATTATTAAACCGGATTTTCCGCATTCAAACCCGTAGCAATTGTTCAATTCCTACTAGGATACAATTAATCCATGTGGCGGGATTACTTGAGATTTTGATTTACCCACTCCTGGGCTTTACGCAGAGCCTCGTTTAGCTTGCTGGAATCTTTTCCGCCAGCTTGAGCCAAAGTTGGCTTCCCGCCACCGCTGCCTCCTATCGGTGCCGCCACAAAGCGAACCAGGTCAACCGCGTTGATGCCTCTGGACAGCAAATTTTCTGAAACAGAAGCGATTATTACCGGCCTTTCAGCAAATACAGATGCAAGTACCGCAACTCCGTTTGGGTATCTCTGCTTGAATTGATCAGCCATCAATCTGAGGGTGTCCGCGTCAGTATCGGGCAACAGTGCTGTCAGGACAGGGATATCACGAATTACCGGGGTTGTCTCCAGTTTACGCATAAAATCATTTTTCGCCAGCTCTCTGCGGAGAGTCATAATCTGCTTTCGAGAAGCTGCCAGTTCGTTTTGCAGGTTTTCTGCTTTGACAGGAACATCATCTAAGGCTGAAGTAAGCACAGAAGCCGTCTGCCTGAGGGCACTAAAACGGCGCTGGATCAGCTCATATGCGCCTCGTCCGGTAACAGCTTCGATACGGCGGATGCCGGCCGCGGTACTGCCCTCGCTGGTGATTATGAAAACACCGATATCCCCGGTAGACTCGACGTGGGTTCCGCCGCACAGCTCGTTTGAGAATGGATCGGGATCACCGATAGTGATATTACGAACCGTTTCAGCATATTTTTCACCAAATAGGGCGATAGCACCTTCGGTGATAGCCTGTTGCAATGGTTTATATGCAATCTGGAGATTGTAATCACCAAAAATCTTTTGGTTAACTCCGGCTTCGATCTGTTCAAGCTGTTGAGGAGTGAGGGCATCCGGGTGAGTGAAGTCGAAGCGCAGGCGATCGGGTGCTACCAAAGAACCTGCCTGCCGGGCGTGCTCACCCAGAACTGTCCGTAATTCACGGTGCAGAAGGTGGGTTGCAGTATGGTTGCGCATGATGTCTTGCCGGCGTTGCCCATCTACCCTGGCGATGGCAAGATCACCGGTTCTTGGCGAACCAATACTAACTTTCCCAATATGAATGATCACCCCGGCAGCTGGTTTACGGGTGTTCTCAACTGACATCTCCCATATTGGTGTGTTGGCTGAGCGGATCACACCGGTATCTGACACCTGCCCACCAGATTCAACATAGAAGCAGGTCTCTGGCAAGATCACCTCGATCTCATCACCCACCTCAGCGCTAGCGACAGGCTGACCATTCCGCAATATGGATAATATCCGACCTTTTACTTCTAGCCTTGAGTAGGGGTCGTATTCTACACCTTGGGTGGGTAGCTCTCCTTTTTGTTCCAGCTCATCCATTACAGAGCGGTAGATATCGGTCTGTTCGCCACCCATCACCCCGAACGCCTCTCCAGCGCCAGAAGCCAGGCGGTGCTCCTCCATCGCGGCGCGAAATCCTCTCTCATCAACATCAAGATCCATCTCTCTGGCAATATCTCGTGTGATTTCCACCGGCAATCCGTAGGTTGCGTATAGATCAAACGCCTGCTCACCGGGAAGAGAATATTTTCCGGTTGTTTTCAGCCTGGTGAGCAAGTTTTCCAGCTTAGCCACCCCGGCTTCAACCGTGCGCTGGAAACGTTGTTCTTCTCTGGTCAGGTTGTCCAGGATTGTAGCCTGGTTTCGGCGCAGCTCGGGATAAAACTCGCTGTAATTATCGATGACAGCCTGGGCTACGTGTGCCAGGAAAGGCTCGTTCAAACCGATCTTTTTACCAAAACGAGCTGCCCTGCGGATGATCATGCGGGCTATGTAATTTCGCCCAATATTGCCAGGTACAACGCCGTCCGCGATAAGGAAAGCTGCAGCCCGCGAGTGATCTGCGATTACGCGATAAGGGGTGAGGTTGGCCTCTCTCTCCTGGTTGGTATGCCCGGTCAGGCGCTGGACGGCATCCAGCATTGGACTGAGCAGATCAGTTTTGTAATTGGAATCGACATCCTGCAACACTGAAACTATCCGCTCTAATCCCATACCGGTATCTACATGTTTGGCTGGCAGCGGTTCAAGCTCGATAGGACTTAACCGGTTATATTGGATGAAAACGAGATTCCAAAGCTCGAGGAATCGGGTGCAATCCCCGTTGACCATGCAGATATGGCCTGCTTCACCCTGTTTGTTGCAGTATTCTGGTCCACGGTCATAGTGAATCTCGCTGCACGGACCACAAGGACCGGTTTCAGCCATTTCCCAAAAATTGTCTTTTCGCCCGAAGTACAACACATGATCTGGCAGCATACCTGGTTGTTTGCGCCATTCATCGGCTGCCTCGTCATCCTGGGGGATATCACCGAGTTCATCCCGGAAACAGGTAGCCCACATGCGATCTTTAGATAAATCCCAAACTTCTGTTAATAGCTGCCATGCCCAGGTGATTGCCTCCTTTTTGTAGTAATCACCAAACGACCAATTGCCCAGCATCTCAAAGAAGGTGTGGTGGGTGTTATCACGCCCCACGTCATCTAGATCGTTGTGTTTTCCAGCCACACGCATACATTTCTGCGAATTAGCAGCCCGAGTATATGGTCTTTTATCCAGTCCAAGGAAGATATCTTTGAATTGAACCATACCTGCATTTGTGAACAGGAGGGTGGAGTCACCCCCGGGAACTAAAGGTGAGGATGGGACAAACGAATGGCGTTGTTCAACAAAAAAATCGATAAAATCCTGGCGGATTTTTGCGCCAGTGTACTTGCTATTCATGGGGACTCCTGAAAGCTAAGAATCTAGAAAATATTTTCTTGCAGGCATTTATTCGGGCAATTATACGCAATGCACGCTGTTTCAGCAATTGTAACATGGGCGATTGTTCAAGCTGAAGTAGACTACGTTTGATATAATCCCATCGGTTGATTGGCTCTCCAGAGGATGTGCTGATATAGAAATTTTTGAGAAGGGTACAAATTTATTGGGATGATGAAAGGCTATCTATATTTTACGGTATTCTTCTCAGGATTAACGACACTGGGGATTGAGCTCACTGCCTCCAGGCTGCTGGGTAGCGTGTTTGGTACCAGCAATCTGGTTTGGGCAAGCATCATTGGGTTGATCCTTATCTACTTGACTGCAGGATATTTTATTGGCGGGTGGTGGGCGGATAAACACCCAACTCATAAGAGCATGTATATACTGCTTGTCATCGGCGCTTTCACCGCGGGTTTGGTGCCGCTTTTCTCTCGACCGGTGTTGCGCTTTGCTGCGGATGCTTTTGATCTGCTACAAGTCGGCATATTGTTTGGTTCATTTACTGCTGTTTTGATCCTGTTCTTCATACCAGTGACATTGTTAGGTATGATTTCACCTTATGCAATCCGCCTGGCTATTACAAAGCCAGAACAGGCGGGCAGCGTTTCTGGGAATATCTATGCAACTTCAACAATGGGATCGTTCATAGGAACCTTCTTACCTGTGCTGGTTTTGATCCCGTTGCTTGGAACAACTCTTACATTTATTGTTTTTAGCATGTCCCTGATTCTGGTTGCTCTGGGTGGGCTCTGGCTTAGTTGTGGCTGGAAATGCGTGATCCCGTGGATATGGATGCCAATTATCCTGATATTGCTTGCTGTCCTGCTGGCGAGCGGGACGATTAAGAGTACCAGCGGGCAGATTTACGAGACCGAATCTGCATATAACTACATCCAGGTTCTAGAGATTGATGGATACCGTATGTTGCGTTTGAATGAAGGTCAGGGTATTCATTCATACTGGCACCCGGTTGAGATCGATTTTGAGGGACCGTGGAAGCAGTTCCTGGCAGCTCCGTTTTTTAACTCCCCGGAGTATGCGCCTGAGAATGTCAAGAGCATGGCGATTATCGGGCTGGCTGCCGGTACTTCTGCCAGGCAAGCAACAGAGGTTTTTGGGCCTATTCTTATCGATGGTTTCGAGATTGATCCTGAAATTATCCGGGTTGGAAGAGAATATTTTGGAATGACCCAACCGAATCTGAATGCGATCGCGATGGATGGGCGCTGGGGCATTCAGACCAGCGAGCGCAAGTACAATATCATCGGAATCGATGCGTATCGACCGCCTTATATTCCCTGGCACCTGACAACAAAAGAATTTTTCGAGATTGTCCGTGATCACCTGACGAGTGATGGTGTAGTGGTTATTAATGTTGGTCGCTCACCTAACGACCGGCGATTAATCGATGGTCTGGCGGGAACGCTCATGAGCATATTCCCGTCAGTTTATATCATGGATGTACCGAATACCTTCAATTCAATCATTTACGCAACAAACCAGCCGACCCGTATTGAGAATCTATACCAGAACCTGATTTACTTATACACACGACCCGACTCCCACCCCCTTTTAGTGGAAGCACTAGAGCTGATTGTCCAGAACAAGCAACCGGTAGTCGATTCAGGGATTGTCTACACAGATGACCGTGCCCCGATTGAGTGGATTACCAATAGTATGGTTCTGAACTATGTGTTGTTTGGGGATATGGAGACCCTACGATGAAATCAACAACAGCGTCCAGGTTTCTCTCTCTGTTGGTTACGTTACTGATGCCTGTAGCTTTAGTGCTGACAGCGGTGCGAATTCTATTGACCCCGGCATTTCTTATTTTTGAATACAATACCCCAGGATTCCCTCCGGACCGTTTTGGTTTTGCAAAGGAAGACAGGTTGTATTGGGCTAATATAGCCGTGGATTACTTGCTCAATGATGAAGGGATAGAATTTTTAGGGGATCTCAGATTCCCGGAAAATCAATTGACACCACCTGAATCATGCCAGTTCATGGACGATTGTACGCGGCTGTACAACGACCGAGAGTTACAGCACATGCTGGATGTCAAAGCTGTTGTCCAGACAGCTTTGGTGGTTTGGTATATCAGCCTGATGGGCCTGGTGGGATTAGGAATTTGGGCGAAATTTGGCGGCTGGTGGGCACTGTACTTGGGCGGCATGGGACGGGGAGGTTGGTTGACAGTAGGGCTGCTGGTAGCAATATTGCTGTTTGTGTTATTCGCCTTTGGATTGATTTTCGTTGCATTCCACAATGTTTTCTTTGAATCGGGTACCTGGACTTTTCTATTCTCGGATACGCTGATCCGCTTGTTCCCAGAGCGATTCTGGCGGGATACTTTCCTGGCAGTGGGACTTCTCGCCGGTGGTGCAGGGCTGGTTCTCGGATTGGTTTTCCGGAAACATAAGTAGCACGCAATAAAAAGAGCCGGAGAGATGTGGTTTCCGGCTCTTCTTTTTTACGAGCGTACTTGCAAATCGATCAAGCACCAAACTTGTTCATGCGCAATGCGTGCGCCAGTGCCAGGGGGAGCGTATCCAGGGCTGAGATGGTTCCAAAACCTCCTCTTGCGCAGGATCGCTCTCCAAATTGCACCTGGTCATCAGGCCGGGCGGTGGCTGGAGCCCAGAGCAGGAATGGGACTGGGTGCCAGGAATGAGTTTTAAGGCGGGCAGGCGTGGAATGATCGCCGGTGATGATTAGAACATCTGGTTTCAGGTCAAGCAGACGGGGTAGGGCAGCATCAACGGTCTCAATAATCTGGGCTTTTCCAGTGAAGTCTCCATCCTCGCCTTTGCTATCCGTCTTTTTGATATGCACAAAGAAGAAATCATAGTCTTCCCAGGCGGATGCCAAAGCATTGAACTCGTCCTCCGGGGTTTCGCCGGAGAACTGGACGATATCCATTCCAGCCAGCTGAGACACTCCCCGGTACATCGGGTAGACTGCCACACAAGCAGCGCGCAACCCATATGCCTCCTGGAAACTTATCAGACCAGGATGGGTGGCGAAGCCGCGAAGAGTGATTCCGTTGGCTTTTGGTTCGTTTTTGATCACCATTTGCGCCTGTTCGATCCACTGATTGAACAATCTGGCAGTGAATTCCGCAGCAGGTGCAGATGCCCTGGCTGGCAATGGTGGTACGCCGGTTATCTGTGGGTCAGTATCGTTGATTTCTGGGCTTAAACCTTCACCACGCAGGACAACCGCAAAGCGATACTCCTTGACATGCCGTACTTCGCTTGTTACCCCAGGTAATTGAATTTTCTTTAGCTTTTCGACCACTGGCAGGGCTTCCGGGGTTGGAATACGCCCGGCTCGCCGGTCTATGATTTTTCCATCTGCATCGAGGGTGCAGAAGTTGCCGCGGGCAGCGACATCACCATTCTTGACCTCAAGACCGACTCCTACTGCTTCCAAGGTTCCCCGACCAATTTCGTAGACAATCGGATCATAGCCGAATAGCGCCAGGTGGGCTGGACCTGAGCCTGGGGTAATGCCCGGGCGGATCGGGTTAGTCTGGCCTAAAGTGCCTTCCCTGGCTAATTGATCCATGTTGGGTGTTGCCGCCGCTTCTAATTCCGTAGGACCACCCGGTTCAACTGGTAAGCCTCCCAGACCATCCATGACAAGCAGTACGATCTTGGTTTTTTCTGGGCGAAGGAGTGGGGGAATATAGTCGAATGGCATCTGATTTACCTCGTAGTTTTGACTTTTATTTTACAACAATTGTCTCCCCACCAGGTATTGCTCCTGGGGGGAGACCCTTTTCTAAAATGGGAGAGAATAATTAGCGGATTGCTTTCTCGGTCTCCGTATCAAAGATGTGCATATTTTCCATATTGAATACCATTTGCACATCATCGTTAATGTGATAGCGAGAACGAGGATCTACGCGGGCAACAAAGCTATGTTCTCCAGCCTTGAGATAAACAAAGATTTCATTACCCATCAATTCAGTTACATCCACTTTTGATTGGACCGGCTGAGCAATAATCCCGGGCGGCGAGAATTCGGGGTTGTGAATGTCTTCTGGACGAATACCGAAAATCATATTCTTGCCGGCGTAGGGCATATAAACATCCGCCCGCCCTTCGGGGATTTGCACCTTAAACGACCCGCTATCCACAATCAACTTTCCGTCATCTTTCTGCAGTTTTGCGTTGAAGAAATTCATAGCTGGAGAGCCAATAAATCCAGCAACAAACAGGTTGTCCGGGTAGTCGTAGAGCATTTGCGGGGTATCGATTTGCTGGAGAATACCCTTGGTGATCACAGCGATTCGAGATGCCATGGTCATCGCTTCTACCTGGTCGTGAGTCACATAGATGAATGTGGTCTGAAGCTGTTGGTGAAGCTTGCTGATATTTGCTCGGGTCTCCACACGCAGCTTTGCATCCAGGTTGGACAACGGCTCGTCGAAAAGGAAAACTTTAGGCTCGCGAACAATTGCACGTCCAACTGCCACACGCTGTCGCTGACCACCGGAGAGCTGGCGGGGTTTGCGGTCGAGCAATTGCTGGATCCCCAGGATATCGGCTGCTTTCTGGACACGGCGCTTGATCTCTTCCTTGGGGGTCTTGCGTAGTTTCAGACCAAAAGCCATGTTGTCGTATACGCTCATGTGGGGGTATAGAGCGTAAGACTGGAATACCATCGCGATATCCCGGTCCTTTGGCGGGACATCATTCACAACCTGGTCGCCGATTAAGATACGACCCTCGGAGATGTCCTCCAATCCTGCCAGACAGCGCAGGGCGGTGGTTTTGCCACACCCAGATGGACCCACGAGCACAAGAAATTCCTTGTCTGCCACCTCGATGTTAAGGTCATTAACAGCAATGACCTCTCCAAACCGTTTGTAGACGTGATCGAATGTTACGCTTGCCATTAGATTTTCTCCTTTCCAACGCGAATATGGTAATTGAATTATATTCGGTCTGGAGAGAAAACGCAATTATTTTGGACGGGTGATTCTATCAATTCTCCTTGCTGATTTACATTTCTCAGCATAGAATCGGACTATGGCTAAAACCGATGATGTGAGCCCGATCCGTAAGCAATATCTCGAAATCAAGCGTGAATATCCAAACGCGATCCTCTTCTTCCGGCTGGGAGATTTCTACGAGACATTCGATCAAGACGCTGAGATTGCCGCGCGCGAGCTGGATATTGTTTTAACCTCCAGAAATGTTGCAAAAGGAATGCGGGTCCCCATGGCAGGTATTCCTCACCATGCTGCTGAGAGTTACATGTCTCGCCTGATTGAGCGAGGCTATCATGTGGCAATTTGCGAGCAAGTTGGAGAGCAGCCGATCAAAGGGATATTTCCTCGTCAGGTTGTCCGTGTTGTAACCCCAGGTACGGTGGTTGAGCCTGGTCTGCTGCCAGGTGACACCAATAATTACCTGGCGTGCGTGGTTATGGCTGAAGATCAGGGAGATCAGCAGCCAGGTAAAGCCGGTATCGCCTATGTAGATATCACGACCGGCGAATTTGCTGTAACAGAGCTGAGCAGCGATGATATCCCCAGCGCGGTTCGGGCGGAGCTTGTCCGCTTGCGGCCTGCTGAAATCCTGCATCCTGATACCATAAAGCTCCAGAATGGAATCCCGGGTCATTTCACCCCCTGGCCGGATTGGCGATTTGAAACAGGCCGATGCGGGGAAAGGCTGCTGGATCATTTTGGAGCAGCGACACTGGATGGGTTTGGATTGCAAAACAAGACCTTAAGCATTCGCGCTGCAGGTGCGATACTATATTACCTTTCCGAGACACAACCAGCAGCTCTCAACCTGCTCACCTCGTTAAACAGCTACCAGATCTCCGATTTTATGAATCTCGACGCGGCTACTCGGAGAAATCTGGAACTAGTAGAAACCATACGCTCCGGTGAGGTACACGGTTCGCTCCTGGGGATGCTAGATCACACCGTAACCCCGATGGGCAAACGCCAGATCAGGCAATGGGTCAGCAAGCCACTATTGAAGGTGGATGCGATTCGCCAGCGGCAGGACCAGGTGGATTATTTTGTTCAGGATGGATTACTGCGGGGGGAGATTCGCGCTCGCATGAAACCCCTGGGTGATCTGGAAAGGCTCACTAACCGGATTATAGGTGGGACGGCTACCCCACGCGATTTATTCGCATTGCGCCAGGCGCTTGAGCGATTGCCTGAGCTTTCTCAACTCTTGCCAGCTTTTGATACTCCTTTAGTTCCAGTGCTGGCTGACTTCGATCTCTGCCTGGAGGAAATCGGGTTACTCCAGGCTGGGATCAGCGATGATCCACCGGCTACCTTACAAAATGTGGGTGTAATCCGGCCTGGTTTTTCTGCAGAGTTGGATGGGGTGGTGGAGAGATCGCAACATGCCCGCGAATGGATTGCCAATCTCGAATCCGTAGAACGCCAGCGAAGTGGGATCAAATCGCTCAAGGTGGGGTATAACAAGGTGTTTGGTTACTACCTGGAAGTAACCCAGGCAAATGCGAATTTAGTGCCAGCAGAATATATTCGAAAACAGACCCTGGTCAATGCCGAGCGTTATATTACGCCGGAGTTAAAGGAATACGAAACCCTGGTGTTAAATGCTGAAGAACGAATTCACGAAATTGAGGCAAGAATATTCCGAGAGATTTGTACCCGTCTGGCTAAGTCAGCCGCAAAACTAATCGCTACTGCACGGGCGATTGCAGTGATCGATATTCTGGCTTCCCTGGCAGAAACAGCTGCGCTGGGTGGGTACACCCGCCCCGAGGTTTGTGACGAGGATCTCCTGGATATCCGTGAGGGCAGGCATCCGGTTGTCGAGAAGACCTTGCGAGGTGAGCGTTTTATCCCGAATGACGCAGAATTTGAAGATGGTGAGAGAGTCAGGATCATAACCGGGCCAAATATGAGCGGAAAATCAACTTACCTTCGCCAGGTAGCTTTGATTGTTTTAATGGCGCAGGTGGGGAGTTTTGTGCCAGCCCAGTCAGCCCGGATTGGCCTGGTAGACCGCATATTTACCCGGATCGGAGCGCAGGATGAAATCCATTCCGGGCAGTCAACCTTCATGGTTGAGATGGTCGAGACAGCCAATATTCTCCACCATGCAACACCTCGCAGCCTGCTCATCCTTGATGAAATCGGACGAGGCACCAGCACTTATGACGGAGTCTCGATCGCCTGGGCAGTTGTTGAATATCTACACAATCATCCACGTTTGCGCTCAAAGACTCTCTTTGCAACCCATTATCACGAGCTGACCCAGCTGGCTGATCTTTTGCCCGGGGTCCGCAATTATAATGTCGCCGTCAGCGAAGCGGATGGGCGGGTTGTTTTTCTGCATAAGATTATCCCCGGGGGGGCAGATCGTTCTTATGGCATTCATGTGGGTCAGTTAGCTGGTTTGCCCAGACCTGTAATCCAGCGGGCGAGCGAGATCATGCATCAATTAGAGACTTCATCGGGGAAAGCCGTAAAAATAACCCCGGCTTCTCCGCAGCAGCTCGCTCTTTTCCCAGAGACCAATCCTTTGCTCGAGGAGCTAAAATCCCTGGACTTAAATTCAATCACTCCAATTGAAGCGCTAACCTGGTTATACACCTGGCAAAAACGCTTCAACGAGAAGAGTTGATCAATCTGCGGGTGAGCATGCTGCCGGCAATTGCACAAGCATCGGTGGGAAGAAAGTGATTTACCGAAGCATCGAATAGTATCTGGTAGTTTGGGGGAAAATCCTCATCTCCCAGCCAGGAGACAACCAGCAGGTGGACCTTAGGCAACAGGGAGAACTCGAAAGCGGCGTCGCCAAGCGAATAAGGAACACCTTTCAACTGGCTGGCAGCCCGCTCGAATCGAGCCAGGTCATTTTGGAATATCTTGGCAAGCTCTTTACCCGTATAGCCCTGAAATGCCTTGGAGTAAAAAAGACCATCCTGTAAATTCGAGAACGAGATCCACTCGCCAGCCGGTTGAGCGCCGTCAGCCGTAAAAAAATAATACAGGATCAAAGCTTGTTGTCCGGGATTCAGGGACTGATTGGAGGAAGAATCCACCATCTCAAATGCCGGGTAGCTGATA
>Ga0105100_10000656_pt1 | contig 20349 bp, 19 predicted proteins | sample PPLLak12cMay2015_2_FD_87033 | JGI IMG/M metagenome (GOLD analysis project Ga0105100, IMG submission 87033) | Freshwater sediment microbial communities from Prairie Pothole Lake near Jamestown, North Dakota, USA - PPLs Lake P8 Core (1) Depth... | ecosystem: Environmental > Aquatic > Freshwater >...
GTGCCCAGCCCGAACTGGCTGCCCTGGCTGATCACCTGTCCCCAGCCGCCGCCGACGACCGCGCCGGCGATCGCGCCCGCCAGCGCGCCGAGCTGGAAGCCCTGCGCCTTGGTGGCGTTGGCGGTGCCATGGCGCAGTAACACGTGGGCGAGCTCGTGCGCCATCACGCCGACCACCTCGCCCTCGCCGGATGCGGCCATGAACATGCCCCGGTTGACGAACATCGGCCCGCCGGGAAGCGCGAACGCGTTGATGTCCTTCAAGTTGACCGGCGTGAACGAATACTCGAAGGCGGGGTGCTTCAGGTTGTCCGGAGAGGCGGCGATGAGGCGCCGCCCGAGCTCGTCGAGATAGCCGTCGATCTGGCGGTCGTCGATGATCGGGTACTCCCGGCGCACCTCGGCTGCGGCCTCGCGACCGATCTGCACGTCCTGCTCGGGCGTGTACTTGTTCTTGGGCGGGGTCACCTGCGTCTGGGCGGAGACAACCGCCGTGCACAGCGCGAAGACGACCAACGACATCGCGCGACCGGACCGGGTGAACACACGAGGTTGGGTAGCCATGTCTAATGCCTCTGCACAGATTGTACCCGCTGAAGGACCGGCACGCGGCTTGCTTCCTGGGTGTAATCTGGGCTTGATGGGTTACAGGGGGTGCGAAATGAAGTTCGTGTGGACATTGATGGGTATTCTTTTTCTCACCGGCACGGTGACCTGGGCGCAGGGAAGTGCCGATCTATCGAGCCTCGAGCGCAAGCTGACCGATGCACAGACCGCCTTTTCGCGCGTGGAGAGGACAGTGTCCTCGTCCGAGCGCTCCAGCCTGGACCGCGATCTGCGCGACCTGCAGGACGAGCTCGCGTACTTCCGGGTGAAGAGCCGTCGGGGGGAAACCATCAGCGACCGCGACAGGCGGGATCTGTCCGACCGCCTGGATGCCTATGTTCGCCGCGCCAACGGCTTCGCCCGCGCGGGCGAGGACGGCCGCAGCATCGCCGTCGGCACCGAACTCGACGTCCGATTGCAGACACCACTCAATTCGGGCACCGCAAAGGTCGAGGATCCAGTCGAGGCCACCACGATGGTGCACCTCTACCAGGGAGACGATCTGCTGATTCCGGCGGGATCGCTGATCACCGGCTACGTCGCGGCGGTGGACGCTGCCTCCCGCAGCGATCGCAAGGGTAGCCTGAGCATCAACTTCACGAAGCTCACGGTGTCGGGCCGCCCCTACGACGCGAAGATCCTGGTGACGCAGGCTCTCGAAAGCGAGGGGCTGAAGGGTGAGGTCGGGCGCATTGGCGCAGGGTCCGCGGTGGGCGCCATCCTCGGCGGCATCCTCGGCGGCATGAAGGGGGCCATCGCCGGCATCCTGGTTGGCGGCGGCGGTGTGCTGGTGGCCACCGAGGGCAAGGACGTCGATCTGCCGTCCGGGACGGTGCTCCGCGTGCGCTTCGATTCGACGGTGGCGCTGGACAAGTAGGCGGCGCTTCGGGAGGGCGCACCTTCGGCGCGTGGGCCGTTGGTGGGCGCGGCTTGGCCGCGCCTTTCAGAAGGTCTTCCGCGCCACCCACTCCCTGTACAGGGAGTCGCTCACCGTATAGCGGCTCCCTGTTTTCATCACGACATCCTGGCGCACCAGTGCGCCGAGCGCGGACTGCACGCTGGACGCGCCCGGCAGGCGATGGCGCGTGCGCACGTCGCCCGACATGAGCTCGCGCCCGTCCTCCAGCACCAGCGCCCGCAGCACGGCGCGCTGCGCCAGCGTGAGGCGCTGCCACGATTCTTCGAACGCGGTGTGCTGCTCGCCCAGCAGGCGCGTCAGCGTCCCATGCAGGTCGTCCAGGCCCGCACTCCTCCTCCTCGCCACCCACACATCGTCCCAGGTCTCGTGCGCGAGGCGCTGGACGTCGTACGGCACGTTGGCGGCCAGCTCGACGATGGCGGCGCCGAGGCCCCGCTCGGGCTTGAGCCCACTGGCGGCAAAGCGCGCCTCGATGAAGGTGGCGAAGATCTCCTCGTCGATCTTCTCCAGCCGCATGACCGGGCCGGCCTTGTAGAAGGGCCGGCGCGGCTCGAGCATGCGTTCCATCAGCGAGGGCTCGGAGCCCGCGAAGACGTAGCCGACCGCGCGCTGGTCCTGCACGGCCGCGCGAAGCGCGTGCTCGACGTTCCCGCCGTCGAACGACACGATGGCCTGGAACTCGTCCAGGGCGATGGCGAGCCGCTGCTTCCGGGCGGCCGCGATGCGGCCGGGCAGGGCGAAGACCTCGGCCGCGAGCCGTGCGGTGTCGCGGGCGGTCCGCACGGCGGGGAAGGCGAGCGTGACGCCGCCAGTGGTGGCGGCCCCGCCCCCGGTAGAGGGGCCGTCGAACCGCAGCTCGGGCCGGACCACCTGCAACAGCTCGGTGGTCCAGCGGCGGAGGCGGCCGATGGGGGTGTCGGCGGTGACCAGCGCCCGCGCGTACGCCTCCAGGAAGCCGACGTACGAGCTGGAGGCCGCGACGGTGACCTCGACGGTGAGGACCTTCTGCCGCGCGAGGCCGCGGAGCACGTCGCGCACGAGCGACGACTTGCCGTAGCGGCGAGGCGAGATGAGGAACACCTTCTGCCCCTCGGCCAGGTCGCGAGCCAGGCGCTCGCGCTCGGCTTCGCGGTCCGCGAAGGCGCCGGCGGTGACAATCTCGCCGTAGACGAACGGGTTCTCCTGTCCCATTACGCCATTATACGTAATGGTTACCTTCTATAGCGTAATGGCGTGCGGCTCCGGTACCATGGGCGGGGCCGCGGTGGATCCGGGCCCCGAAGGAGCGACATGGCAGGACTGGTGGAAGCGATTGCGATCAGGCGGAAGATGTACTTCGAGTTCGAGGGAGCGCCGTATCACTGCCTGGACGTGGACGTGTCCACGCCGACGGCGCGCGGCGGCCAGACGCTGGTGCGGCTGAAGATGCGCAACCTGCTGACGCGGGCGGTGTTCGACAAGACCTTCAAGGCGGCCGAGAAGTTCAAGGAGCCCGACCTGGACTTCGTGAGCGCCGCGTACCTCTACAGCGATGCCGACGGCGGCCACTTCATGGACCAGGTCAGTTTCGAGACCTTGACCCTGCCCGCGGACCTCCTGGGCGACGATCGGCTGCTGCTGTCCGACAACCTGCTCGTGCAGGTGCAGCGCTTCAACGGGCGCCCGATCGGTCTGCAGCTGCCGCCGGTGGTCGAACTGACGGTGACCGCCACCGAGCCGGGGGTGCGGGGCGACACGGCCAGCGGCGGGGTGACCAAGCCCGCGACGCTCGAGACCGGCCTCGAGGTGCGCGTGCCGCTCTTCATCAAGGAAGGCGAGAAGGTAAAGGTGCACACCGAGACGCGCGAGTTCGCGGGGCGGGCGTAGGGGACTGACACGGTACCCCCCCAGGAACGATGCTATGTAGGCAGAAACTCGCCTCAACATTCGGGGGTATCGCGCCAGGCCCCGGTTGCTAGACTGGGGGTATGAAGGCGCTCACAGTCGTCGCGCTCGTCGTGGGGTTGGCTGGCTCGGCCGTGGCACAGCAGGAGAAGCCGGTCCCGAAGGACTCGATGCGCATCAGCATCCCCGGGTGCTCGAAGGGCACCGCCTTCACCGTCATGGAGAGCCCCGAGCACGAATCGCGCTCGTCGGTTCCACCCGGCCGGCGTTTCCGGCTGACGGGGCCGAAGGCCCTGATGAACGAGATCAAGTCGAACGAGGGGACGATGATCGAGATCACCGGCCTCATCCGGAAGGGCCAGCTCGATCCGGGCGGCGTCGCGGTGGGCGGTGGCGTGCGCGTGGGCCCGACGCCCTCACCCCTTGGCGGCGTCGCCCGCGACCCGAACTACAACCAGATCATCCTGGACGTGGAAGGCTGGCGCCCGCTGGCGGGAGAATGCCCGACGCGCTGACGGCGAGGCCCTATCCCGTCACCGTCAGTACCGGGCACGTCGCGCGGCGCACCACCTGGTTGGTGGTGGAGCCGAACAATCCGATGTCCAGCGCGTTGCGCCCGCGCACGCCGATGACGATGAGATCGGCCTGGCCGTCGCGGGCGGCGTCGAGCAGCTCGACGTAGGACTTGCCAAAGCGCACCGCGACGGTCGGCGCCGGTCCGGTGGGGACCGTAGAAGCGGCGACCGCTTCCAGGCGTGACCTCGCGCTGTCCTCCAGGTACTGGCGGTACTCGATCAGCGCGCGCGCCTGCTCGGGCGGCACGCCTGCCATGCTCGGCACGGGCGGCTCGTGCCACGGCCACTCGAGGACATGCACCAGCGTGAGCGCCGCGCCCGACTCCTGCGCGAGCGAGGCGGCCGCATCCACCGCCTTCAGAGAGGACTCCGAGAAGTCCACCGCGCACAGCAACCGCGCAAACGGCTGCGCCGACGTCGTCTGCGCGCGCGGCGGCACCGTCAGCACGGGACACGCAGCCTTCCGGAGCACCTTCTCGGTGACGGATCCCAGCAGCAGGTGCTGGAACCCGCTCGTGCCGTGCGTGCCCATCACGATGACGTCGGCGGGCAGCTGTGCCGCCTGATCGAGGATGGCGCGCACCGGCTCGCCGGCGGTGATGACGACGTCGAGGCCGATGCCGGCATCGGTGGCGGGCCGGCCCGCGGTGGCGACGCGGGCACGAAGCGCCTCGAGATCGGCCGGCGCCGGCATCTCCACCATCAGGCCGTCCGGTGTGGATATGCCGGGCGCCCGCGTGACGGTGAGGTGCACGTGCAAAGCCGTGATGCGCGCGCCGTACCAGCGCGCGAGCGCCACAGCCTGCTCGACCGCGTGCGTCGAGGCGTCGGAGAAGTCGATGGGGCAGAGGATGCGGCGGATGGTCATGATTGGTCTCGAGGTACGCCCAGGCTGTCGAGCATCGGCCCGAAATGGCCGGCATAGGTAATCATCCGCGCGACGCGTCCCTCGGCGTGCAGCAGCCGCGCCCGGTATTCGTATCGCAATGCACGCCCCCCGGCCCCGGGCGCCGGAAGCCGGGGCGAGGCGAGGGCCAGCTCCTCGCGGGCCATGTGCGCCGGTGGCACCTGCAGCAGCTCGGGGCCCGCCTGCTCGTGCAGGCTGCGGTAGACGTCGGCGCGCGCCGCGACCTTCGACTGAAGCTCCTGCTCGCTCAGCGCGTATGCGAGGCACCGATCGCGCATCGTCCCGGGCACGCGCTGCACCTCGAACGTGTTCGCACATCCCTCGACCTCGTAGACGAGCGGGATCTCGTACACCGACGCGCCGACGCCCTCCAGCGCGACACGGACGAGGGGGAGCGTGATGTCATGGAGCGGATTGTAGAACTCCACGGCGTCGCACAGGACGTCGGTCGGGTTCCGCGGGCCAATCACGTCCCTCACCGCCGCCGCGGCTTCGCGGAAGCACGCGACGTCGCCGTCCAGCAGCGCGTCGTAGAAACGAGTCTCCGGGAAGCCCAGGTACCGCGTGCGCCCGAGCAGTCCGATGCGGCGCAGCCCTTCCTGTGATTCCCGTTCGCGCTGGTGCGAGCCGCCGTCAGTGATCACGACGATGGTGTCGGGCGGGTGGCGCTGCAGCAGCCCGTAGATGGCGAGCTCATGGCCGGGATGACCGAGGACGACGACACGCGTGGCGTGAGGGGAGAAGAGCGCATCCATGCGCGCGGTCGGGTTCATGAGTGGCTCTCAATCCGGGCGCACCGGCCCATCCAGCTCGCCACCAGCGGCTCGTAGGCGGGCCGTGTGCCCCCGAGTGGCACCTCGGGATGGGCCCGGACGAGCTCCGGGTGGCGTTCGAACAGCTCGGGCGTGTACTTCTCGCGGTGAACCCAGAACAACCCGGCCGCGCAGCGCGCGCAATCGTCCGCCTCGTCTCGGTGAGAGGGCCGTGACGGGTCGCCGGTGAAGCTGCGCGAGATGCCGCTCACCACCGGCAGCGCGACGATGCGGCCGGCGTGCGCCACACGAATCAGAAACTCCCAGTCCTCGTACACCGGGAAGCGCGGATCGTAACCGCCGACTTTCTCCCACATCTCGCGGCGGAACGCGGTGCCCGTCGCGTAGATGAAGTTGCCGAACAGCAGCCGGGCTCGATCGAAGCGTGCATGAGTGGGCTCGGCGTGCACGAAATCGCCATCTGGCGTCAACGTCTCGCGGGTCACACCCGTGTATGCGAGGTCCGCTCCGCTGCTGGCCAGCCCGCGCACCAGGGTGTCAACGTGCGCTGGCGTGTACAGGTTGTCGTCGTCCAGGATGGCGAGGGTGGCAGCCGTGCTCCGGGTGACGCCCAGGTTCAGGGCGCTGGCCCGGTTCAGTGGACCGGGCAGCACGACATGCCGCAAGTGGGGCAGACGCGCGGCGCGCTCGGCAACGACCGGCGCGGCGCGTCCGCCGCTCATGTCCACGACGACGGTCTCGAAGTCCAGGCGCGTCTGGCCGAGGAGGCTGTCCAGCGCCTCGCCCAGCCGGGGTCGTCCGAGCGTGCGGACAATGACCCCGATCGGCGGCGCGCTGGTCGAAGGGCTGGTCACGGTCAGTACGGCGGCTGGTAGAAGATGGGGCCGTCCGCGCCGGCATCGTCCCACGAGCACGCCGCCGGGCGCGCCAGCCAGTTCTGCGGGTAGTCGCCAATCGGGGCGCCGGGAGGTGCGGGCGCGGCGGGCAGCATCATCGCCGTTTCCGCCGGCCGCTCGAGGAAGCGCTTGATGTCGGCGGCCAGCAGCGTGTGCTGCGCGATATCGGCCTCGCCCTTCGAGCCGTCCACGCGGATGCGATCCGCCAGCCGCTGGAGCTTGAGCGAGGCGACCGCGCGCACCTGTGCATTCTGCGCGGCGGCGGCCAGCCACGTGAGACGATCCACGAGCACGCGCTCCCCGGCGCGCCGCACCTCGGCCTCGTACGGGTTCGCGGTGGGTGCGTCGAAGGTGGCCTTCGTCAGGTGGTCGATCACCTCCTCGAGGCCGGGCAGCGACGGATCCACGGCGTGCTGCGCCACCATGCGCGAGGCGCGATCGGGCTGCAGGACGAACCCGATGGTGACGTCGGCCGCTATGGCGCCGGGGCTGATCGGATCGAAGCCCTCGCCCGTGGTGCGCGGGAACATTTCCCGGTGCGCGCCAAAGCCCGGCGGGCGCGGCGGAATGAGATCCAGGATCTTCCGCGGGATCGTCAGCTCGGACGGCTTCAGGGTGGCGGCCAGCGCTTCGAGCGCGCGACGCTGGTTCGCCGCGGCCTCCCACTTCACCGGCGTGCGGCCGTCACCGCGCATGGCGTAGACGAAGTCCTGCCCGGCCACTGTCGACGCGGCGCCCTCCACCGCGTAGCGGTGATACATGAAGATGGGCACGAGCGGCTCCTCGATGGTGGTCATCGGCGCGCCGGTGCGGATGGTGGTCTCGCCGATGCGGTCCATGGCCGCGCGACGCACCGTCATCAGGCAGTCCAGCTCGTCGGCCTGGCTCACACCGTTCGACCACTGCTCGGTGCGCGGGTGGATGTCGGTGTCCTGGTTCGTGAAGTACCGCAAGTCCTCGGCCCACGCATCGTCGAGGATCTTCGTGAGCGCCGCCTTGTCGTCCGCGCCGGCGAACTGGCGATAGCCGTAGTTGATGGCGACCTTGTCCCAGTCGCCGATGCGCGCCTCGTAGGCGCGGGCCAGGTCGATGGTGCCGTCGGGCCGGAGCTGCTCGAGGGGATGCGGGTAATCCATCACCGAGATCCAGCCCTTGCCGCTGTCGTAGTAGTTGTGCCCGAGGCCGAGCGTATGGCCTACCTCGTGCGCCGAGAGCTGGCGAATGCGCGCGAGCGCGGTCTCGTAGAGAATGGCCGGCCGCTCGTTGCCGGTGGTGTAGGGCGAGAGCAGGCCCTCGAAGATGAGGTAGTCCTGCCTGTCGCGGAGCGAGCCGAGCGTGACGGTGGCCTTGATGATCTCACCGGTCCGCGGGTCCGTGACGGAACCGCCCGAGCTCCATCCGCGCGTGGAACGGTGCACCCAGTTGATCATGTTGTAGCGGATGTCCATCGGGTCGGCGCCCTCCGGCAGCACCTCCACCTTGAACGCGTTCCGGAAGCCCGCGGTCTCGAACGCCTGGTTCCACCACATGGCGCCCTCGATGAGCGCCGTCTTCACGTCCTCGGGCGCGCCCGAGTCCACCCAGTACTGAATGGGCGTCACCGGCTCGCTGATGGCGGCGGACGGGTCCTTCTTCACCAGGCGATGCCGGCGGACATAGCGAAACTGGATGGGCTCAGCGATTGGCTGGCTGTAGTCGACGAAACTGATGCCGCCGTAGCCGGCGCGCGGATCGTCCACGCGCGGCTGGAAGTTGCCATCGGGCAACTCCACGAACGAGACGTGCTCGCGCAGCGTGACGGCGTCGGGCGACGGCGTGACGCTGGCCACCGAGCCCGAGAACATTCCGCCCCCGCGACCAAAGACCCCGGCTACCTGGGGTGGCGCGATCGACGCGGGACCCTGCGCGGGGCCGCCGCCGAACCCGCCGCCGCCGGTAGCCTCGTTGACGAACGTCAACGTCATGTCCACCTCGGTATTCCGCGGGAACCCCTTGGTGTTGGGAAGGTAGAAGGCGCTCCGCGCGCGGTCGAGGCGATAGGTGCCCGGCCGCAGCCGCCCGGCGGCGTTGTGCACGTCGCGCAGGAAGAAGTCGGTGGCATCCACGAGCACCCGGCCGCCAGACTCGGCGGCGACAGTGAAGCCCCAGAGCACCGACTTGGCAAACGACTCCTCCACGGACTTGCGCTCGAGGGGGTTCTTGCTGCTCGACCGGAACGACTGGTTACCCTGCACCAGCAGCACGCGCGGTCCCACGCGCTGGAACGAGACGATGCGGCCCTGGCCGCCCTGGCCGCGATCGAGACCGATGTCGTTGGAACCGAGGCCCGCCGAGAGCCCGGTGGAGAAGAGGAACTCGGCATCGAATCGCGGAATTTCCAGGAGCATCGTCCCGGCGCGCTCGTCCCAGTAGAGCGGGAAGTAGCCGTCGATCTTCCGCATGCCGCTGACGTGGTCGTCGATCGACGGGATAGCCGCTGCGGCGCGCGGCGCTTGCGCGGCAGGCTGGCCATGGACGGACGGCGCGGCCAGCAGCATGACCCCAAGAACAAGAACACATGGTTTCAACATGAACACCCCTCGCGCGGTCATTCTACGTCGGGTGACAATGAGCGGGTATGAACGATGCCGCCATCATCTACAAGATCGTGCCCGAGGACCTGTGGCGCGCGAGTGTGCCGACGGGGCGATTCACGGGCGCGCCGATTGACGTGCGCGACGGCTACATCCACTTCTCGACGGCGGCCCAGGTGAAGGAGACCGCGGCGCGGCACTTCGCCGGCCAATCGGGGTTGCTACTCGTGGCGGTCCGATCCGATGCGCTGGGCGATGCGCTCCGGTGGGAGCCGTCGCGTGGTGGTGAACTGTTTCCGCATCTGTTCGGCGAGCTGCCGATCGAGGCGGTGCGTAGCGTTGTTCCTCTCCCGGTGGGTCCGGCGGGCGTCCACGTGTTCCCGTTCTGAATCGCGGATCCACGCCAGAATCGGATAGCTCTACCGTGCGCGGCTGGACGTCCACCAGTCGTTACTCGTACGATGCGCACCACAGTGCCGTGTACGACAACCTCGGCTGTTGGCGCTCGAGGACGGAGACCTGCCGGCGGCGCGCGGGGGCATCCAGCGAGTGCACCCCTGGGAACGATGCCGTGGGCCGTGGTGGAGAGTTGAGCATGTGGTCACTGAGCGCTGCGCTGAGGCGGATCGGTGTTCCGACCGGCCCAGATCGGTCCGAGGAAGCGCTCAAGGTCGCCCGGATCAAGGAGCAGTTTCGCGAGTGTGTCGGATACGAGCTCAACCTGAAGCGACCTCGTTCGTTCAACGAGAAGATGCAATGGTTGAAGCTCTATTACCAGCATCCGCTCATGACGCGATGTGCCGACAAGGTCGCGGTCAGAGGCTATGTTGCCGAGACGATCGGAACCGGGTACCTGGTCCCGGCTCTCGGCATCTATCAACACCCGGAAGACATCGACTTCGATCGCCTGCCGGATCGGTTCGTGTTGAAGACCAATCACGGATCTGCGCAGAACATCGTGTGCCGTTCGAAGGACACGTTCGACAGGCAGCTGGCCCTGGAGCAGCTGCGGGCATGGATCCGGCCCGAGGCCAACCTCTACTACCAGACGTACGAATGGTGCTACCGCGATATTCCCCCTCGCATCGTCTGCGAAGCCTTCCTCGAGGCCGAGGGTGGTGGCGACCTCAAGGACTACAAGGTGATGTGCGTCAGCGGCAGGCCCGAACTGCTGTTCGTCTGTTCCGATCGTCAGACCGAGCTCAAGGTGGATTTCTTCGACCTCGAGTGGAACAGGCTGCCATTCACCCGGAGTCACCCGCTCGCGACCACTCCTCTCGAGCAACCCAGGACGTTCGACCAGATGGTGGATCTGGCGGCGAAGCTGGCGGCGCCCTTCCCGTTCGTCAGAGTCGACTTCTACGAAGTCCGGGGGCGTGCGTGGTTCGGCGAGATGACGTTCTATCCCGGCAGCGGGATGGAGCGGTTCGATCCTGTTGAATGGGACTACAAGCTCGGCGCGCTACTGACGCTTCCGGAGCCGCTCATCCAGCCACGCCCGTCCTGACGATCGCGCGATGACGCGCTCGCCAGGCGATACACTTCTCGGCGTCGTGCCCTGGTTGTTCCTGATCGCCTACACCTGTTCGGGCATTGCGGGCCTCGTCTACGAGGTGAGCTGGACCCGGCTCCTCACCCTCTACATCGGTCACACCACCGCCGCCGCGGCCGCTGTTGTAGCGGCGTTCCTGGGCGGGCTGGCCGCGGGCGCGGCGTGGGGCGGCGACATGGCCTCGCGGTTGTTGCGCGCCAGCGCGCTGCGCGCGTATGTGGGTCTCGAGCTCGGCGTGGCCGTGGCGGCGCTGGCGCTGCCATGGGAACTTCGAGCGCTGACACCGCTCCTGTCGTGGGCGTATGGCGAGGGCGGGCCGGGCCTGATGTTCCCGACGGTGCGCCTGGCCTCGTGTCTCGTGATGGTGTTCATCCCCGCCCTCGCGTTGGGCGCCACGTTTCCGATGGCCATCCGGTGGTTCGCCAGCGAGAGTGGACGTCCCGCGCGGCAGAGCGGCGTGCTCTATGCGCTGAACACGGCCGGGGCCGCGGTTGGCGCGATGCTCGCGGGCTTCGTGCTCATCCCCTCCATCGGGATCTCGGGGGCGATTTGGGTCGGCGTGAGCGGCAGCGTCGTTGCCGCGCTGTGCGTGGTGGCCGTGCTTCGGAGCGAACCCACCGCGTCCGCCGCGCCCGTCATCGACGCCGTCTCGAGCACCAGACCCGCCCTTGGAGACGCTGTTGCCGTGGCTCGCGCTGCAGGTCCCGCGCGGCGCAGAGAGAAGCGGCGCGCGACTGAGCCTGCGCAGGCCTCCGCCGGGAACGAGGCGGGTGGCGACGGGCGGTGGCTGGCCGCTGGCGTCCTGGGGCTCTCGGGCTTCGCCTCGCTGATGCACGAGATCGCGTGGACGCGCATCCTGGCGCTGGTGCTGGGCCCCACCACGTATGCCTTCGCAGCCACGCTGGCCGCCGTCATTGGCGGCGTAGCCATCGGCTCGGCCGCGGGCGCCTGGATGGTGGGGCGCGCGAGGCGTCCCGCCGCATGGGTGGCCATCGCGCTTGCCCTTGGCGCCATCACGACCAGCTACACCTACTCGCTGGCCGGGCAGCGCATTCCCAGCCTGGTGGCCGAGCAGATGGCCATCGCGGCCGATCCCTTCAACCAGTTGCTCGAGCAGGGCCTGCTGCTCACCGCCGCCCTCATCCTGCCGACGGCCATCTGCCTGGGCGCGGCCTTTCCCCTCGGCCTGTCGCTGGCGGGCGACCACGCGGAGCGCGTGGCGGGGCGATTCGGCGTGGTGTACGCCATCAACACGCTGGGCGCCGTCTCGGGATCGCTGGCCGCCGGGTTCTTCTTCATCCCGCGCTTCGGTCTCCAGATCACGTTGCAGGTGGTGAGCGGCTGCCTGATCGGGGCGGCGCTCGTCGTGATCGTGAGAGGCGCCCTCACGGGTGGCGCGCGTGTGGCCGGCGTGCTCGCCTCAGGAATGGCCGCGGTGGTGCTCGTCCTCAGCCCGCCGTGGGACCGGGAGCTGCTGGCCAGCGGGCCCTACATGTACGCGCCCTTCGTTCCGCAGGACCTGGACCTCGAGACCATGCTCAAGGCCGGGACGATGCTCTATTACCGCGAGGGCGCGGCCGCCACCGTGTCGGTGAAGAGGCTGACGGGCACCACCACCCTGGCGGTGGACGGCAAGGTGGACGCCTCGAACCGCGGCGACATGCTGACGCAGAAGCTGGTGGCGCACCTCCCGCTGCTGGTGCACGACAACCCCCGCGACGTGGCCATCATCGGCCTGGGAAGCGGGGTCACCGTGGGCTCCGCCCTTCGCCACCCGATTGCGCGCGCGGACGTGATTGAGATCTCGCCCGAGGTGGTGGAAGCGTCGCGCTACTTCGAGGCGGAGAACCGTCGCGCCCTGGACGACCCGCGCACGAACCTCATCGTCGGTGATGGCCGCTCGCACCTGCTGCTGACGGAGAAGAACTACGACGTCATCGTCTCGGAGCCGTCGAACCCGTGGATCGCGGGCGTGGCAGCGCTCTTCACGCGAGAGTTCTTCGCGGGCGCGCGCGACCGGCTGTCGCCGGGCGGCCTCATCTGCCAGTGGGCCAACGCCTACAACATCAGCGACGCCGACCTCCGCTCGATTGTCGCCACGTTTCTCTCGGTTTTCCCGCACGGCACGGTGTGGCTCGTGGGCGGGGACGATGTGCTGATGATGGCGTCGGATGGACCCCTGGATGCGCGGCTGGCGAGGATGCGCGAGCACTGGACGCGCCCTGGTGTGGCCGAGGACCTGCAACTGGTGTCGGTGCTCGAGCCGTTCTCGGTGCTCTCGCTCTACATCGGGGGCCCCGACGAGTTGAAGCCATACACGCAGGGCGCCACACTGCTGTCGGATGACACCATGCGACTGGAGTTCTCCGCGCCGCGCGAGCTCCACAGCCGACGCGCGGGAGAGAACGTGGCCACATTGACGGCGCTGCTCGGTCCTGAGGCCGGTCCGGCCGCGGTGCGCGACGCGAAGGCGCGCGCGGGCGCCGTGCAGTGGCGCAATCGTGGGGCGATGATGGCGAAGTCGGACGTCCACGCGCGGGCCTACGACGACTTCCTGCGCGCGCTGGCGCTGGACGTCACCGACGCGCCAGCCCTCGACGGGTTCGTGCGGACGGCGGTGGTGACGGGTCGATCCGGAGAGGCCCTGCTGGCGCTGCGCCCGCTCGCCGAAGCTGGTGGGGATCAATCAGAGTCAGCGAGGGCGAACCCGCGGGTGCTCGTGGCGCGCTCGAAGCTGCTCGTCGCCTCGGGCGCCACCGAGAACGCCATCGACGTTGCGCGAAAGGCCAGCCAGGCAGAGCCCATGGATCCCGCAGCGCTCGAGCAGCTGGCATCGATCTACGCGGACGCCGGCAACACGGTGCCCCTCGACGAGACAGTGGCGGCGATGCGTCGTGTGGCGCCCGACCGCGCGCCCACGCTCTACTACGCGGCCGCCGCCGCGTTCCTGCACGGCGATGCGGCTGAAGCCGCGCGGCTGGCCGAACGCGCCATGGCCGCGGACCCCGCCTACGCGCCGGTGTACGACCTGGCGGGCGCGGCATACACCAAGCTGGGACGGGCCGACGAAGCGCGGAAGGCCTTCGAGACGTCGCTCACCTTCGACGCGCACGACAGCACGGCGTACACCAACCTGGGGCTGCTGGCGATGGAGGCAGGCGACCGCACGGTGGCACGCGGGTATTTCGCCGAAGCGCTGTGGCTGACCCCCAATTCCGCCGTGGCGCGCGAAGGGCTGTCTCGCACGAGGTAGGGTCGCACTTCATCAGCCAGGAGCGGCGGCCCACTCGGTCTCCTTGTCGTCGGCTCCCCGCGGGGCGCCCAGCAACAGCCGGTTCTTCGGCGTGATCTGCTCCGGGATCGCCTGCGTCCACACGCGATAGCCCTGCTGCTCCAGCCGCACGGCGCGCATCGTGTCGATGGCCAGCGGCCGATCGAGCCACCCGGCCAGCGGGCCGGCATCGCACGTCTCGACGTCGTGACAGCAGGGCAGCACCGCCACCCGTGCGCGGGCGGTCACGGCGCGCGCCAGCACGCGGTCCGTCAGCGCGCCGCACGCGTGGCTCGACACCACCACGTCGTCGAGGTCGAGGGGCACTTCGTCCACGGGAGCCTGGAGCAGGGTGACGCGCCCGGCCAGTCTCGGCCACGCGTCCACCAGGGCGTCACGCAGGGGCTTGGCCGAGGACGGCAGCGCCATGTCGACCACGATCGCGGAGGGCGATGAATCGTCCAGCAGCAGCATGGCAAGCGCGAGCAGCCCGTGACCGCCGCCCATGTCCACGACGCGACCGCCGCGGAACAGCCGCCGGGCCCGGCGCGCCACTTCCCAGGCCTCGTAGAGCTCCTTGCGCGGCAGGCAACCGGCCAGGCAGACGGCACGGCCCAGGCGATCGAACAGCGTTTCGCCAGGAAAGCGCCCGAGGTCGTACGTCGTGAGCCGCCCGCGCGAGGAAGGAGAGAAACGCACCCTGCGCATTGTAGGATGCGCCAGCGTGCTTCACGGCCGGCGGAGGCCCCGGAGAGCGTATTCGTCGGCGGGAATGACGATCGTCGCGTAGTTCTCGATACAGGCGAGGATGGCCTCGCGCGGGCCGTTCCGCCACTCGTCGCTGCCGTAGAACGCGTCCTCGCTCGTCCGCAGATCGTCCAGGCTGGCGTACGCACGCATCAGGTAGTACGACGTCGTGTCGTGCGGTGAGGAGCCGTAGGCCACGACATCCACCTTCCACTTGCGCAGGAGGGGCAGCGCGTCCTTCTCGAAGAGCTGGTGGAAGCGGTCACGTGTGCCCGGCTTCAGGTTGTACGATCGAATCTCGATGACCGGTGCGCCAGCACCTGGTGCCTGCCGCGCGACGAGCGGCCCGGTGACGGCCATCGCCACGAGTCCCGCCACCGCCACCGCCATTTCAGTTCCCCAGCGCATCGGTCCTCCTTGCTCGGCGTGTCGACGGGGCTGACGCCCCGTCGCTCCGTACGTGGCCGACGGACGGTCGCGACGTAGCCGACGGAGCGTGCGGCGACTGCCACAACAGCATCACGGCATACGATCGCCAGGGCCGCCAGGCCTGGGACACCGCCTCGAGCTCGCGGGCCGTGCAGCCGCCGGCCGCCTGGCGGAGGACCAGATCGCCGCTCGGGAACGCGTCCGGCTCGCCGTACGCACGCATGGCGATGTACGACGCCGTCCAGGGGCCGATGCCGGGAAGATCCGTCAGCGACTCCGGCGCCACATGGCCATCCGTGCCGCTTTGCAGCGAGACGTGCCCCTCGACAACCGCGCGGGCAAGCGCGCGGATGGCGCTCGCGCGCGCCGGCATCACGCCCGTGCGTTCCACCGGAGCGTCGAGGAGCTGTGCGGCGGTGGGAAATAGCCGGGACAGCCCGTCCTCGTCTTCGATGGGTGATCCAAACACCTCAGCGATGCGCCCCGCGATGGTCGTCGCCGCGCGCACCGAGACCTGCTGGCCCAGCACGGCGCGCACGGCCAGCTCGAACGGGTCCCACGCGCCCGGCGTGCGGATGCCGGGATGCGCGCGCAGGCGCGGTCCGAGCATGGGATCGGCGCCGAGATGCCCGGCGATGACCTCAGGATCCGCCTCGACGTCGAACATGTGGCGCACGCGCTCGACGATGGCGGGCAGGTCACGCGCGCCGGCGATGCGCACCTCGAGGGTGAGCGCGGAACCGGCGGGGGCGCGACGCACCTCGATGGTCCCGGACCGGCCGCCGACGACGATGGTGCGTCGATAGCGGTGCGGCTCCACGAACTCGACGCCTGGTGTGGCCCTGGCAGACAGGAATGAGATGAGGGAGTCCCAGTTGTACGGCGGCCGGTAGGCCAGGGTCCGCCGATGGGTGTTGCCCATGGGCGGAGGATAGCCCGTCCGGCGCGCCGGCGGCTGTCGAAAAAGACCACGGGCACGGCCTCTCGGTGTTCGCGCAAGGGCCGGCTCGCCGTACAGTCTTACGGATGGGCGGCATGACGACGGGCAGGGCGTGGGCGGGTTTCTGGGCCCTGGCATTGATCTGGGGATCGTCCTTTCTCTTCATCCGCATCGGCGTCGCCGAGCTCTCCACGTTTCAGCTCGTGTTCATCAGGACCGCCATTGCGGCGATCGGGCTGAACGTCGTGGCGTTCGTGCAGGGCCGGCGATGGCCGCGCGACGCCGCGGGCCTCGGCGACATCGCATTCCTTGGCGTGGTGAACACCGTGATCCCGTTCACGCTCATCACGTGGGGGGAGAAGACAGTCGAAAGCGGGCTCGCCTCGGTGCTGCAGGGCACGGCGGCGTTGTTCACGCTCGTCCTGGCGCACTTCGCGTTCGCCGACGAGCGGATCACTCCATGGAAAGTGGCGGGCCTGATCGTCGGATTCGCGGGCGTCGTCGTACTCGGGACCCGAAGCCCGACGGTTGCCGTGGGCGAGGCCGCAGGCCACGTCGCCGGGCAGCTGGCCATCGTGGTGGCGGCGTTCTGCTATGCCGTGGGCGGGGTGTACAGCCGCAAGGCGATTCAGCTGCGGCTGGCGCCCGTCGTGGTGGCGGCGGGGACCATGACGGTCACGGCGGTGATTACGGGCGTGCTGGCCTACCTGGCGCCGCTGGTGGGGGGCGCGGCGCCCGCGCCGCTGCACACCCTGACGCCGCGCGTGGCGGCCGCGGCGATCACGCTGGGCGTGTTGAACACGTTCGTGGCGTACCTCATCTTCTATTCGATCATTGCCAGGCTCGGCGCCTCGCGAGCGTCGATGGTCACCTATGCCATCCCCGCCGTGGGCCTCGCGCTCGGCACGGTGTTCCTGGACGAGCCATTCGACCTGCAGCTGCTGGCCGGCGCGGTGATGATCGTGGGCAGCATCGGGGTGGGGAACAGGCGGTGGTGAGTGCAGAGTGCGAGGTGCTGAGTGCGAGTGCGGAGTGCCGGGTGCCGGAACGGGCGACGCGAGGCGGGCGTCTTAACGGGGGCTGAAACTGGGGACGGGATGCGGCGCGGACGAGTGGCCGGGCTCGGGTGGCGGAACGGCATCTGGTTCGCGAGGAGAGATCGATGACGAGGATCGGGCTCTGGTCGGCGCTCGCGTGTGCCTGTGTCGTTCCGGCCGCGGTCGTGTGCGGGCAGACTCCGGTCGCAGGGGCGCCTGCTCCAGCCGCGTGGTCGCCTCGCGTGGACTACGAGTGCGGCGACGGGTTTCGCGTGCCCGCATGGTACGAAGGCCGCCAGGCGGTACTCTTTCTCGACGGCCGCCTCGAGCGGCTACCGAGCGTCCGCACGGGCTCTGGCGCCCGGTACAGCAACGGCACGCGCGAGTGGTTCACCCAGGGCACCGAGGGGCTGCTCTCGGCGTTAGGCCAGAGTGAGCAGACGAAGCTGCGTTGCCGCGTGATGGCGCTCTCGTCGTGGAAGCCGGCGCCCGCCGCGCAGCACTACCAGTGTGCCGATGGGCTGACCGTGGACGTTGCCGCCCGTTTCGAGGCCGCGGCCATCACGTTCCGTGGCGAGACCTACCAGATGCGCGAGGTGCCGGTGGCGAGCGGGAACCTCTACACCGACGGCGTGCGCGCCTGGCGCGGCCCCGCCGACGGGCGCCAGTTCGCGGAGGCGGACGGCGACGCGGTGTTCGCGCGGGGGTGTCATATGACGAGCCCCGTGGAGACCTCGACGCTGACCGGTACCGTGGCCTATCGCACACGGCAGGCGCTGCCGGCCGGGGCGGTGGTGGAGGTGCGGTTCGTGGAGGTGTCGCGCGCCGACGCGCCCGCGGACGTGCTGGCGCGCCAGGTGCTGGTCACCAAAGGTGAGCAGGTTCCGCTGCCGTTCACGATCACCTACACGCCGGGCGCGCTCGAGACCGGCCGTCGCTACGCGGTGCAGGCCACGATTGCCATCGATGGACGGGTCCGGTTCCGCACGACGACGCTGCATGCGGTGCCGGCGGAAGGCGCCGGTGCGGCACCCATGGCCATCATGGTGCAGCCCGCGCGCTAGTCCGCGCTGACGGCTGATGTAGGGTAGACGGATGTCCTCGAGGCACCCCGTCCACCCCGTGGCGGCCACGCGTGTGGCACAGCACGACCACACCACCCGCAGCCTGGTGATGTTGCACGGCATCTACGGCCGCGGCCGCAACTGGCTCGGCATCGCGCGCAGCCTCACCACCGCGCGGCCGGAGTACGCGTGCTGGCTGGTGGACCTGCCGCATCACGGCGCGTCGGGGCCGGGCGCGCACGGCGACACGGTTCATGGATTGGCGGCCGACGTGGCCGACTGGCTGCCGCACGCGAGCGTGACGCCCACCGCCATCCTCGGCCACTCGTACGGGGGCAAGGTGGCGCTGGCGATGGCGGCGGCCGCGCCGGAGCGGCCGCTGCAGATTTGGGTCATCGACTCCACGCCCGAGGCGAAGCCGCCTTCCGGGAGCGCCTACGACATGCTGCGCGTGATCAGGGGCCTGCCGCCGCGGTTTCACTCCCGCGAAGCCGCGCAGGAGGCGCTGGTGGCGAACGGCTATACCGTGGGCGTGGCCCAGTGGATGAGCACCAATCTCGGGCGTGACGGCGAGAGCTTCCGCTGGCATCTCGACTTCGACGCGATGGAGCGCCTGCTGCTGGATTTCTTCGAGACCGACCTCTGGGCGGTCGTCGAGCACCCGTCACCGGTCCACGACATCCACATCCTGAAGGCGAGCGAGTCGAACGCGATTACGCCCGAGGCGGTGACCCGCATCGAGGCGGCCGCGGGCGAGCGAGTGCACCTGCACCACCGCGAGGGGGGGCATTGGATTCATGCGGAGCGGCCCGAGGTGGTGACGGCGCTGCTGGTGCAAGGGCTGCCAAGTCGTCCTACAATCGGGGCGTGAAGCGACTCTCGACTGCCCTGGTGCTCTGTGCCGCGCTGCTGGCGTCCGCGGGCTGCCGGTCGAACGCGCCGCTCGAAGTGTCCACCATCCAGCTGGGCCGGGCGATCAGCTCGGACAACAGCATCGGCAGCCACACCACGGTGTTCAAGCCGGACGACACCATCTACGTGTCGGTGCTGACCACGGACACGGGATCGGGCACGATCGGGGTGCGCTGGATGTTCGGGGAACGGCTCATCAGCGAGCCGTCGAAGGACGTATCTTACAAGGGCGCCGCGGCCACCGAGTTCCACATCCAGAACTCCGGGGGCTTTCCCGAAGGCCGGTACAGCGTCGAAGCATTCGTCGACGGCCAGTCCGTTGGGAAGCGGGCCTTCTCGGTGGAGAAGTAGGGCGGGGGAGAGCGAGAAGAGAGAGACGAGAAAAGCGAAAAGCCAAGACTGGTGAGAAGCGAAGCCGCACGCGATTTCCGTGCTTCTCACTTCTCACTTCTGACTTTTCACTTTCCCAGGCCCGCCCGAGACCGGCCGCCCTATATGAGCGGGCGTCCCTGGCAGGTCACACCGCTGTTACCAGCGGGGCTCCGAGCGACGACGGTCGCCGCCGAAGCCACCACCGCCGCCGAAGCCGCCACCGCCACCCGGGGTCTTGGGCTTGGCTTCGTTCACGGTGAGGTTGCGGCCGTTGTAGTTGTAGTTGTTCAGCGTGTTGATCGCGTTCTGCGCATCAGCCTCGCTGGCCATCTCGACGAACGCGAAGCCGCGGGCACGGCCGGTCGCCATGTCGCGCATCACGCTCACCTTGTCCACGGTGCCCGCGCTCGAGAAGAGCTCGGTCAGTTCCTGTTCGCCGGTGTCGTACGGCATGTTTCCAACGTAGAGTTTCAGAGCCATCTGTACTGTTCTCACTTCCGCCTCGCCTGTGCGAGGCTGCTGACGTGTCGTTGATCCGGAATGGATCGGGGATGGATTCGGCTGAGCTAACGGAGCACGTTCTGCGGGAAGAGGCGAGACTGACGGGACTCGGATTCTACGCGGGACGTAATCAACTGCAGAAGCTGTCTTCCACCTGACCCACAGATTATAGCATGGACGCAGATTCCGAAGGGCCGCAGATGCCGCAGGCAACTCAGCCGCAGACACAGAGAACGCAGCCGCAGATGGCGCAGATGGAGACGCCGCTACGGCTGCGCGCGAGTTCCGTCGAGCGAGTGCCCCCGCAGGGGCGGTGCGATCGTCTGCGGCCCGTGACAAGCCGTGCAGTTCAAACGAGATCAGGCAATCCACAGACGAGACAACCCGCGCGA
>Ga0105100_10000657_pt1 | contig 20327 bp, 18 predicted proteins | sample PPLLak12cMay2015_2_FD_87033 | JGI IMG/M metagenome (GOLD analysis project Ga0105100, IMG submission 87033) | Freshwater sediment microbial communities from Prairie Pothole Lake near Jamestown, North Dakota, USA - PPLs Lake P8 Core (1) Depth... | ecosystem: Environmental > Aquatic > Freshwater >...
ACGTCGCGCAGGCTCTCCCGCTCCCAGCGCCCCAGGATCATCCGCCCGTCGCGGAAGACGTAGGCCTTGCCCGAGCCGACGAGCTCGAGGTGGGGCGTGATGCCACCGCGCGGCCCGACGACCACGTCCACGAGCTGCACGACGACGTTGTCAGCCGACACCTGCTCTCCCTCCTCGGCCATGTGCGCATCGTCGCCGTGGGATCGCACCCACGCCTCGGCCCGCCGGTCCCACGACCACCACACGTCCGCGTAGGTGCTCGAGAACGGAACGTGCACGCTCGAGACCTTCCGCGACTTCCCCTCGAGCTCATCCGCGTACGTGAACAGGGGATCCGGGGCCGGTTCGGTCGAGCTCGCCACGCGGTGCAGGGCCCTCGTCCCGACGTACAGGTTGTGCGGAGACGGGCGGTTGGTGTCCCGCACGAAGGCCGCGCCGCCCGTCGTCTCGTCCAGGTCCAGGAGGTTCGCCTCCTCGATCGCCCGTACGACGTTGGGCGCGCCGCCCGAGTACGCCAGGATCGGCACTCCGAGCTGCGCGAGCACGTCGGGGTCGGCCGTCCGAGCGCTCCGGACCGGCCCGACCCGGGTCACGTCGTCGCAGTGGTAGACGACGATGAACCGCGTGATGCCGCCCTCGACCGGCTCCTCGAAGATCACGTCGGCCGACTGGAGGCCGGCCTGCGGCCGCGCGTCGGGGTAGTTCTCGACCTTGATCGCCAGGGCCGGCCGGTCCGGGACGACGCCGTCCGGCGCCGGCTCGCCGGTGAGGGGGCACGAGGGCGGGGGCGGCGGGACCTCGTCGACGAGCCCGACCTGCGACAGCCCGGTCCGAACGATCGCGGGGACCTTGTCGGGGAACAGGACGGTGTAGCCGACGACGCCGGCCGCGACGACCAACGCCGCCAGGGCGGCGACCGCGGTCTTGCCACGACGCGAGAGAGCCATGCGGGCCTACCTCCAGGGATCGGGGGTGGTATGCGGGGGTCGCTCCCGGCTCGGGGCCGGGCCTGCGATGCTAGCGGGCGATCGGCCGGTCCTCAACCACCGAGCCCTACATCTCCTCCAGCCTCCGGATGCGTTCCGAGATCGGCGGGTGGGTCTGGAACAGCCGCTCGAGCGGGCCCATCCCCTCGCCCTGGATGCGCGAGGGCTGGTTCAGCCACAGGTGGGCCGTCGCGTTGTTCGCCGAGTGCATCGGGATCGTGCTCCCGGCCTCGATCTTGCGAAGCGCGCTCACCAGCCCCGGCGGGTAACGGGTCAGCATCGCGCCCTGAGCGCCCGCCAGGTACTCACGGTTGCGCGAGACAGCCAGCTTGATGATCTGGCCGACGATCGGCGCGAGGATCAGCATCACGATCCCGACGGCCAGCAGCACGAGCGCGACCGGGCCTCCGCCACGGTCGCTGCCGCGCCGGCCCCCGATCCCGCCCCAGAACCAGGCCCGCATGAAGAACTCGGAGAGCAGGACCGCCGCGCCCACGAGGGTGGCGACGACCGTCCCGACCAGGATGTCGCGGTCCTGCACGTGCGCCAGCTCGTGTCCGATCACACCCTCGAGCTCGACGCGGTTCAGGGCCTCCAGGAGCCCCTGGGTCACGGCGATCGAGGAGTGCTCGGGGTCTCGGCCGGTCGCGTACGCGTTGAGCGCCCGCTCCGGCACGACGTGGACGCGCGGCTTCGGGATCCCGGCGGCGATCGCGAGACCCTCCACGATGTTGTGCAGGCGCGGCTGGTCTTGGGCGGAGACCTCGCGCGCGCGCGTCGAGGCGAGCACGATCCGGTCCCCGTAGAAGTAGGAACCGAGCGACATCGCGACCGCGACGGCGAGCGCGAGCACGAGCCCGACCGGCCCGCTGGAGGTCATCACGCCGATCACGTAGCCGATCGCCGCGAGGAACACGACCGCGCCGAGGACGAGCACGAAGGTTCGGCGCTTGTTGGAGGCGATCTGCTCGTACACGTCAGCCGCTGAAGTCGACCTGCGCGGGGCCCCTGGCAGGGTCCTCGATGTCGAAGAACTCGCGCTCTGCGAACCCGAAGGCCCGAGCGACGAGCACCGACGGGAACGACTGGATCAGCGTGTTCAGCCGCATGACCTGGTCGTTGTAGAACTGGCGCGCGTACGCGATCTTCGACTCGGTACCGGTGAGCTCCTCCTGGAGCGCGAGGAAGTTCTCGTTCGCCTTGAGCTCCGGGTACGCCTCCACGACGGCGAACAGCTGCCGCAGGCCGTGGGTGATCTGGTCCTCTGCCTGCGCCTGGTCGGGCACGGACGACGCGTCGATCGCACGGGTGCGTGCCCGCGTGACCTCCTCGAACAGCTCTCGCTCGTGGGCGGCGTAGCCCCGGACGGTCTCCACCAGGTTCGGGATCAGGTCGTAGCGACGTCGGAGCTGGACGTCGATCTGGGCCCAGCCGTTGTCCACGCGGTTCCGGAGCCAGACCAGCCGGTTGAACACCAGCACCGCGGCGAGCACCAGCAGGGCCACGAGGCCGACGAAGATCCACACCCACATGTCGCGGGTCATCCTAGCCGGTCATCGGCGCGGGTCGGCCGCGCGGGCGTAGGCGGCCTCGAGCCGCGGCAGCACGGCCTCCCACGAGTATCGGCGGGCGCGCTCGCGTCCGGCGTCGGCGAGCCGAGCGGCCAGATCGGGCTCATCCAGCACCCGGGCGATGCCTCCGGCGGTGCCGGCCGGATCGCGGGGCGGGACCAGGAGCCCGTCGACCCCGTGGCGGACGACCTCGCGGAAGCCGGGGATGTCCGTGGCGACGACCGGGAGGCCGGCCGCCATTGCCTCCACGAGGACGATCCCGAAGCTCTCGCCTCCCACGTTCGGGGCGACGAAGACGTCGCTCGCGGCGTGGATCGGCGGGAGATCCTCGTTCGGCACCGTGCCGAGGAACGCGATCCGCTCGCGAACGCTCGGGGGCAGCCGCTCCGCCGTTGAGCGCTCGGGGCCGTCGCCCGCGACGACGAGCCGGACCTCGGGACGCTCCGCGGCGAGCCGCGAGAACGCCTCGGCGGCGACGCGGAAGCCCTTGCGCTCATCGAGGCGCCCGACGAACAGGACCTTCCGGCCGGGTCCGAGGTCGGCGGGCGTCGCCTCCGCGAACCGAGCCACGTCGACCCCGTTCGGGACGACCTCGAACCGGCCGCCCAGACGTCGCCGGGCCACGGCCGCCGCGGCCTCGGACACGGCGATCCGCACGGCGATCCGCCGCGAGAGCCGCCGCAGCACCGGGCCGGCCACGTCGTAGAGACGCGCCGGCTCCGCCCCCGAGTGGAACGTCGCGACGAGCGGAGCCGTCGCCGACAGCAGCGCCCACAGCGTGGTGCTCGGCGCGACGGGCTCGTGCAGGTGGATCACGTCGGGTGCGAACGCGCGAAGGAGCCGACCGATACGGCGCGCCGACCACGGCCGAGGGTCGAGCGGGACGTTCGACCGGTTGTACGTGAGGTCCACGGGACGACCTACGGCTCGGACCCACTCCTGTTGCGCCCGGGATCGCACGGGCGCGAGGGCGGTGACGACGTGCCCGCGCGCGAGCAGCCGCTCCCCGAGCTCGCGGACGTGCGTCTGCACCCCGCCGGGGTCGTCCCACGCGTACGGACAGACCAGCGCGATCCTCACACGGCGCTCACGTGGGCCAGGCCGGCTGGAACAGATGCCAGTCGGGGGGCATCGCCGAGATCGCGCGCTCGAACGCGGCGGCGATCTCGCGTGTGACGGCCGCGACGTCGGCGCGCGTGTTCCCCGTTCGCGGGACGTCGAGCGGAGGTCCGATCCGCACGATCCAGCCGTCCTCGGTGGTGTGCGAGGAGCACACGACGAGCGCCGCCCCCGAGGTGATCGACAGCAGGCCGGGGCCGGCGGGCAGGCGGCGCGTCGCGCCGAACATCTCGACCTCGACGCCGCGGCCGGACAGGTCGCGGTCGGCGACCAGCGCGATCAGCCAGTTCTCGGAAAGCAGGCCCGCGACCTGCTGGCCCACGTTGGCGCCCTCGGCGAGCGGGACGATGCGCATCCCGAGCTCCTCCCGGTGGCGGACGAACAGCTCGGACAGGCGCGGCGGCTTCAGGACCTCGGCGACGGCGGCGATCGGGAGCCCCGAGGCGGCGATCACGGCGCCGGCGACGTCCCAGTTGCCCATGTGCGGGATCGCCGCGATGCAGCCCTTCCCGTCCGCCAGGGCGGCCTCGAGATGCTCGAGACCCTCGAGCCGGGTACGCCGCAGCACCTCCTCGGGCGAGAGCGCGCGGATCCGGAAGGCGTCGTACCAGAACCTCGCGTAGAGCTCGAAGGCCTCGCGGGTGGCGGCCCGGACGACCCGCGTCCCGGGCGGCGACCCGAGCACGCGGGCCTGGTTCGCGGCGACCGTCGCGCGAACGCCGGGCAGCGTCGCGTGCGCGATCCTGCCGAGCGTTCGGAACAGACGCCGGCCCAGCGGCTCGGGCAGGCGCGTCGCCACGCTCTCGAGGGCCCGATAGGCCCAGTACACGGCGGTGAGACGCAGCCCGTCCTCGCGCAAGCTCACACGCGCTCCTCCTTCGCGACCTGGCTGGTGCGCACCAGCGTCACGAGGAGCATCCAGGCGGCCACGGCGAACAGCGCCCACTCGGTCCACCCGGCGAGGAGGGCCAGGGAGATCAGCCCCACGCGGATCGCCCGGGTCGCGGCCGATTCCTCGACGAGGTAGCCGAGTGCGCTCCCCCGCGCCCGCACGTAGGCCGCGAGGAACCCCGCCGCGAGGGCGAGCAGCGCCCCGACCGCCGCCGCCGGCTCCTCGGTCCGGAACGCCCACGCCACCGCCGCGAGGACGGCGCCGTCGAACGCCCGGTCTCCGAACGACACGACCAGACGCGAGCGCACGTCCTTCGATCGGGAGGCGAGCACGCCCGCGAGGACCAGGAGCGCGCCGGCGACCAGGGCCGCGAGGCCGCCCGCCCGGACCCGGTCGACGAGGATCGCCCAGGCCGCGAGACCGACCGAGAGGGCTGCGACGACGCAGAGCGTCGCCACGACCGCGCGCGTCCGGTGCTGCGTCCTCGCGTCCTGCCCGGCCACCGGCGCGGAGCGTATCACCGGCCTTCCCGCCTCCGGGGCTCCGACGCCCGCGCGCTAGAATCCCCTTCCGTTCCCCGCGTTCCGATCGGAGACCCTGGTGAAGACCTACGACGCACCCGACATCCGCAACGTCCTGCTGGTCGGACACGGCGGCGCCGGCAAGACGGCGCTCCTGGAGGCCATGCTGTTCACCTCCGGCGCGCTCACGCGCATGGGCAAGGTCGAGGACGGCAACACCGCCAGCGACTTCGAGCCCGAAGAGGTGAAGAAGCAGATCTCGGTGTCGCTTGCGATGGCGCCCGTCGAGTGGAGCGGTGCGAAGGTCAACGTCCTCGACGCCCCCGGGTACGCCGACTTCATCGGCGACGTGCGCTCGGCGATCCGGGCGGTCGACGCGGTGATCCTCGTGGTCTCGGCCGTCGACGGCGTCGAGGTGCAGACGGAGGTGGCGTGGGAGCTCGCGGTCGAGGCGGGACTCCCCCGCGCGATCCTGGTCAACAAGCTCGACCGGGAGCGCGCCTCCTTCGAGCGCACGCTGAGCGAGCTCGTCCAGTCGTTCGGCACCCAGGTCGCGCCGCTCGAGCTCCCGATCGGCGAGGAGCACAACTTCCGCGGCGTGGCCGACCTGCTCGCCCGCAAGGCCTACACGTACGACGGCGGCGTGAAGGCCGCCGAGGGCGAGTGGCCGGACGACCTGGCCTCACGCGCCGACCCGTTCCGCGAGAAGCTCATGGAGGCGGTCGCCGAGTCCGACGACGCGCTCATCGAGAAGTACCTCGAGGAGGGTGAGCTCGAGGAGAAGGAGATCCTCCACGGGGTGAAGGAGGGGTTCGCCGCCGCGCGCATCGCCCCGGTCCTGTGCGGCGCAGCGACGAAGCCGATCGGCGTCGACCGCCTCCTGCAATTCATCGTCGACGAGTTCCCCGCCCCCACCGAGCGCTCCTCGATCACCGTGCTCTCGAAGAGCGGCGAGGAGAAGGAGCGGCCGACGGACCCGAACCAGCCGCTCGCGGCCTTCGTGTTCAAGACCGTCTCTGACCCCTACGTCGGGCACATCACGATGTTCCGGGTGTTCGCGGGCAAGGTCCGGCCGGACTCGTCCGTCTACAACGCGACGAAGGGGACCGAGGAGCGCGTCGGCCAGCTCTTCGCGCTCCGCGGGAAGGAGCACGACATCGTTGCCGAGGTCCCGGCCGGCGACATCGGCGCCGTCGCGAAGCTGAGCCACACGACGACCGGCGACACGTTCTCGACGAAGGACGACCCGGTCCAGCTCCCGGCGCTCGAGGTCCCGGAGCCGCTGCTCGCATTCGCGATCGTGCCGAAGACGAAGGGCGACGAAGACAAGCTCTCGACCGCGCTCGCGCGTCTCCGAGAGGAGGACCCGACCTTCCGCGTCGAGCGCTCCGACGAGACCCACCAGACCGTGATCTACGGCATGGGCGAGGCGCACCTCGACGTCATGTCCGAGCGCATGAAGCGCAAGTTCGGCGTCGAGGTCATCGCGAGCCCGGCGAGGATCGCGTACCGCGAGACGGTCCGCGGCGCCGGCAAGGGTCTCGGCCGACACGTGAAGCAGACGGGCGGCCACGGCCAGTACGCCGTGTGCAACATCGAGATCGAGCCCCTGCCCCGCGGCGAGGGGTTCGAGTTCGTCGACAAGATCTTCGGCGGCGCGATCCCGACGCAGTTCATCGGGTCGGTCGAGAAGGGCATCGTCAAGACGATGCAGCAGGGCGTGATCAGCGGGAACCCGATGGTGGACGTCCGTTGCACGCTCGTCGACGGGAAGTTCCACGCGGTCGACTCGTCGGACATGGCGTTCCAGATCGCCGGATCGCTCGCGCTCAAGGAGGCGGTCGAGCAGGCCGGCGTCGTGCTGCTCGAGCCGATCGTCGAGCTCGAGGCCGTCGTGCCCGAGTCCTACACCGGCGACATCATGGGCGACCTGAACTCCAAACGGGCGAAGATCGGCGGGATGGAGTCGGCGGGGGCCGGCAAGCAGCGCGTGAAGGCGCTCGTCCCGCAAGCGGAGGTCGCGCGGTACTCGATCGACCTGCGCTCGATGACGGGCGGCCGGGGCGCGTTCACGATGCGCTTCTCGCACTACGAGGAGGTTCCCTCGCACCTGGCCGAGAAGATCATCGCCGAGGCGAACCGGGCCAGGGAAGAGGCGCAGAAGAAGTAGCGCTACGCGGTCGCCGCGGCCAGCGCCAGCGAGGCCCAGCCGAGGAGGAAGCACGTCCCGCCGACCGGCGCGACCGCGCCCCATCGGCGCCTGCCCGAGAGCGCGAGCGCGTACAGGCTCCCCGAGAACAGGATCGTCCCGACGACGAACAGCCACCCTGCGAGCGCAGCCGGCCAGTCCATCACGCCCTCGGAGACGAGGAGGCCGTACCATTCCGCGCCGCTCACCACCCGGAGCGATCCGACGAGCACCGCCGCGAACAACCCCAGTGCGTGCCAGAGCTGGTATCGCACTCCCGTTTCGAACTGCACGAGGCGCTCGGGCGGGAGCTTGGCGCGGAGCGCGTGGGAGCCGAACGCCCCGAGGGCGACGGCGACGAGGGCGGACACGGCGCCGGAGACGAGGAACACGCGCTCCATGCTCATCGCGCCTACCCTCACATGCGGAACGACAGGAAGTCGAGCACCACGCGGTTGAAGACCTCGGCCTGGCGCACCATCACCAGGTGGTCGGCGTCGTGGATCTCACGCTTGTGCGCGCCCGGGATGCGCTCGACCAACAGGTCGGCGATCGTGTGGATCTCGCCGACGTCCCGGTCGCCGACGATCACCAGCGTCGCGGCCTCGAGCTGGAGGAGGCGATCCACGGCGGAGGCCGGCACCTCGGCCAGCGCGTCCGGGATCTGGAAGATCCGCGCGTTGTCCATCGCGATGGTCCGGATCCGGGCGTTCGTCTCCTCGCCGGAGTCGAGCGGCGCCCACACGGCGATCTCGACCTCCATCGCCCGCTCGAGGTCGCCATCGATCACGGCCGCCTCGATCTCGGCGAACAGCGCGTCGAGCCCCGGGTCCTCCCATGCGTAGCCGGTGAGGCCCGCCGAGACCAGCACGGCGGCGTCGACCAGCGACGGATGCTCGAGCGCGAAGTCGATCGCGAGCTGCCCGCCGCCCGAGCAGCCCACGAGCGCGCACCGCTCGATCTCCAGCTCCTCGAGCAGGGAGCGCAGGTCGCGCAGGTCCGAGTACGGCTGCGTCGGCACCTCGGAGCGACCGTACCCACGGAGGTCGTACCGGACGACGTGGTGGTGCTCCGCGAACGCCTCGAACTGCGCGTCCCAGATCCGACGGTCCCACAGCCCCGGATGGATCAGCACGACCGGGAACCCCTCGCCCGCGTGCTCGTAGGAGAGGCTGCCGCCCTCGACGGGCGCGTGGCCGGTACGGATGTCCATCAGTCCGCGAAACGCGGAGCGAGCTTCGCGAACGTCTCTTCGAGCAGCTGCGGCAGCACCCGCGTCTGCCCGACGACGGGCATGAAGTTCGTGTCCCCGCTCCAGCGCGGCACGACGTGCCAGTGCAGGTGCTCGGGGATCCCCGCCCCCGCGATCCGTCCGAGGTTCAGGCCGATGTTGAAGCCGTGCGGCTGCGCCTGGTCGCGGAGGGCCCGCACGCTCCGCTGCAGCAGCGCCGAGACCGCGGCGTTCTCCTGCGGCGTGAGGTCCTCGAGCTCACCGGTGTGACGGACCGGCAGCACCAAGAGATGGCCCGGGTTGTACGGGTACTTCGCGAGCGTGACCCACGCGAGGTCGTCGCGGTACAGGACGCGGCGCTCGGACGGCTCGGTCCGGTCCTCCAGGACCTCGCAGAACACGCACCCCTCGGGCTGGGTGTCCTTCGCGGCCTCGATGTACTCCATCCGCCACGGCGACCAGAGCCGCTCCACGGGCTACCCCTCGAAGGACGACGGCTCGAGCGCGCGGGTGTCCGCCTCGCGCGTCAGGGCCGTGATGAACGCCTCGAGCGGGACGCCCTTGGTCTCGACCCCGTCCCGGCGCCGGACCGTGAGCTCCCCGGAGGCGATCTCCTTGTCGCCGATCACGAGGGTGTACGGCACCTTCATGAGCTGGGCCGAGCGCACCTTCTTGCCGACCGTCTCGGCGCTCTCGTCCACGAACGGCCGGAGGCCCGCCGCGCGGAACGCCGAGGCGAGCTCCTTCGCGTGCTCGACGTGCCGGTCGGCGACGGGCGCGAGTCGGATCTGCTCGGGGGCGAGCCACATCGGGAACGCGCCGGCGTAGTGCTCGATCAGCACGCCGCTGAAGCGCTCGAGCGTGCCGAGGATCGCGCGATGGATCATCACGGGCCGGTGCCGCTGGTTGTCCTCGCCGACGTATTCGAGCTGGAAACGCTCGGGCAGCGCGAAGTCGCACTGCACGGTCGTGAGCTGCCACAACCGTCCGATCGCGTCCCGGAAGTGGAAATCGACCTTGGGCCCGTAGAACGTGCCCTCCCCCGCGGCCTCGGTCCACTCCAGGCCGCTGCGATCGAGCGCTGTCTTTAGGGCGTCGGTCGCCCGCTCGGCCATCTCGGGCTCGAGGATCGTGTCCCCCGGAAGCGTCGAGAGGTTCACGACGGGGTTGTCGAAGCCGAACGTCCGGTGGATCTCGAACGTCAGGTCGAAGACCTTCAGGATCTCGTCCACGAGCTGGTCCGGCGTGCAGAAGATGTGCGAGTCGTCCTGCGTGCCGCCGCGGATCCGCAGCAGACCGTGCAGGGTCCCGAGGCGCTCGTGACGGTAGATCGTGCCGAGCTCGGCCATCCGCATCGGCAGATCGCGGTACGAGCGGGTCTTCGATCGGAAGATCAGGACGTGGAACGGGCAGTTCATCGGCTTCGCGTAATAGTCGCCCTGCTCGTCCCGCATGGGCGGGTACATGTTCTCGGAGAACTTCGCGAGATGGCCGGAGGTCTCCCACAGCACCGAGCGCGCGATGTGGGGGGTCACGACGAGGTCGTACCCCCGCTCGAGGTGGAGATCGCGCACGTAGTCCTCCAGCTGCTTGCGGAACAGTCCGCCGCGTTGGTGCCACACCCACAGGCCAGGCCCGAGCTCCTCCGGGCTCGAGAACAGGTCGAGCTCGCGCCCCAGGCGCCGGTGGTCGCGTCGCTCGGCCTCCTCGAGCCGGCGGAGGTACGCGTCGAGGTCGTCCTTCGTCGCCCACGCCGTCCCGTAGATCCGCTGGAGCATCGGCCGGTGCTCGTCCGCTCGCCAGTAGGCGCCCGCGAGCTTCAACAGCTTGAACGCGCCGAGCCTGCCGGTCGACGGCACGTGCGGCCCGAGGCACAGGTCCGACCAGTCCCCGCTGCGGTAGATGCTCACGGTGTCGCCCGCGGTGACCTCGCCCTCCTCCTCGCCGAGGGTCTCGACGATCTCGCGCTTGAAGGGCTGGGCCGCGAAGCGCTCGAGCGCCTCGGCCCGCCCGACCTCCTCGCGCACGAATGGCTGGTCCGCCGCCACGATCTCGGACATCCGCGCCTCGATCGCCTCGAGGTCCTCGGGGCCGAGCGAGGTGGGGAGCTCGAAGTCGTAGTAGAAGCCGTCCTCGACCGCCGGCCCGATCGCGTACGAGGCCCCCGGGAACAGATCGCACACGGCCTGCGCCATGACGTGCGCCGTCGAGTGCCGGAGGACGTGCAGCCCGTCATCGTCGGCGGGCAGGATCGGCTCGGCGTCCGCGTCGCCCGCCGGCACGAACGACAGATCCACGGCCACGCCGTCGACGCGTGCGGCGATGGCGTCCGGCCCCAGAACGGAGCCGATCGGCTCTCCCTCGGGGAGCTGGACCTCACGATCGTCGGCGAGTCGGATCCGCGGCATGGAGCCGCCATGATATCCGGCGCGTCCGAGCGCACACCGATCTCGCGCCGATACCGGACGACCAGGCTCTTCCAGGTCGCCCTCCACACGGTTCAGCTCTCCAGCTTCTTCAGCTCGTCGAGGACGCGGTCGATGGTGGGCGCGAGCATCTCGTCCACCACCCGGCCATCACCCAGGAACACGATGCGGTCCGCGTGGCTGGCCGCGCTCGCGTCGTGCGTCACCATGACGATCGTCTGGCCATGGTCGTCCACGGCGCTCCGCAGGAACGCGAGCAGCTCGGCGCCGGAGCGCGAGTCGAGGTTGCCCGTGGGCTCGTCCGCGTAGACGATCTCGGGCCGGCTCATCAGCGCCCGGGCGCCGGCCACCCGCTGCTGCTGTCCGCCCGAGAGCTGGCTCGGTCGATGGTGCAGCCGGTCGCGCAACCCCACGGTGTCGACGACCTGGTCGAACCACGCGCGATCGGGCTTGTCCCCGGAGATATCGATGGGCAGCGTGATGTTCTCGGCGGCCGTGAGCGTGGGCACGAGGTTGAAGGTCTGGAACACGAACCCGACCTTCTCGCGGCGCAGGAGCGTCAGCTCGCGCTCGGACAGGGTCGTGAGGTCGACGTCGCCGATCAGCACGCGGCCATCGGTCGGCGTGTCGAGCCCGGCCATGCAGTGCAACAGGGTGGACTTGCCCGAGCCCGAGGGCCCCATGATCGCGGTGAACCGGCCCGCCTCGAACGCGACGGTCACGTCGTCGAGGGCACGGACCGCGGCGTCGCCATCCCCGTAGATCTTCGTGAGTCCCTCGGCTCGCGCGGCGGCGGTCGCCGTCGTGGTCGGCTGCATCTGGCTGGCGCTCATCCTGTCCCCCTCGAGGCGGCATCGCGTATCGATCGATGCTACGCGAGGGACACGACGTACGGATGGCTCGGCGAGCGAGCGCCGCCCGGAAGCGTGGACGGGGCTCGCGCTACGCCTGGGCGCGCTCGAGGAGCGACCGAAGGTCGTCCTCGTACGTGACGGGCTGGTGCGGCTCGGGCGCCGGGTCGCCGTGCGGCTCCGGCCCGGCGGCGGCCTCGGGCGCGGGCTCGAGCTCCCGCTCGGCCTCGGGCGCGGGAGCCATCTGTGCCGGGGCGGCCTGCGCGGCCGGCTCCGGGTCGTTCTTCGCACCACCCGAGATCATCTCGGCCGCGAGCAGCGTCGCCGTACCGAGCGCGATGAGCTCCTCGAGCTCCGCGGCCCGCTGACGGACGCGCGCGAGCTCGGCCCCGGCCTCGGCCAGGCCCGCCTCGATCTCGGACCTGCTGGACATCAGGCTCTGCCTCAGTCGATCGGACACCGCAACCTCCTCGACACCGTTGCGCGCGCCCACAGGCTCGCACGTGTACACCATCGGCGCGGCGGGCGGCCGGGTGAAGGGGGAAATCCGATGCGCATCCCGGTCCAGCCCGAATGGGCCATCCCGGGTTCTGGAGGCGGTGGGCGCGGCAGGTTTTGAACCTGCGACCTCTTGCGTGTGAAGCAAGCGCTCTCCCACTGAGCTACGCGCCCGCGCGGAAAGGGTAACACCCGCCGGAACGACCCCAGATAGGCGACGGCGGCGCGTGCCCGCGTCGCGCCGCCGTCTCGCCGAGCTTTGCAGCTCGGACGTACGTCAGTGTCGCATCTGCAAGTCACATGTGCAAGATTGCTCTTTCACGCAACCTCGCGCCATCGCCGGTGTCGACCTCCAGCCGGGCTCTGTAGGGTGCCTCGGATGTCGGCGCAGGGACCTCCGTGAGCCCACGCACCGCCCGGACGTGGCGGTCGATCCTCGCGATCGTCGCCGTCGTGGGCGTCGCCGTCGCGGCCGTCCTGGTGTTCGCGACCGGGGACGCAGACCGGCCGACCCCGCGGCCGGTGGGCTCGGCGCGGAGTCCGTCGACCCCGCCCGCGTCCCCCTCCCCCGGCACCGCCGAGGCGTTCGCGGTCGAGCTCGATCGCGTCCTGGGCAGGGGCGTCGAGCGCCGGCTCCCGCGCGCGACGCTGCGGAGGGCGGCCGACGCGGTCGCGGGCGTGATGACCGACGTCTACGCAACCGGCTTCGTCGACCCCGCTCGGTGGGAAGGCGGCGAGTTCCCCTCCCTGTTCTCCTCGTTCGCCCCTGCGGCCCGGACGGCGGCGCGCCGGGACCTCGCCGCCCTCACGCTCGGCCGGACGGTCGCCCGCCTCGACGGCGTCCGCCCGAACGAGGCATCTGTCGACGTCCGTGTCATCGGCGACCGCCGCGGACGGCCGGTGGTCGCCTTCGCGTCGGTGCGCTTCCGTGCCGTGGCTCTCGCCTCGGACGCCGAGATCCCGATCCGGCACGACGGCGCGTTCGTGCTCCGCCGCTCCGACGCCAGCTGGAGGATCACCGGCTACGACGTGGCGAGCCGTGTTCCCGCGCCCGACGCCGTCGACGAGGTCGTGCGGGACGCGCGACTGGCGCCGCCGATCCCATCTGGCGACCCGATGTTCGTGCTGGTGATCGGGAGCGACGCTCGGCCCGGCGGGAACCCGGCGCGGGCGCTCGCGGATTCGATCCACATCGTCGGGGTGAACCCGCGACGCGGGCGTGCCTCGATCGTGGGGATCCCGCGCGACTCCCTCGTCCCGATCCCCGGACGCGGGACCGACAAGATCAACGCGTCGCTCGCGCGCGGCGGTCCCCAGCTGGTCGTGGAGACCGTCGAGCGCCTGTCGGGCGTCCGGATCGACGCGTACGTCCTGACCGGCTTCGCGGGGTTCGAGCGGATCGTTGGCGCGATCGGGCCGGTCGAGATCGACATCCCGTACGCGATGCGCGACCCGTACTCGCATGCCCGATTCGATGCCGGACGAACACGACTGACGGCCCGCGACGCCCTGGCGTTCTCGCGCAACCGCCACGACGCCCGAGGGGGCGACTTCGGCAGATCGCTCAACCAGGGCCGGCTGCTCGTGGCGTTCCTCACCGACCTCCGCGAGGACCTCCATCGCGGGAACGCCGAGCTGCTGCCGTGGCTGCTGGCGGGCACCCGGTACGCCGAGACGGACCTGGAGCTCGGACAGATGGTCGACCTGCTGCTCGCCGTGCCGGCGATCGCGCCCGGTGACGTCCGCAACCGCGTCCTGCCCGGACACACGGCGACGATCGGCGGCCGCAGCGTCGTCGTGCTCTCGCCGGACGCCCGAGACATGCTGCGGGACGTGGCGCGCGACGCCGTCCTCGACGATTGACGCGACCGTCTCCGGCTCAGACGGCCTCGAGGTCCGCGATGAGCTGGACCCGGATCCCTTCCAGGGAGTCCCATCGGCTGACGGCCCGCTCGTACGCGATGCCAGCCCGATACAAGGTGCGCGAGAAGAACAGGTAGTCCGGCTTCGTCTCGAACAGGTCGAGCTCGGCGACGCGGAACCCACTCGCCGCGGCGAGGCGCCGGATCGCGCGCCGGTCGTTCGCGCGGTACCGGGTCGGGAAGGTGTCGGTCTCCGCGCGCCCACGGCGCTCGTTGAACCATCGGTGGAACGACTCGGGGGTCACGATTGCTGCCAGGGCGACATAGTGCCATCGGTTCGGTGTGTGGACGATCAGGCGGGCGCCTGGCGCGAGCACCCGGCGGAGCTCGCGCATCACGGGCAGCGGCCGTTCCAGGTGCTCGAACACGTACCTCGAGAACGCCAGGTCGAACGTCCCGTCCCGGAACGGGAGCGCCGCTAGGTCGGCGACGACGGCATCGGTCAGGTTGGCGTTCCGCCCGACGGCCCCGCTCAGGTCCACACCGACGACCCGCCGCGCGATCGCCGCATAACCGTAGGGGTACCGGTCGCCCCGGCCCGCGCCGGCGTCCAGCACCACCATCCCCTCCCGGAGGTGCCGCCGGAGCGCCCGGTCGAAGCGCGCGTGCTCGTCCTCGTACCCCGGGTAGAACCGACGATCGAGGTCGTCGGTTGTCGTCACCCGACGAACCTACACCCTCGGGCAGCCGGAGAGCCTCGGCGCCCTCAGGACCGGCCGATCTCGGCGAGGAACGACGCCACCGTCCGCTCGTACACCACGGGGTCGACGTTCCACGCCTCCATGTGCGCGGCCTCCGGGACCCGAACGAACGTGACCAGGTCCGGCCTCCCCGAGCCGAGTCTCCCGCCCCGAGCTTCGCCACGGCAAGGTCCGGTCGACCCTCGGGCGACGGGTCGCCTCGCGTTCGCTTGACTACGATGCGCCTGCCCGAGGTCACCGGGGGACGAGGGATGCTTCGAGGCAGCGACGCCGATACCGACCGCGACCGCCCCGCCGCCCGGGGTTTCCTGTTCGACGCGGACGGATCGGACCAAGAGGTCGATCCGACGGCGCTCGAGGATCGGCCGCTCCACGATCGGCAGCTGCTGTGGGTCGACGCCGATGCCGCCGACCCCGTCATCGCGGCGATCGGCGACCTCCTTGGGCTCGAGGAGCGAACGATCGAGCGCCTCTCGACGCCCGCGGGCCGCCCGAGCCTCGAGGACTTCGAGGACTACTTCCACCTCAACTGCCGGTTCCTCGGCGACGACCCCGGGCGCGACCGCCCGATGGAGATCCAGTGCGTGGTCGGCCGGAACTGGGTGGTCACCACGCATCGGGACGGCGTCGATCTCATCGACGCCTTCCTCGAGCCCGTCAAGGGGGAGACCGACCTCGGCCGCGTCGAGGGACCGGTCTTCCTGGTGTTGCTCCTGGACTGGATCGTGTCCGGCTACTTCCGTGCGATCGAGCAGCTCGAGGATCGCCTGGACGAGGTCGACGAATCGCTGATCCTGCGGGGGATCCAGGCCGACGCCGAGGAGGGGCCTCTCGGGCGGCTCGTCGGGATCCGTCGGGACGTGACGATGCTCCGGCGGTCGATGTCCGCCCATCGCGAGATGTTCGCGACGCTCGCGCAGCCGGAGTTCGACAAGGTGTCGGGCTCGAGCTCGGCGGAGCGGTTCCGACTCCTATCGGAGCGGCTGGAGCGGGCGCTGGCCCAGCTCGAGAACGCCAGGCTCATGGTGATGGGGTCGCTCGATGTCCTGATGACGCGCACGGCGCAGCGTACGAACGACGTGATGAAGATCCTGACCGTGATCAACGCGGTGCTGTTGCCGGCGCTCGTCGCCGCCGCGATCCTCGGCATGAACTTCCGTCTGCCGTTCTTCCAGCGGAACGAGCTCTTCTGGGTCGTGATCGCGGCCATGGTCGCGCTCGGAGTCGGCATCTTGGCCTTCGCTCGCTCCAAGAAGTGGATCTGACGCAGCGTGTGGGCACCGCGATCCGATGGCCCGGGCCTACCCGGCATGGGCCGCAGACCCTTCCCGAAGGCACCGCGATCCGTTCCTTCTCCCGTCATGTCGATGGCGTTCCATCACCGGTGAAGGCCGGAGCGCTCAAGGATGACGAGCGCGGGGACGACACCTCGAGAACGGACGAGAGAGGAGGACGGCGGGTGGACACGATCTCATTCCTGATCGTTGCGCTGGTTGGGTGGTTCGCGGTCGCGCTCGCCGCGGCTCGCCTCGTCGGCACGATGCTCCACGCCGCGAGCGAGCGGACCTCCACGAGCGCCTGAGCTCGGCCGCTCGCTGGGCGCCTCGCGCGACGTCGAGAGCGCGCTCGGTCCGGATCAGCGGTGTCGCCGTCGCAGCCAACGTGCCGCGCCCGAGGAACCGAGCAGGAGCACGAGACCGGGCGGGAGCACGACGATCATCCCGTTCCCGTCCCGCGGTTCGGTGACGTTCCGATCCGTCGTCGGCGACGCGCTGGCTGTCGGCGGCTCCGTCGACGTCGGCGGGGGTGTCTCGGTCGCGCTGGGCGATGGGCTCTCGGTGGGCGACGGCGAGGGGGACTCGCTAGGTGACGACGTCTCGGTTCCGCTCGGGCTCGGGGTCGGGCTCGTGGTCTCACTCGGCGTGGGGGACGGTGTCTCGGTCGCCGTGGGCGATGGGCTCTGGGTGGGCGACGGCGACGGGGACTCGCTCGGGCTCGGGGACGGCGTCTCGGTTCCGCTCGGGCTCGGGGACGGCGTCTCGGTTCCGCTCGGGCTCGGGGACGGCGCCTCGGTCTGGGTGGGGCTCGGGGACGGCGTCTCCGTATCCGTCGGCGTCGGCTCGGTCTGGGTCGGCGTCGGCGACGGCTCCTCGGACGGCGGCGGCGGCTCGGTTGGCGGCGGCGCCGGGGGCTCCCCGCTCGGGCCCGCCTCGGACTCCGGAGGCTCGGGTTCCGTGGCCCCGTTCTCGGTGGGCGGCTCGGGCGACGCGGAAACCCCCGGCGAGGGGGTCGGCTCGATCAGGAGGTCACCCAAGACGTCCCTGAGGGCGACGGCGACATCGGGGGACAGCTCTGCGATCATCGGGAAGAGGACCTCGGCGATCTCGTCCTCGAGCGGCGTCACGTCCGAACCGGCGGCCAGCAGCAGAGCGTGCTGCTCGACGATCTGCGAGGCCAGCGTGACAACCTCCTGGGGCGTCGCCTCCGGCAGCTGCTCGGCGAGCGTGGCGAGTGACGCCCACGCCAATCGCCAACGCTCCGCCACCTCCGTAGCCGGCGCCGGTCGATCCGGGGGTGGCACCTCGACGTTGGCCGCGAACACGATCCCGAGGATCAGGATAGAGGCAGCGACCGCGCCCTGGAGGCGCTCCATCCACCGACGGGATCGCTCGTCCTTCGCGTACGGTGGCGCCGGCCGTGGCGTCCAACCGGTCGAGATCGCCCCCGCCCCCGCCGCCAGCACCACCGCGAGGTCCTGCAGCCCCGCCCCCTCCTCCACCACGGCGTCGGCCGCGGTCACGAGCGACGGCGGCGTGCGCTCGCGATCTGTCGTGAGGACGACGACCATCGGATCCGGCGACCCGGCGCGGAGCCGCTCGATCACGTCGGGAGCCTCGAGCGCGACCGCCTCGTGGAGGACGACGACGTCCGGGTGGTGCTCGGCGACCGCGTCCACGGCCGCGGCGCCCGTGGAGGCCTCGCTCGCGATCGCGAACCCTTCCTGCTCGAGCAGGAAGCGCAGGAGGTCGCGCATCAGCGAGCGCGCGTCGGCGACGACGGCGGACCGGTTGGGCGGATGCGTGTTCATCGGGACCCCGAGCGCTCGAGCCTGACCCGTTTGTAGCGCAGGGCGTTCACCGGAACAAGCGCCCTGCCGGGCCATTTTCCACGTCCTATGCCTACATCACCAGGTTGGGGTGCCCCTCCTGCGTCGACCTACCGCACTCGTGGGATGTGGGGCTGCCCAGGTCCGGTCCCCGCCAGCAGCACGCCGACGTCCCAGCCCGGGGCGCGTCCACCTGCGGGCGGTGCGATCTCGGTCGCCGGCAGACCGGCCCCCGCGATCAGCCACGAGACGACCGAGTTCGAGTTCCACATCTCGCCCATCTCGAGCTGGTCCCGGCCCCAGACGAGCGTCGGCACCGACGCGGCGAGGTCGAGCAGTCGACGCGCCCGGTGCTCGTCGTCGCTCAGACGCTGCGGGCTCTCCACCGCCTCGAGGACGTCCGGGATGGCGCCGTCCCGCCACCGGCGCACCTCGTACCGGAACACGCGGAACCGCGCCATCCGAGGGCTCCCGACCGGACCCTCCACGACGACGCCGCGCGACGCGAGGTCGGCATCGGGGATGGGCCACGCTGTCTCGATGACGAAGCGCCCCTCCGGCACACGTACCTCGAGCGCGGAGTGGTACAGGTCGAACCGTGGCCGCCGCTCCCGGAACGCCTGGATCGCCTCGTAGACGCGCCCGTTCAGACGGACGAAGTGACCGCCCGCGCCGAGCGGTAGCCAGTACAGGTCGATGCCGACCTCGTTTGCGTTCGAGCCGAGCCCCGGGTCCGATCCTCCCGTTCCCGTCCGGTCACCCACGGCGGTCCCTCCCACGGCGGCGTGGTTCGATCCCCTCAGGGTCGGATGAGATGGTGCGCTCATGTTGGGCCAGAGGGCCCTGACCGCAGGGGGCGGACGCCCGGTTCGACGCGGCCGGGAGCTCTGGGCTCTCTCGTGTTCCGCGCACCGGAAGGCGGGGCCGTCTCGAGGACCACGTTCCGCACCCGGTTCCGGCTGCCGGCGGTGGAACGGGCCGGGGTTGAGCCCCTGCCTACTTCTCACCAGCTGCGCCACGCCGGGGTCGCCGTGGCGATCCAGCGGAACGTCCACCGAAGGTCATCCAAGAGTGGTGGGCCACGCGAAGATGACGACCACCATGGACGTGTACGGCCACCTCTACGACGGGGCGGAGCAGGAACTCGCGGAGGGGCTCGATCGCGATCCACACCGAGACGCTGGCCTCTCCCCAGGCGACGGTGGCCCGACTCCGCGGAGCCTCGTCCTAGAGCGAGAGACCAATCCAAGAGGGCCGGTCTCCTACCGGGGCCGGTGCTCGTGTTCCTCTATGTGAAGTCTTCGCCTCGAGAACCACGACGTAGCTCATCGCGTCCCCAGCCGGCGACCGAGAGCCCGCCATCGGCGTACGCCCCAGATCAGCAGCGCGGCGATCGCCACGACCGCCAGGAGAGCAAGCAGCGGCGCCGCGAACGCCAGCACGGTGAGCGTGGCCGACGTTCCGTCCTCGGCCAGGCTGAGGACCGGCGTCATGACGCCCGCGGTCCCCACCGTGGAGACCGGTCGCGCGGTCGACCTTCCGGCCTGGGTCGCGAGCGCCGCCACGACGCCGATGACGGCCGCCAGGCCGGCGTCCACGTCGACCGAGCCCGCCGCGGCCATGGCGGCGATCGCTCCCGCCGTCGGCGCGACCGCGACCCCGATCCAGTGCAGCACGTGGTCGACGACCGGGACCTTGTCGCCGACGAAGTCGAGCACCCCGACGACCGCGATGACGCCCAGGACCCAGGGCTCCTCCAGCCGGTCCCACGGCGATGTGAGCGTCACGAGGTCGGTGGACCGGGACAGGATGCCGAGCAGGAGCAGCGGCAGGTAGGCGTTCAGACCGGCGGCCGTCGAGACCGCGAGCGTCGAAACGTAGCCGAGGACGACGTCCACCCCGCAAGCCTAGGCCCACGGTCGCCCGCGACGTTCGTCAGCCGATGAGTGTCTGGGACAGGAGCACGCCGAGGCCGCCGGCCCACCCGAGCATGGCGAGCGGCGCGGTCAGCCGCACCCACCTCGGCCACAGTGCGATCGCGACCCCGCCGCCCGGCCGAACGTCACGCCTTCTGCCTTTCTGCTCGCGGACTGCTCGTGCTTGGTCTGTGCTTGGTCAGGGCCCGTTTCGGGCTCCGAGATAGAGCAGACCCGCAGGCCATACCCTCTCTGACCTGCGGGCTCTCTGGTGGGCGCTAGAGGATTTGAACCTCTGACCTCTTCCACGTCAAGGAAGCGCTCTCCCCCTGAGCTAAGCGCCCGAGCTATGCGATTGTACGGACCTCGTCGGCTCTCGAGGCGGGGACCGGAATTGAA
>Ga0105100_10000658_pt1 | contig 20271 bp, 13 predicted proteins | sample PPLLak12cMay2015_2_FD_87033 | JGI IMG/M metagenome (GOLD analysis project Ga0105100, IMG submission 87033) | Freshwater sediment microbial communities from Prairie Pothole Lake near Jamestown, North Dakota, USA - PPLs Lake P8 Core (1) Depth... | ecosystem: Environmental > Aquatic > Freshwater >...
CGGCCTTGGCCAGAAGGAATCCGACCAGGGGCATGATCGTGAACTGACAGGCAATCCCGAGGATAACGGCTTTGGGCATTCGTACGACACCGAGGAAGTCACGGATATTCATCTGAGTACCCATGCCGAACATCACCAATTGGATCACCAGGAGAATGAGTCTGCGGTCTCGAAGATCCAGGTCGCCGATCTTGAGGAAGGATTGGGGGTGGATCATGGCAGCCACCACGGCCGCGATGATACAAGCGGTGAACCGATAGCCTCGCAGGGAAGGGATGCTGGTCAGGCCCACTGCCAGCAGTATCGGGCACGCCACGGCCGATACACGACATCCGGCAGGATAGCCGGCGATCCAGAATCCAATCAGTGAAAGAAGGCTGATCCCCGACAGAACCAGGCACGTCCTGTAGATCACGCTTGTTGCCTTCTTCATCATCCGTCTCACTCAGAGCACGCGAGCCAGATGCTCGATTGCCAGTCTCGGACTTGCCAGAATCGGAACGGTGACACTCGTGGTAGGGAGTGTCTTGACTACACGGGCCATAGAAGCTTGAGCCAGCACGATCACGTCCACCTGGTCGATCAGGTCCTTGAGACCCGAGGCCACGATTCTGTCATGTGTGGTGGTATCTCCGGAGATGACCGCCTGAAACGCACCTTCACAAAGCCGTGCTGTCACGTTGACGTCCTTGGCCTTGGATCGAATGAGGTCTGCGGTGGGGTTCAAGGTGGAAGCCAGAGTGGCGACCACTCCGATGCGTGAACCCTTCTTGACGGCCAGTTCAGCCATCGGCTCGTCCACGCGCATGACGGGGACATCCACGAGTTGACGGCTCAGTTCCGCGGCGGGGCCAATCGACGAACACGTCACCACGATGAAGTCTGTCCCGGCCTGCTCTGCGGACAGAATGTGCCCGACAACCCTGCGGGCTGTGGGCTTCGAGAGGCAGTTGTCCCGGATGATGTCCTTGAGCAGGTTCTCATCCACCATGTGCACGACCTCGACTCCAGGCAAGAGTTCAGAGCATAGCTCGGTGAACACCGGGATCATCATTCCGGACGTGTGAATCAGGGTCAGTCGTTTCTTCTTCATCATGCGCGAAGTCCTTGATCTCTCCTCTGCATAACCATCTTGGCGGCCTTCACGATATCCGTCACACCCACATGGTAATAGTCCAGCAGCGCGTCCGGCTCGCCCGAACGCGGGTAGGTATCGCGAAGTCCGACCTTCGCGATAGCCACAGGACATTCCTCCACGCTCAATTCCGCGATGGCACTGCCGAGCCCACCAATGATGTTGTGGTCTTCGACCGTGACCGCAGCGCGGGTTTCCCGGAGGATTCTCACGATGGCCTGACCGTCCAGGGGCTTGAGCGTATGGACATCGACCACAACCGGCCGGATGCCTTCTTGTCTCAAGACTTCGGCGGCCTGCAGCGCACGATTGATGACGAATCCATTGGCGAACAAGGCAATGTCGCGCCCATCGTCCCGAAGGACGCGGACCTTGCCCAGCTCAAACGGCACATCATCGCAGTCCACGACCGGATCACGTCCGCTGCCGATCCTCATGTAGGCCGGACCCGGCGTCTTGTAGATTGCACGCGTTGCGTGCCTGACCTGTGAGTCATCCGCCGGGACCACGACCGTGATGCCGGGGATTGTGCGCATAATCCCCAGGTCCTCGAAGAACTGGTGGGTGACGCCCTCTCGCTCGCCGGCGGAAATGCCTCCGTTGGCGCCAACCAGCTTGACGTTCAGGCCCGGATAAGCGACGAACGTGCGCACCTGCTCGCAAGCACGCATGGTGATGAAACCTGCATATGTGGCCACAAACGGGACCAGGCCGCAGGCCGCCATGCCGGCGGCACACGCCACGGCGTTTTGCTCGGCTATCCCAACATCAAAGAACCGCTCGGGATGCTTCTCTGCAAAAGCCTTGCCTTTGACCACCAACACCGAATCCGCGCACACCAGCACAGCCCTGAGGCCCTGCTCCACGATCTCCGTCAGCGTCTCTATGAATGCAAGTCGAGTGTTCCCCAGCCGCATCATGAACAAGGGCCTCCCAGGACGCGCATCGCATCGCGAAACTCTTCGACCGTGGGCACGCGCTTGTGCCAGGAGTTGTCCCCTATCATGAAGGGGACCCCCTGGCCTTTGATGGTATGAGCCAGGATCAGTGACGGCTGCTCGGCGTTGGCCTTGGCGTTTTCCACGGCACTGAGTATCTGGCCGAAATCGTGGCCGTCGATTTCCTGGCAGTGCCAGCCAAAGGCCTCCCATTTCGGCAGGATGGGGTTTAGGCCGCTCACATGGTCCACCGGGCCGCCGCTCTGAATGCCGTTGTTGTCCACGAACACGATCAGTCGACCGGCCTTGTACTTCTTGGCGGACATGGCCGCTTCCCAGACGATCCCTTCCTGGATTTCGCCGTCGCAGGTCACCACGTCGGTGAAGTAGTCATAGCCTGTAATCCGTCCGGCCAGGACCATGCCCAGTCCGACCGCCACCCCGTTGCCCAGCGAGCCGGAGGTGAAATCCACGCCGGGGGTCTTGTTCATGTCCGGGTGTCCCTGGAGGTGACACTCCAGCGAGCGAAGCCTCACGAGATCAGCGTGCGGAAAATAGCCCTTTCGAGCAAGGGCCGCATAGAGTGCAGGGCATCCATGACCTTTGGACAGAATAAAGCGGTCCCGATCCTTCTTGTTCGGATCGGCCGGGTCGATGTTCATGACGTGGAAGTACAGTGCCGCGATCAGATCCGTCACCGAGAGAGCGGCGCCGGGATGGCCGTCACCGGCCTTGTAGATCATCGTCACGACATCGATCCGAATCAGACGAGCAATCTCTTCAAGTTTGCGAATGGTATCATCCATAACGGAATCAGGCAGAGTAGGTGCCCGCAAAATTGTATCGCCCTGACGTGACGTCGTACACGACAAACAGCCCTTCAACTCCTATGTGTTTTACCCCCGGGACGTCTTGTATCGGTTTGCCGCTCTCCAGAACGGGCGTTCCCTTATCGCTTGGCACGTAGACGCGTGCGCACGTATTGGCTGGGATTGTGACATCCAGCGTGAAGGCGTCACCCTGCCGCTGCCAATGGCTCTCGATGGTCCCATGTATAGACTGGTATGCGGCCCGGGCGTACTTCAATCCGCCGCCGGGGTAGGGACGAATCAGAAACCGCTTGAAGGCGTTGACCTGCGGATCGAGCTCGATGCCGGCGACGCAGCGGTAGAGCCATTCACCTACGGACCCGAGGGAGTAGTGGTTGAATGAGTTCATCTGGGGATTGAAGAAGCCGTCTTCCTCGGTCCATCCGTTCCAGCGTTCCCAAATAGTCGTCGCACCATGGCGAACCGGATAGAACCACGACGGATAGTCCTCGTTGAGCAGCAGACGCCAAGCGACGTCCGGCTTGCCCACGGCCGTCAAGGTGGGATTCAAGTGACTGATGCCGATGAATCCCGTGCTCAGGTGCCAACCCAGGCTCCTGATGTTCTCTACCAAGTGCTCCGCGGCGAGCAGCCGTGCCTGCGCGGGCAACAGGTCGAACGCCAGCGCCAGCAGGTACGCCGTTTGTGTCTCCACCGCCAGGCGGCCGCCACCCAGCACGAATTCCTTCTGAAACGCCGCACGCACGCGCTCGAACACGGCACGGAGGCGCTCGGCATCTTTTTTGCGTCCGATCTCCAGTGCCATGCGCGACAGCTTAGCGGCGTCGTCGGCCCAGTAGGCCGTCGCCAGCAGGGTCTTCATCGGCGACTGTGTGCGGAAGGTGGTATCGGAAGGGATGCACAGCCAGTCGCCATAGTTGTTGCCCAGCTCGTTTCTGCGCACGCCGTCCGGGTTGGTTCGCTCGATGTACTCCAGCCACGCGACCATAGCGCTGTAGTGGCGCTCGATGATTCGCCGGTCATCGTACACGCGCCAGATCGTCCAAGGGATGATCACACCGGCGTCGGCCCAGCCGGCCGCTCCACCGAGACCGTCCAAGCCAACGAAGTTCTCATCCTCGCACAGACGCGGGGCCGTATCCGGGAAGATTCCCTCGGGTGTCTGCGCATCCTCGACATCGATCATCCACTTCGTGAAGAAGGCTGCCACATCCATGTTGTACGTGGCCGTGCGAAGGAACACCTGAGCATCCCCCATCCAGCCCAGGCGCTCGTCGCGCTGCGGACAATCGGTGGGCACGCTGAGAAAGTTGCCCTTCTGACTCCAGAAGGCGTTGCGCCATAGGCGGTTGACCCCCGCGTGGGAGCACTCGAATCGCCCCACGGCCTGCGTGGCCGAGTGAATGACGCAGCCCGTGACGGCGCCTTCACCCGACGGTCCGGTCAGCTCGACGTACTGAAACCCGTGGAACGTGAATCGCGGCTCCCAAACCTCCTCGCCTCCGCCGCGCAGCACGTATACGTCCGTTGCTTTGGCCCTGCGCAGGTTCTCGGTGTAGAGCGTGCCATCGGGGTTGAGCCTCTCTCCGTAGCGCAGTGTCACCTTCGCACCGGGCGGGCCGGTGACGCGCAGACGCACCCAGCCGCTGATGTTCTGTCCGAGGTCATAGATGAACACGCCCGGCTTGATCTCGCTCCTGGAAACAGGGTCGATGGTTTCGACAACGCGCACCGGCTCAGACCGCTGAGCCACCAGGGGGACACCCGGCGGCTCGACCACGATGACTCCGGACCACCCGCTGTCGTCGTATTGTGGGCCATCCCAGCCCGTCAATTCGTGGCGAGCGTTGTACATCTCGCCCATCATGAAGTCGGAGCACAGAATCGGCCCGGCCGCACATCGCCACGAACCGTCCGTGACCACGGTCTGGCGAGCGCCGTCGGCCAGTTCAATCTCCAGTTGCACGAGGAGGCTGTTCTGTAACCCGTAGCGCCCGCGTGTTTCTTGCCAGCCGACATAGCCGCTGTACCAGCCGTCACCCAGCACGGCCCCCAGCGCATTGGTACCCGGCCTGATGAGGCTCGTGACATCGTAGGTGCGGTAGTGAATCCGCTTGCCGTAGTCCGTCCACTCCGGCGCGAACACATCCCGACTCACGGCCCGGCCGTTCAAGTGCAGATCGAACAGACCACGTGCGCTGGCATAGAGCGTCGCCGACCGTACAGAGCCGTCGATCTGGAAGGTTCTGCGAAACCACGGCGGCGTCCCCGGCTCGGCTCGGGTCAGGCGCAGCGCGTGTTCGGCACGAGTGAGATAGTCAGGATCGGCAGCGATCCAATGAGCCCGCCAGTCACTTGTCTGCAACAGCCCCATGGTCCAGAAGGCCGGTTCGGACAAGGCATTTCCCCCCCGCTCATCCCAGACCTGCACCTGCCAGTGACAGGGCATCCGCGAAACCAGCGGAACCCCATCGTACTCGATCTGCGTCGTGTGGTCATCATCCACACGGCCACTGTCCCACAGGTCGGTCTCGCCCCGCGCAAGGCACTCGGCGGAGGAGGCCACGCGCACCCGCCAGGCGACCTGACGCGTGCCACGACGATCCGACTCCATATTCCAGCTCAGACGCGGCCTCGTCTCGTCGATGCCCAAGGGGTTTTCGAGATACTCGCAGCGCAGGCGTCCGACATGCACAGTCATATTCACCTTCGAGTTCCATGGACCGGCTCAAGGACGGATCAGCCGGGTCAACTACTCACTTGATCCCGTCTGACCCAAAAGCTGGCTGTGCCAAACCACATGGCCATGCCCAGGATCATCAACCACAGGTAAGTTCCCCTGGACACGACGTCGCCGAAGACCAGAAATGCCGGCAGGATGGACATGGCCAGCCCCAGATACGAAATCGCTTTCAGGACAAACCGGGTTTGCGAAGTCATGCCACATCTCCTTCCAGGGCCGGCACGGAAGACAACCTCTGCTGAATGATGCTGCAGAGCGTATAGAGCGTCACGGCGATGAGCCATGCGGGCAATACCTGTAGAAACAGATCGGCTTTGTAGCGGGCCAGGAACGAGGGCAATGTGTCATTCACCCAAGCCCAACTCGCATACTGATCCTTGGCATAGAGCGCGAAACAGATGCCAAACGAGCCGAACCACCCGACCGCCGCCGGCCAACTGGCCATCAGACGCTTCCGCTCCGCGTAATTCCGCATCAGCCCCAACTTGGGGAACAGCCAGAAGTCGATGAAGATGAACGCTCCCAGGGGCATGAAGAACAGGCCGTAGTAGGCCACGATGCGATCGAGGTAGGCCAGGATGGCCGGGATGCAGGCGGTGACAATCATCACCACTCCCGCCACGAGAGTCACGAGCCAGCGGCGCCAGTTGGGCGTGGCCACTTGGAAGGCCAGCCCGGCCCGGTACAGGGTAGGATTGGCCGTCGTCCAGCCTGCCAGCACGACGCAAACGATGCCCGCATAGCCCGCTCCAAGCATCGCGATGTCCCCGGGCGTGGGATTCGGCTGGGCCACCCCGGCGGCCCTCTGTGCGTGGACGAAGGCGGCGCACATCACGCCGGAGCAGATCCAGGCCATGTAGTGCCCGAGGAACATGCCGAAGGCCGAGCAGAAACCCATCTGCCACTTCCTCGCATAGCGAAAGATTGTGACGTCGCCCATGCCCATATGCTGGGCGATATTGCACAGCCAGGCCAAGCCCACGCAATGCCAGAAGCCGTAGTGGATCTGGCCTTCCTTCGGAATCCCGGTCCAGATCTTCTCGTTGGCGATGGTCCAGAAGTTGCCCGGGCCGGTGACGCCCAGCGAGGACAGCGAGGCCACCGCTCCGGCCAGGAACACAAACGGCATCCACGGCGCGACGACTTTGGCGAAGTGCGCCATGCGCTCGAATCCCAATACCGCTACCACGGCAATGACCGCGCCGAGCCCCGCGGCAATCGCGATCCACGGAAGGCTGGGAACCATCTCACCTGCCGTGTAATTCGGACTTGGGATACCCACTGTCGCGGCGACCGCCGTAGTGGACACACTGACCATGGAACCAGCCAGTAGACAGAGGATCAGGGCAAACAGCCCCGAATAGACAACCGTCAGATAGGGTCCCGCGACCTTGCGGATTTGCCAGTAGATGGTCAGGCGTTCCTTGACCGCCACAGGCGCGCACATGAAGGCCCAACTGAGCACGGCCAGCAGGTTGCCCAGAGCTAAGCCCACAAATACGTCGAACGCGGTCACGCCATGCAGCACCAGCAATGTCCCCAGCACGAATTCCGTACCCGCGATATGCTCGCTGGAGAACATGGCGATGAAAGTCCTCCAGCCGTGGAGTTTGTCCTCGGTGACAGGCTCGCGGTCGTACTCGTACAAGGCGTCGAGCCGTTCGATCAGGGTCGATTTCTGTCCTGTACCCATAGGCGACGACTTCCTACATGATTCTCTCACGGAGACCCAGCCACATCTCCGTAGCGTTATCCGCCATGAGTCGACATTTGTCAACTGTAATGGCGCCGGAGCATTTGGCTGTCACGGCGTTTTGGCGTTCTTCTGGCTTTCGTGGTATAGTATCTCGCTATGAGAGATGCCGAGTTGAGAATCAAGTCGATCCGATACCGGATGCGGCTGCTCAAGTACATCAGGAAGGCCAAGGCGGGGCATACGGGCGGGAGTCTGTCCTGCGTCGATATTCTGAACGTCCTGTACAACCGCATCTTGAATGTATCGCCGGAGAGATTCACCGATCCGGCCCGTGACCGGTACGTTCAGAGCAAGGGGCATTCCGTAGAGGCCTTGTACGTCGTCCTGGCGGACAAGGGCTTCTTTCCCGAATCAGACCTCGAGACTCTATGCCGATACCAGTCCCCCTACGTCGGCCATCCGACGCGCAAAGTCCACGGGATTGAGCAGAACACAGGGGCTTTGGGTCACGGCCTGGCGTTCAGCGTTGGAGTTGCTCTGGGAGGCAAGAGAGACAATGCCGGTTATCGCGTGTACACGCTGTTGGGTGACGGCGAGTTAGCGGAGGGCTCTAACTGGGAGTCCATGTTGACGGCCGCCCACTATTGTCTGGACAACCTGACCGCCATCGTAGACCGCAACCGGTTGCAGATCTCCGGCCGCACAGAGGACGTGTGCAGGCTTGAATGCCTGGTGACGAAGTTCCAGGCCTTTGGCTGGGCCGTTCGAGACGTGGACGGTCACGATGTAGCAGCTCTGACCGACATTCTGGGCAGCGTCCCCTTCGAGCCGGGAAAACCCAGCATGGTGATCGCCAGGACCGTCAAGGGCAAGGGCGTCAGTTTCATCGAGAATCAGGCCGACTGGCACCACAAGGTGCCCACGGACCAACAGTATGAGCAGGCACAGCAGGAATTAGAAGCGATGCTAAGGGAAGTGGAGGCATGAGCTCGCAAGCCGGTCTTGAATTGGGCAAGGCAAATCTGGATGTCTTCGCGGAGACTCTGCTGGACCTGGTGCGGAACAACCGGAACGTCCTGGTCGTGACCAGCGACTCGCGAGGATCGGGCAGGTTGACGCCTTTCGCCGTCGCCCTGCCCGACCAGATCGTCGAGGTCGGTATCGCGGAGCAAAATCTGGTGGGCGTGGCCGCGGGATTGGCTTCCACGGGGAAGATCGTCTACGCAGTGTCTCCCGCGAGCTTTCTCACGGCCCGGTCGCTGGAACAAATCAAGAACGACGTGTGCTACTCCGATCAGCCGGTCAAGCTGATCGGCATCAGTGGAGGCGTGAGCTACGGGGCGCTCGGGTCCACTCATCATTCGATCCACGACATAGCCGCGCTGCGAGCCATTCACAACTGCGCGATCATCGTACCGGCCGACAACCTGGAGACCACCGAGGCCGTCAAAGCCTCCGCCGGAATGTCCCACCCCATGTACATTCGCTTCGGCAAGCGCCCCATGCCTCACGTGCACAGACCCGGGACTCTGTTCGAGGTCGGCAAGGCGATGCTCGTCCGCGAAGGCAGTGATGTGGCTTTCATCGCCACAGGGGAGACGGTGATTCACGCCCTGCTGGCAGCCGGTGACCTGGAGAAGGAACGAATCTCGGCTCGTGTGATCAGTATGCACACGATCAGACCTATGGATACGCAGGCAGTGATTCGCGCGGCCAAGGAATGCAACGCCATCGTGACGGTGGAGGAGCACAGTTGTGCGGGCGGCCTCGGAGAAGCCTGTGCCGCAGTTTTGATGCAGGCGGGTCTGCACGTACCTTTCAGAATCGTCGGGTTCCCGGATGAGGACACTGTGACGGGAAACCAGTTGGAGATATTCACGCACTACGGCATTTCCGCCGAGGGTTTGGCGCGCACGGCCAAGGCGCTGTTGGACTCTGCTGAAGAGGTGGAGCGGCCATGAGCAATACCTTCATCCTGGCCATCGATCAAGGCACGAGCGGGACCAAGGCCATCGTGTTCGACGGCGAAGGCCGGCTGGTCGCGCAGGCGACGGAGCCGCTGTCCTCCTCTTTCCCGGCGTCGGGGTTCGTAGAACAAGACCCACGAGGTATCTACCAGAATGTCCTGGCCGCGGTGAAAGCGTGCGTGGAGCGATTCCGGGCCGACGTGTCGTCGGACCTGACTCACATAACGTGCTGTGGCATCTCCAACCAAAGGGAGACGTTCTGCCTGTGGACCTCGTCTGGAACACCTTTGTGCAATGCGATCGTCTGGCAGTGTAAGCGATCGGTGGACATATGCAACCGACTCAAAGGCTCGTCGGTCGAGGCAGAGGTGATCCGACGGACCGGCCTCATGATGGACCCCTACTTCTCAGGCACGAAGCTCCTCTGGCTCTGTGAGAACCACCCGCAGATCAAGGAGGCCGTGAATAGCGGCAAAGCGATGTTCGGCACCGTGGATACGTGGCTCCTGTATAGACTCACCCAAGGGCGACGGTTTTTCACGGACTACACCAATGCTTCACGCACGTTGTTCTTCACTATCGAGCAACTGCACTGGGACGAAGATTTGCTGAAGCAATTCAACCTCCAGGGCCTCAAACTCCCTGAAGCCAAGCCTTCATCCTTTCCCTACGGCTCGTCGGATTTCGAGGGTTTGCTCCCACGGGCGATACCGATCAGCGCCATGATCGGTGATTCTCACGCGGCGGCCTTTGGCGAAGGCTGCTTTACTGCGGGCACAGCGAAGGCTACCCTTGGGACCGGATGCTCCATTCTATTGAGCACCGGCTCGAAGCGCATCGCCTCCACAACGGGAATGGTCACCACCATCTGCTGGAGCACAGCCGACCGTGTGGATTATGCTCTGGAAGGCATCATTGTCACCTGCGGCGCCACGATCAACTGGCTGCGGGACAGCCTGGGTCTTTTCGCCCAGAGCCGGGACACCGAGGCGATGGCCGGTAGCGTACCAGACACGAACGGCGTGTACCTGGTCCCGGCGTTCAGCGGTCTCGGCGCCCCGCACTGGCAGATGGACCTCAAAGCAGCGATCCTGGGACTGACGTTCGGCTGCAACAAGAACCACATCGTGCGAGCCGCTCTGGAATCGATCCCCTATCAGATCAAGGACGTGATTGTTGCGATGGAACGGGATAGCGGCATCCCCCTGCGGCAACTGCGCGCGGACGGCGGCATCACGGCGAATCGCTTTGTCATGCAGTTTCTCGCAGACCTGCTGCAAACGGAGGTGGTCAGCATCGAAATTCAGGATGTCTCCGCTCTCGGAGCCGCGTACATGGCGGGACTGCAACAAGGCATATACGATAGCATAGATCAGATTGCGAAACTTAGTCTCGGCAGGAAGTCATTCGTGCCCGGCTCAGACGCAGACCGGCAGAAAGCCCGCATGGGACATCAGGGTTGGCTCCGAACAATCAGGGAGTTGGTTGCGGCAGCGCCGTAGAGACGCAAGATTTTGCGTCTCTGCAAATAACCTTAGTCTACCCGGCGTATCCGCAAAGCCATGTAGGGTTTGCCCGGCAGCGGGACCTTTGCTCTGGCTTTGTCGGCGAATTCGTACCGGTCCATCCGCTCGACCTCGAAGCTCTGGCCAACCGGCGCAATCGTCATGTTCCACGTGTCGATCAGATCGACCGCAAACCGCATCCCCGGCTGAAGCTCGTCGTCAGGCAGGAGGAAAGTCCACTCCTTGACGAGGTCCTTGCCGAAATAGATCAGGTAGTACTGGCCTTTGCGTCCGGCGATATTGGGCTCCCAGTACTGCTCAATCGGATCGAGCCCCTGTGCCGGCCCTTGCTCGACGATCTTCCGTAGAAAAGCGATTCTGGCCGGGCTCTCACGGCTTAACGTGCCGCCGGTGGAAATCCAGCCGTCGCCGAAGGGTTCCTCACGATTCGTTTCTCCGTGCGTGACGTAGGCGCCGCCGACAGTCGCCACCCAGAAGCGGTACACCATTTCTTCGCCGGACAACTGTCCCCAACGGCTTTCGATATTCCCTTCATAGTTGATCTCGTCGTGAATGATCGGCTTGCGATAGATGTCACGGAGAAGAGGCGACACGCCGAAGTAGCGGACCGCCATGTAGTATTGCAGGCTGACATGCGTGACCCACGGCTTATTGTGATCGTAGATCCGGTCGGCATTGTGAATGGACCTCAGGTGGCCGTACGGGTCGCGGGCCTGGACAAGCTGAAAGAGACGGTCCCAATCCCCGTCCGTCAGGTGCTTGATGAAGCTGTTCTCATTGGCCAGACTCCACCACACATTACGATAGGCGGCGAAACGAGCCACCACGTACCGCACGTATCGGTCGTTGGTCTCGGCGTCCATCGTGTCGAAACCCCACTTGCCATTGTCGTAAGGCCGGAAGATGATGAGGTCCGATTCGATGCCCATGTCCCGCAGTTGCGCCACACAGCGTTCGACACGCTGAAAGAACACCGGGTTGAAGCGGGAGAAGTCCCAGTTCTCCTTCGATGTCCCTTCAAAGGGGAAGCAGTCCAATGCGTTCGGTCCTTCGTTGTACTGCTCGCGCCAAGGAGGGATGATCAGGAACCGTGCTTTGTTGAAGGGAGCGTGCTTTAGCGCCTCGATGGTCGCCTCTTGTTTGGCCGCGGGTTGAAACGGCCACTCGTAGATCGTCGTTCCGAACGGCCAGAACGGCGTGCCGTCCTCGTACTGGAAATGGTACTGATTCCTCACCCGCACCGGGCCATGGTTGCCGGGCGATGCCGGCGTGCACACAAATCGTCCCTCCTTGCCATCCAGCGCATCCCGATTGCTTCTCGTTCTGTACGTCCAAGTCCCCTCATGGTCGGGCATGAAGCGGATCTTGAAGATTCCGTTGCCATCGTAAAAGCCCTCCGGCTCGAACCGGCGATCTCCATTCTGAAAGACCACGCTGAATTCAGTACCCACGAAGGGATTGCCCGCGGTCGGTCCGGGCAGGGACAACTCGTAGAAATGCCACTTTTCGACTTGCTTGTTCTGCGCGGCTGCCGATGACCCGAACACCGCGATAACGAGGACAAGAACCGCTGGTTTTTTCATAAGGCGTACTGGTCACGGCGTCTGAGGCGGCGTCCTGTGCGGCCAGCCATATTTCTCAAACCGCCCGTATTCCATATTGCTGGTGTCTGTCGGGTCCTCTCCAAAGGCGGACTTCACTTCCTGGACGTGACCATCCACAAAGCCGGCATTGGCCGTGCCCCCATTGCGGTTGTTGGCGTTGGTGCCGTGGAATGTCCCGAACCAATCACGGAAGTTGGGCATCAAGGCGTTGTCGTTGAGTACGCTCTCGTCGCCGCCGCGCGCCCACATGTTTTCCTCAGAAAACATGAAGACCTGCGCGTGATGACGGGTCACGTCTGCCAGCTTCGGAGCGCCATTGTCCTTATGAGCACCTGTGCCGTCACTGACCTTATCCATGCCCAGCAGGCCGTTCATGGAGTAACTGAAATAGGGAATGATGGGGATCTTAGGGTCATGTCCCGGGTGCTTCGCACCTTCGCTCTTGGAGAGGACCTGGAAGGACGGGCACAATCTGACTTTCTCCGCGGGAATGTATGGCCAAAAAGGACCTCTCGCAGGCTCGGCGGGATTGTGCCAGCGACAGTACTCCGGCTCTCTCTTCAGGCCGACCAGGCACGTCGCCGGGATGACAAACCGGCCATCACTGTCGTCCACGTACATCACCTGGGCCAGGGCAAATTGGTGCAGGTTGCTCCGGCATGCCATCTCCTTGGCCTGTTCGCGAACGCGCTGCAGCGCGGGAGTCAAGATGGCCATCAGGATGGCGAGGATCGCAATGACCACCAGCAACTCAATCAGCGTAAACGCTTGTGCAATCGTCGTTCTTCTCATGATGATGAACCCTCTCGAGATCATCACTTTTATACCAGCCTTTCGGGAAAACTGCAATAGTGATTTCGCCTATTGAAGCTGCTTCGTGATCATCCAGGCATCCAGCATAGCGCCGTCTTCCCGGAAGGCGATGTCCAGGTTGTAGAGTCCGGGTTCCACGGTGAACAGCACCGTCTGGTTGGCATCATCGACACTCCGGACCGGCACGTTGTGCCAGTCTGCCCCGGCATCCAGGCCCCACTGGACCCACCCGCTGGCATGATTGGCCGTGTTGGTCGTGGCGCCCTGGAGACGGACCCAGAACGAGTCATCATTGCCCGTCGGGGCAATCACGCGACCGATGATCCGATACGTGCCACCGGTCAACTTCACTGTGTAACTGGCCACACCGTTGTCCGGCGGATTGTTGCCGCTGTTGTCGCCGACGGTCATGATGTACTGCCCGCCCCAGGCATCCGGGCGGTCGGACTGCCTCCGCATGGGTGACACCATCGCATCCGCGGCCTCCGCCTCGACCCACACCTCCTCACGCGCCTGCTCAAGGGCCGATCGATGGAGCCGGATGTCATCGAACAGAAGCATGCCCGAGCCGCCATTGTCAAGACCCAGGGTCAGTGTTCTGACATTCTTCAGATTCGTTCCAACCGTGGACAAATCAATCGTCCATTGAATCCAGAATGGCTTGGTGAGGTCCGACGTAGCGCCATTGTAGAGGACCGTGGCGTTGTTGATCTTCACATAGAGCTGGCCCGTCGTATTCTCCGGCGCACCATGGAAGTACAGGGTGAGGGCTGTGACGCCGCCGCGCGTCCAGTCCTGGTCGTCTTCAAACGTGCGCGTGGTTTCGGAAAGGCGAGCGGTGCTCTCATTGTTGTAGTAGAAGGGCATGGATTGCCGGCCTTCGTGGACCGTACTCCATTCGGCGTACGGCGCCGGGTTGTGACTCGCCTGCGAACCGTTGTCCGTGGTCTTATAGCCATCCGCCCACGTCTGCCAGATCGCCGTGCCGGCACTGTCGTTATCGTTGTAGCTCTCAAAGTCATCCACGATATAGGAGTTCCGGGTCGTGAAACTCCAAATGGGGCCTTCCCAGGAGGCAACCGCTTCGGCCAGGTTCACCTCCTGGACTTTCCAGTAGTACGTCGTGCTCAGATCCAGCCCGGAGGCATCATATCGATTCTCGTTGATCTGGCCGGCCCACACTGCACCTGCCACCACCGCCTGCTCATCGGCGCTGAGGTAGACGTCGTGTGACGCCGCGTCTCGACCTGCACGCCAAGTCAGCACTGCAGTGGTGTCCACCGCCGTCGCTCCCGACGCAGGAGAGGGCTCCCGAGCCCAGGTAGGAACATACAGGAATCGCACCTCACTCAGGCCGTGCCGACCGCTGTTACCCCAACTGCCGTTGACCACCAGTCGCACATACTTGGCCGCGACGCCTGCAAAGTCCACCGTCGTGTTGGCGGCATAGGCGGCCGCGGAAGTGCCCTGCGCAAACACAAAATCGCCCAGAACGGTCCAGCTTGAGCCATCCATCGAGTGCTGCACGGTGACCTGCTTGAGCCCAAAGCCGACCAGAAACTCCAAGTCGCCGTTGTAGTTCCAGACCCACATCTCATGCAGCTTGTAGACCTTGTCAAATGCATACTGAATCCAGACCGGCTCGGCCGCCCCGCCCTCACTCTGCCACATGTCCTTGGCCGCCGTGGAGTGTCCGTCATGAGGATCGAGTCCGGAACCATTGATCGTGTTCTCAGGTCCCGACCCTGCCTGGGCGTTTGATGCCGTGGCGAGGATCAAACCCCCGGCAATAGGGTAGCCTTCCGGCTCCACCTCGAACTGCCAGACGGAGCCTTTGGTCACTGTGCCGTCGACGGCGACCTCGTCTACACGCCAATGGCATGTTCGACCGAAGCTGAGTTGATCCAGCGGTTCGTATACGTTGGCATCCTGGTTCCTGCCGACCAGCACGTCCAGCGGATTAGTCCGACCGGCCTGGCTGACATCATTGAGACTGGTACCGAGATATACATCGTGTGACACAGCATCCGCTCCAAGGCTCCATGCCAGGAGGGTATCGATGGGAACGTCGACGGCGCCATCCGCCGGTGTCGGATCATGGGCGACGGGACTCGGAGCCCATACTGCGATGGCATACATCCGGCGGCTGCCGCCATCATTCTGGGCCTGGAGGGTAGTCGTCCCGGCAGGGACCTGCACACTGTAGACCGTGAACCACCCGTTGGGCACGCCTGTCCCCTTCTCATCAACGCCGATCTGCTCATAGCTGGTCGTGAAGCCCATGTTCAGTACCCACTGCATGGGGCTTCCCTCCAGGGTCGGAGGAGTGTCGCCATTGTTGTCGCCAACGCGATTGTCCAGAAAGAGATACAATGTGGCACTGCGGGCGAGGGTCACGCGCAGCTCGAAATCTGCATCCGTCTTGTCATTGTTGGCGAGCATGGCATATTCGAGCCCAAGCATGGACTCGGGCAGCACGATGTACTGGTGGGTCCGGTCCACGAATACCGGACTGCCGACCGCCAGTCCCGTCGGGGCAACCTGTGGCACGCCGTTCGTGCTATTGATCCGCTCAATGCTGACGATTAATTGGGCATGCGCGACCTGTACAGCACCCATCGCCAGGGCCGCCATCGTGCATAGCGCCCACAGCCTCTGTGTCATGACCAACCTCCTTCGCAGCAAGGACGAAGTGACCGATGATGGCTCACGCCGGTTCCGCAGCCGCCACGGTACAGACAGACCCTGGGATGTGTGACGGCAATTTCACTATATCAGGTCGGCAATCCGCATGCAATGGGATTTCACGCAGCCCCCCCTCGATCACCCCTCCAGCGACAGGTTCTGACAGGGTCATCGCTTCCGGAATGCGATGATGGCCGATAAGTCTGCGCAAAATGGCGGAAAGAAAACGCAAGAATAGGCTGTTGCACAGAGACCCGTCAAGATATAATGATACGGGATGAGTTTGTGGTCTTAGGGTCAGTGGTTTCTTTCACCTTTCTGGTAGGAGGTCCGTCATGTGTAGAAGATGGGTGTTGTCATTGGTCCTCGCACTATTCCTGGCCTCGTGGGTGCAGGCCGCAAGCATTATCTGGGTCTCGGACAACAAGGGTTTCGGCTCCGTCGAGCCCAACATCCCTGGAGACCAGGGGTGGGTGGACCTGCTAACGGCGCAGGGACACACCGTGATCTACAAGAATCAGCACGAGTACATTGACGGCCAGCAGTACTGGCGGACCCTGGATCCCAACAAGATCGCGGAGCTGGAAGCGGCGGACCTGATCATCTTGAGTCGCAACGCGGACAGCGGCTCTTACTCCACGGCGGCCGACAATGAGCCGAACCAGTGGAACGCCGTCACCACCCCCCTCATCAGTCTCAGCGCGCATATGTCACGTATCGGCGGCAAGTGGGGATGGTTCAACAGTACCGGGACGGTAAAGGCCAAGGAGGGAAAGCTCAAAGTGGCCGATGCTAACCATCCTGTGTTTGTCGGAGTAGCTATTGATCCAAACGGCATCGTTGACGCCCTCAATCCTCAATGGAACATCGACTGGGTCACAGGTGCAACGGATGCCGGCAACGGCAAGGTGTTGGCCACGCGTGCCAGCGACGGTCTGGTTTCCATCGCGACTTGGGAAGCCGGTCAGAAGTTCTTTGAGGCCGGCACCAAGATTGCAGGCGGACCTCGTATGCTGTTCGTCGCAGGCACCGGCAGTTCGAACGCCAAGCCGAACTACGCCCCGGACGGTATGTACAACCTGACCGCGACCGGCGAAAAGATGTTCCTGAACGCCGTCAATTTCATGCTCAACAAGGGCAAGGCTATTGTTTGGGTCTCGGCGATGTACCCATCGACGGATGACGCCAACATTCCAAGCGATCAGGGCTTTGTGGATCTGCTCACGGCGGCAGGCTACGACGTGGACTACATGCCGGGGACCAAGAACGGGAACGCCTGGGCCGGCTACTGGGAGACCCTCGATCCGAACAAGCTGGCAGTTCTCGATGCCGCCGACCTGGTCATCCTTGCTCGCGGCTGCAATAGCGCCGGGATGGCTACGGACGCCAACGAACTCGCCGCGTGGAACAACGTGAAGTCACCCGTCATGCTGATGAGCTCCTATATCGCCGCCAACAACCGCTGGAAGTGGGCCGATATCAAAGACCAGGACGCTCGCGTGCCATACTATATGCTCAAGGCGGTTGACCCGAACCATCCTCTGTTTGAGGGCGTGGCGCTCGATGCCAATGATGTGGTTCAATGGTACGACCCGAATGCAGCCAGCGGGTATGCCAGCTTTATGACAGGCGCCAATGCCGGCAACGGCAAAGTCCTTGCCGTCCGGCCTGACAACGGCAACATGTTGATCGCCGAGTGGGCCGCGGGCCAGGAGACCTATGCGGGTTCCGGCCAGATTCCAGTTGACGTTCGCATGCTGTTCAGCGCCGGCACCCAGGAAATCTCAGGCCAGAAGACCAATTGGGGCGTCTTCAACCTCAATGCGGAAGGCCGGCAAGTGTTCCTGAATGCTGTTACGTACCTGATCAGCCCGCCAGCACCTGCTCCGGTTGAGTAAAAGAGGCAGTATAGTCCTGGGCCTGCATCCATCCGGGTACAGGCCCATTCTTTTTCGTAGTGAGCTGCGCTGAGTCGGAAGTTCTAATCACGATCGGGTTCTTCGTTCTCACGATCCACCGTCACAGCCCATCGTGGATACGGCTCACGAGGACCTTTCATGGCATGCCAGAGAATACGGTTCAGCACATCCTCCGGGCAACGATCGACTTGTTGCAGAGGTAGTCCCGCCGAGACGACTGCATCCCTGCGCAGCGTAGAGTCCGACACGTCCTTTGGATTCGGATTCATCTGATCCAGGGGTACGTTCGTCGGCACGGCGACGTAAGGCGTGAGGTCCGGCACGTCGGTAAAACAATCGCTCATGGGTGTGGCCGTGGCGTCGATCTGATTCATAGGCGGCAGTCCCAGGATCAATTCGATCGTGCGGAGAATGCTCGTTTGATTGTACTGGGTGCTGACGACGACTTTGCGTTTCGTGTATGGGCTGATGACATAGGCGGTTGTGCGGTAGCCGCTGACGTGGTCCCAGCCGGCCTGTGGGTCATCTTCAATGGCGAAGATACAGGTCTTTGCCCAGAATGGGCTGTGGCTGATCGCCTCCACGATCTGCCCGAAGGCCAGATCGTTGTCCCCCACCTGGGCCGCCGGCGTCGGCGAGCCGGCCTTGGTACCGGACGTGTGGTCATTCGGTAGGCAGATGATAGTCAGATTGGGGAACTTGCCGGTCCGTTCGTATTCGCGCAGTTCCTTGACGAACTGGGCGGCCCGAAAGACGTCGGGAATATCCATGTCCCAGCCGACGGCTCCCATGTTCAGATAGGGCCGCAACGACTCGATGGCCGGCCGGCTGCGAATATTGATCAAATGGGTCTGGTTGACAAAGTCACGGTAGTAGTCCAAAAATACCAGCTTGTCCTTCCTGCCCGGGTCTTTCCATGCGGCCTGGGTGATGGCGAATTCCCCGTAGACGCGAAGCGATTTGCCCCGGGCGATGGCGTTGTCCCAAATGAAGCCGGAAGGCGCATAGGCCAGGGCGTCCACGTCGGTGTCGTCCATACCGTCGGGATAACTGCGGGGAAAACCTGCGAAAGACTTCTCCATGTAGTCCGTGGCGAACGCCGAATCCGACCATTGATGGCCGTCGGCGCTGAGGATGCCCGAGCAATAGATGTTGTCCAGCAGGACGAACTCGCGCACCATCTTGTGCTGATTGGGCGTGATCTCGGCGCCGAAGACACACAGTGATGGATCGCCGTTGCCTTCGGGAATGTCCCCGAGAACCTGATCGTACGTCCGATTCTCCTTGATGATGTAGACCACGTGCTCGAAGACGGACGGTTCACCGACTCTCTGGGGCACAGGTCGCGCTGACTGGTTCGATCGCGCCGCACGTCGGGCTTCTCTAAGAAGCGGGTATCGGTAGTTGTCCAACACTCGGCGTGTCAGCGTCGACCATTCCCCGCTCCGGGGAATAGGTACAAGGGACAGAGTCCCGTGATACTGGCGGCTGTTGTATTCATCAGCCTGGGATTCCTTGAGGCCGCGGGTCGAGCCCACCCCTTTGATATTCGCCACGACCAGTTGACGGCGTGCGGCGTCATACGCAAGCGCGCCGGGGAACCAGCCCACCGGGATCAGCCCGACGAGTCTCGACTTGCCGGGACGAAAGCGGAACACGGCAACGGCGTTCTGGGTCCCATTGGCGACATAGAGAGTGTCGCCATTCGGATTGAATGCCAGAGCATTCGGGCTGGCTCCGAACAGATCGGCCGGGCTGGATTTGGCCCAGATCGTTTCCACCACCATGTCCGTATGCGCATCGATCACGTTCAGCGTATCACTGCCGGCGTTGGCCACGACGACATGACGTTCATTCGGCGAGCTCGCTATGGCGGAGGCGTGCAGGCCGACCATGATTTGGCCAATTGGAGAGTCGTGGTTGAGCCGAATCACGGAAACGGAACCTTCATTGGCGATATGCCGAACAGGATCGACCCGTACCCGCGTGCCCTGCCCTGCCGGCCCGGTGAGGCTGTCCTCATTGGGCAGGCGGCCGCCCCAGTTGCTCACGTAGGCCTTTCCGCACGCTATAACCACACCGTAGGGTGCGACACCGACCGGCCAGGAACGGAGCATTTCCCCGGTATTCGCGTCGATCTCCGCCAAACGATTGGATAGATTCAGGACCACGTACAACCGGCGTCCATCACGTGAGAACGCCAGTCCGGCCGGGATTTCTTCTATACGCCAGGGGGCATTGGCCGGCGGCAAGCCGATCGAAGACAAGCCGCTGACCTGCCCCTCGCGACTGACGCCAAACACCTTGATGTCGCCATTGACGTTGGACAGATAAATCCGCGAGCCCTCGGGGCTGAATGCCAAGCCGGTGTAACTAAGCTGGCCGGACTCATCCGGCTTGAGAATGTGGGAGGAA
>Ga0105100_10000661_pt1 | contig 20213 bp, 18 predicted proteins | sample PPLLak12cMay2015_2_FD_87033 | JGI IMG/M metagenome (GOLD analysis project Ga0105100, IMG submission 87033) | Freshwater sediment microbial communities from Prairie Pothole Lake near Jamestown, North Dakota, USA - PPLs Lake P8 Core (1) Depth... | ecosystem: Environmental > Aquatic > Freshwater >...
ACAAGATAATCGCTGATCATCAGGTCCTTCACATCTTTGGCGGCCGAGGCTCGGACTTTGGCTTTGGTCAAACCCTGGAGGATCTTCTTGTGGTTTTTCTCCTCGTCCTGGAGGTCGGCCAGGAGTTTCCTCGCGGACTCCTCGGTAGCGATCCGGCAAAGATTCCCGTAGTTCCCGGCGGCTTCCTCTTCGCGCCGGATGGCGAATTCGATGACGCTCTTCAGGTCCGTGAACTCCATGCGGCCATCCCTCCTCTTGAATTATAACGAAAGCACCGATTCTGTCAAACATTAAGGAAAACCTTTCAAGAGCCGAGGCAAGCCTCGCGGAAGCGGGCGGCCGCGAGCCGGATCTCCTCGGGCGAGGATTCGATGTTGATGCCGAAGTCCGCGCCAAGGCCCGTATCGACGACGCCAACGCTCAGGTTGACCGCCCGGCTCAGGATGCTGTCCGTCCGCGGGTAAGCTCCTTTTCCGTGCGGCAGTCCCTTTTCCCGCAGATAGCGGTTGAAATGCTCCATGTTGGAATAGACATGCCAGCCGCTTCGGTCGACCGTCGCCGTCCCCAGACTCCGGCTCACCCGGGCCGCCCTTTCGGGGCTGTCGAAGATCACCGTGCACAGAGTCCCGCACTCCCCTTCCGGATCGTTCAGGGTGCGGAACTTCAGGCCTTCGAGGCCGGCGATCGCTTCCTTGAACACTTTTTTCTTTTCCCGGAGGACGGCGATGATCCGGTCCAGCTTCCTGAGTTGGGCCAAGGCGACGGCGCCGGTCAGCTCGTTCATCCGGAAATTCATCCCCAATACACTCCGTCGGCCGACCTCGACTCCGGCCCGGAGAGGGGAATGGCCCTGGTCATGAAAACCAAAAGCAACCCGGTAGAGATCCTCATCGTTGGTCACGACGACCCCGCCGTCGCCAGCCGTCACCGTCTTGAAGACATTCAGGGAGAAGGTGCCCATCTCGCCGCAGCTCCCCAGCTTCCGGCCTTTATAGGAACCGCCGTTGGCCTGGCAAGCGTCCTCGATCACCCGGAGACCGTGCTTTTCGGCGACCGCCATGATCCCATCGAGGTCGCAAGGATTGCCCAACATGTGCACGGGCATAATGGCCTTGGTTCTTGAACCGATCCGGCGCTCGATGTCGGCCGGGTCGAGGCTCAGGCTTTCATCGATCTCGGCGAGGACAGGGATGCCGCCGGCAAAGATAACGGCGCTATAGCTGGCGATAAAGGTGTAGGCGGGAACGATGACTTCGTCTCCTTCGCCGATGCCCATCGCCTTGAGCGCACAAACAAGGGCGGCGCTTCCCGAGCTTGTCGCCAAGGCATACCGGACGCCGCAGCGGGCGGCGAATTCCTGTTCGAACGAATAGACCTTATGCTTGAACCGCGGGTCATCCAGGTTCCCGTAACGAAAGAGAGAGCCGGTGGACATGACCTCCAGGATCTCTTGGATTTCTTCTTGGCCGATCCATTGACGTCCGGGTCCTGCCATATTCCCTCCTTATTTCATTCTCGGCTTTCGGCTGCGCCGCTACCAAAGGACGATATAGATGATGATGAACACGGCCGCCACGACTCCAAACCAGAAGCTCACCCGCTTCCACCATGGATATCCGTTCTTTGTCTCTGCCTCGGGAAGAGCGATGAGCCCGCGTCGCCACAGCATCGGCCGAATATTCTCGAGGGCGGGCGGCTGGGTGAAAAGGCTGATCATCCCAATCAAAACGATCGAGGCAATAAAAACGATCCCCGATAGGTTAAAAATGTTAACCCCGGAGAGGATCCCGTAGAACTGGCGGAGATAGACCAGGACGAGCATGGGGAGGGCGAGAAGAAGAGCCGCCAGAGCCGCTCCCGCGGTCATACGCTTCCAGAAAATGGCCAGAAGGAAGGCGGCCATGACCGGGGCCAGCATGAGCGCCCAGGAATCCTGGGCGTAGGCGAAGATCGAGCCAAACTTTCCGACCATGGGCGCCCAGAGCGCCCCGAAGACGAGAAGCAGCGATCCCGTCCATTGGGCGAACCTGACGAGGCGGCGCTCTGAAGCGGACTTGCGGAGAATCCCCTTATAGATATCCAGGGTGAGAAGTGTGGACGTGGAATTGACCAGGGAGTCGACGGTGGAGATGATGGCCCCGAAAAGAACGGCCAGGATGACGCCGCGCAGTCCGACCGGAACCACGCGTGAGATAAGAAAAGGATAGGCGCCATCGGGATGGGCCAGGCCGGGGTCCAGGGCCCGGGCGATCATCCCCGGCCAGGTGACACCGAGGCCCAGAGGGAGGGCCAGCGCTGCGGCCAGGACGATCCCCATCTTGCCATGCCATTGGGATTTTCCCGCCAGGCAGCGCTGGGTGATGTACTGGTTGGTCGAATAATAGTACCCGCTTAGGACAACGGCCACGGCCAGAATTCCGGTCCACGGCAGGTCAGGATGGGATGCCGGGAGTATGAGGTGAGCCCGGGGCCCGGTCCCGATCACCGTCTGAAGGCCACCGGGTACGGCGGACAAACCCAGGCCAAAAACCAGCAGCCCGCCGGCAACGAGAAGGCCTCCGTTGAAGAGGTCCACCCAGGCGGCTGAACTCAGTCCCCCGAAGATCGTATAGGACCCGGCAACTGCCACCAGCAGCCAGACGCCCAAGCGGAGGTCAAGGCCAAAGATGCGGTTGATCAAGAAGCCGCCGGAGTAAAGGACCAGCGGCATATTGATGACGAGATACTGGATGATGCAGACGCAAGAAAAGACCGTTCCGGCGACCCGGCCGAACCTCTTCGTCAGATACTCGGGGATGGTGAAGATCTTGTTCCTCAGGTAGACCGGCAAGAAAAAGAAGAGAAGGAGGCCCTGAGCCGGCCAAACCAGCCACTCCCAGTTGGCCACGGCCAGCCCGTACTTGTATCCCCAGCCGACCTCGCCGATGAACTGCTCCGAACTGATGCTGGCGGCGATCAAGGAGAACCCGATGACGTACCAGGGCAGGCCCCGGCCTGCCAGGAAGTAATCCGAGGTGCTCTGGCGGCCCTTCCTTCCAGACACGAAGCCGATGAGCGCGACGACGGCGAGATAGACAACGAAGGTCACCAGCTCGAATGCCGTCAAACCCAATTCAGCGCTCCGTCACCCTAAACCCGGCCTGGAGATGGATATCTTCGGCTGAACTCCCGACAAAGACTCTAAACTCTCCCGGCTCGACCACCCGGTCCAGCCAGCGATCATAGAGCGCAAGATGGGCTGGAGTCAGGACCAGCTTGACGGTCTTCACCTGTCCTGGCTCGAGTCCCACCTTGGCAAATCCTTTGAGCTCCATGATGGGCGTTGAGACGGAGCTGATGACGTCTTGGACGTAAAGCTGGACGACCTCTTGGCCAAAACGGTCTCCGGTGTTCTCCAAGTCGAAACTGACCTCGACCGAGTCCGCCGGTCCGACACTCTGTCTATTCAACTTGAGATTGCGATAGGCAAAAGTGGTGTAGCTCAAGCCGTGGCCAAAGGGGTAAAGAGGAGCTGGGTCAAGGTCGACGTAGGGATGACCCCACCCTTCCTTGAGCCAATAGGCCTTGGACTTTTTCGCGTTGTAATAGACAGGGAGCTGCCCGGCATGGCGGGGCACGGTCAGCGGCAATTTGCCGCTCGGGTTCTGATCGCCGAAGAGGATCTCCGCCACGGCCCGACCGCCCTTTTCACCGCAGGCCCAGGCTTCGATGACGGCGGGCACGCGCTCGGCGACGAACCGGACGGCCAGCGGCCGGCCGTTGATCAGGACCGCGACCGTCGGCGTCCCTGTCGCCACGACTTCTTGGATCAGCTCTTCCTGAAGGCCCGTGAGCTCGAGTGTGGCGGCATCATACCCTTCTCCGCTCGTCCCCTTCCCGCCTTCCGACTGCCACTCGTTTTCGCCGATGACAACGATCGCAGCCTCGGCCCCGGCTGCGGCCTCCCGCGCTTTTTCGATCTCATTGAACTCCGTGCCGACGACGTCGCAGCCCTTGATATAACGGACCTGAGTCCGGGGAGAGACAATGGCCCTGACGCCATCGAGCACAGTCTCGATGTCCTGCAGGACACTCGAAGCCACATAATCGCCGAGCTGGTTCCGGGGATGGTCGGCGTTCGGCCCGATGACGGCGATGCACTTGAGATCCTTCCGGAGCGGCAGCAGGTGATTCTCGTTTTTGAGGAGAACGATCGCCTGCCGCGCCGCTTCGAGGGCCAGGTCTTGATGCTCCTGGCAGTGGACGATCTTTTCGGCGCGCACCGGGTCGACCAAGGCGTTTTCAAAGAGCCCCAGCCTGACCTTTTGACGGAGGATCCTCCGGACCGCCCGGTCGATAAGCTCCATAGGAACCGTCCCCTCCCTGACCGAGTCGACCAGGTCCTTCATGTATCCCGATTCATAGGAGATCCCAACATCAACTCCCGCCTTGATGGCCAGCTGTCCCGCCTCTTTCTGGCTCGGCGCCAGCCCCTCATAGACCAGCGTCCCGATGCCCCCGCCCTCTGAAAGCACGAGGCCCTTGAAACCCAATTCCCCGCGCAGGATCCCGGTCAGGATCCTCTCCGAGGAGTGGGCAGGAATCCCGTCAATTGCCGGATAGGTCGCCATCACGCCCAGAGCGCCCGCCGACTTGATCCCGGCTTCCCATGGCGGGAGGAAGACGCTCCTCAGGATGCGCTCAGAGACCTCCATGGCGCCCCTCTCCAGCCCGCCCGCCGGCTGGCTTTGTCCGGGGTAATGGCAAAGCCCGGCTACGGTCTTGTCAGGTGCAGAAACATCATCACCCTGGACAGCCCGGACGATAGTCTCGGCAAAACGGGCACATAGGTAGGGATCCTCGCTGTAGGCTTCCTCGTTGCGTCCGAGTCTCGGGTCGCGGATAGGCTCGACCACGAGGGTGAAGATCTGGTGAACGCCGACCGCCCTAGCCTCCTCCGCGACCGCCGCATAGATCCTCGAGAGCAGGTCCAAGTTCCAGGTGCTGCCCAACGCAGGGCCCTCCGGAAAGATGGTCGCCCCCGGACACATCAGGCCATGGGTGCCTTCCTCGGTTATGAGAAGCGGGATCCCCAGACGCGTCTTTTTGCGGGCAATGGTCTGGAGCTCGTTGAGGAATTCCGCCTGCTGGCGTGCTCCCTCGTGCAGGATGGTATTGGGGAGGGTGAAGAAGCCGCCGCCTGGTCCAAAATTCTGGATATAGGTCCCTTGGGCGAACCGACGGCAGGCCGCCATCTTATCGGGGATGGATTCTCCGAGCGCTCCTTCGTACACGCAGGGCATGTTCATCTGCCCAACCTTTTCTTCAAGGGTTAGACGGCGGATGAGATCCTCGATCATCAGGTCCCGGGTTTGGGCCAAATCCTCAGCAGGCTCCATCCTTGATTGGGCCACCGGCTCATATCCGGCCGTGAGCGCCGGTCGCGATCGAAGGATGAGGTCAGCGACGTTCGCGACCGTATCGATCCACAGCCCGTTCCCGGGGTCCTGGGCAAAGCGGCATAGCTCCTCGATAGCGGCCGCCTGTGTCGTCTGATACCCTGCTTCACCGATCTCATGTCCGGTCAGGATAAGCCAGCGCCCTCCGGCGAGGGCCTGATCGACGAGGAGCCTGAGCTCTTTAAAGCTCTTGCCGTCACTCTCTGAGGAAAGAAGCTGGGCCGGGTCGCAGAACGCCGGGTCATTCGAATCCTCACTCAGCCACTTGCGCCCGGCAAGGAACCGTTCCGCGACAAGGGGGACAAAGCTGGCCACACTCCGGCCGCGGCCGATGAAAGTCTGTCCGCAGGGATAGGCAAAGGTCCGAGGCCTGACGCCCAACAAGCGGAAAATGGCGGCGCCGGCGCCGTCTATTTCGCCGGCCATCAGGCCGAGTGTCATGTCCTCCAGGGCCCGCCCCTTGAACGCGGGATAATTTCCAGTGCATGGGTGAGTCAAGGAATGGTTCCCGATCTCATGCCCTCCGGCCAAGGCGGTCTTCCAGCCCTCGAGGCGCTGCTCTATGTTGTCGGGGGAGACATAGAAGGTCGCCTTGATCCCATATTTCTGGAAGATCGGCAGGCCAACATCGACCTGGCTTGGGCGGGCATCATCGAAAGTCAGGCTGACGGCCGCTTTGACTCCGTGAGGCCAGGGAAACGGGACGGGCTTGCCAGGCTCCTTTCCGGAGGCCCTATACTGGCCAGTCTCCATACCGGCAAAAAGAAGAATTGAGCACAACCCTAAGATCGCCAAGAAACAGCGTTGCCTCATGGTTCACTCCCCGTCCGGTGATTTCGCGGGCTCTGGAAATCCTCATCATTATTCCCTGCCCTTCCCCGATGGTCAAGCCGCGAAAACTTCAAAATGGGGGACCGTTTCTGGCTGGTTCAGCGGCGCTGGCAACGGGGACAGAAATGGGTGCTCCTTCCGGAAACCCGGATGCGCCTGATGACTGTGCCGCAGCGCGTGCAGGCCTCCCCTTCCCGGCCGTATACCTCGAGACGGTTCTGGAACAACCCTTCGAGCCCTTCGCCGTCCCTGTAGTCGCGGATGGTCGTTCCTTTAAAGAGGATCGCTTCATTGAGGACTTGTTGAATGGCCGACCAGAGTCTTTCCAGACACCGGCGACTCAGGCGGGAGACCTCGGCCAAGGGGTGAAGTCCCGACTGGAAGAGGATCTCATCGGCGTAGATATTTCCGACTCCGGCGATCACGTTTTGCCTGAGGAGTAGGCTTTTCAGCCTCCCGCGGCGGCCTTCGAGTCGACGCAGAAAGGACAGGAGGTCCAAGGTCAGCGGTTCAGGGCCCAGGCCGCGAAGCTCCGGGGCCAGATCGACGTCGCCTGTCCTCACCCCCAGAATAAACCCGAACTTGCGCACGTCCCGGTAACGAAGTTCGTGGTCGCTGCCCCGGAAAGCAAGGGCCAGATGCGTATGCTTATCGCTAGGCGCGGCGGCCGGGCAAAACAGGAGCTGCCCGGTCATCTTGAGGTGGATGATCGCGGTGATCCCGCCGGAAAAATCCACCAGGATCATCTTGCCGCGCCGGCGCAGGCCGACGATTTGCCGGCCGACAAGACGGTCCAGGGCTGATGGCTTGCGGTTCCTGATAACCGGCCGGAAGGCGACCCGGACCGCTTCGACCTCAAGGCCGAGGAGAAGGCAGCCGAGGCAGCGAACGATCGTCTCCACCTCGGGGAGCTCGGGCATCTGCTTATTATACTTGATTTGCGCCGGCGTTTCCTTTATATTTCTAGACCCGAAATCCATGAAAGCGATCCTCTGTCTCCTCGCCGGCTGGCTCGTTCCAGGCCTGGGCCACGTCCTCCAGAAGAAGTTCTGGCGTGGGGCCATCTTCTTTGTCTCGATCGGCGCCATGACGGTGATCGGTCTGTCCATGGGGGGGCGGATCTATCCCTTCCAGACGGAAAACCCGCTGACCATCCTGGCCTTCTTCGCCGACCTCGGCGACTTCATCGTCTATGCCCTCTCCCGCCTCCTGGCTTTCGGCCAGGGTTCGCTCGAGCGCGTCACCTTCGAGTTCGGGACGGCTTTCCTCGCCGGGGCCGGTCTCCTTAACTACCTCATCGCCATCGACGCTTATGACATCGCCAAAGGGAAGAAGAAATGATCTTCCGGAGCCACTTCCTTTCCCTGGCCGCTTACGCCTTCTTTGTTTCTGTCGTCCTCTCGCTCATCCGCCGGGACGAGCGCAAGACCCAGCTCAAGTACGGGGTGACGCTGTTCTTTCTCATGGTCGCTGGCGCCCTGGCCTTCGGCTGGTTCATGTACCTTTTCGTCCGCTGAAAGGCGCCCTCTTCGAGATTTTCCTCTCCTAGGAATGCCCGTTTTGATATGCTATAATCCGTCACCGGGGAGGCCGGTCCTGCCCCGCCGTAATGATCGAGCTTTACCACATCTCTAAGCAATACGAGGAGGGACAGTGGGCGTTGCTCGATGTCAACCTCCATGTCCTGAAGGGGGACTTCTGGTTCATCACAGGCCCGAGCGGCTCCGGGAAATCCACCCTCCTCAAGATCATTTTTCGCGAGATCCTGCCCTCCCGCGGCCAGATCGTCGTCGACGGCATAAACATCCTCCGCATCCCTGACCACCGGATCTACCGGCTGCGGCGGACGATGGGCATAGTCTTCCAGGATTTCCGGCTCATCTTCCATAAGAAGGTCTTCGAGAACGTGGCCATCGGCCTGCATGTCCTCGGCATTCCCCTCAAAGAGGTCCGGCGGCGGGTCTTCAATGCCCTGCGGCTGGTCAGCCTCCATCAGAAGATGTGGGAGTATCCCTCACACCTTTCCTACGGGGAGCAGCAGAGGGTGGCCATCGCCAGGGCGGTGGTGAATGAGCCTCAGATCCTGCTGGCCGATGAGCCGACCGGGAACCTCGACCCCGAGCTGGCCACGGAGATCATGGGCGTCTTCAAGGAGATCAACAGGCAAGGGACGACCGTCATCATCTGCAGTCATGACAAGGAGCTGATCCGCCACTTCGGCGACAAGATCCTGTTCCTGTTCAAGGGAAAGATCATCGGCAAGGAGGTCCTCCCATCCTCCAAAAAATAAGATACTTTCTGAGAGATACCCAGAACAACCTCTGGCAATACAGGACGAGGAACCTGCTTTCCATCACGATCATCTGCCTCTCCTTCCTCATCCTAGGCGTCTTCTTTTCCCTGTCCAACAACCTCCGGCACATCGCCGACGACATGTCCGAGAGCATGGTGGTCGTCTTTTTCCTCTCGCCTGACGTAACGCCCAAGGACCTCAGCTATATCGAGGAACGGATCAAGGCCTCGCCCTCTGTCGTCCGGGTGGATTACGTCGGCCGTCAGCAGGCCTGGGAGCGCTTCCAGAAGAACTTCCCCGAGCTCGAGGAGATCCTCAAGAACTTGGGAACCAACCCCTTCCCGCCGTCATTCGAAGCCACCCTGCAAAAGGATGCTTTCCGCTCGGATGATATCCTTGGGTTCATCAAGGAGATCACCAATATCACCGGAGTGGAGGACGTCCAGTTCAACCGGGATTGGGTCGAGAAGATGCAGTCGTTCAGCCGCCTGGCCAGGGCCATAGGGTTCTTCCTCGGGGGAATCCTCATCCTGGCTTCGTTTTTTATCATATCCAATGTGATCCGGCTGAACGTCTTCGCCCGCAAAGCGGAGATCGAAATCCTCCGCCTTGTCGGTGCCACCAACACGTTCATCCGACTGCCATTCCTCATCGAAGGCCTCACCCTCGGGATCCTGGGCAGCTTGCTGTCTCTGGCCTTTCTTTTCCTTCTGATAAAGTTCTTCCCTCTCTATCTCGGTCATTCCCTTGGGCCGCTCCAGGAGATCGTCGGTTTCCGCACCCTCACTCCTCCTCAATCGTTGGCCATGGTCGCCGGCGGCGCCTTAATGGGAGTGCTGGGAAGCATGAGCTCACTCGCCCGTTTCCTGAAGATTTAGAAGGCCGACTTGGCACAGCCGATGGAAGGCCTGTCCAGACTAAGCCCTACATACGAAGCCAAACCCATTCTCCGCGGATGGGCGATCCCGTTCCCATCGAAAAGCCATACGTCCGGCTGATTGACGATCTTCCCCAGGACTTCGAAGTAGGCAGGCCCTTCCCGCAAAGAGAGGAACCCAGGAATATAGGGAAGGGCGACCCGACGTACGGCCTGGGCCGTCTCCACGACTTCAAGGCCGGGGAACGTCAAGACGACGGCCGCAGCACCGATGCGGCTCCCCTGCTGGTCAAAAGAGCAATCAGCTCCCCCGACCAGCCGGACCTCGTCCCCGGTCCATTCCAGGATCAGGCGGGAAGCCGATTCCTCCTGGATTCGGATGGCTCTGGCGAGGTTGATCATGGAATCAGCGCAGCGCGTCCATTTTACACCAGGGAGTCGAAATTTTCCTGCCAAGTCGAAGGACACTAGTGAGGAAGTCCCTGGACGACTGAGCGCGCACCTTTTTTTGTGTCAAGGCGAGGGCCGATTGGCGACAAACCCGTTTGAGGGCGGAGCGGGCACGGTTCTTCTCCGGAGGAGAAGAGAGCGCAGCCCGAAAGTCGAGCCGATTTTGGCTCGCCGGGACAAAATCGGCGCGGTTTGGAGCCAACTGGCCCGAGCCCTCTTGGTTGACAGGCAGGGAGGATTAGCCTACAATTTTTCCCAATGGCGTCCCTCGGTCAGGAACTCAAAAGAGAAAGAGAACTCAGAGGGATTTCGCTGCGGGAGATCGCCGACTCCACCCGGATCAGCCTGAGGTTCCTCCAGGCTCTCGAAGAGGACCGGCTGGACGTCATACCTGGAGCGTTTTTCGTGCGGGCTATTCTCCGCGCCTACGCCAGGGGCATCGGCATCGATGAAAACCAGGTGCTCAACAAATACCAGGAGACTTACACTTTTGAGGAACAGCTGCAATACGGTGAATCCCTGGCCAGACCGCAGCCGCGGCCGAAACCTCTCTCCCGTTTGTCCGTCCGCAAGGGCGTCTGGATCACGGCGCTCGCCGTGGCAATCGTAGGGCTCGCGCTTTTCCTGATATTCACCTATTTCCGGCCGGCGGAAAAAACCCAGCCCGTCCCCGTCAAACCCGCTCCAATCACGGATCAAGTAGAGGTCCTGAAGCGGAACCCGCCGCTGGAGCCGGAACCCTTGGTCGAAGAGGTCGCAAGCCTGCGCCTCGAGATCACGTTCATAGAGGAGACCTGGATCCATATTTATGCCGATGGGGAGTCCGTTTGGGACGGAATCAAGAATAAGGGAGATATGCTCGACGTCACCGCCGGGCAGGAAGTGCGGCTGAGCGTCGGCAATGCCGCCGGGCTTGACCTGACCATCAACGGGCGCAAGGCCAAGCCGCTCGGCGCAAGCGGGACGGTCCGCTCGGATATCCGTATCACCCCCGAAAATTACCTCGACTTCCTTGTCCAGGAACAGGAAAAGACCGGCTAGGACGATGGCAACCGCCAGCAGAAAGGGACCTCGCTTCATCGCCGTCTTTGTCATCCTTCTCGTCCTCGTGTTCTTTGCCATCGAATACGTCATCCGCACTTCCCAGGAGTTTTCTCCCACCTCGGTGACCAATGTCCTCCTCTCCTTGATGCAGATCATCGTCCTTATCCTGTTCCTCGTCCTGTTTCTCATCCTGGGGCGGAACCTCGTCAAACTCTACCTCGAACGAAAACGGAACATCGTCGGCTCCCATTTCAAAACCAGGCTCGTTCTGTTCTTCATCGCTTTAAGTATCATCCCCACCTTCCTTCTCTTCTTTTTCGCCAGCGACCTGATCAGCCGCAACATCGAGCTCTGGTTCAAGACGCCGTTCGATAAGGTCATTGAGAACACCAAGAGCGTGGCCGACGGCGTCTACGCCAACGCTGAGGAAACGGCCTACCACTACGCCGTCGTGCTGAGCGGCGAGATCCAGGGCCGCAGACTCGTCCAAGTGGAGAACAGGCTCGCCCTCAGGGATTTCATCCGTCAGAAGCTCAGTGAGTACAGGCTCGATGAGATCGGCATCTATGTGGATGACGAGGAGCTGTTCACCTATCTCAACCCCGGCCTGCCGCTCAAAGACTACAAGTCGGTCCAGCCCGGCCTTGTCCAGAAAGCCCGTCAGGGCGGCCGCCTCAGCAGCATCGAGCCTATGGGGGCGGGGGAGATGATCCGGCGCGGCGTCGGGTTCGATTTCGCCGGGGTCGGTCATGTCCTGGTGACCGCCGGCCGCTTTTTCCCCCAGAGTTACACGCAGCGGATCAACACCATCAACGCCTACGTCCAGAGGTACCGGCTTCTCGCCCCGCAGAAGATCACCGTCAAGACCTTCTACATTTTCATCCTGATGTTCATCACTCTGCTCATCATCTTCGCCGCCAGCTGGAGCGGGCTCCATCTGGCCAAGGGGATCACCGTGCCCATCGAGAAACTCGCTCAGGCCACCAAGGAGGTCTCGCGGGGCAACCTGAGCGTGCGCGTTGAGGACCCGGCGACCGATGAGCTGGGGACGCTTATCGATTCCTTTAACCAGATGATCTCCGACCTGCAGGAGAGTCAGCTCCATATCGCCCAGAAGACCGCCGAACTCGAGAACCGGAAGCAGTACATCGAAACCGTCCTCCAGAACATCACCACCGGAGTCATCACCCTCGACTCCGAGGGGATGATCACCACCATCAACTCGTCCGCCCGGGAGATGCTGGCCCTGGAGGATAGAAACCCGGTGGGCAAGGGATTCCGGGAGGTCCTCGTGGATGATAAGTACGGCGAGATCGTCAAGAACATCGCCTGGGGGATCAAGAACAAGTACCGCCTATCCGACAAGGAGATCAACATCATCTCCAACGGGCAGACGACCACCCTGGCCCTGGCCCTCTCTCCCCTGCCTCAGGCGAACGGGGATTTCTCGGGCATGATCGTCGTCTTTGACAACCTGACTCAGCTCATCAAGGCCCAGAAGATCGCCACCTGGAAGGAGGTCGCCCAGCGGGTCGCTCACGAGATCAAGAACCCGCTGACGCCGATCCAGCTCTCAGCCGAACGGATCATCAAGACGCTGAAGAAGCAGGACTCGAATTCACCCGCGGTGATCGAGGAAGGGGCGAAGACCATCATCCAGGAAACCCGGACGATCAAGTCGATGGTCGATGAGTTCTCCAACTTCGCCCGCATGCCCAAGGTCGACCTCCGGTCGGCCGACCTGCGTCTCCTCATCGAGCAAACCGTAGCCCTCTTCAGCGGCATCTTCGCCCAAGTCGAGTTCGAGGCCGAACTGGCGGCCGACCTCCCCGCGTCGCTCCAGCTCGACCCGGAACAGATGAAAAGGGTTCTGATCAACATCTTCGACAACGCCATCGAGGCCATGGACAAGAAAGGAAAGATCCGGGTCCGGGCCATTTTCGAAAAGAAACAGCAACAGGTCTCGATCGAAATCTCGGATACGGGGCCCGGCATCTCAACCGAGGACAAGACCAAGCTCTTCCTGCCCTATTTTTCCACCAAGAAGAAAGGCACCGGTCTGGGACTGGCCATCGTCAACCAGATCGTCCGTGAGCACAACGGCTCGATCCGGGCGGAGAACGTCCAGCCGACCGGAGCCAAATTTACCATTCAGCTGCCCGCATGATGAAAGAAAAGATCCTGATCATCGACGACGAAGCCAGCATCTGCTCCTCGCTCAAAGGAATCCTGGAAGACGAGGGTTTCCTGGTGAAGACAGCGGATTCGGGAGAACAGGGCCTGGAATTCCTGAAGAACGAAAACGTCGACCTCGTTCTCCTCGACATCTGGCTGCCCAAGATGAGCGGGGTCGAGGTCCTCAAGAAGATCAAGGCCATGGAGGAGGGCCCCCAGGTGGTCATGATCTCCGGTCACGGAACGATCGAGACGGCCGTCACGGCGACCAAGCTCGGCGCCCACGATTTTCTGGAAAAGCCGCTTTCCCTGGAAAAGGTCATCCTCACCGTCCGCAACGCTCTGCGGCAGAAGAAGCTCGAAGAGGAGAATGTCCTGCTCCGCGAGCGCCAGCGCGGCCGCTATTATCTCATCGGGGAGAGCCCGTCCATCCAGAGGCTGAGGCGGGAGATCGACCTGGCGGCCCAGTCCGGGGGGCCGGTCCTCATATACGGCGAAAATGGGACCGGGAAGGAGCTGGTCGCCCGCCTCATCCATCAGCTCAGCCAGCGCAAGGAGAAGAAGTTCGTTGAGGTCAACTGCTCGGCCATCCCCGAAGAGATGATGGAAACGGAGCTTTTCGGTTACGTCGAGGGCGCTTTTCCCCAGGCAGTCAGGGACAAAAAGGGCAAGATCTGGCTGGCCGATGAAGGGACTCTCTTCCTGGACGAGATCGGCGACCTGAGCCTGAAGACCCAGGCCAGGTTCTTGCGGGCGATCGAGGAGCGGCGGTTCGAGCCGCTGGGCGCGTCGAGGCCGCTGCCTTTCGACTGCCGCATCATCGCAGGTACCACCCGCAGCCTGCGCGAGCTCATCGGCCGGGGGCGGTTTCGCGAGGACCTCTTCTTCAAGCTCAATGTCATTCCCCTCACCTTGCCGCCCCTGAGAGAAAGGTCGGATGACATCCCCCATCTGATCGACCACTTTCTGCGGCATTTCGCCGCGGAGTATGGAAAGAAGCCCAAAACCATGTCCCCGGAGGCCATCGGGGCCTTCCTTCGCTACGTCTGGCCGGGCAACGTCAGCGAGTTGATGAACGTCATTGAGCGGTTCGTCATCATGGTCCCCGAGGATGTGATCACCGGCTCCCACCTGACTCTCCTCGTCGAAACGCGCGAGCTCGAGTATATCTCCGGATTCTTTGAAGGCCGGGAAGGCCGGACGCTGGAAAAGGCCAGAGAGCAGTTCGAGAGACGCTACATCCACGGGGTCTTGATGAGGAACGGCTGGGACGTCCCCCAGTCCGCTTCCGACCTCAAGATCGAAGAGGGCCAGCTCCGGGAGAAGATCAAGGCCTTGAACATCACCTTCGTATCCTGAGCAGCCTTCCATGCCCCTTGACCAGACCGAGGCCATCGTCCTGCGCAGCTTCAACATCGGCGATCAGGATAAGCTCGTCGTCCTGTTTTCCAGGGAGAAAGGATTGCTCCGCGGCGTGGCCAAGGGCGCACGGAAGTTCGGCAACAGGTTCGGGAGCAGCCTCGAACCGATGTCGCTGGTCAAGGCCTTCTACTATGAGAAGGAGCGCAGCGACTTGGTGACGATCAGCCAGGCCGACCTCATCGAGTCCTTCTTCGAGGTCCAGGGGGATTTCCAGAGCGCCTGCACCCTGAGCTATTTTGCCGAGCTGGTGGAGGAGTTCTTCCCCTCGCGCGCCAAGGAGGATATCGTCTTCCGGCTTCTCTGCTCCGTCCTGCAGGCCATCAAGGCGAAAGGGGACCTGAGGATTCTCGGCCGGTATTTCGAGGCCTGGTTTCTCCAGATCAACGGGCTCCTGCCCGATTTCCGGCGCTGCCGGAAATGCCGGAAGCGGCTGACCGAAGGAGGCTGGCTGTCTCCCCGGATGGACGGTGTTTACTGCGAGCCCTGCGCGCCTTTAAAAAAGGAAGCGGTTCCCAAAGAGTTCTTCCCCTTTCTCGTCTGGGCCCGGGAAAACGCTCCCCCCACAGAAGGCGGCCCCTCCTGTTCGGCCGGCCAGCTGGAGTCCATCGGCCGAACCCTCCAGAGCATCATCATCTATCATCTCGAACGGGAGCCGAGGAGCCTTCACTGCCTTAAGTAGAGGACGAGTATCACAGCGCCGATCCAGAGCACCATATTGACGAGCATCGGCCTGTCCTGGATGATGATTTCCTCCGGGCTCCCGCCCTTGCCTTTGAGATGGACAAGGTAGAGATACCGGAAGATCCCATAGAGGACGAAGGGGGTCGTCCAGATGAGGTGGGAAGTGCCAAACTTATCTACGGTCTCGGGGGAGATCGTATAGAGGCAATAGGCGATCAGTGTCGACGCGGTGACCACGGCGATCATCTGGTCGAGCAGGTAGGCGCTGTACTCTTTGAGGATGGGACGGTGTTCGATGGCCTTGTTCTCAAGAAGAAGGAGCTCATGGCGCCTCTTCCCCATAGAGAGGAGCAGAGCCAGGAGCATCGCGCAAATGAGCAGCCATGAGGAGATGGGCACCCCTATGACCAAGCCGCCCGCCACCACGCGGATGACGAATCCGGCGGCAATGACAAAGATATCGAGGATGACGACCTGCTTCAGCTTGAGAGAATAGGCAACCTGGAGAAAAAAATAGACGGCGACCGCCCAGAAGAAACCTCGCCCGAGAAAGAAGGCCATCGCCAGCGCGACCGCGGCCAGAACTCCGAAAAGGGCCAGCGCTTCGGAAGGACTGATCTCGCCCTTGGCGATCGGCCGCTGCGATTTCTTGGGATGGGCCCGGTCCTCCTCGCGGTCGCGGAGGTCATTGAAGATGTAAAAAGCCCCGGAGATCACACAAAAAGAGAGAAACGCGCCTGCCGTCTTGAGCAGGAGAGGAGCCGAAAAGAACCGCTGGGAGAAGATGAGAGCAGCGAAGACAAAGAGGTTCTTGGTCCACTGGGCCGGCCTCATGGACTTGACGACGGCTCGGACGGTCATTGGTATTTTCGCCATTCTATTAAAAATGACGGGGAATAGCAATCCCGCTTTTCGCCCCTCCCCCTCCGGTCCCTCCACCACCTTTTTCCGCATTGACCGGGTGCAGAGCCTATGGTATACGTGGAGGACCAGAGGTTGAATCGGGAGGGACAGCATGGACGAAGACGTCAAGCCAAAACAAGATTATCCGCCGAAAGTTACGGGCGGACTCATCCTTATCCTGCTCGGCGTTCTTTTCCTCATGAGCGAGATGGACAGGATCTCCTGGACGGACTGGTGGGCCTATTTCCTGGTGGGATTGGGCGCTATCTTCCTGATCGAAGCGCTCCTGCGGGCCTTCTCGCCCGATAGCCATCGGGCCATCGGGGGCCGCATCGTCGCCGGGCTCATCCTCGTCGTCATCGGAGGCTCCCACCTCATCGGTCTCGAGCACTGGTGGCCGCTCGTCCTGATCGTCGTCGGTTTCGGCGTCCTGATCTCCGCGTTTCTCAGGAGGTAAGCCTCAGATGCAAGGATTGATCCCCACTCTGCACGTCAGCGGAAAGACTCTGCCCGAGGCCTGGGAAAAGGCCGTCCTGGCCTGTTGGGAGCAGGGGGCGGCCATCGAGACCGAATATGACAAGCCGGGAGACCCGCCAAGCAGAGATTGCACCATGATGTGGGTTGTCGAGGACCCGTTCCGCGAGCCGCGCATCCATCGGGCTTTCCCCGGCGGGCTGGAAGACCTTGAAATCTACCGCCAGGAAGTCGTGGAGGGCATCCATGACCATTGGATCGCGCCGGAAGAGGGGAAGTGGACCTACACCTACCACAAGCGCCTTTTTGCCTATGAGGTCGAGGGCATGGTCATCGACCAGATCAACTATGTCATCGAGAAGCTCAGTCAAGCCGGGCATTCCCGGCGGGCCCAGGCCATAACCTGGAACCCCAAGCTCGACCCCCCGACCTATGACCCGCCCTGCCTGCAGCGGATCTGGTGCCGGCTTCTCCCGGACGGTGAGGGAGGATCGGTCCTCAACATGAACACCCACTGGCGCTCGAGGGACGCGTACAAGGCGGCTTACATGAACGTCTTCGCGCTGACCGACCTGCAGCGGGTGATCGCCGCTCGGATCAGCGAACGGACAGGCCGCGCGGTGCGCGTCGGCCGGTACGCCGACCTCGTAGACAGCTTCCACATCTACGGATCCTATTTCGGGGAGTTCAAGGGCTTCCTGGCGCTCGTCGAAAAGCGGAAGTTCGAGGACCGCACGTGGCCGTCAGAGTATGCCGAGCCGATGTTCGCCGAGGCCCGAGAAAAGCTGAAGCGGGAAAAAGCCAGCGGCTAGACTGATCAGCCTGTCCTGTCGTTTCCCCAAGATATCACGCGGCGGCGGGCCTCTTTTTGGCCGTCACGGGGGTCAGCCGCGGGGTCTTTATACCGATCTTCCGTCCAGCCAGGATCCATTCCAAGGCCGCTTCGATGCGGCGATCCCTGGTCTCCGGCCGTTTGGCGCTCTGGATCCACCACCCCCAGAGCTTCCTCTGTGAAGGGGAAAGGGCTTCGAATCTCTCCCGGGCGCCGGGCTTCGCCGCCAGGGCGTCCAGCAACTCGGCCGGGGTTCTCAGGTCCCGGTCGATGGCGTCAAGCGTCGTCCACGAGCCGTCGCGCTTGGCCTCCCTCAACTTGGACAGGCCTGGCTCGCACATCCGTCCTTCGGCCGTGAGTCTGGCCAGGCGCTTCTTGTTCGAGGCGGACCAGACGCTTCCGGGCTTCCGCGGCGTCCACCTCTGCATATATCGCTCCCGGTCGAGAGCCCTGACCGTCGAATCGATCCAGCCGTAGCAGAGGGCTTCATCGAGGGCCTCCTCGTAGGTGACCGATCTTTTCCCTGTTCCCTTCTTGTAGTAAGCCAGCCAGGCTTCGGAAGCCTTGTCGTGATTGGCCGCGAGCCAGCGCCGCCAGGCCTCCTTGTCCCTGAACAACCTAGGCTTGACCGGTGTTTTCATCCCGGATCACGTCGGCTTCCGCAGGGCTTGCGCCGATGGTGTCACGGCCAGCCCGCCAAGAGAAGTGCATCTGAGTTCCCGGGGCAACATTTTCCCGACGGCGAAGACCGCGTCCACAGTGTCGTCCAGTGGAACCGGATTGACATAGCCTCCCAGGACCAGGTCGGCGCAGATAAGCGCGCCGGAGGCGGCCACTGCATTGCGTGTGTGACACGGGATCTCGCAGAGGCCCTGCACCAGGTCGCAGACCGAGCCCATGCTGTTCTGCAGGGAGACTGCCGCCGCGTCAAGGGCCAGCCCCGCGGAACCTCCCATGGCCTCTACGGCTGCGGCCGCGGCCATCGCGCCGGCGGCCCCGATCTCCACCTGACAACCGGCCACCTCGGCGGCGAAGGTCGCCCGGCAGGCGATGACGAGACCGACGGCGGAAGCAGCGAAGAGGGCGAGGGCCACTTTTTCAGCTGGCAGCTTCTTTGTCTCGATCAGAGTCGCGACCACTCCGGGGATGACCCCTGACGACGCTCCGGTCGGGGCGGCACAGACCACTCCCCCGCTGTTGCTCACGTGCAGGACCGCCATGGCCCGGGCGGCCGCTCGCGTCCCGGGGCCGCCAAGAGCGAGGTTCCCTGCTGTCTCGGCTTTGAAGATCCGCCCCGCAGACGGCCGGAGGAGACTCAGGCTCAAGTCGCGCTCGCTGAGTCCACGCTCGATGGCCGCGGACATGATATCCCAGCGCCTCAACATTTCTTGTTCTGCTTCCTTCGCGGAAAACCCGATCAGACGGGATTCGTATTCGAGTGCCACCCGGCCCAGACTGGTTCTGCGGCTTTTGGCCAAGGCAGCCATCTCCGCGGCGCTCGAAAAAAGCGGATCGCCGCGCTGCACGAAAAAAAGAGGCGGTACGGACCAGATCCGGTTGACTCCGCTGGTTGAACGGAGGCTAGCCATAGCGTTTTCATCCGGCCCGTCTGAGCTCCGGAAATGGACAAAGGCCTTTCCCTGCCCATCTTCTCTCAAAACCAGGCTATCAAACGGCCGTCTGCGCCCAAGGACCTTCTCGACTTGGGACACGACAGATCTTGCGCACTCCACCAGAAGGTCATGAGTCTGGCCTGTCAGTTCGACTTCCCAGCCTTCGACCCGCCGGAAAACAACCCCACCGCCGCCGACTGATTGGGCCAACGCCCGGAGACGTTTCTCCTTCGGACCGAACAATTCAACGAGGACCGTGTTGGGGTGATCAGCGCCGGGAATGGGGGCTGTCCGAAAAACGACCCCCATCCCTGCTTGGGCGGCCGCTCCCAGGGCCTGCGGAAAGCGCTCGTCGGTGATTGGCCAGCCCATCAAGCCGGCCGCGAACCCCAGGTCGGCCCCCTGCTGTTTGTAGGTTTTGGCATAGGAGCCTTCCGGGTCAAAACTGAAGACAGCCGAAACGGGCTCCTCCCCGAGAAGTGAGCGGGCGATCCGGCCGATCCGGTAGGAGCCCGCCGTGTGCGAGCTCGACGGCCCGCGCATGACCGGCCCCAAGACGTCGTTGAATATGCTGATAAAGGCCATTCTGTCCTCTCCCAAAACTATTTATATCATATCCTCAACGAACTTAAGGAAAAAGATGAATTCCTCGAGCCGGCAAATTCAGGCCGACCGTTCCCGGCAGATCCTCCCTACGCGTTTGGCCATGGCGATTATCGTCAGGATCGGTGGCTTTCCCAGCGATCGAGGAAAGAGGGAGGCGTCCGCAACATAGACGTTCTCCGGGAGAGCGCTATGGTGAAAGGATCGACTCTCCCTCTCAGTGAGAGGAAGCATCCCGCCCGGATGGCCGGCGTTGATCATGCCCAAGAAGGTTTGCTCTTTGGGGATCCCGACCCGGGAAAGGATGTCCTGGCACAAGGCAACTCCTTCGTCGAGCCTCACTCGGTCTTCAGGATACAAGATTTTTCGAACCCCTTGGGAGGACATGCTCCCCTCCGGGCGATCGGCCAGCTTGATCATGAGACTCACAATATCCCTGGCTGGGAAGGACCAGCGCCTGTTGAAAAAAAAGCTCAGGAAATCGAAGTAGGGGGAAATGATGAAGCCGTCCTTTTCGATTAGGAAAGGCATCTGTATCTCGCTGTCCAAACCGGAATTATTCAGGACTGCGGCCACA
>Ga0105100_10000665_pt1 | contig 20166 bp, 17 predicted proteins | sample PPLLak12cMay2015_2_FD_87033 | JGI IMG/M metagenome (GOLD analysis project Ga0105100, IMG submission 87033) | Freshwater sediment microbial communities from Prairie Pothole Lake near Jamestown, North Dakota, USA - PPLs Lake P8 Core (1) Depth... | ecosystem: Environmental > Aquatic > Freshwater >...
CACCCCGGCCCGCTGCGCCGTGGTCAACGAGCTGACCGATGCGCTGCGCTTTGACGTCATCAAGGGTAACTACGGGGAAATCGGCGCCGCAGACGGTGCGCGGGCAGAGGTCAGGGGCGTTGAATCCATCTCCGTCAGCGGCGACATGCCGGTTCTGGCGGTCGAACTGGCCCTCCGGACCGGCGCGGTGGTGGTGGCGAGCGGCCAGACCGACCTGATTACCGACGGAAAGCGTCTCCATCGCTGCACGGCCGGTCATCCGCGGATGGCGACGGTGGTCGGCACCGGCTGCATGGCCGCCTCGATCCTGGGAGCCTTTGTGGCGGTATCCGCCGACTTCTGGGTGGCGGCGGGCTGCGCCATGGAGTTTTACGGTGCTGCCGGTGAGGCGGCGGCAAAGCGCGCCGACGCCCCCATGGCCTTCAAGAGCGCCCTTCTGGACAGCGTTTATACCCTTTCTCACAGAATCAGGTGATCATGCTCCTCGAGGTCAGTCATCTCATCAAACGCTACAAGGACCTGCTGGCGGTGGACCGGGTCGCTTTCGCCATCGACCGCGGCACCTGCTTCGGCCTGCTCGGCCCCAACGGCGCCGGCAAAACCACCACCATCGAGATGATCGAAGGCATTATCGCGCCCACCGCCGGCGAAATTCGCTACAAGGACGCTCCCCGGGGCGCGGCGTTCCGCGAGGAAATCGGCATCCAGTTCCAGCAGACCGGTCTGCTCGCTTTTCTGACGGTTTTTGAAACCCTGCAAACCCTGCAGGGCCTTTACCGCCGCCGCCGCGACCTGACAGCGCTGCTGGAGCAGTGCGGCCTGGGGGACATCCGCGACCAGATGAACGACAAGATCTCCGGCGGCCAGCGCCAGCGGCTGCTGCTGGCGCTGGCGTTGATCAACGACCCGGAGCTGCTGTTTTTGGACGAGCCGTCGACCGGGTTGGACCCCCAGGCCCGCCGCAACCTGTGGGACATCATCCGGGACATCAAGGCGCAGGGTAAAACCATCATTCTCACCACGCACTACATGGAGGAAGCCCAGGCCCTCTGCGATCACGTCGCCATCATGGACCACGGCCGCATCATCGCCCGCGGGACGCCGCTCGACCTCATCCGGCAGCACTGCGAGGGGATCACGATCGTCCTGCCGGAAGACGGTTTCGACGGCCCGGTGGAAGACGTGGCGGCCCAATTCCACCGGGTCAACGGCAACGTTGAGATTCAGACCACCGACACCCACGGCTGCCTGCGACGGCTGATGGCCGGGGGGGTCGACATCACCGGTCTGACGGTCCGTTCGCCCAACCTCGAAGACGTTTTTCTGAACCTCACCGGACGCAAACTGCGAGCGTGATCATGAGCGTCAAAAGGCTGTGGGTCATTTTCATGGCCCGAAATCGTGAATATTTCCGGGACCGGGCGGCGTTTGGATGGAATTTTCTGTTCCCGTTCCTGATCATTGCCGGGTTCGGCCTCATTTTCGGCGGCAAGGAATTCTCCGAGTACAAGGTCGGGGTCTTCCCGCTGGCGAGTCTCTCCCACCCGGCTGATGAACTGCGGGTTCCGGCGGCCTTTCGGGAAACCCGCTACCTCCAGTTCGTCCCGATCGCCTCCCTGGAAGAGGGCCTGGCCAAGCTGAACCGCCACAAGATCGACTTTCTCGTCAAAAACGACCCCGCGGGTCACGAATACTGGGTCAGCGACACCTCGCCCAAAGGGTATATCATCGAGAGGGTTTTCAACGATAGTCTGCGCTCTTCGGCCGGCCTTCCGGCCGCCGGGCGTAAAAACGCCATTCAGGGGGCCCGGATTCGCTACATCGACTGGCTGTTTCCGGGAATACTGGGGATGAACATGATGTTCAGCGCCCTCTGGGGGGTTGGCTACGTGGTGGTGCGCTATCGCAAAAATGGGGTGCTCAAGCGCCTCAAGGCCACGCCCTTGTCCGCCCTGGAATACCTGGCAGCGCAGCTGCTGTCTCGGGTTTTCCTGCTGATGTTTTCGCTGGTGGTCGTCTGGGTGGGATGCGACCTGATCTTCCATTTCGAGGTGGTCGGACGCTATCTGGATCTGCTGGTGACTTTTCTGGTGGGGGGACTCAGCCTGACGGCGGTGGGGGTTCTGATGGCCGCGCGGGGCGTCAGCGAAGAGTTTACCAGCGGGGTGCTCAACTTCATCACCTGGCCGATGATGTTCCTCTCGGAGGTCTGGTTTTCGCTGGAGGGCGCCCCCCGCTGGATCCAAGGCCTGGCCCAGTTTTTCCCGCTGACCCACCTGATCTCGGCTGTGCGCAAAATCATGAACGACGGGGCGAGCCTGATGGCGGTGCGGCTGGAGCTGGCCGTCATGCTGGCGATCACCGCGGTTTGTCTAGTGCTCGGCGCCCGCCTTTTTTCGTGGAACCGCTGATTTTTTTGAGATCTTTTTTGAAGTTGCATTTTTTAGCTTACTGTAATAAAATTCCATTTTAAGTCGATTACGGCAACAATACGGTCCCCGTTTGGCTGCCATAGGGAAATTTTTAAGATAAAAAAAAGGGGGTCGGCCGCCAAGGGCTACCCCCTCAATTTTTTTGGTACGCCTGGCAGGATTCGAACCTGCGACCTACGGATTAGAAGTCCGTTGCTCTATCCAACTGAGCTACAGGCGCAGAAATAAACGAGACGCTGCTTACCATAGAGTCGTGTTGCTTGTCCACAGGGAAAAAGCCTCACCCGGACCTGACATGCAATGGGGGCAGTCACCATAAGGATGCTGTCGAATGAGTGTTGCAACCAGAACCAAGCCGTCGCCCAGCCGACGTAAACCAGATCCTCCGGTCAAAAAGGGTGCCGCCAAAAAGCCTGCCGCGGCGGCGCCTAAAGCCAAGACTGCGGGTGCGGACAAGGCCCTGGTCAAATTTGACCCGCTGCAGCTGTACCTGACCGAAATCAGCAGCTACAAACTGCTTACCCGCGATGAGGAAAGAGAACTGGCGATCCGGGTGCGCGAGGACGAAGACAAGGAAGCGGCCTACAGACTGGTGACCGCCAACCTGCGGTTGGTGGTCAAGATCGCCCTCGAGTTTCAGCGGGTGTGGATGCAGAACCTGCTCGACCTCATCCAGGAGGGCAACATCGGCCTGATGCAGGCCGTCAAGAAGTTCGATCCCTACAAGAACGTCAAGTTTTCCTACTATGCCTCTTTTTGGATCAAGGCCTATATTCTCAAGTTCATCATGGACAATTGGCGTCTGGTGAAGATCGGCACCACTCAGGGGCAGCGCAAGCTGTTTTTCAAGCTCAAAAAGGAAAAACAAAAGCTCATCGACCAGGGCTTCGACCCCAAGCCCAAGCTGCTCTCAGAGCGGCTCGGGGTGTCCGAGCGCGAAATCGTGGAGATGGACCAGCGCCTGGATGCCTGGGATGTTTCCCTCGATGCGCCCCTGAAGGACGATTCGGACACCGAGCGGATCGAGTTTCTCAGCACCGCATCCGACTCGGCCGAGGACCAGATGGCCAAAAAGGAGATGGAGGGGCTGCTGCATGCCAAGGTCGCCGAGTTTCGCAAAAAGATGACCGCGCGCGAGCTGGAGATCTTCGACCTGCGGATTTTTTCCGACAGCCCCGTCACCCTTCAGGAAATCGGCGACCGCTATGGTATTTCGCGTGAACGCGTGCGCCAGGTCGAAAAAAACATCATCAAAAAAATGAAGGAATTCTTCAAACGCGAAATCCCTGACTTCGAGGCCTATACCGACGAGGTGCGATCCGACTGAGCGACAGGTTCCTGGTCTTGGACCAACCCATTAGGATTATGGCAGTGATGAAAGCCCGTGTGTTTGTCTTGACCACCCTTGGCGTGGTCATTCTGCTTTTGAGCGCTTGCGCGGCTGTCGCCCCGGTCCCCCCCCAGCCGCAGGGTGACGACCCCGAGACCGAGCGCCCTACAAACCAGTATTTTCTCTACCTGGAAGCGCTCGCCCAGGTCAAGCAGGGCCGCCCGGACCAGGCCATCGCGCTGCTCAACCGCGCCCTGGAAATGGACCCCGCCAGCCTCTTGTTGAAGCGCGAGTTGGCCGGCCTGTATCTGCGCAAAAAGGATTACCCCAACGCCTTGGGGGTGGTGGAGGCGATCCTCGCCCAGCAGCCGGAGGAAGTCGAATTTCTCGTCATTTTGGGGAAAATCCGGGAGCACCTCGAAGAGTTCCAGGCGGCCATCGAAGCCTATGAACAGGTTCTGGTCCTCGATCCCGCGCGGCAGGAGATTTATCTCGCGCTGGGCGGCCTGTACATGGGTCAGAACGATCTCAAAAACGCCCACCGGGTCTACTCCCGGCTGATCAGCGAGGTACCCGAATCCTATGCCGGCCATTTCTTCCTGGGCCAAATCTACGCCCGTCAGGGCCTTGTCGATCGGGCCGAAAAATCGTTTCGCAAAACCCTCGAAATGGAACCGGACCTTGAGGAGCCGCGCTTCGAACTGATCGCGATCTACCGCAGCCAGGGCCGTCAGGACAAGGTGCTGAAGACCTACCGCGAGATCCTGGCGCGCAATCCCGGAAATGTCCGCGCGTCGTTGGAATTGGCGGATTTCTATCGGCTCAGCGGCAAAACCGCCGCCGCCGACAGCCTGCTGGCCGAACTGGGCAAACGCAGTCTGACTGATACCGAGGTCATCCGCCAGATCGTGAGCCTCTACCTCGACACCGAAAACTACCAGACCGCCGCAGCCCTGGTGGAGGGGATGCTTCCCGGTGCGCCTCAAAGCGCCGACTTGCGCTATCTTGCCGGTGTGGCCCGCGACGGTATGGGCGAGAAAGACGCCGCCCAGGCGCATTTTCTGAAGGTCCCTCCCGACTCCCGCTTTTACCAAAACGCGGCCGTGCACGTGGCCTTCTACTACCAGGAAGCCGGCCAGGTCGACCGGGCGATCGCCTACCTTCAGGGGGTAATCGGCCACGCCCCGGACAACCCCGATTTTCGGCTCTACCTCGGGTCTTTTTATGAAGAGCAGGCGGAATACGCCAAGGCGGAAGGCGCCCTGAAGGAGGGGCTCGCGCTCGCTCCCCGCGACGCCCGGCTCCATTTCCGGCTGGGGGTGGTCTACGACAAGTGGGACCGCAAGGAGGATTCGATTGCCAGCATGCGCACCGTTTTGGCGCTGGAACCGGAGAATGCGGGCGCGCTCAACTATTTGGGTTACACCTTCGCCGATCTCGGCCGCAATCTGGACGAGGCCGAGCGGCTCGTCCAGGAGGCCATGAAACACAAGCCCAACGACGGCTACATCACCGACAGTCTGGGATGGGTCTACTACAAGCAGGGACAATACGACAAGGCGGTGCACTTCCTGCTGGAAGCCGTCCGGCTGGTGCCCGATGACCCCGTCATCCTGGAACACCTCGGGGATGCCTACCTCAAACTCAATGATCGTCCGAATGCCCTGAAATACTATCGGCGCGCCCTCGAAAAAAAGGACTCGGACCGGTCCGATCTGGAGCAAAAGATACGCAGTCTCAGCGGGGGTGCCGCGCCCTGAGCTGTCTGGATCCGCCCCCGAAAGCGTCCCGCATGCCGGAAGCATTTTGTCTGCCGGCTTCGCCGATCCTCAGGGCCCTGTGGGCGGCCGTATGCCTGGCGGCCTGCCTGACGGCCTGCAGCGGCCTGACGGAGCGCCGCCCGCCCGCACCCCTGGCGCTCGAAGAGCGTGCCGCCGCCGCGGCCGCACGCGAAGTCCTGGCCAAATTCGATGCCCGCAACCCGGGCCTTTCGGCGGTCAAGGGCCTGGGCAGCTTCTCGGTTTGGCAGGCAAACACCGCCCAACGCGCGCGGATCGCCTGGGTCGGCAAACGTCCGGACAAGCTCAGACTGCTGCTGCGGGACATCTCTGGTGTCCCCATCGCCACCCTGGCCAACGACGGCACCTGGTTTTACCTCGACGCCCACAGCGAGCGGCGGTTTTACCGCAAAGCTGCAAGCGACGCCACCCTCCGGCGGCTGCTGGCGGTGGCCATCAGCGCTGAGGAGATCGTCTGCCTGCTGACCGGCCGCATCCCCTTGCGGCCGTTCCAGACCGCCCTGCTGCAACCGGACCCTGCCGGCGGGGGCGAGGTGCTGCGGCTGTGGGATTCCAGGGGGCGGCTGGTTGAAAAAATTTATCTCGATCCGGAGGGGCAGGGGGGGGTGCGGCGGATCGAGATGTTTGACAACGGGGAGACGCTCCTGTATGGGGTGGACTTTTCGGGAAGCCTGAACGTGTCCGGTTACCTTTTCCCAGCCGAGCTGTCGGTTTTCAGCGCCGCCCAGACGGTTTTCCGGCTGCAGATCGAACGCTGCTGGGTCAACCCCGAGCTGACGGTCGAAATTTTCCAGCTGAGCCAGGGCGAAGAACGACCTTGACACCCCGGCCGGGAGGCTTTCGGGGACGCTGAGACCACCAGCAGGCCCCCCAAGAGACGGTCTGCGGCCATGACACGCGAAGATCCGCTTACGGCGCCGTTTCGCTTCCAGGCCGAGCGCTCCCTGGGCAAGCTGGCCAAGTGGCTGCGGCTTCTGGGATTTGATACTACCTGGGAAGGGGACCCGCAGGCGGCTGCGACCGCTGAGGCGGTTGCCCGCATCCTGTTGACCCGGACCCGCAGGCGCCTGCCGCAGCCACCCGGCGCGCATGTGCATTTTGTTGCGGCCAACGATCCTTTCCGGCAGCTGCAGCAGCTGGTCGCCGTGCTGGGCATCCAGCGCTCCGATACCCGGCCGCTTTCGCGCTGTATCCGCTGCAACCAGACGATCGTCGCCGTCGGGCGCGAAGAGGTGCGGGACAAGGTGCCGGACTATGTCTGGGCCACTCATGAAAACTTTAACACCTGCAGACGCTGCGGGCGAATTTACTGGCCGGGTTCCCACACCCGGCGAAGCCTCGACCGGATCAAAAGTCTTTTTCAACCGGTCAATGAGGGTGATTGTGAAAGGAGATCTCCCAATGGCAACTGACGAAAACACCGCTTCCGGCTGTTCGAGCGGAAGCTGCGCTTCAGGCGGCGGTCAGAGCATGGCCGCCAAGATTCAAGAACAGATCATCGAAAGCTCGCTTGCCAAGATCAAACACAAGCTGCTGGTCATGAGCGGCAAAGGCGGGGTCGGCAAAAGCAGCATCGCCGCCAACACGGCCGTGGCGCTGTCGCGCAGGGGCTTTCGCGTCGGTTTGATGGACGTCGACCTGCACGGCCCTAGTATCGCCGGCATCATGGGGCTCAAAGGCCTGCTGGATGTGGGCGAAGACCATTTTGCAATCCCGAAGGCCTTCAACGACAACCTCAAAGTGGTTTCGATGCAGTCACTGCTGCAAAACGGGGATGACCCCGTTATCTGGCGGGGGCCGGCCAAAACCGGCGTGATCCGGCAGTTTATCGGTGATGTTCGATGGGGAGAGCTGGATTTTCTGGTGATCGATTCTCCTCCCGGAACCGGCGACGAGCCTCTCAGCGTGGCTCAGATGGTTCCCGACGCCAAGGCGCTGATCGTCACGACCCCCCAGGACGTGGCGCTTTCGGATGTCCGCAAATCCATCAATTTCTGCAAAGCGGTCAACCTCGACGTGTTGGGCCTGGTCGAAAACATGGGGCCTTTTGCGTGCCCGTGCTGCGGCAAAACCATTGAAGTCTTCAAAAGCGGCGGCGGCGGGCGCACTGCCGCGGAAATGGGTGTCTTGTTTCTGGGCACGCTGCCGTTTGAGCCCCAGGTGGTCAAGGCCAGCGATGAGGGCAAACCGCTGCTGAATGAAGCCGCGGAAACCCCCTTTACCCGGGAACTGAATGCGGTCGTGGAAAAAATCGTGCAACGATTCCAATAGAACACACGATTTCGGGCGGGCGTCTCGGCCCGCCCGCCGGTGAGCCCATGGGTGCAGCCAACAGCAGCAGCGGCCGCAAGGTGATCGCCCTGGAGGGGCGCCTCAAGGGGTGCCGCAACGTGCTGACCCTCGGGGTGCAGCCTGATTTTTCGGGCTACCCCCCGGAAGCCGCGGAAATGATTCGCCGGGCGGACAAAATCTATTATCCCTCGACCTTCTACGCGGATCTTTTCAATGCGGTCGGCAAGGCCACCTTTCCCAGTTACCACACCTACAAGTTCGTTCAGGACAAGATTCGCCAGACCGCCCTTTTCAACCTCCTCGAACTGCCGCACCCGCGAACCCGGATTTTTTTCGGGCGCCAGGGGCGGGCAAAGATCCCGTCCCTGTTCACCTACCCGTTTATTGCCAAGATTCCCCGCGGGTCCGCGATGGGAAGAGGGGTTTTTCTGATTCGCAATCCCGATGAGCTGGCGGCATACTGCCGCGAGACCCGAATCGCCTACATCCAGGAGTACCTGCCGTGCGATCGCGATATTCGGGTGGTGATCATCGGGGATGACATCGTGCATGCCTACTGGCGGATCGCGGCGCCGGGCGAATTTCGCTCCAACGTGGCCATCGGCGCCGCGATCAGTTTGGCGCCGGTGCCGGCCGAGGCCCGCGATTTGGCGCTGGAAACCGCCCGCCGCTGCGGCTGGAACGACGTCGGGATTGACATCTGCGCCTGCCGCGGACGCTTTTTTCTCCTGGAGGCCAACATGAAATACGGCAAAGAGGGGTTCCGGCGGGCGGGCATCGACTACCTGCAGCTGATGGAGAGGCTGATCGACGATGGAAAAATTTGACCCGGCGTTTCCCGCGCGCAGCCTGAAGCGCATGCGGGAGGAGATGGACCGGCGGGAAAGCGAAACCCTGTCGCCGCGGGCGACCCTCAGCTGCCGCGGCCTGCGGCGCCAGACCGAAGAACGCCTGAAAGACGACTACCGGCAGAACTTCTCGCTGGACGTGGACCGCATCCTGCACTCGCTGGCCTATACCCGCTACATCGACAAGACCCAGGTGTTCTATTTGATCCGCAACGATCACATCACCCACCGCGTGCTGCACGTGCAGCTGGTCTCCAAGATTTCGCGCACCATCGGCCGTTTTCTGGGCCTCAACCAGGACCTGATCGAGGCCATCGCCCTGGGCCACGATATCGGCCATGCCCCCTTCGGGCATGACGGCGAGCGGGTCCTCTCCGCCATCTGCCGCAGCCACGGCATCGGCGATTTCCACCACAACGTCCAGAGCATCCAGTTCCTGGACCGCCTGGAGCGCAAGGGACGGGGGTGGAACCTGTGCCTGCAGACCCTGGACGGGATCCTCTGCCACGACGGTGAGGTCCACGACCGTCAACTCCAGCCGGACGCCTCCAAGACGTTCGAGCGCCTGGCAGAGGATATCGATCGCAAGACATGGGAGCCGGATACCGAACTGATCCCCATGACCCTGGAGGGGTGCGTGGTCCGCATGGCCGACACCATCAGCTACATCGGCCGGGATATCGAAGATGCCATCCGCCTGAACATGATCCGTCGCAGCGATCTTCCCGCGGAGAGCACGGCGCTTCTCGGCAAAACCAACGGCACGATTGTCTACAATCTGGTTACCGACGTGATCCGCAACAGCTGCGATCGCAACCAGATCGTCTTCAGCGCCGCGGTTTCCGAGGCCCTCAAGCGCCTGAAGGACTTCAACCTGCAGCATATCTACCTCAACCCGGACATCAAGCGCCACCTGGAATCGATTCGGGTCCTTTTCGGGAGGGTTTTCGAACGTTATCTGAACGATCTGCAGCACGAAAACCGGCAGTCGGTTATCTTCAGCCGCTTTTTGAAAGACATGTCCGCTGAATACCTTTCCCGCCACCGGCCCGAGGAAATTGTGCGCGACTTCATCGCCGGCATGACCGATCAATATTTCCTGCAACAGTGCCCCCCCGAGCTGCGACCTGAAATCCGGGTGCTCTGATGCACCAGGCCAGGACCTACCGCCAGGGGTTGAACTGCAGACTCCCGGCCGCCTTCCGGGTGGTGGTGCAGGAAACCGATCTGTGGATCCAGGCCGACCGTCCGCTGGCGGCAGCGGCGCGCGAATCCGTTCTGCGCCACCGGCATCAGCTGGAAGGCTTTATCCGGCAGTTTCCCGCTTTTGCCGCCAGCATGGCGCCCTGGCCGTTGGACGGACCGGCGCCGCCGATTGTGCGACGGATGTGCGCGGCCGCCTCCCGGGCCCGGGTCGGCCCGATGGCCGCGGTTGCCGGGGCCGTGGCCGCGGCGGTGGGCGCCGACCTCCTGGCGCAAAGCGCCGAGGTGGTAATCGAAAACGGCGGGGATGTTTTCATCAGAAATCGGGAGGCGCTGACCATCGCGATTTACGCCGGCGACTCTCCCCTCAGCATGCGCATCGGCCTGCAGTTTGAGGCCGCCGCTGATCCTTTCGGGGTCTGCACGTCCTCGGGGACCGTGGGGCATTCCCGCAGCCTGGGAAGAGCGGATGCGGTCTGTGTCGTGGCGCCCTGCTGCGCCCTGGCCGATGCCGCCGCCACTGCCATTGGAAACCACGTCAAAACGGCCAAGGACATCCAGGCGGCCATCGAATTCGGAAGGGCGATCGAGGGGCTTGACGGCATCGTGATCGTCGCCGGCGATCGCCTGGGGGTCTGGGGAAATCTGCAGGTGGTGCCCCTTCACGGAAAAAAGGGTTGAGTTTTGAGGGCAAAAAAAGTAGATAGGAACGATTCGAAATTCTTTGAGATTCTTGAATTGAGCGTCGTTGCGAAACCCTTTTGCGGTTGGAGTTTCCCATGCAAACCATGTGGGCTCCCTGGCGGATCGAGTATATCCTGGGAGAAAAAGAGGAAGGCTGCGTCTTTTGCAATGCCATGGGTCCCGATGACGCGTTGACCCTTTTCAAGGGGCCGCAAACCATGGTCGTGATGAACAAGTTTCCTTACATCAACGGGCACCTGCTGGTGGCCCCGACCCGGCACGTAGCGGCCCTGGATCAACTCAGCGGCAGCGAAATGGCCGTCCTGCTCAAAACCGTGGAACAATCCATCGCTGTTCTGAAACGGGTCATGCGCCCCGACGGTTTCAACGTCGGGCTCAACCTCGGCAAGGTGGCGGGAGCTGGTGTGGCGGCGCACCTCCATTTTCATGTGGTCCCCCGGTGGTATGGAGACGTCAACGCCCTGGCGGTCTTTGCCGATGTCAGGGTGATCCCGGAGCACCTTCAGGCCACCTGTGAAAACCTAAAACCTCACTTTGTAGATATTGACTTAACCATCTGATATCAGGAGATTTAGAATGAAGAAGCTTAAGATGGTCCTGTGGGTCCTGATTTTTGCCTTGATCGGGTTGCTGATATACCAGAACTTACACTTTTTCCTTGAAAAACCGGACCTCAGTCTGGACCTCTTTTTCCTCCAGTACCAAACCGCCAAACTTAACAATGCGATCATTTTCACGGGCTGCTTTCTATTGGGCATCCTGGTTTCTTATTTCTTCAGCCTCTCGGGACGCTTCAGGGCCAACAAGGCTATCAAGAACCTCAGCACGACGGTCGATTTGCAAGTACAGAAAATATCCGAACTCACCCGGCAGATCGAAGCCCTCAAAGCCGCCAGCAGCGCGGCGCACGCCGGGAATCCGGCGGGGCACACCGAAGTCCTCGACGCGTCACTTCGGGGCTGAAACCGCGCGGCCGCAGTGCGCGCAAGGCTTCCGGGCGCAGGCCTGTATTTCCCCGCCTGTGCCAACCTCTGATCGGGCCTGATCCGAAAACCAACACCCAGGTGCTGTTTTTTTTCGGATGATGCCCGTTGTTTTTTAACAGCCCGCCGCGTTGCCGGGCCTATACCGGTTGCAATTGAGCCTGACGGTATGAATGCACCCAAAGCCACCCCCATGATCCAGCAGTACCTCTCCATCAAGGAGCAGTACCCGGATGCCATCCTGTTCTACCGCATGGGGGATTTCTACGAAATGTTTTTCGAGGACGCCAAGGTGGCCGCCAGCGCCCTTGAGATCACGCTGACCTCGCGCAACAAGAACGAAAACATCCCGGTCCCCATGTGCGGCGTTCCCTACCGGGCCGCCCAGGGATACATCGTGCGCCTGATCGAGCAGGGCTTCAAGGTGGCCATCTGTGACCAGATCGAGGATCCGGCCGCGGCCAAGGGCCTGGTCAAGCGGGACGTGGTGCGGGTGATCACCCCCGGAATGATCGTCGACAACAGTTTTCTCGATGCCAAATCCAACAATTTCATCCTGGCTGTCGCCCGCCTGCAGGCGGCCTTCGGCGTGGCCTACCTGGATATTTCCACCGGGACTTTCCGGCTGTTTGAGTCGAATGCAGCCGATACGATCCGCGAGGAAATCCTGCGGGTCGCCCCGAGTGAAATCCTGCTCGCCGAGGAGGGCCGCGGCGACCCTGAGTTTTCGGCGCTCACCGCGGCCCTGCCGGAGGTTGCGGTCTCCTATGTGGACGGCAACGCCTTTGACTACCGCAAAGCCCGCGCAAGGCTCCTGGCGCAGTTCAACACCCTCTCCCTCGAAGGCTTCGGCTGTGAAGACCAAAAGGCCGCCGTCAGCGCTGCCGGTGCGGTGTTGTTTTACGTGCGGGAAACCCAGAAGCAGGATGTCGCGCACCTGGCGCGAATTGAAACCTATTCGCTGGACAACCACCTTATCGTCGATGAGATCAGCTGCCGGAACCTGGAGCTGCTGCGCAACATTCGCAGCGGGGGCCGCGGTGGAACGCTGCTCAACGTCATCGACAAGACGGTGACGCCCATGGGGGCCAGGGCGCTCAAAAACTGGCTGCGCTACCCACTGGCGGATGCCGCCGCCATCACCGCCCGGCTGGACGCAGTGGCGGAGGCCAAGGGCGATCTTTCATTGCGGGGCCATCTGCGCGAGCAGTTCAAATCGGTTTTTGACCTTGAGCGCCTGGGCAGCAAGATCGCCATGGGGCAGGCCAATGCGCGGGATCTGGTGGCCCTGAAAACCTCTCTGGAAACCCTGCCGGCCATCTGCGCCGGCGTCGCCCGCTTCCAAAGCAGGCTTTTCCAGGGGTTCGAAGATACCCGCGGCCTGACAGCGCTTGCGGCGCTGATTGCGCGTGCCATCCGCGAAGACGCGCCGCCAACGATCACCGAGGGCGGCATCATCAAAACAGGTTTCAACAGCGAGCTGGATGAGCTGATTCAGATCAGCCGAGACGGCAAGAGCTGGCTGGCCCGGCTGGAGAGCGAGGAACGTGAGGCGACCGGCATCGCCTCACTCAAAGTTCGTTACAACAAGGTTTTCGGGTATTACATCGAGGTTTCCAAAACCCACGCCGCCAAGGTGCCCGTCCATTATGTCCGCAAGCAGACCCTGGTCAACGCCGAGCGCTACGTCACCGAGGCCCTGAAGGACTTCGAGGCCCGGGTGCTGGGTGCCGAAGACCAGCGGGCGACGCTGGAATACCGGCTTTTCAACGATCTGCGGACCGAGGTGATGGGCCATCGCGACGCCCTGCTCGCGGCCGCCGAGCATCTTGCGCGGCTGGACTGCCTCCTGGCGCTGGCCGAAGTGGCCGATCACAGCGGCTACGTGCGGCCCGAAATCAACGCCGAGGGGATCATCGAAATCACGGACGGCCGGCACCCGGTCGTCGAAAAAATGATCGCTGCCGAACGCTTTGTGCCCAACTCCATCCGGCTGGACGACCAGCAAAACCAGGTTCTGGTGATCACCGGCCCCAACATGGCCGGCAAGTCGACGATCCTGCGCCAGGTGGCGCTGACCGTCGTCCTCGGCCAGATGGGCGCTTTTGTCCCCGCGCGACGGGCGTCACTGGCGGTGACAGACCGGATCTTCACCCGGGTGGGCGCCCTGGACAACCTGTCCCAGGGGCAGAGCACCTTCATGGTGGAAATGCAGGAAACCGCCAATATTCTCAACAACGCCACCCCCCGCAGCCTGGTCATCATGGATGAAATCGGGCGCGGCACCAGCACCTTCGACGGCCTCAGCATTGCGTGGGCGGTTGCCGAGCACCTCCACGATGCCCACGGCCGCGGCGTCAAGACCCTTTTTGCAACCCACTATCATGAACTGACCGATCTGGCCCAGAGCAAAACCCGGGTGAAAAATTTCAATATCGCCGTCAAAGAGTGGAACGACGAAATTATTTTCCTGCGCAAGCTGGTGGAAGGCGGCACCAACCGCAGCTACGGCATCCAGGTCGCCCGGTTGGCCGGAATTCCCGAGCCGGTGATCCGGCGGGCCAAAAAAATACTCTTTAAGATTGAAAACAACGAAGACAGCCTCTATGGTCGGGCCATGGCTGACCACACGGGCGCCGCAAAGCCGGCGGGTCCGGTGCAGTTGAGCCTTTTCCAGAAGCCTGAGCAGATCATCGTTGACCGGCTGCAGGCCCTGGACATCGCGACCATGACGCCCTTGGAGGCGCTCAACTGTCTGAGCGAACTCAAGGACCGGGCCCGGGAGGCGCTGAGCTGACGATATGACGGCAACCATCCCCTCACACCCGGACCCGGTCGCAACCCCCTGCGGCAAGAACGACAGGCGCAGCCCCGGGTACCGCCGATCCGTGAAGCGACTCGGCTTGACGGCTCTGGGCCTGCTGGCGTTTTTGTGCGTTTTCAGTCTAATCGGGCCGAAAACCGTCGATGCCGCCGACGCCCGGGAGAAGTACATCCAGGCCGAAAAGGCCTACCGGGAAATGCGGCATGCCCCGGAGAAGCTGAAATATCGGCGCCCCTGGTTGAACTGCATCCAAAAATTCGAGGAGGTCTACCGATTGGAGCCCGACGGGCCCTGGGCGGCGGCCGGGCTCTTCATGTCCGGCCGCCTTTACCAGGAACTCCACAAGTATTCCGGCAATGAGGCCGATCTCAAGGAGGCCGCGGACATTTTCCATCGGATCGTCAAGCGCTACCCCAAAAGTCAATATGCCCGAAAGGCCCGGGCGCAGCTCGAAACCCTTGGAAAGCCCAAGGCCGTCGCAGCGTCGGTCGCAGGTTCGCCCAAGGCCGAGGGGCAGGCGGATACCATCGGGCGGTTGATCGACCAGACCGCCGCTTCCGCAGCGGCGCCTGCCGCACCCGGGAGCGCCGCGGCCGGTCAGGTCCGGGTGGAAAACCTCCGCTACTGGAGCAACCAGCGCTACACCCGGGTGGTGATCGACGTCAGCCGGGAAACCGGGTTTCGGCATTACCTCTTGAAAAAAAACCCGGCGCTTAACAAACCCCAACGGCTTTGCATCGATCTAGACCGCAGCCGTCTTGCAGGGGGGCTGCAAAAGATGATTCCGATCAACGACAACCTCCTCAATAACGTCCGGGCGGGCCAGTTCACCCCGGAAGCGGTGCGGGTCGTGGTGGACATCAAATCCTTTGACCGCTACAAGATCTTTTCCCTGCGAAATCCCTACCGCATCGTGATCGACGTCTGGGGGGACGCCGGCGGCAGCCCCTCACCGGACCAGCTCGCCGTACCCGGCGGCAACGCGCCGATCCCCGCCAGCGCCCTTGCCAAACAGCTGGCGCTAGGTGTTCGCCGGATCATCGTCGACCCCGGGCACGGCGGCAAGGACTTCGGGGCCCCGGGGTATCTGAAAGGGGTCTACGAAAAAGATATCGTGCTGGCGATCGGCAAGAAGCTGGCCAAAAAATTGCGCGAGGAGTTGAACTGCGAGGTGATCATGACCCGCTCCAAAGATAAATATTTGACTCTGGAGGAGCGCACGGCCATCGCCAACACGGAAAACGTGGACCTGTTCATCTCGATTCACACCAACGCGCACCGCGACCGCAATGCCTACGGGGTCGAAACCTACTTTCTCAACCTCGCCACCGACGAGGAAGCCATCCTGGTGGCCGCGCGCGAAAACGCGACATCCACCAAAAACATCAGCGACCTGCAGACCATCCTGACCGACCTGATGCAGAATGCCAAGATCAACGAATCCAGCCGTCTGGCGGCCCACGTGCAAAACGATCTGACGGCCTTTCTCGGAACGCGCTACCCGCAGGTCAAGAGCAAGGGGGTCAAGCAGGCGCCCTTCTATGTCCTGTTGGGGGCCCAGATGCCGGCAATTCTCGTGGAGACGTCCTTCATCAGCAACCCCAGGGAGTGCAAGCGGCTGACCACTCCGGCCTACCAGGAGCACCTCTGCGACGGCATCATCCAAGGCATCCGGCGCTACATGCGGGAAACCACCCCCACGGCCTTCCGGGAGCAGCCCCAACCATCGGGCGCCCCCGGCTGATCCTGACCCTCTTGCCAGCCGTCCGCGCCATCGACGCTGTGAACCGCCATGCCCACTGTGCTTTCCAAAATGCGCGCGCTCTTCTTCAAATCCACCAATGACTACATGGTCATCGGCCAGGTCTTGAAGATGAGAAATCTCGTCACCGACGAGCAGCTCGAGACCGCCGTCAAGGTGCAGCGGGACACCCTCGCAGACCAGGGCCAGGCGATCTCCCTGGGAATGATTCTGGCGGAGCTGGGCTATGTCAGCGAGGCCGAAATCGTGCGGGCGATCAACGCGCACTACCACCTCGATGTGACCTCCCTGGCCGACGACATCAAGGACCTCGTGGGCAGAAAACGGGGCACCTTTGTCGAGCGCCTGCCGGCACCGCGGATTCCCATCTGGCTTCAGTTCTCAGCGGTCATCATCGCCATTACGGTGTTGACCACCTTTGTGCTGAATTTCTTCATTCTCAGCCGCCAGAAAGATCAGCTTTACGACCAGTCCAAGAAAATCGGAATGGTCAGCCTCAATTATTTTGCCGCCAATGCGCGCATTCCGCTTCTGGAAGACGACATCCTGCAGCTCAACACCCTGATCAAGAATACCACCGCCGTGGAAGGGCTGGTTTACGCCGTCATTGTCGATCAGGACCAGAAAATCAAAGCCCACACCGACCACGACCAGATTGGAAAAATATTAAATAAATCAGAACCCTTGAGCACCGAAACGCGTGAAGGCGAGATAACCTATTTCACCACACGCCTGCCAACCGGGCGCCAGGTTCTGAACCTGGCGCACCCCGTGCGCTTCCAGGATAAACTGTTGGGCGAGGTGCATGTCGGGGTTTCCATCGACTTCATCAACGAGCTGATCCGCCAGAATAAAAAATCAGTCGTCTCCCTGACCCTGACCATCATACTGGTCGGCATCCTGGTTGCCCTGCTGATGGGGCTTCGTTTTTCGCACCCGATCGAAAAACTGGTCTTCGCCACTCAGGAAATCGGCAGAGGCAACTATCACCACAAGGTTCAGCTGGGCCGCAACGACGAACTCGGCAACCTGGCCACGGCGTTTAACCAGATGGGAAATGAGCTCCTGCGCAAGTCACGCATGCAGGAATCGTTCGGCAAATATGTCGGTGCCGAAGTGCTCGATATGATCCTGGCAAACCCCGAAGCGAACTGGCTCAAGGGTCACCGCAACCGGGCGACGACGTTGATTGCCGACATCCGCGGGTTTACGGCCTTCTCCGATATTCGGGAGCCCGAGGCGGTGGTGGAGGCCTTGAACGAATATTTTGAAATTGCCACGCGGACCATTATCCATTATGGTGGCTACATTGACAAATTCATCGGGGATGCCGTGCTCGCGGTCTTCGGTGTTCCCGTGTACCGCCGCAATCACCTAGAGCGCGCCCTAAGGGCCGCTCTGGATCTTCAAGCCGAGCTGAAAAAGGCCAACGGCGGCGGCAACGTGCTTTTGGGGGCGGTGGGGATCAGTATCGACACCGGTGAAGTCGTGGCCGGCAACATCGGCACCCAGGAAAAGATGGAATACACGGTCATCGGGGACAGCGTCAACAGCGCGTCGCGTTTAAACGGCCTGGCCGGACCGGGAGAGGTCATCATCAGCCAGGCCGTTTTCCAGACGATGGGCGTCCTTGTGGATGCGGAGCCCCTCGGCCCGCGCCAAATCAAGGGAGTTTCCGAAGCGGTGATCTCCTACCGGCTGAAAAGTATCAGGAAAGCGGTCGTTTCAGATGCGACAAGGATTCAAAGGCCTGCTTAAATCTCCCTGGATGCTGATTCTTTTGGCGGTCCTGACCGCCGTCGCGACCGCATCGGCAGCCCCGCCCGAGTCGCTCACCGGCGAGCGCGAGGACTTTCTCATCATCCGCACGACGCCCCAGGACAGCTTTGCCTCGCTTGCGGCGCGCTATTACGGGGACGCCCGGCATGGGTGGTGGATCGCGCAGTTCAACGGCGTCGAGACCGTCCTGCCGGATCAGACACTTGTCATTCCGCTGCAGCCCATGGGGCGTGGCGGACTCTATCCGAACGGTTACCAGGTGGTGCCCATTCTGGCTTACGAATGGACCGCATCCCGTCCGGAAGGCAGTCAAACTGTCAGTGCCGCGGCCTTTGAAGCGCAGATGCAATTTCTTCAAAACATGGGGTATCACCCCGTCAGCCTCGACCACCTGCTGGATTTCATGGATTTCAAGGTGCCCCTGCCGCGACAGGCGGTGGTTATCACCTTCGACGGGGCCGGGCAGGAGATTCTCGACATCGCCGCGCCCATTCTGCGCCGCTTTCACTTCCCGGCGGGCCTTTTTGTGGATACCGATTCGGTCGGCCGGAAACACGCGCTTACCTGGGAGCGCATCAAGGCCCTGAGATTGCAGGGCATCGAGGTGCATTCCTTCACCAAAACCGGCCGGGATCTTACCCAACCCGCATCCTCGGAGTCCTTTGCGGACTAACTCAACGCCCTCGAGGCCGCACTCCTGAGTTCCAAAAAGACCATTGAAAAAAAGACCGGCCAAAAATGCCGTTTCCTGGCCTATCCGCGTGGCAGGACCAGCGATATGGTGATCGCCTTTCTCAAAAAACATGGCTATCGCGCCGGATTTACCCGCAAAAGCGGCAGCAACCCGTTTTTCGTCGGCAGCTTCCGCATTCAGCGCGCCTTGATAACCGGCAGCACCACCCTGAATGAGTTCAAACAGCACCTCACGGTATTTGCCGAAAGCAAGCTGGAATGAACCAGCGTCTTGCCCACCTGATGGCGTGTCTTGTGGTGCTCCTGACGGGCTGCGCCGATCTGTCGCCTTTCAATCGCAAGGCACCCGTTGCAGCGATCACCTCGCCACCCCCCAGCGCGCCGCCCGCAGCGGTTTCACCGCCGACCCCGTTTCATGTCCGCGCCCTGGACTATGAAAAAAACGGGGACCTTCAACTGGCGCTCTTTTTCTGGAAGGTGGTGTCCAGGCTCAATCCGGAGGACAAGGAGGTGACTGGCCGCATCGAGAGCCTCAAGATCACCATCGAGCGGGAATCCCGGCAGCACTTTGAAAAAGGGGTTTCCCTTTTCAGTGAAGGCCATCAAAAAGAGGCTCAAACCGAATTCCTGATCGCCCTGCGGCTAAACCCAGACCATCAGTACGCCCTTGATTACCTTAAAAATCGCATCCACGCTGAACGTCATATTTCCCACGTGGTGGCCGCCGGCGACACCTTTTCGGCAATCGCCGAAAAACTTTACCAGGACCCGCAGATGGGCCTGATGATCGCCGCCCTGCTGGAGGTCCCCCCGACTGCCAAACCGACACCCGGCACCGTTCTGCAGCTGCCGAAAGCGATCGGAAAACTCAAACCTCCCGCCGTCAAGATCGATCAGGAGCTGGAAAGCGCCAGGGTGCTGCTGGCCGACGGGCAGTTTGAAACGGCCGCTGCCCTCATGGAAAAAGTTCTCCAGCAGCAACCGACCAACCGCGCCGCCCGCAGGCTCGCCGATCAGGCCCACTACGGAAACGGCAAACGTCTCCATTTCGAGCAGCGTTATCGTGACGCCCTCCAGGCGTTTGAAAAGGTAAGCCCCGGCTTCCAGGACACCGACGTTTTTGTGGCCGTCATCCGCCAACAGCTGGAAAAGGATGCCGAAACCCACTACCGCAGGGGTGTCAACCACTTTGTCAACGAGGACCTGGCCAAGGCGATCGAGGAGTGGGAGCAAACCCTGGCGCTAAACCCCGAACACCAAAAGGCTGCCCAAGATATCGAAAACGCCCGTGAACTGCTCAAAAAACTCGGAAAAGTGGAGCCGCCGACCGTCGATTAGGGTCCCAGTTCAGCGCGCGCCGTCACCCCAGCGAGCCGCCCCGCATGCCCCCTCCCACCCCTGAATCGGCGCCCCCCGCCGGCGCCCCCTTGCTGGCACTTTGTTTAGGTGTCTTGGCGGTTTCAACCGGCGCCATCTTTGCGCGCCTGGCCGACGCCCCGGCGCTGGTGACCGCCGC
>Ga0105100_10000666_pt1 | contig 20152 bp, 14 predicted proteins | sample PPLLak12cMay2015_2_FD_87033 | JGI IMG/M metagenome (GOLD analysis project Ga0105100, IMG submission 87033) | Freshwater sediment microbial communities from Prairie Pothole Lake near Jamestown, North Dakota, USA - PPLs Lake P8 Core (1) Depth... | ecosystem: Environmental > Aquatic > Freshwater >...
GGCCGAGCCTCTGGAGGCCTCCCTCGACGCCGGGCGTCGCTACCACCGGGCGATGACCGAGCTGCTCGGTCGGCCCGGGCCGGCCAACGGGTGGAAGCGGGAGGTGGGCGCCCTCGCCACGCAGGCCGAGGCAGAGCTCTCCCGGCTGGAGGGTCTGCCCGACCCGGAGGCATGGGAGCAGGCGGTGAAGGGCTGGGAGGACATGTCGATGCCCTATGCCGCCGCCTATTGCCGCTACCGCGGGGCGGAGGCCGCCCTCGCCTCGGGCACAGAGCGGGAGCAGGTGGCACCGGTGCTGGTGGACCTGGCCGGCATGCTCACCGGGCTGGGAGCCAAGCCCCTGGCCGAGGAGGTGCGCCGTCTCGCCCGTCGCGCCCGGATCGACCTCGGCGACCGGCTCTCACCTGACCGGTTCGGGCTCACCGAACGGGAGCGCGAGGTCCTCTCCGAGCTGGCCACGGGGGCGACCAACCGCCAGATCGCCACCGCCCTCTACATGAGCGAGAAGACGGCCAGCGTCCACGTCTCCAGCATCCTGCGCAAGCTGGGAGCAGCCAATCGGGGGGAGGCGGCGGCCACCGCCATCCGGGAGGGTCTGGTCGAGGTCTCCGACCTGAGGTCCTAGGCCCGGCCCGAGGCGAGACCGACCCGGGGAGCGAGCGCGGCCAGGCGAACCAGGACGAGCAGTGACCCACCGCTGGTCACCAGCCCGTAGCCGACCAGGGCCGGGTCGGCCACCATCCAACCGTAGACCCCCCACAAACCCGCCTCCGCCATCGACAGAGCCCAGGTCGCCGGGGATAGCCCGCTCGGGCATCGGGAGCGATAGGCAGCTGCGATCGCCGGCGCCAGCTGCACCGCCGGGGACATCACCAGGAACAGGGCGATGCCGGCCATCCCGGCACCCGCCACCAGCCCGGCCAGGACGGCGGCGTAGGCCACGGAGGCCGTCGCCCAGGGACCGCCCCTGCCCCGGATCACCCCCAGGGTGGTCCCGTAGGCGAGCACGGCGAGCCCAGGGGCGATGACCGCCCCCCATATCCCGTTCCGGCCGAGGTAGAGGACCCAGGCCAGGTTGGTCACCAGCCCAAACCCGGCCCACACCGGAGAGACACCGGCGACATCCCCGCTCCGCACCACCCGGACGATCTGGGGCAGCAGGAACCCCCCGGCCAGGACGGTGGCCGCCGTGGCCACGATCCCGGTCATGGCCCTTGCAGACCCCGCTTGAGGAAGGCGGCCATCTGGCCCCGGGTGACGACTTCCTCGGGGCAGTAGCGGTCGTTGACCGGAGGGTTGCACCCCTGGGTGACCCCGGCAGTGCCCAGCCGGTCGATGGCCAGCTCGAAGACGCTGCCGTCGTCGTCGACGAACAGGTCACCCCCGCCATCGTCCGTGTAACCGAAAGCCCGGACCAAGAAAGCAGCCATCTGGCCCCGAGTGACGGAGTCGTCGGGGCAGTAGCGGTCGTTGACCGGAGGGTTGCAGCCCACGGTGACCCCAGCCACGTAGAGCCGGTCAGCGGCCGTCTCGAAGACATGGCCCACCGTGTCGACGAAGTGACCCCCGCCTCCGTCGTCGCCGTAGCCGAAGGCCCGGGCCAGAAATGCTGCCATCTCACCCCGGCTCACGTGGTCGTCGGGGCAGAATCGGTCGTTGACCGGAGGGTTGCACCCGGTGGTGATCCCCTGTTCGTACAGCCAGTCGATGGCGTTCTCGAAGACGCTGGCGTCGTCGTCGACGAAGTAGTCGCTCGAGGAGGCGGGGATGGTGGTCGACGTCGTCGAGGTGGTAGTGGTGGTCGGGGAAGGCGGGTCGGCCAGGTACTGGTGGATGTAGACGTCGGTCCACCCGTTGCCGTCCCCGGGGACCAGGTTGGTGGCGTCAGAGCCGAAACCGACGTAACGGCCGTCGCCGGATATGGCGGGAAACTGGGAGTCGGCATTCCCCTCGGTGCCATCTTCGGCCACCGAGACCCGGGTGGTGATCCCGCCCTGCCGGTCGTGAACCATGACGTCGTAGGCGGCATTGGTGTCGTCGGGCACCAGAGTGGTGGCCGCGGTGTCGAAGACGACATACCTGCCGTCGGCGGACAGGTCGGTCCCCATGCTGTCGGCGTCCCCCTGGTCGCCGTTGCTCGCCACCGAGACCCGGGTGGTCTCACCGGTCTGCCGATCGTGGAGGAAGGCGTCCAATGCACCATTGCTGTCCCCGGGGACCAGGTTGGCGGCTGACGAGGAGAACAAGACATAGCGACCGTTGGCCGAGATCGAGGGCAGGATGCTGACCCCGTTGGCCTCGGTGCCATTGCTGGAGACCGAGAGACGGGTGGTGGCACCGGTCTGCCGGTCCCGTACGAACACGTCACTCTGGCCATTGCCGTCGCCGGGAACCAGATTGTTCGCCTCCGAGGTGAAGGCGACATGCCGGCCGTTGGCCGAGATCGCCGCGATCGAAGTCTCCTGGTTCGCCTCGTCACCGTTTCCCGCCACCGAGACCCGGGCGGTGACACCGGTCTGCCGGTCGTGGACGAATGCGTCGGACACCGCGTTGGTGTCGCCTGGAACCAGGTTGGTGGCCGACGAGATGAAGGCGACATAACGCCCGTCACCGGAGATCGACGCCGCCAGCGAGGAGCCGTTGGCCTCGATCCCACTGCTGTCCACCGAAACCCGTGTGGTTTCGGAGGTGTCGAGGTCATGGACGAATGCATCCAACGCGCCGTTGTTGTCCCCGGTCACCAGGTTGGTGGCCTGGGAGATGAACACCACATAGCGGCCGTCGGCCGAGATCCGGGGCAGGGACGCCTCGAAGTAGCTCGAGTTCCCGTTCCCCTCGGCCCCGCTGCTCGAGACCGAAACCCGGGTCGTGTCACCGGTCTGCCGGTCGTGGGCGAAGACATCGGGGTGGCCGTTGGTGTCGTCGGGGACCATGTTGGACGCCGCGGAGACGAAAGCGACATAGCGCCCATCGCCGGAGAGGCTCCCTCCCCACAGCAGCGAGTCCTCGTCGCCCTCGCTCCCGTCGTACCCCAGCGAGATCCGGGTGACGTCCCCTTCAGCGCCCCACACCGCGCCCGTGGCCAGCATCGACACCAGAAGGGCCATCCCGAACACGGTGGCCAGGGCCAGAAGACGTCTGTTCCCGGTCATCTCCCCACCCGTCTCGCCGCACGGTTTCGCACGGCCCGTTGGTTCCTGAGCCGGCGGGCTCGGGACCGTTTCGCCAGGTCCTGCAGCAGCCAGAGCCGCGCCACCGCCGTCGGGTTCATCCAGAAATTGCCCCCAGGCCGCATCCTCTCTCCTTCGATCTCCAATCGATGCCCGCCCGGGTGGAAACCGGGCCGGACCATGGCGAAGGTATGGCTAAGGCCCCACCTCTCACATCGGGAAGATGCCCTATTTGTGCGTGCGCACCCTGGAACTGGCGCGCCGAGAGTTGAGCGCATCAGAGAGCGAATTGGCTCTGTCCCCGTTCCGGTGCAGGTGAAGCCGCGGCCGACAGCACCGGTCCGGGGTTGTTCTTGATGGTCGATCACCAAGAGACGGATCGACGAGTTATGTGGGTTCTAGTGCGACGCGAGTGAGTGGTCGCGTCCCGTTTACGAGACTCCCTCCCCAGGATCTGTGGCCGCGACCGATCCGGACCGGCTGCCCATCTCCCTGACGAAGTTGGTGAAGATCGCGGCGGGCGAGGTGAGAAGGATCAGGACCAGCGCCTGGAGCACACCGAGCCCGGCCCAGAAGATGTTCCCGAGGCCGAGCAAGATGAGGGCGCCGCTCGTCGCCATGAAGACGCGCACGGAAACCGGGTCCCACACCAGCGGGTCGGGGTCTCGGACCCGCCACATGTCGGAAACGGCGAACAGGACGACGAGGACAGAACCGACCCGGATCGTGGTGACGTCGTCCTGGCTGAAGGTGTGGATCGGCACCAGTGAGAGGCACAGGAAGGCGATGGTCAATGCGTGACGGACAATGGTCTTGACCCGCCATAGGTTGATCGGGTCCCACCCCGAAGGGTCGTCGCGGAGCCAGGCGATTACTGCCCCAAAGCCGGCGAGGCTGACCGACATGCCGGCGATCGAGGTGAAGAAGGGCTGACCTTCCATCCCGGCGATGTTATGAAACCTGCCGGGTGGATCGGTGGAATATGGTGGTGACAGAAGCGGGAGGGCCGGAGACGAAGCTGTCTTCGGTGCGTCAGGGGCGGAGGCATCTTCGGTTCACTGTCGTCGGCGGCCGCTCACCCGGCGACTTGGCCGGCGTCGATGTAGAGAATCGGCTCGCCGCCCCGAATCTCGAGCAGCGCACCAAAGTCCTCGTCGGAGCCGACAGTCAGGTACGTGCCGCCGGGTCCCCGATGGCGAGAAGCTCATATCCAGCCAGGAGGCCTCGCGGTTGTCCGAGCGGAAAGGCCGGTTCCGCCCGCCTCGGCGCCGTCGTCCGGCGACCCGAAGACCTTGCCGTAGTTCGGACCTTCAGCGGCTGACCATGCGTCGGGACCGGCGACTCGGTCACGGCCATGTGGATCGAGCTGTTCTACCCAAGCGCCCGTATGAGGAACGCCGCCACCTGACCCCTGGTCACATAGTCATCCGGGCAGAACCGGTCGTTGACCGGCGGGTTGCACCCGGCGGTGACCCCGGCCGCACCCAACCGGTCGATCGAGGACTCGAACATCGACCCGTCGTCATCCACGAACAGATTCCCACCACCATCATCGGTGTAACCCATGGCCCGGACCAGGAAGGCTGCCAACTCACCCCGGGTCACCCGCCGATCGGGGCAGAAGCGGTCGTTGACCGGCGGGTTGCACCCTCTGGTCACACCGGCGGTGCCGAGCTTGTCGATCGCCGCTTCGAAGACGCTGCCGTCATCGTCCACGAACAGATCCCCACCACCATCATCGGTGTAGCCCATGGCCCGGACCAGGAAGGCAGCCATCTCACCCCGGGTCAGCTGATCGACCGGGCAATAACGGTCGTTGACCGGCGGGTTGCACCCCTTGGTGATGCCCTCGTAGGCAAGCCACTCGATCGAGGGCTGGAACACCGAAGAGCCGTCGTCGACGAAGGTGCCAACGAAGACAGAGCAGTCGGGAAACTCCCCGTGAACCTCTCGAGCCGGGCGGGGCAGATCCAAGTCGACCGCACCTGCGAGGCGGAACACGAGGCCATCGAATCGGAATGCCTCTGCTTCCCCGCTCGGGTACACGTCAGGAAACAACCGGGACTCGGCCTCGTCGGCGGCAAACACCCGGATCATCTCCACCCGGTCATCACGGCAGGCGAACCATTCCGAGTGGGTAGGCCCGATCCCCTGCCAGATGTTCGGGTAGCCCCCACCGGCGAGGGGTATCGGGCCCAGGACGCAGTCGTGGAAGTCGAACAGGGCGAAGTCAGCGCCCACCAGGGTCGACTGCACTCCCACGACGATCAGTCGTCGGCCGCCCATCACCACCACCGAGTGCGGCCTGGCCTGAGGTGAGAGCGAGAACTGATCGAGCGTGTTGATCTCGAACTCGGTACCCCATCCGGATGCCAGTTCGAGGTGAAGGAAGTGCCGGGCCAGGTCGGGATCGGCGTTCCCCGAGAAGTAGCCGGTGATCACGTCCTTGTGCCCGTCCCCGTCGACGTCGGCCAGGAACCGGCTGGGGTAGGACCGATCGACCACTGCGTCCGCCAGAATCGGGGTGCTGGGCCGGGAGTCGCACGGGGTGGTGACCGCACCGGCAGGCCTCTGGCCGAGCGGGAGCAGGGACGCCACGACCAAAACCGCCAACAACAGCCGAACTCTCATCCGCAGACCTCGGTTCTTTGACGAGAGAGGCGCTAGACCAGGTCTGATGCACCCGGTCTCCTCCGCTCAATGAAAGCAGATCGATCGCTGTGGGTGCACAGGACTCGCCGACCCGATCAAGGCACGTCAAAGCCGGTGGTCCACCAATTCGTGACCTTCGACTCTGGCCGACAGCCCTCACTGCCCGACGATGGGGTCATCGAATCGAATCGAGGACTGGAGGTACCAGATGATCGATTCTGCCATGACACCAGAAGTCGTCGATGTGCGGCTCCCTGAGGACAGACCCCCCGATTGGGCCAACTCCTTGATGAAATGGGCGGTCACCACCCCCGGGCTCCAAGCCTGGGTGGGAAAAGGGGTCGCCCTGCTCGCATTCACCGGACGCCGCTCTGGGAAGCAGTACACCATCCCGGTCAGCTACCAACGTGATGGCAACACCGTGACCGTCATCACCAAGCGGGCCCGCAACTGGTGGCACAACTTCGAGACGCCGGCCCAGGTCGAGCTGAGACTCGCCGGTCGGACGTACAGCGGACAAGCGGAGGTCACGACCGGTGACACCGAGACACTGGGGTTCATGACCGAGTACCTGGAGAAACGGCCGATCGACGCCAAGGCATACGGGCTGAAGAAGGACGAGATCACCAAGGAGAAGATCTCCCGGATCCTGCCTCACATCGTCTTGATCCGCATCGACATCGCCCCGACCGAATAACCCGCGGCGGCGTAAAGCCGGCGCCGAACCGGCACAATGGTGCCGGCATGGACTTCACCGTGTTCGACACGCCACAACCCGCCGTCGGGCCGGCACAGGCGGAACAGATTGCCGTCGCGGTCTACGGGGTCGGAGGAGTGGCCAGCCCGCTGGCCGGGGAACGGGATCGTTCCTTCCGGATCGACGGTGACCGGGGTTCCTACGTCCTGAAGATCGGGAACCGTGGGGATCGGCCCGACGCCCTCGAAGCCCAGGCCGCGGCCATGGCCCATGCCCTCGCCTTCGACCCGAGTCTGCCCCTGCCCCGGGTGATCCCCACCCCCGACGGAGACCCGGTGGGAAGTCACGACGGGTATCTGCTCCAGCTCACCGAGCACATCGACGGGGCCGCACCTGTGGAGAGGGATACCCCACCCGGCCTGCGACGCAGTCTGGGCTCCCTCGCCGGCAGACTCAGCATCGCACTCCGTGGCTACGACCATGCGGCACTGCACCGGCTCTTCCCCTGGGACCTGACCAAGCTCCCCCAACTCGCTCCACTTCTGGATCATGTCCCCACTGAACGTCGGTCGGTGCTGGCTGAGGCGTTGGCGACGTTCGAAGCCAGGGTCCTGCCCGCTCTGGGCAGGCTCGGCGGCCAGCCGGTGCACGGCGACCTCCACGACGACAACATCGTGGTCGACCCCGACGACCCGGAGCGGGTGATCGGGCTGTTCGACTTCGGGGACATGAGCTGGGGCCCCAGGGCGATCGAGCTTGCTGTCACCACCACCTATCAGTGCTTTGGCACCGACCCGGCCCAGGCCATGGCGCAGGTCGTCTCCGCCTTCCACGTGGCCGACCCGCTCCACCCCGCCGAGATGGCACTGGTCCCCGGTTTGGTCGCAGGCCGGTGCGTTCAGTCGCTGCTGATGGCAGCCCGTCATCTGGCCACCCATCCCGACAACGCCGAGTACGCCGCCGGGGACGCCGAGAACATGTGGGACACGCTGAACCGGCTACTCGCCGTGGACCAGGAGACGGTGGTCGAGAGGGTGCTCCGGGCGTGCGGCTTCGGGTTCCCCTCCCCCACCGACCCCCTCGCCCTGCGACGAGAGCGACTGGGGCCGACCCTCTCCCTCAGCTATGACAATCCGGTCCACCCCGAGCGGGGCGTAGGGGTGTGGCTGATCGAACACGACGGACGGCGGCTGCTCGACGCCTATAACAACGTGCCCCAGGTGGGCCACGCCCACCCCGAGGTCGTATCCGCCCTCACCGCCCAGGCCCGACGGCTCTCCACCAACACTCGCTACCTGGTCGACGAGGTTGTCGCCTATGCTGACCAGCTCGCCGGGCTGTTCCCCGACCCGCTGGGCGTGGTCATGTTCACCAACTCGGGTAGCGAGGCGAACGATCTGGCCTATCAGATCGCCCGGGCGGTCACCGAGGGGCAAGGAGTGATCACCACCGCCCACGCCTACCACGGCACCACCAGCGCCACCGCGGCGATGTCACCCGAGGAGTATCAGTCCCCACCCCATGCAGTGACCGTGGGCGGGGAGGAGACGCTGCGTCGGGCCGATGCCGCAGACGTGCTCGGTGGTCAGCTGGCTGAGGCGACCAGGGTTCTCGAGAGCCGGGAGGAGACCCCGGCGATGATGATCTGCGACACCGTTTTCTCGAGCGAGGGGATCTTCGACCTCCCTCACGGCTACCTCCGCACCGCCCGAAAGTGGGCCGTTGAGACCGGTGCCCTCCTCGTCGCCGACGAGGTGCAGGCCGGATTCGGCCGGGTCGGCCCCCGATTCTGGGGTTTCGCCGCCGACGAGGTGGTGCCCGACATCGTCACCCTGGGAAAGCCGATGGGGAACGGCTACCCGATGGGGGCGGTGGTCACCACCGCCGCGATCGCCGAGAGGTTCGCGGCACGCTGGCACTTCTTCTCCACCTTCGCCGGGTCACCGCTGGCCGCCGCGGCCGGGATGGCGGTACTCGATGTGATCGAGGGGGAAGGTCTCGCCGGGCAAGCGGACCGAGTCGGGGCCTATCTCCGCCGGGGAATCGCGGCGCTGGCGCATCCCGGCATCGCCGCGGTGCGAGGCCCGGGCCTGTTCATCGGAGTGGAGCTCGCCGATGCCGGAACGACCCATCGCGTGGTGGAGGAAATGCGGGAGCGGGGGGTGCTGATCGGTTCCACCGGTCCCGGGGACAATGTGTTGAAGATCAGACCCCCGCTCGTGTTCACCGAGCATCACGCGGACATCCTCCTCGACCGTCTCGCGGGGGTCCTCGACCAGATCTGAGCGGGGGACATGCCGGGGCCGTCCAATATCCATGACGGCGAAATCCCTCCATAAGATCGCCCGGTGACCACCGCTGGCCAAACCACCCCTGACAAGTCGACCTTCCTCACCCGGCTCGAGGCGAAATACCGGCCGGCGCCCGGAGCGGTGATCCTGGAGGACCCGTCGATCATGATCCGGATCCCGTTGATCAACGGTGCTTCGATCGTCGCCAACAGCGTCTTTCTCTGCACGCTGCTGTTCGTCAACGGCGAGTCGGCCGTCGCCTGGACCACGGCCGCCCTGGGGGTGGTCTACCTGGTCTCGGTCTTCGTCTTCGCCCGCACAGGGCGGGCCGCTCTCTACATCCACATGGTGCTCTGGCCCAGCCTGGTCCAGAACGTGTATGCCCACGTCATGCTCGGCGGCTTCGTCTGGTCCGGCGCAATCCTCTTCTGGGGGATCATCGTCTCGGTGATCGCCGCCTTGTTCCTCGGGCGCCGACCGGGAGCCGTCATCGCCGGCGCCTATGTCCTCGCCGGCATCGTCTTCGCCTTCCTCGAGCCAACGCTCCAGGGCCGGCGCGTCCAACCCGCCCTGGCGGTTTCGGTGGGTCATGCGGTCGATGTATTCGTGCTCAGCATCCTGATCCTGGTCCCGATCGTGATCGCTCTCATGGGCCAGATCGTCAGTGAGCGTGCCCGGTCGGAGGGTTTGCTGCTCAACGTCCTGCCCGGCGTCATCGCCGACCGTCTCAAGCGGAGCCCGGGCGTCATCGCAGACGCCTATGAGAGCTGCACGGTGATGTTCGCCGACATCGTCGGGTTCACCGACCACTCCTCCCGGATCACCCCGGAACAGCTGATCGGAGAGCTCAACCACATCTTCTCCCGTTTCGACGCCCTGGTCGACGGCTGCGGGGCAGAGAAGATCAAGACCATGGGCGACGGCTATCTCGCCGTGGCAGGTGCCCCAAGTCGGCGGCCGGATCACGCCCGGATCATGTGCGAGCTGGCCTTGCGCATGCAGGAGGCGATGCCCGGGATCAACCGCGATTTGGGATCCGAGTTCCAGCTCCGCATCGGCCTCGGCGCAGGACGTCTGGTCGCCGGGGTGGTGGGCAGCACGCGTTTCTCCTACGACCTCTGGGGCAACACGGTGAATCTGGCCTCCCGGATGGAGACGATGAGCCCGCCGGGTGGGATCCAGGTCACCGACGCCGTCGCCCAGGCGGCCGGCGACGGATTCGTCTTCGAACGTCATGGCACGAGTGACGTCAAGGGTCTGGGACCGATTGCCACATGTCTACTGGCGGGGAGGAAGCAAGTCGCCGACCCACCTCGGCGTTGATTCCGGGTCGCAGATCCCGGTTTCCTGTCGCGACCGTCTCCATGACCCCTTCGATGAGACGAGCGGCCTGCTCGCTGCCCGGGTTGGCCCGCAACCCCGAGCCGAGTTCCGCCACCCGCTCCGCGGCCGGGCCCTCCAGAACCTGACGGGCCAGAACGGCGATGGTGGCGGCGTCGTCGAAGTTGGGGTCGAAGACCCGGCCCAGCCCGGCGCTTTCCAAGTCGGCGCCACCGGCGAACTGGTCGGTCGACAACGGTCCGACCAGGAGCGGGACCCCGGCGGTCAGTGCCTCGGTTACGGTGTTGTTCCCTCCGTGGGTGACCACCAGGTCGCAATGGGGAAGCAGCGCAGGCTGGGGCAGGTAGGGCTCGACAATCCAATGCCGGGGCAAATCCCCCAGCAACTCGATCGGGGTGGTCCCGGAAGCCAGGATCACCTGCACCTGCTCCTGTTGGAAGATCTCGACCAGTTTCGCCAGCAGGTCGCTGCGGGCAGAGAAGAAGCTCCCCAGCGATATGAACACCCGGGGGCGTCCTCCTCCGGCGAGGAGACGACCCGTCCACCCCGCTGCCAGCTCCTGGGGCCGGACCGACGAGCCAATGAACCGGCCGCCTTCAGGAACCTCGTAGCCCCCACCCAGCACACCGGGATAGTTGATCAAGGTCAGCGTCCCGGAAACCGCGGCGAAGGCATCGCCCACCGGCTCCGCCGACGGGTCGAGCGCGGCCACTGCCCGGTTGTACTCATCGGTGAAGCGACCGACCACCTCTCGACAAACCGCACGAAGCTCCTCCAACTGCCCCGGGTCCGCCCGAACCCGTTTCGGGAAGCGGACAGGGTATCCGTAGGGACCGTTCGTGGTCAGCACCGAAGGGTGCCCGGGGTGGAACGAGACGAAGGACCGGCCCAGCCCACGGAGGGCGGCGGTGGCACCGAAGGCGAGATGGTCGGCTACCACCGAGTCGGGATCGACCTCTACGAGGATCCGGGCCAAGTCGGTGGCGACCCGGTCAGGCTCCCACAACAGGTCCCGCAGCCGGTGCCTGGCCTGGTGGAGCAGGGTTGGCACCGCTCCCTCTCTGCTGGCGTCGAAGAACGACCGCAGCTGCCTCTCCTCATCCCTCCCCTGCTCCTCGGGGCGGATCACACCCGGGTTGCTCCCCGGGCCCAGGGTCAACTCGACATAGCCGAACCCTTCATCTTCCACCGTCTTCTTGAGACCCGCGCCGGTAGCCACCACCACCCGGTGACCAAGTTCCCGCAGCGAATGGCCCACCGCGCTCAGCGGGAAGTAGTGCGATGCGTAATCCGGGACGATGAAGAGGACGGTGCTCATCCCACCTGTGCCTGCTCCCGGGCGTAGAGGTCAACGAGGTCGTTGGCCATGGCCGAAAGGCTGTACCCGGACCTGACCAGACGCCTGGCCGCGTCGGCCCGCACCCGAGAGAACCTGACATCCGCCGCCCATCGCAGCCCGTCCTGGATCCTGGCGACCTCAGCGGTGTCGGCCAGGTATCCGGTGAAGCCGGGGGCGACATAGGTGGCCGGCCCTCCCACCTCCGGGGCGACCACGGGCAGACCAGCCGCCAACGCCTCGACGATGGCCAACCCGAACTCCTCCTTGTCGCTCGCGCAGACATAGATGCCGTTGGGCCCCACCACCTCCGGGATTCCCGAGACTGCGGCGGCCATGACCAGCGCCACCTCCCGATGGGAGCGGTTTCCGAGGAGGAGCAGGCCGTTGGCCGCATCCAGCGGCTCACCGACCGCGGTTTCGATCGCCGACAGCGTGGCGTCCTCTTCGGGACTCGGCTCCTCCAGGTTCCCACCCAGGAGCACCAGGTTGAACCTCGAGTAAAAATCTGGGTCGCTGGACCAGGCCGCAGCCACCCGGTCCATCCCCTTGACCCGGTGGAGGCGGCCCACGCTGAGGATCACCGGCAGACCCCTTCTCGAATGGGGCAGGGCCTCGACCCCCCTGCGCAAGTCTGCCAGCACACCCTTCTCGGCCGGCTTTCCGGGCGAGGACAGAGCCCGCCGGGCCTCGGTCGCCATGGCATAGTCGACACCTTCAGGGATGACCCGGAACCGGTCCGGGTCAGCATTGAGGTCGACCCCGAGCAGTGTCTGGAACTGCTCACCCTGGCTCTGTCGGGGTAGCAATGCCAGACGGGCGGAATGCTCCAGCATCCACTCGACCAGCCAGGCCCGGAACACATAGTGCTGCTCGGCATCGACCGCGGCGAAATCGGCCCGGTTCAGCGCCCCTCTCGCCTCGGCGGAGGCAATGACGGCGTGAGGGTCCGGGGCCAGGGTGAAGAAGATCGGGATGCCCAACTCGATGCCCAGCCGGGCCCCGACAAAGGTCCCGACGTCGGCGAAACGGAGGTGCAGGGCATCGAACGGCCCGTGGCCGGCCAGGAACGAGCGCAGCTCGCGTTCGATGTCGGCTCGAAACGACCACATCTCCGCGGTGGGGAGATACCCGGAGGGGCCGAAGGGGAGCCTAACCAGAGTCCCATTGCTGCCGATCGGCTCCAGTGGGCGGCGGAAGCGGGTGGACTCCCCCTCGATTCGCCGGGTGACCAGAAACACCTCGGAGACCGACTCGTGCTCGGCCAGCTCCTCGGTCAGACCGACCTGAAGCGTCACCAATCCCCCGCCGTCGCCAGCGCCGGCCGCCGACAGCTCGGCGTCGACCCGGCCCTGCATGAGGATCTGGGCAATGCGGAGACCCCGTCGGCTCTTGTGCTCCTGTCGCCCGAATCGAGGTCGATGGGCGAGGAGGCGAATCCGCTCCGGGACCGGTCTGTCCACCTGCCACAGCAGCTCCGGTATCTCGACAAACCAGGTCTCGAGAGCCAGCTCGGCCATCATCGCCCCGAACCCGCCCGACCCGGCCAGCGCCACCAGAGCGGGGAGGGCGGCGGGCATGGGACGTCTCCGGCTCAACGCCCAGGCGGCATGCTCGGCGAGACCGGGATCGCCGATGGTGAGAGAGCGGAGCAGGATCGGATCGACCTTGGACGAGGGGACGTCGGCCAGAGAATGGAGACCGAGGTAGGCGGCGAGCGGGTCGATGCGGTAACGGTCGATCAGGGAAGTGAGCGCCTCGACCGCTGTCGGCGGATCGGCCCGTCTCGCCGCCTCGTCCAGCGATCGCATCCGGCGCAGCCCGTCGAGGACACCGTCACCAACGGCGATCCGGTCCACCTCCGTTTGGAGGCTGGAGCGTTGAGACGCGAGGGCTCTTGTCGACATCGAGCGGTATTCGGTTCAGCGCCGGCCGATAGATGACTTGCAGCGGCCGTGATGCTTCCGTGGAGCGACCCCGGCGTAGCTAGTTGTAGTGGCGGACCCGGTCCCAGATCCCGGAGAGCTGCCCGCTCGGCTCGAGGCACAGAAAGACAGGCTGGTCCGCCACTTCGTTCTCCACCCCGTACGGGTTGCCGAGATTCGCCACCCGTTCCAGGTCGGGACAAATCAGCTCCAACTCCGCCGCCACCGGCCCGACCCCGATGATCGGCCCGTGCTCGGGGGGCGGGCCCCACAGCCAGTAGTTGTTGTGCCCGCTGGCAGCTCCGGGCAAGCCGACGTCGGGGCCAAGGACATCGACTGCTCCCGCTTCCCCGTAGTTACTGGTGAAGACAACGGCCCTCTCCCTCTGATGGGCAGGGATCATCTGGTAGGCGTCGCCGATCTGGTCGATCATCTCAGGCCAGCCCACCGTCTCTCCCAGCTCACCGGTGGGATCGAATGAGCCGACCCGATCGATCGGGAGCAGTGGTAGGGCGATGAACAGCCCGACTGCCACGCCGAGCACCGTCAATCCACCCACCGATCGACGCCATGGGACAGAGAGGCGCTCGAACCACACCCCACCGGCGGCGAGGAGGGCGGCGTACATCGGGGCGACGTAGTACGACTTCCCTCCGGTGACGAGAAACACGGCGAACAGCAAAAGGTAGGCGATGGGCAGAGGACGCCACGGCCGGGCATCGTCCGAACGGGCCAGCCACCACAGGCCGGCGAAGGCCGGAATGGCCAGGGTGATCGAGAGCAATGCCGGCTGTTGGATCACGAAGGCGAGCGGGCCATCGCCGCGGGCCCGTAGAGCCCCGGCAACCTCCAGTTGGGGCCAGCCATGATTCGCCTGCCAGATCAGGTTGGGCAGTGCGATCAGTGCGGCGACGGCCACCCCCAGCCAGGGATAGGGCGAAGCCAGCAGCCTCCGTTGCCGGGTCGCCAACAGCGAGACCAGGATCGCCGCCGCGAAGAAGGCCATAGTGTGCTTGTTCTGGAGCCCGATGCCGACGACAACCCCGAGGGCGAGCCACCAACGGGGATCGTCCCCGTCGAGCAGGCCGACCACGATCCACAGACCCAGCGCCCAGAAGAAGTAGTCGAACACGGCGGTGCTGAGCAGATGACCCTCCCCGAGCAGGACCCCGGTGAAACCAGCGGCGAAGGCGGCGAACACCTGGGCGATCCTCCCGCCACCGAACCGCCGGGCCATCGCCGCGGCCAGAATCGCCACTCCCCCGACCGCCAGGGCCGGGAACACTCTCAACGCGGTAGGTGAGGTGCCGAACAGGGTCTCGGAGATCCGGGCCACCAGCGGGGTCAGTGGTGGCTGGTCGACATAGCCCCACTCGAGACTCCGCCCGGCCATGACGAAATAGGTCTCGTCACGGTGAAACCCGTACCGACCCGACACCGCCAGCAGAAGGGCGGCGGCACCGGCGCCGCTGATCCACACACCGGGAGGAAGGCGTTCGGACGCCCGATCGTGGGCCATGGGACCAGTCTCGCATCCGGGTCCACACGGAAGCCCGCGTGCGGGGTCTCAGGCGGTTGCCCGAGACCTCCGCACCAGGGACCGGCCAGAGGCCGCACTGCCCGAGACATGGCGTCTCGTCCGCTCACGGACGAGTCGACGCTGCTCCGCCTCGAAGCGCCGCGCCTGGGTCCTCGCCGCGATCGCGGCTTGGTTCAGGCTGGGGTCTAGCTGACTCATCGGTGTGTTCCTCATCTGCTCGTACCTGACCGGCACGAGGGAGCCGAAGGCTCCAGGGAGCGCACCCCGGCCGGGAGGCAAGGGGGAAGGCTCGGGTGAGCACGCTGCAGACTTCGGCGTGGCTCACGGGATCGGCGGGAAGCAGGCGGGCCTGGGATCAGCGCCGGTGGCCGTCATGTGAGCCGGCAAAGTGGTGGGCTTGTAGCTTCATCTCGCCCACCTCCTCTCGACTCGATCAGACGGGCAGGTGGCACTATGCCAGCTGTCGTGTTCCGACGTCAACCGAATTAACGCCCCTTCGGCCCCAGACCCGAAATGCCCGTAGGCTCGGGTGGATCGTGGCCGGAGAGATCAAGATCGGGACCTGCTCGTGGACCGATCCCACCCTGACCGAAAGCGGTGCCTTCTACCCGAAGGTGAAGATGAGCGCCGAGGAGCGGCTCACCTTCTATGCGGAGAACTTCCCAATCGTCGAAGTGGACTCCACCTTCTACGCCCCACCGTCGGAGCGGGTGGCCGGCTTGTGGGTGGAGCGGACCCCGCCCGAGTTCGTCTTCGACGTCAAGGCGTTCCGTCTCCTCACCCAGCATCCCACCCCGCCCTCGTCGCTGTGGAAGGGCTTCCGGGAGAAGCTGCCCGAGGAGGTGGTAGAGAAACGCAATGTGTACATGCGGGACCTGTCCCGCGAGCTCCAGGCAGAAGCGGTGGCCGCCTTCCGGGACGCCCTGATGCCGCTCCATTCGTCGGGGAAACTGGGGGTGGTGCTGTTCCAGTTCCCGCCCTTCGTATATCCGACCCGGGGTGCGTTCGGCTACATGAAGTGGGTGGCCGAGCACCTGGAGGACTTCCAGCTGGCGGTCGAGTTCCGAAACGGCCGCTGGCTCGACGAAGAGCACATGAGCGACACCCTCGACTTCCTGGAGCGTCACTCGCTTGCCTATGTCTGTGTCGACGAGCCTCAGGGATTCAAGAGCTCGGTGCCTCCATTGGTGGCGGTGACCGCCCCCGTCGCCGAGGTGCGTTTCCACGGCCGCAACACCGACAACTGGGAGAAGAAGGGAATCACCGCTGCCGAGCGATTCCGCTATGACTACGGCAAAGCGGAATTGGCGGAGTGGGTGCCTCGAATCGAGACATTGGCGGATAGTGCCGACTCAGTGCATGCCCTGATGAACAACTGCTACTCGGACTACGGGATCCGCTCGGCACGCAATCTCCAGGAACTGCTCGACCTGTTCTGACGTCGGCAGCCCAACATCGCCTCGCGCCGGGGAGTTGATAGGTTGAAGACCCCGAGACCGGCCGTGACAACCACCCCCGCCGTCGCCGCAGTCGCCCTTCTCCTGCTGCTCGCCGCCTGCGCGGAGGAGCAGAACAAGCCGGTCACCTCGGGCTCGACCACCACCGCTCCCACCCAGGAGGGCACCATGAGACTCAGCTCGACCGCATTCCAGGATCAGGGCAAGATCCCCGCCGAGTACACCTGCGACGGGGCGGGGGTATCCCCGCCCCTCCAGATCAGTGGGATCCCGGAAGGCGCAAAGACCCTGGTCCTGATCATGGACGACCCCGACGCCCCAAGCGGAACCTGGGACCACTGGGTGGCCTACGACATCGAGCCCACCAGCGAGATCCCCCGTGACATGGGGGGCGTGGGCACGGCCGGGGTCAACACCTCGGGCGGGACCGGCTACGACGGGCCCTGTCCCCCTTCTGGGACCCATCGTTACGTGCACAGGGTCTACGCAGTCGACACCGCCCTCGGCCTGGCCGAAGGGGCGGGCAAAGCCGAGGTGCTGGAGGCGATCGAGGGTCACATCCTGGCCGAGGCCAGCCTCACCGGTCTATACCGGTGAGGATCGGCCGGGTTCTCATCCTCGCCAATCGGGGGTTGGGGGCCCGAGGACTACGTCCCCTTTCGGGTTGCGCGGCACTCCGGATGCCGGTGTCGTCCTGGCTCAGCGTCCCAGCCGCACAACCGCTGCCCGGTGAGCGCCGACCGTGAGGGTCCGTCCTGTCATGATGGCCTCACCCCAAAGCACCCGCCCCGACCGGGGCAGCTCCACCCGACGGCGCCGTCCCCGGTTGATCACCACCGCCAGACGCTTCCCCTCCCATCTCCGCTCGAAGGCGAGCAGGTCCCCCGCCGAGGGAAGCAGACGCCACTCCCCCTTGACCAGGGCAGGCTCGCGACGGCGCAGCCCGGTCAACGTGGCGATCAGTCGGTACAGGGCATGACGGTCAGGGGAAGGCTCCCAGGGAAACGGCCCGCGCGAACCGGGGTCGTGGCCACCGTCCAAGCCCACCTCGTCGCCGTAATAGATCCCCGGGGCGCCGGGGAAGGTCATCTGCAACACCATGGCGAGACCAAGCCGCCACTGCTCACCTCCGGCTTCGGTGAGAAAGCGGGGGGTGTCGTGGCTGCCGATCAGGTCGTGGTTGGCCAGGGTCACCGGCCAGGCGTACTGGGCCCAGAGCCGGGCCAGGGCGTCGGCGGTATCTTCGGCGTCGACCTCGCCGCTGGCCAAGAACCCGAGACAGATGTCACGGAAGGTGTAGTTCATGGTGGCGTCGAAGCGGTCACCCTGCAGCCAGGGGGAGGCGTCCCCCATGATCTCCCCGAGCAGATAAGCCTCCGGATCGGCCTTCTTCGCCGCCAGGCGGAAGTCGACCCAGAAGTCGGGGTCGACATAGCGGGCCACGTCGATCCGCCATCCATCGATACCGGCGTCCTGGATCCAGTCGGCGGCCACCCCGAGCAGGTAGTTGCGCGCCTCAGGGTTGGCTAGGTTGATCCGGGGCATCGAGGCCACCCCATACCAGCACTCATAGGTCGGCTCCACCGCCGGGCCCTCGTCGTCGACGTACTCCACCTCCAGCCCGCTCTGCGCCGACCAGATGGGCAGCCACTCCCGCTGCCAACTGCGCACCGGGCGGCGGGCCTTGATCCGCACCGGCCACTCGTGGACCACGAACCACTCCCGATAGCTCGACTCGGGGCCGTTGCGAACAAGGTCCTGGAAGGCGAAGAAGCCGGGATGGCAGTGGTTGAGCGAGACGTCGAGGACCACCCGCATCCCACAGTCGTGGGCGGCATCGAGCAACTCGGCCAGGGCGGTGTTGCCCCCCAGGACCGGGTCTACCTGGTGGTAGTCGACCGTGTCATAGCGATGGGTGGAAGGCGAAGCGAAGATCGGGTTCAGGTAAATCACCTCCACCCCCAGCCCGGCCAGGTAGTCGAGGTGGGTAGTGACCCCGGCCAGATCGCCTCCCTGGAAGAGATGGGCATCGGGTGGCGAGCCCCAGGGCACGGTCCCCGGTGGGTCGTTGCCCGGATCACCATTGGCGAACCGGTCGGGGAAGATCTGATAGATCATCGCTCCCTGCGCCCAACCCGGCACGGTGAGTGGCTTCAAGTCGGGGACCTCCCATCGGTCGAGCCGCTCCACCGTGGAGCTGATCCCACTGGGACAGCGATAAACCCCTCTCCCGCCCGGATCGCGGAAGGCGAGGCTGATCCGATCGCCCGGCTGGAGCGAGCCCACCAGCTCCCAGAACAAGAACCGCGACGTGGCGGCCACCGTCTCCAGAGCGAACCCGAGGTGCTCCGTCCCCCGCCGTGCCACTACCAGACCGTGGCCCAGGCCGGGCTCGGCGTGGACCCGGACCCGGTAGCGGCCGTCGGGCTCCCGGTCGAGATAGGCCCGGTCGCCAGGGTCGAAGCGGATATCCCACGGGGCGACACTCCCGGGGAGCCCGTGCACCGCCAGGTCGTCGTGGAAGCGCCGAGGGCGGTCAGCCTTTGACGGCACCCTGGGTGAGACCGCTGACGATGTAGCGCTGGAGGAAGAGGAACAGGATGACAACCGGGATCCCGGCCATCATCGCCCCGGCGGCGAACGGCCCCCAGCGAAGGTTGAACTGGTCGCTGACATAGGCGTAGAGGCCGATGGAGAGGGTGAACTTCTCCGGGTCGCCCTGACCCAGCACTGCCGAGGCGAGCACATAGTCGTTGATCAGGAAGATGAAGGAGAGGACAAAGACCACGGCCAGGATCGGGATCACCAGGGGGAAGATGATGTAGCGGAAGATCTGCCAATGGCTGGCCCCGTCGATCCGGGCCGATTCGTCCAGCTCCACCGGAAGGGTGTCGAGGAATCCCTTCATCAGCCAGGTGTTGACCCCCATCGCCCCGCCGAGATAGATCAGGATCAGACCGGCCTGGGTGCCGAGACCGATCGGGGGGAACACGTCCTTGATCCGGGCCATGATCAGGAAGATGGCGACGAAGGCCAGGGTCTGGGGGAACATCTGGATCAGGAGAACGGACATGAGTCCGGTGCGCCGCCCTCTGAACCTCATCCGGGAGAAGGCGTAGGCAGCCAGGAAGCAGAGGAACGTGATGAACAGCGACGCCAACCCGGCGATCACCACCGTGTTGACCAGCCAGGACACATAGGGGGTGGTCCCTAAGAGCAGCTCCTCGTAGTTGGCCCAAGTGAGCTCAGACGGGATGAGGCTTTGCGAGATCAAGGTCCCTGTGGGGTTGAACGAGGCGGAGATGATCCACAGGATCGGGAAGAGGGCGAAGACCAGTACCCCCCACGCGAGGAGGTGACGCCAGCCGAGCGAGCGAAACCATCGCATCCCTCGGTTCGAACCGGCCACCACCGCACCGGTGGTCCCACGTACCTCCGCTGTGCTCCCAACCACTGCCATCAGACGACCTCCTCCAATGCTCGGGTCCGACGGAAGGAAAGGGCTGAGATGCTGCCCACCAGGATGAAGATGATGATGGCGATGGCCGAGGCGAAGCCGAACTCGTTGCCCTGCCCCGACTCGAAGGCGAGCCGATAGGTGTAGCTGATCAAGATATCGGTGTGCCCGGCCGGGGTCTGCGCCCCGGCGATGGGAGGGCCGCCCCCGTTCAGCAGGTAGATGATGTTGAAGTTGTTGAAGTTGAAGGCGAACGACGCGATCAACAGCGGGGCGAGAGAGATCA
>Ga0105100_10000669_pt1 | contig 20091 bp, 19 predicted proteins | sample PPLLak12cMay2015_2_FD_87033 | JGI IMG/M metagenome (GOLD analysis project Ga0105100, IMG submission 87033) | Freshwater sediment microbial communities from Prairie Pothole Lake near Jamestown, North Dakota, USA - PPLs Lake P8 Core (1) Depth... | ecosystem: Environmental > Aquatic > Freshwater >...
AATCGCCTTACGCCCCGCAAGATCCTCTTATATTTACCACCGGGGTCGAAATCATCAGCCCTTGGTGGCATATCATGGGGGAATGGATCCATGATCAGAACGATACCACCAGCTGCATGATAGGTGCGGCAGTCGCTGAGAAATTAAATCTCAGCATAGGAGACCCTTTAAAGATTACTTATAGTAAACAATATGGTTCTACTGTAAACACATCGACATACAATTTCACTGTTGTTGGTATTGTGATGACCGATGGATACGAGGATAACCAAATCTTCGTCAACCTCCAGGTCGCACAAGAAATTACTGAACGACCTGGGAAGCTTCATACTATCCAAGTCTCTGCACTCTGTAACGCTTGTCCTGTGGAAACCTTTGCCGAAGAAATACAAGAACTCATCCCCTATGTCGAAGGTCGATCTGTTAAACAACTCGTTCATGCTGAAATGGACATCCTTGGCAAAATCCAAAATATGATGTTCCTTGTCACCATCGTTGCGTTAATCGCATCTGCTCTAGGTGTCTTGACAACCATGATTACATCTGTCATTGAACGACAAAAAGAAATCGGACTAATGAAAAGTGTGGGTGCTGAGAACAAGAAAATCATTGCTTTATTCCTCTCAGAGGCCACCATCATAGGAATCATTGGAGGTATCATTGGATATCTTGTAGGATTGATCCTTGCACAATTAATCGGAATTAGTGTCTTTTCACTCTCAATTACCCCACGATTCGAAGTTATCCCGATAACAATCGGAATTTCTGTCGGGGTGGCTTTACTTGCAAGTATCCTACCTGTCAGACGCGCTGTACGTGTTGAACCAGCGATTGTTCTTCGAGGTGAGTGAATCGATGAATGAGGAAATCATCAAACTTCAGAATATAAAAAAATATTATGACCAAAGTACACATGTACTAGAAAATCTCAATCTGATTATTCGTAACGGTGCATGGACTTCTATAATGGGACCTTCCGGATCAGGAAAAACTACATTGTTAAACATCATCGGATGTTTAGATTCAGCAACCGATGGTTCTATATTTATAAATGGCACGGAAACAACCAAGTTAAATCAAACACAGCTAACGCGTTTTCGTAGAGAAAACATAGGGCTGATCTTCCAACAATACCATCTAGTACCGTATCTAACCGCATTAGAGAATGTGATGTTAGCACAATATTATCATGGTGTCATTGACGAAGGAAAAGCGGCTGAAGCCCTCAAGAAAGTCGGATTAGGACATCGATTAGACCACATTCCTTCGCATCTTTCTGGGGGTGAACAGCAGCGTGTCTGTATCGCACGTGCGCTCATTAATGAACCAAAAATATTGTTGGCTGATGAACCAACCGGAAACCTTGATCAGAAAAACGGTGAAATCGTTTTAAATCTTATTAAACAACTCCATGCTGAAGGTCATACAATTATCCTTGTAACTCACAACCCTGAGATCGCAAAGCTTGGGCAAAGAATCATTACTGTTATCGATGGAAAAATATGTTCCGACTCAATTTGTACAACTGAAATAAATGAAACATGAGATAGGTGAAAAAATATGAAGAAAAAACTTGTAGTTCTTGGAATTTTGGTATTGGTGGCGATGATTTACTTGGGGGGATGTACAAGTACGACACAAAATAATGAAAATACAAATGCAAAGAATAATTATGGTTCCGCACCTCAACAAAATGAAACCGAGGTTCGAATTCCTCTCTCTGATATCGATACGACGGCAACATTCTATTCGTATGACTCTGATGGAGTTACTGTTCGATATTTTGCAGTGAAGGATGCACGGGGAACTGCCCATGTTGCATTTGATGCCTGTGACGTGTGCTATGAAGCAAAAAAAGGATACAAGCAAGTTGGTACGGAGATGCAATGTTTGAACTGTGGGAAACAATTTACCATTACTGGTATTGGTACTGAAAATGCGGCTGGTGGATGTTGGCCAAGTTATCTCGATATGACAATAGACGGGAATAAAATTGTCTTAAAAATAGAAAATTTAGAAGCGAAAAGCTTTATGTTCTAGGTATAAACAATTGGAGTTCTAGGGTATATTACAGACCTCGGATCCTTGGTCTGTGCAGATTTGAAGTGTACATTCAATGATGTTGTATGTCTTCAAGAGATAATCATTGATTTTTGAGATGCTCTCCTCTTGTGTTCCTACGACTTTACTAGGGTCGAATTGCATATGAGCAGAAAACACAAGCATATCTGGGGTGATTGACCAGAGGTGGACGTTATGGAGTTCTCGTATCTCTGAAAATTTTTTCTTCAAATCCTCAGAAATCATATCGATGTCTAAACCCTTCGGGGCAGTTTCCAGAAGAATCCTTGTCGAATCTTTCAATACACCCCATGCCCAGAACACGATAATTATGGAAATACCGATGCTGACGATTGGATCGATGAAAATCCAATTGGTATACATTATTAAAAGCGCTGCAATCACAATTCCGACAGAGGATATCGCATCAGCGAACATATGATAAAACACACCTCGGATGTTTAGGTCTCTCTGATGTGCCCCTCTGAGAATGAGGATACTTGAGATGTTCACGACTAGACCGATGAACGCAATGAAGAGCATCTCCAAACCAAGGATTTCCACCGGATATAGCAGTCGGAGGATTGCCTCATAGATGATGATTCCGACGATAACCAGGAGGAATAATCCATTGACAAATGCGGCGAGAACCTCAGCGCGGTATAATCCGAACGTTTGATGATTACAGGGTGGTTTACGGGCGATCAGAATCGCGGCAAGACCGATAATCAATGCAAACACATGGGTGAACATATGACCGGCATCACTCAACAACGCCATGCTATTGGTCAGATATCCTCCCACGAGTTCAAGAACCATTGCGATAAGCGTGATAAACAGCGAAATCATGAGTTTTTTTTGTTCGACATGCCGATATTCAAAGAGATGCTCTGCACCTGGACTTTTCATCTGGTCGTTCTTCATAGCTCTGGCCATCTCTTACCTGTTGATACTCGAATCAAAAAATATCAACTTTTTTGAATTTTCCCTCTTGGTCTTGTACTGATGTGATTGGTAAGGTAAACCGGAAGATGCTCCCTTTACCCTGTTCACTATCAACCCAAATATTCCCGCCATGGGAGAGCACGACGCCTCGAGCAATAGTAAACCCAAGACCGTCGATCCCAGAGTCGATTTGATAGACGATATCGAAAATCTTCTTCTGTTTATTCTTAGGCATCCCTTGGCCGAAATCTTGTATCTCAAATAAGACTTCCTCCGGTTCTTTATTGACCCTGACAGAGATTTTTGCGCCCTCAGGCGACACACTGATCGCGTTCTGGAGGAGGTTGACGAGCACTTGTTTGATGCGTTCTTGATCGATGTTCATCTCCGGGAGTTCTTCATCGATTTCCTTAATGATTGTTATTTGCTTGACATCTGCTGCAGGTTGTATCGTGCCTGTCGCGTTTTGGATTAATCTCCCGATGTCTGTTTTCTCTGGGATGAATCTCATGGTGCCTGACTCGAGTCGGGAGACATCAAGAGTATCCTGGATGAGTTGGTCCAATCGGTCCGTGTTTGTTAAGATCACCTCAAGGCCCTTTCGTTGTTCCTCGGTGATGGGACCAAGGCTTTTCATCAGAAGAATTTCGACATATCCTTTAATGGTCGCCATCGATGTCCGCAGCTCATGGGAGGTGACATTGAGGAAGTTGGATTTGATATGATCAAGTTTTTTTAACCGAGTGTTCTGCTGTTCAAGCTTCTTTTGAGATTTCTGAACCTTCTCAAGTTGAATATGAAGCTCTCCGATGGTGCGTTTATATTCGTTGTTCCTCTTTTTTAGCACCAGGTTTTCTTTTGAAAGGTCAACGGTTCGTTCTTGGACTTTTTTGTCGAGCCAATAGTGCGCCTTTTGGAGTTCCTCTTCGATTTTTTTCCGTCCTGTGACATCCTCCATGGTGGAATAGACCGATAGCATCCCTCCTGATTCATTAAAGCTGAGGAAGTCATGAATGACGAACACCCGTGGTTCACCGTTTTTCGTAATATAGGTTCGTTCATGACCGCCGGTGTAAGGATTCTTGCTGCTGATTTTTTCCTTAAAAGAGGATTTTGCTATCTCTTGTTCGTCCCCGTGGATATAATCAAAGATAGGGTTTCCGATGACTTCTTCTTTTGTATACCCAAACAATTTGCACCATTTTTCATTAACATCGGTAATCGTCCCATCTGGTGCTAAGGTATGGTAGGGGATCGGTGCTTTTTCATAGAGTTGTTTGAATTTTTCCTCCGATATTCGTATCGCTTTTTCCATCTTTTTATTTTGCGAGTTGTCTTTTACAATCCCGATCGAGCCAATGACATTCCCGATACGGTCCTTCAGCACACTGAGAGAGATGTCAACATCGATAAGTTCGTTGTCTTTGCGTATCATTTTTGTTTCCATATGGTACTGGATGCCTTTCTGTCTGATGTTTTCTGAGCGTATCTTCTTCCACTCTTCCTGCGGGTAGAGATATTTGACCGGTCTCATCATGAGTTCTTCTCTGTTCATCCCGAGGAGTTTTTCTGTGTAGTTGTTCCAATGAACGATTCGTTCGTTCTCATCGGTCAGCATGATGGCGACCGCGGAGTTCTCAAAAATGATCCGATATTTTTGGATAGGGTCTCCAAGGTCAATGGTTTTGATATCCTCATCGTTCTTATGTCGTAAGATAGTGAAAATCGAATCAAGGGGTTCTTCTTCGAGTTCCTTTGGGATGACAATGGTATGTTTTCCAGAGGTATGCGCATGGAGTTTTCCGAGTCGTTCCTCTTGTCGTAATGTTTTTATGATTTGCGGGTCTTCTTTTTTCATCTTTTTACTCCTGGATTTTTTTCCTTTCAGTTGTTAATTCCCACTCTGTTGTAGACTGATTCGTATCGGTGGATGAGTACGGAGTACTCATCAAGATCCCATCCGTTTGAGTATGAAAAAGTAAACATTTTTAGGTATAAAACCATTTGGTTGAGGTTGTTCTCCAATATTGCTTGAGATGGGAAGTACAATCCTATCCGGGAACCTTTCCCCCCATTTTTTTATATAAGAAAAAATATATTAATTATCAAAAGAACTTCATTGATATGCAGTTCCTAAGAGGAATCTTGAAACTTCTTGCCGTAAGTCTGACGATTACTACTGTCTTGCTCCCCGTTGCAGTGGTTGTCCATGAGGGAACACATTATCTTTTGTACAGTTTGGAAGGGATATCGGTCACATCGTTCCATGTGTTAGACGTTGAATCCTTGAAGAATGGTCGCTATGGATTTGTGACCACCATGAAAGAATCACGATATGGAACGGTGTTCCACGAGAGTATTGCAAACATCCTTACATACCTCTTTGTAATATCAACTCTCCTGTTCTTCCTCCTAGTTTTACTCAAACCATTCACCGTCCATCAGCTACAATTAATGGGATTAAAAAGAAACTCCTATCAATTTTATTCGTAGTAGGGACATAACACGAGAACGGAACATTAAAAATCTTCGAGATTAAAGATTCATCGGGATAACTCACCAGTAACGTCAAATCCTTTGTTTTTTGTTCGTTGCAAATCTCTTCAGAAAACCTTATATAGCGTATTGTTTGTTAGTGATACTTGGGGAATGTCATGAAGAAGTTATTAGCAGCAGTCCTGTTAGGGGTATTCCTTGTAAGCGGATTTGCAGCAAGTCATGCCTCAAAGCCAGAAAACCTAGTTGAGGAACAAAACGAAACCATCACGTTGTCAGAGGTTCAGCTGATTGATACGAGTGAATATATATCTGTACGCCTTGAGGAGTCGACCTCGTTACTGATGGAGCCAGGGGAACCGGTGATCCCAAGGATAACACGGGTATATCTCCTTCCTTTTCAATCCCATGACATCCAGGTTTCTGTTGATTTTTCATCCTTACATTCATACAAACTTGACAAGTTAGTGCGTCCTGCGCCGCAGCTGATAATCGATGGGGCGCAGACCACAGCAGCAATTGTTACACCATCAGATCTCATCTATCAAAGCGCTGATATCTACCCAAAAAATTTGTTTTCCTATTCCACGAGCACGGGTCTTTCGGGAAAACAGCACGTTGTTTTCCTATCCGTGACTGTCTATCCTATTCACTATTCTCCCCTCGAAGACACTCTTTTTATTAACGAAGAATGTACGATTGCCGTGACCTATGAACGACCAAGTCATCCAGTACTATTTTCAGATGAGTACGAGTTACTTGTGATAGCTCCTGCTGAGTATGAAGATGCGTTGCAACCACTTATTGATCATAAAAACGCTTTTGGGATGAACACCACAACGGTCACCCTTGAATCAATCAATAGCCAGATTACCGAAGGTCGGGATGATGCAGAGAACGTCAAACTATATATCAAAAAAGCAGTCGAGGAACTCGGTGTTACATATGTGATGCTCGTCGGTGGGATGACCCGTCAAAAAGAACAGTGGATTGTCCCTGTCCGGTACACAAATAATCATGTTGGTGAAGGTTTCGAACTAGGAGTTCTCAGCGATTTATATTTTGCTGATGTCTACAAGGATAACGGGACTGCGTTTGAAGATTGGGATAGCAATGGAAACGGGATTTTTGCTGAATACACACCGACCAGCAAAGATATTATCGACGGATCACCTGATATCTATATCGGGAGGCTTGCTTGCAGTTCTCTTAAAGAAGTATCTCTGATGGTTGAAAAGATAATAAACTACGAGAAGACCCCAGCTGATGACACTTGGTTTAAACGAATGCTCCTCATTGGTGGGGATACCTACCCTGAATCAGGCGGTCCCGGAGAGTATGAAGCTGAGATTGATGCCAATGTCTCAGCAGGTTATATGACGGGTTTTGAGTTCGAGCGGTTATTCGCATCTTCAGGCACACTTACTGGTCAAAACAGTGTAGAACAAGCAATCAATGCTGGAGCAGGATTCATCCACTGCGCAGGTCATGCAAACCCCTCAATACTGGTGACCTATCCTCCACTCAATAAGACCAGGAAGATTACGATTCTTAGTATGTATAATATCCCCCCTCTCAACGCTTTCTATGCCTTATTATATCAAGGGAAAGGTATCGCGGGTTTTCTAGAGGGACTTAAAGAGCGATGGATGCCGCGCTTAACGAATGGAGAAAAGCAACCGGTAGTTGTCGTCGGCGGCTGTCATAACAATCAGTTTAACGTCACTCTTCTGAATATCCGTACATATGGATTCACGCATGCCTATGGATATGGTATTCATGTCCCGAAATGCTGGAGCTGGTGGCTCACAAGCAAAAAGGACGGTGGTGCGATTGCAACTATGGGAAACACAGGGCTTGGGATGGGTTTACCCGGATTTGATTATCCCAATGGTCTTGATGGGTGGCTTCTCCCCCGCTTCTTCTATAATTACAATCAACTCAATCAGCATCATGTAGGTGAGGCTCATAGCGCTGCCATCACTGATTATGTCAATGAGTTTGACATCAACGCAGATGACGCAGATCGTCAGATGGTGGAACAATGGCTCCTTCTTGGAGATCCAAGTCTCATGATCGGGGGTTATTCATAACCCTTCTCTCTTCTTTTTCTAAATTTATTCTTCTCAAGGAAAATGTCTTTTCCATTACGATTCATTGAAATCTTTTGACGGAATGCACATGATAAATTCAGAAAACAACCATCTAAAAACATTCCGGTATCAAAATCTTATAATCGAACTATCTCCAGAGGTCTATGATCCAGCAGAGGATTCCTTTCTCCTCCTTGAATCCCTTCAAATACATCATCAGGACGTTGTATTGGAACTTGGTACTGGATGTGGCCTTCTCGCGTTAGCATGGGCTTGTCAAGGAGCAAAGATTGTCTGTACTGACATCAACCCTTTTGCGGTTCAACTTACCAACCGTAACATCACGCGAAATCGTCATCTTCTGAAAGGTGATATACAAACCCGACACGGGGACCTCTTTTCCGTGCTGAAACACGATGAACGCTTCACGGTGATTGTTTTTAATCCACCGTACCTTCCAACGGAAAAAAACGATAACGTCGGTGGATGGTTAGATGCAGCCACAGACGGGGGACCAACTGGTCTGAAACTGACAAAAAGATTTCTCCAGGGACTCCACACGCATCTCCAACCAGGAGGAGTTGCATATTTTATCTTTAGTTCCTTGTCGGATCGCTCCACACTAGAACGATATTTTAAAAAGGAACGGTTATCAACCAAAATTATCGCCTCTCATCGATACGAAGGAGAGGACCTGGACGTCTATCGAGTTACTCCGACAGCTTAAAATCAATAAGAAGAGTTACGCTATTACGAAAAGGCAGGCTTTTGATGACCGATGACTACTACCCATGGGGTGGTGAATTCGCCATATGTTCCAGACAAGGATGCGTCGCTGTCGTAATTCTCAATGTCCAGTACACACCCCCACCAAGTGTCGCAATCTATGGACCTTTAAGAACAGAGAATATCGGTATAGAAAAAATCATCGCCAACACCATCTCAAACCCATGGATCCGTTTTCTTGTTCTTTGCGGGGAAGATATCAGGGGGCACCGCTCAGGCTCTTCCCTCATTGCCTTACATAAAAACGGTATAGACTCCAACCATCGGATTATCCATGCTCCAGGGGCAATCCCATATATCGAGAATTTAAAAGAAGAAGCAATCAAGAGATTTCAGACACAGTTGAGCATTATTGATTTAATCGGGGAAAAAGAAAAAGAAAAAATCGATGCCGTGATTGGTGAGTGCATAAAAAAATCACCTCAGTCGTTTGGGGAACCATATATCGCGATACGGTTGAAACCGCAGACCACCGTCACCCTTACCGATAACCGTGCATTACATTCAAAAATCATCATCGACTATTTAGGGAAAGTGAAAAAGAGAGGCGCATAGATGTTTTCGTTTACGAAAGAACAAAAAGTATTTGACATCTCGGGATTAACAATCGGGGGACAACCTGGTATGTATCCAACGGTTCTCTTCGGTGGGTTATTCTTCAAAGGAGAACCTGATTTTGATGATGCAAAACGACATCTTCAAACGAGTTATGAACACAGCAAGCGGACCGGGGTTCCTGTGATTCCTGATTTTTTCATTCGTAAAGTTGAATATATCGAACCGATACTGTCATTCATTGAAAAGGTAGTGCCAAAGAAACATCCCTTCTCTATTGATATCATTGAGCCTTCAATAAAGATTCAGACATTAGAACAGCTTGGCAGCAGAAAATTACTCCCTCGAACTATTTATAACTCCATTCATATCGGGATGACAAAGGAAGAAAACGATGCATTACGAACCTACACCCCAGAGGCAGCAATCGTTGTCGCGTTCAATCCGAAAGATAAATCCCCTGATGGAAAAATCGAGGTGTTAGAAAACGGGGCGCATCTCCTTGAATTCGGTCTTCTTGATATTGCTCGTCGTATAGGAATCGAAAAACTCCTTATCGATACCGCAGCCCTTGCCCCTGGGGAAAACAGTGGTGCTGCGATAGCCGCGCTTCCGGTGATAAAAGAAGAATACGGTCTACCAACGGGTTGTGCGATTCACAACGTCGTTGAGAAGTCACGATGGTTAAACGATTTTCCCTTCGCAAAAAAAACAGTCGATGTCGCTTCCAACAACGCGATTCCTCTGTTTGGGGGAGACTATGCGATATTCGGTCCGATAGAAAATGTTGAACTGGTTGTTCCCCTCATCGCATGGCAAGACATCCTTGTCTCCGAGTACACCGAGAACTATTTCGGTATCAGTCCTGTCGCATCACATCCGCGGAGGAAACTGCTGAAATGAAGCAGAAATTGAAAACCAGCGTGATCGGGTCTTATCCCATCTCCATTAATACACAGGAGCTGATGAATGGGTATTTCTCGGAACAACAGATTTCCTGGACGCAGTACATTGAACAAGCAATCCAAGACATGACCGCAGCGGGAATTAACATTGTTTCAGACGGACAGACCAGAGACCCTTTTATTCAGTTATTCACCAGAAAATTACAGGGATGCAGGATCAGAGAAAGAACAGAGATTATCGGGCGTGTCGAACACCAGAGTCCTATCATTATACAAGATCAGATTTATGCAAGGCGGCTCCTCCCCAGACATGTTGAACTGGTCGGAGTTCTCACTGGACCATATACCCTTACAAAATCCTCTGTTGACTCGTACTATCACGATGAAAAGGAACTGGCCTTTGATTTTGCCAAAGCACTGCGAAAGGAAGCAGAGCTACTTGGGAAACGTGTTGACCTGATTAGCATCGATGAACCAGTTTTTTCCAATGAACTGCCAGAATATGCAACAGAGCTAATTCAGACGATAACGAATGGACTGTCTCCTCCTACGCGCTTGCATGTCTGTGGGGATGTCTCTGGTATCATCCCACAATTGGTGGATATGCCGGTGGACATCCTCTCCCATGAGTTCAAAGCCTCGCCTCACCTATTCGACGAGTTTCAACAATACCCCTCCAGGAAACACATGTGCATTGGTGCTGTCAGGTCTGATGATGTCGCTGTTGAATCGGTCGAGGAAATCGTCTCCCATGTCAAGAAGGCTCTGGTTCTCTTCGATGGAAACGTGGTTCAAATCGCCCCTGATTGTGGGCAACGGTTGCTCCCTCGCAACATCGCGTTCCAAAAATTAAAGAACCTTGCGGCAGCAGGAGAAATGCTGAATGGTGGATAGAGAAGTACCTTTAATAAATGCTAAGAAAACAAAAGAAAAAGACGTCATCCTGGACCCCCAAGGTTTTTTTGTCATCGAAGTCGATGCAAAAGGCATCCGTGTCGAGTACTATACAAATGTGTATAAGAATCAACGGATTGCCTCCGGTCGTCTTCAAAAGGTTTTCACAGGAACTAACGCTGATGCGTTATCAGATACGATTGCCATTCATGTTCCAAGCCTCCTCCCAGAACATTACCTCTATCTCGGACGTGAACTGCAAATAGCGCAACTCGCGTTTGAACAAAAAAAGAAGTATTTCCAGGGTGGATGCTAACCTCTGATGAATCGTTCCTCATATCGGACGATGTTCTTTTTCCGCCGGATGAGTTGAGTTTTGTTCTTGAGAGCTGCCATGTCACGTTTATCAATCTTTGGCTTTGTATGAAAATATTGTTTGTCACGGGGCGGTTGGTAATGAGGCCGCATGAGACATAGTCCTCCTTGTATCTTATAACGAAGAGGTTTTATATTAGAGTAACGAAGAGACCAAAAGCCGCTAGGTGTGTTTCTTGACGGAATCATCCCGGGTGACATGGAACTCTGTTTTACCGTTACTCCATTTTTTCGTGACGTTTCTTAGGACAACCGTGTCTCCGATGCGGCAGGTCTGGATGTCCTTGACGTTCCGGTCCCAAAGGATGAGCTCTTTTTTTACATTCTGCTCTTTTATCGTGATCGTGGTGACGAAACCGAATTCACCATCGTCCCTGAAGAACGCCTTTGTTGGTTCTTTCAGCAGCAGCACCCCCGTGATATCATTAGACTGTTGTTGTGCCTGGGATGAACCATCGGTTGGTTGGACTTCCAGGAGCCCCCACCGTCCAAGGTGAATTTCCATCCCACCAGTGTACCCGGTCTTCGTATATCCATTGATGATCTTAATCAAGGTTCCCTGGTGGATCTCCTTATTTTTTAATGAATCGATATCCCCGTTCCAAAGCACGAGCCGGCAGGTCCCTGTCTCATCGGTGATTTCGAGGTTGACGACCTTTCCGGGAGAGCCGTTCTTCCTTTTAAACGTCTTCGAATCCGAGGTACTCAGGACTCTCCCGACAACCGAAAAATCCCCATTCGGTGCGAGGTCTGCGATTTTTGTAAAACTCTGGGTGTTCCTACCTAGTTCATCGACGATCAAAAAAGCAATGGTATCCTTATCAATCAGTTCGTCATAGATTTTATATCGTCTGTTTATTTCTTTTTCAAATTCTTTTTTTGATTGTACATCAGCGATGAGTTCAAGAAGCTCTGTTTTTGTCTTATGCATCCGCAGCGGTAATCGGTATGTCTTTTTCTTACTTATAGTCTGCTATGCACGAAAGAAAAAATACAAGGAAGGGCTGGTAGTCGGGATTGCGAGGCGGAAGCGCTATGATAGAAAGAATCCTGCATTATTAGGTTGAGTGGATAGATTTCTGATAGTTTTTCCACGGATACGTTGTTTTTTTGTAATACGGTTCCGTCTTTTTTTTATACTTCTTCCGGTATCCTTGCTTGTGCTCCCCATTCCCTCCATATTCCTTATAGCGATATTGTGTCATTTCTTCACCTCTTGTCCATCTCTTTTCAGAGTGGAACGCACGATGATTTCTGTTCGTTAAGATATATATACGTATTCCGTGAAAATGTCAAAACGGAAAAACCATTTCGGATGAGATTCAACGCAAGAATTATAAATATATATTCTATCATATAATGTCATAAAGGGGATATATTATGAAAAAGAACAAGGTAATCGGTGGAGGAATCATTTGTATTCTTCTCATGCTTCTGCTTGCTGGCTGTGTTCAAACCAACCATTATATGGTCCCGATGCGAGATGGTGTGAATCTAGCAACGGATGTCTATACACCCAAGACGTCCACTCCACCTCATGGGGCGATTCTTGTGCGGACACCTTATAATAAAAATCTCCTGATATTCACTGGAACGAACTGGGCGCAAAATGGTTGGCCTACCGTTATCCAGGATATGCGAGGAAGATATGCATCGGAGGGTATCGATACAGTTTTTAGAAATGAGCATACTGATGGACCTGATACCCTTACCTGGATCGCGAATCAGGCTTGGTCAAACGGGAAGGTCGCAACGTTTGGAGGCTCTGCGTTAGGGATTACCCAGTATTTTACCGCTGGTGCAAACCCTCCGAATCTTGCTTGTCAGTACATCCAGGTCGCATCGCCAAACCTCTTCAAGCATGCGATGTACCCTGGTGGAGAATTTAGGAAAAATTTAATTGAAGAATGGCTGAAGGGACAAGGAAGTGAAGAGGTCCTCCCAGAACTCTGGGCTCATGAGAACTACACAATAGACTACTGGACGAATGTCTCACTAGAGGATAATTGGCAGGATGTGAACGTCCCAGCCATCCATATCGGAGGGTGGTACGATATCTTCACGCAGGGGACCATTGACGGGTTCCTTGGATATCAGTATCACGGTGGACCAGGGGCGATAGGAAAATCGAAATTGATCCTTGGACCATGGACCCATGGGGGCGCAGGGACCACGAAACAAGGTGAACTGACGTACCCAACAAATTCTATTGATAACTTTTCTCAGGCCTTATTCTGGCAAATGGTCGATGAATACACCATGGCTGGCCCAACCGATTTTGACAGTTGGCACCCAGTGACCTATTATGTGATGGGTGATGTGGATGATCCAAACGCCTCTGGAAATGAATGGCGATATGCCGATGACTGGCCAGTACCCAGTACAGAGCGTGCGTGGTACCTCCAAACAAACGGCAGCTTACAGACCACGATACCTGCAGACACGCACCAATTCTCCTATACATATGATCCTTCAAATCCAGTTCCCACCCTTGGTGGGGGAAACCTCCTCATCGCTGCAGGCCCGTACGATCAGCGTCCGGTTGAAAACCGCTCTGATGTGCTGATGTTTACCAGCCCCGTGTTGCAACAACCCTACGAGGCGACCGGGGCTATAAAAGCACGATTATTTGTCTCTTCAGATTGCCCTGACACGGATTTTACCGTGAAACTCACAGACGTCTACCCCGATGGACGCTCAATGTTGATAACCGATGGGATCCTCCGGATGCGAAATCGGAACGGCTGTGACCATTGGGAGCTCATGGAACCAGGCACGATCTACCAAGTGGATGTCGACCTCTGGAGCACCTCCTATGTATGGAACACCGGTCATCAGATTCGCGTCACTATCTCCTCATCAAATTATCCCCGATGTCTCAACAACCCAAATACGGCAGACGGAATTTATAAAAACACGACATTCTCTATTGCCCAGAACACCATCTATGTGGACAACATTTATGCCTCCTGTCTTCTACTCCCGGAGATACCTCTGAGTACGACCCGTCATCCACGGACATTTGTTCCATTTATTCAGAATGACCTATCTGAAGAGGATCATCCCCAGTCGCAATTTCCTGAGAGGCTCCAAAACCTCCTTCAGCGTTTTCCAAACTATCATCAGCTCTTTGAATACCAAGCGTTTATGATCAAGTGACCGCCGAAACACCCTGATACGGGCATAGAAGCCACCAGGAGGGCTCATTTATTAATAAACTATATATATAATATAAGACTATTTTTATATAAAATAGTGGGAGTCCTCATAATCAGATGGCCGTAAAAAAGAAACTCATCGCGATTATCCTTGCTATCCTTTTTCTTATTAACATCATTGCAGCCGCGTTCATTTTCATTGACATCCAGATTCTCGCATTTCCACAGATGACGCTCCGAATCGATGTAATAGAGATAAACACGGATGAAATCATCATCCATCATGACCTCCAGTTATACAACCCGAATTCGTTCGAGATGATCCTTAAAGACTTTCAAATTGTTGCGACAACAACAGACGGAGCGGAAGTCACAAATTTAACGATCGAAGGAGGGCCTGTAGCAGGACAAGCCCATCAAAATTATTCGGCGGACGACCGCATCATCATGAAAGGCAATCTCTCAGGTCTGCTCAGTAGTACAATAACAGGTGTTGTCGGAGTCAATCTCTTTGGTATTATCACAAAAACGATACCTCTTGAGATGACGGTCCTTACCTCCTTAAAGGAGGCTCTGACTAAAATATCAATACCTGATATATTGCTTCGAGCTGAATTCGGAAACATCACAAGATTTGCTGTCAACCTTACGACGACCCTTGAGGTCTCAAACCAAAATCCCTTCGGGATGTTCGTCGAAAATTTTATCCTTAATATCACCACCGAGACGGGAGATACCGTCGGTGATTTTGTTATCCCTGGCGCTCATATCCCTGCAGAAAGCAGCGCCACTATCCTTGGATCCGGCTCTATAGTCATTGAGGCACTGAACGCAAAAAAACTCTTCATCGATCTTCATGCGGATGCAGGGGTAGTTATGGCTGGTCTTAACAAATCACTGCCTATTTCCGCTCAAGTTGAGATTGTCATCCCAAATCTCGAAGAATTCGTCCCCCCGGATAAACCCCTGGAACTGTCCCTGGACATCGACCTCTCACGTGTACGAGGTGGATTTAACGGGAATATGACCCTTGAAGTCCTCAACCCGACAAAAATACCATTCTTCGTCACAGACCTTGTAGTCATGTACTACGGGGTAAAGAATAACCAGAAATACTTCGTTGCAGAAGGACCACTGGGTGCTGGTGAACTCGTCCCCGGAGGTACCACCTATTTCTATGGAGATATGATACTGTATTACTCGAAGCTTCTAAATTTTTCAGGCAGGGGATTTTTACCTGATAAGGTGTTTGCCCAGTTACGAGCGAAAGTTTCTCTGCCTGGCGTCGCTATCTATATCCCTGTTGCCATTGGATCATACATCGACTTTCACCTGCTTCGTCCCAACCAATAACCTACTTTTTTCCTTGGAGAAATATATTTTCCTTAATTTTATATATAAGTGTGTCGATAGAAAACTACAAATATATCGTCATAAATTGCTATATTACAGAAGATGCGAGGGAGCCATGGCGGACGTAAAAAAAACGGAGCGGCAGCAAATCTACACAATGAGAAAAAAATTGTATACCTTCAGCATCATCTTCCTTCTTATCTCCAGCGTGTTCCCCTTGATACACACCACCGTGACACCTTCCCGAGATTCCCGATTCACCACTAACGCAATAAAAACACATACAGCACAAATACCCTCAAACAATTTCGTTGACACAATGGCATCGGTGATACCCTGGTGGAACACGAACTGGCATTACCGAAGAATCTACGACATCACGGGTGCTGGAAACCTCTCACTCGTATTGAATTTTACATCGATTCTGAAATCATTGCAACTTAAGAATAAAACATTTGAGAATTCTACCATCACCATCGTACGACACTATGCCAATGGGACTATGGCCGTCGTGGACAACACCTGGTTCAACGAAAGCAATACCTTTCACAATCAAACAAACGCAATAGGAACCCTCTCCTGGAGCGTCTCTGGTTCCTCCTCCTATGCTATTTATTTTGACGTCCATGAAAATAGGGGAACACGCAGTCCGACGACCGAAACCCCGGGCATCGTCCCATTCGGCTCTGTCGCGAAACTAGTGTCCACCCAAGCCTGGTGGTCTGAACTCATCGCTTCCTTCGAGACGTACTACGAGCCCAATACACAACTTCTTATTCAATTACATACCACCGCACAGGCTAAAAACGTAAACGCTCAATTCACCTACAATACAACCGTTAATTTCACGATGCCACTCAATACTCAAGATAATATAACCTGGACGAATACCACTACAAAGCTTTCAAAAATCGGTAATTGGACCGTACGAATCATCGGATACGATGATGCAGGATATCAAACCAGCCCTATCACCGCGAGATTCTATGTCGGAAAACCAGATCTTGTGGCTTCAGCTATTCGAGTACCAAAGATTTGCTATATCGGTTACGACGTCACAGTGACCACATACATCCGTGCGATAAACACCACGGTTGAAAATGTGGATGTCGCACTACGTATCGATGACAACACCGTGGATAGCAAAGACAATCTCACCATACAACAAAATGAAAACAAAAGCATCCAATTCATCTGGAAACCCTCAAGCAAAGGAAGTCATAATGTTTCATATAACATCTCCTATCTGGATTCGAACCCAGGGAATAACAAGAAATGGGAAACCGTAACCGTCGAAGGAATACCAGACCTCGCAGTGGTAAATATCACGCTAGCACCAACCCCAGTCAACGAAGGCAGTCCCGTAGCAATTACCGCGTACATCCACAACAAAGGAGATGGAAACGCATCCAACTACACCATCGTCCTCTACTGCGAACAAAATGATGACAACCACACCATGTCGTATCTTCAAAATAGAAACTCGACAAACGTCACTCTGAATAAAAACACATCCAAAAATATAACACTCACTTGGCAGCAAACACTCTATGGAAAAACAAATTTCAAAGGAGAATGGGCGGTTGGGATTGAGATCCTTAACACCACTAGGACACCTGACAAAAACGTATCGAATAACAAAAAAGCACTCTTCCATGTCCTCCGGGTCATCCCCGCAGAACGTAACCCACCTGTTCTGTCAAATCTCGAGTTTCTCTCAACGATTGAACTCGGAGCCCAGGTTCTTATCCGAGTTAGAGCAACCGATACATCAGGGATAAACACGGTCATCATCTCCATCAGGACCTCCAACAAGACTTACATGAATGCCAACATGACCGCAGCAGAAGACAATCGATATGAATATCCTTTTACCACCGTACAACTCGGTAGACATGATTTTACCATCAAAGCAACCGACCTCTCCCCGAACAAAAACCAGTCGATCATCACCGGATATTTTACGGTCACCGAGGATGAGACACCCCCAACCATCACATATTTCGGTGTCAACCCCTCAGTCCAGATGCCAAACCGTCCAGTGGAAATCCGCTGCATCACCACGGATTACTCAGGGATACGGTCTGCTGAGGTGACGATATGGTCCCCAGACGATCTCGTGGAGACACATATCATGAACACCCCCACAGCAGACACGAAATACATCTATACCAGCACGTACCAAAACATCGGAAAATATGTTTTCTCCATCACGGTAACAGATAATTTCGACAACCCGAAAACAACTGAGGTAAAAACATTTTGGATCACTGAGAATCTCAATGATACCGATAACGACAGGATGCCGGATGACTGGGAGGAACGCTATGGACTCAATCCTTATGATCCCACCGATGCACCAGGCGACCAAGACGATGATGGCATCACCAATGCCGAAGAATACCAGCAAGGAACCAACCCATTAAAAAAACTCTCCTCCACATCTGAAATCATCGAACGATTAGAAGAAAATTGGGTTTATCTCACTGCGTCTCTTCTCATTTTGATCCTCATAATACTCCTTGCGTCGTATGGGATAAGGAGACGAAGTAAATGACCATCATCAACCGTAGAACAATCCCGTTTATCGCTATTATTTTCTTTGCGTTTCTTGTTTTCCTCTTCTCCCTTTGGGATATTCTCTATCATGAACAATGGCTCGAACGTATCATTGCACTCTACAGCATCCTCATTCTCCTGACCATCTTGTTCCTTATCTCTCGAGAAAAAAAGAAACCGATCGTCCAAAAACCGGTCGAGAACTTCGAACAATCTCTCGAAGGAAAACTACAGCATTTCAAATGTCCCTCCTGCGGTGGTATTTTTGCGATAAAAAAATCGAAACAGAACAACAAACAGCCATTCACGTTAACGTGTCCAGATTGTGGGATGACTGGGTCTATCCCATCAAAACCGTCCCAGATACAGGAGGAGATCCCTGAAAAAAAATCGGTTCATAAAAATTTTCAGTGCCAAAACTGCGGGGAGTGGATTATGGTCTGGTCTGAAGGCGCTGACATCATCGGAGACCAAAATATTCATGTGTATTCCTGTCCGTATTGTGGGGCAACACAAGATCTCAGTCTCACTTAATTGTGATGGCGTATTTTTACTGCTTCCCCATGCGTCGATTCAGTCATTTCTTTTCCATTCATGAGTGCGACACCGACACCACAGAGTCGGTTCTTTTTCGTCACAAGGACTTCATCGCCAATTCGTATCGAAACATCCGCATCTTTTATCCCTGGAACGAACACCGATCCTTTCAATGTGAAATCATCAAAGATTTCTACCTGATACTGATTTGTGTCCATCAACCGGTTCGCCCCATGCATGGTTAAGGAAATCAACCCTCTTTCCTCAGTCAGCATCCCAAGCTGCTTATTCTGAAATAGGATTTTTTGATAGGGATATTTCCCGCTAATCGTACAATCCTTCATCAGGGATTTCGCAAGAGCAGGACCGAATTGGTACATGGCAAGGGACAGTATGTTTTCATACGCTCGTCTTTTTGGATTGACACGGTCATAGCGTGTCGTGAGCTCTTGTAGAACGTTCGATAATGCCACAAGGGATTCATCAGACGTAGGTGAATCCTTACAAGTGACCTTTGGATTCTTCAATAGATCATTGACAAATGATTGCATCGTTGCAGGCAGATGCAGAATCGTCGCGTCATAGGTGTTTTTCTGCAAGTATCCTCCAAGAAGGGTTCGTATCATGGTCTTTTCGTCTTCATCCCAGTGACCCGTGACTGCGGTATCATAGATGGATGCAGGATAGGTCAGCTCTAGCTCCCTTGGGACAAGACCAAGCGGTGAGGTTATGATCACTTCATGGACCACGAAGGGATTTGTCAGGTTCATGAAACATTCTCTGAAGAGCTTGTGGGATTTTGAAAACGAGTACGGTTTTTTCGCAGAACAGGGGAGCAGAAGCAGAATTTTTACACTTTCTGGTTTTTCATATCTTTGGATGACTCGATCTTGGAATCGTCTGATTTCTGGACGTATCAGTGAATCTTTCGTAGTTGCAATCAATGGTTGTTTCCGAACAACCGGGGTTCGTTCTTCCAAATATGAATAATGATGGAGATCAAGCAGGTGAAGCAAGCCAGCAAGATGTGGCCTGCAGCGTACACGCGTCTCGACAAGTTCTCGTAACGAACCAGTGAAAATCGCGTTCCTCACAAATTTCATCTCAGAAAACAACATCCAGTAATTATGTTGAACAATCTCCTGGTATACCATCGAGGAGACATCGTTTGTTGTGACACAGATAGGACAACTACAGGGGCTCTCTGGAAGCTGACTTTTTTTATAAAACCCGGTTGGAAAAAGAAATATCTCGTTACGTGCGGCAAGTATCGCGGAAAAGGAATCAAAAAGATCCACGCCCATGTATGTGAGAAGTGCAATGCTTGTCGGATCACCAATGCTTGGAAGAAAGAGCGGCTTGTTATATCCTATC
>Ga0105100_10000672_pt1 | contig 20052 bp, 13 predicted proteins | sample PPLLak12cMay2015_2_FD_87033 | JGI IMG/M metagenome (GOLD analysis project Ga0105100, IMG submission 87033) | Freshwater sediment microbial communities from Prairie Pothole Lake near Jamestown, North Dakota, USA - PPLs Lake P8 Core (1) Depth... | ecosystem: Environmental > Aquatic > Freshwater >...
ATGGTGGCCTGGACGCAGACCGACATGACCCAGGCAGAAGAAGAGGCTGCCGACTCGCTGGATGACTACCTCAACCAGCTTGAGATTTACATCAATGTCTGGGACGGGCAGACCTGGAGCGGGCCTTTTGCGGTGACTGACGATCTGCTAGGCGACGGTTTCCCGGCGCTGGCTGGCGACGAGTATGGGGTGACCCTGGCCTGGGTGCGGGATACGGATGGCGACAGCACCACGACCACAGATATGGTCATCGCACTGAGCGACTGGAGCTGGGAGACCGGCATGGGCGAGCTTCACACTCAATCAGCCGCTCCAACCGGCCTGAACGCCCAGGTGAGCATTGCCCGCATGAACGATCAGGGGATCATGCAGACTGCCCTGGCCTGGACTTACGACGCCGATGGCAGTCCCGAAACCCTGGAAGACCGCCGCTTGCACATGGCTGTCCGCGGCCAGGGCGCCGACCCAACCGAATGGGTGCTGCTCAATCCCCAGCCCCTGCCGCCGCGGGCCGAGCTGCCCAGCCTCACCTTCGATCAAGGCTCCCCCTACCTGCTGCGCCTGGCTTTTATCGTCCACAATCTGGAAGAGGACGGGCAGAGCACCGCGGGGGTGAGCGACAATGCTTCGATCTGGACCGCCCAGGTGGACTTGAGCAACCAGACTCCCCAGGTAACCGGGCAGGCCCTGCTGGACGAATCCGGAGCTGAAGTGCCTGGTGAACGCCCGCGCCTGCAAACCGATGACATGGGCGAGACGGTCCTGGTCTTCCGCCGGTTCGGCGAGCTGGGTGAGCGGGGGCAGTTAGGCCAGGTGGCGATGAGCCAGTTCATCTCGAACGGTGGGGCAGACAACTTCAGCCCGCCGGTCTACCTGACCGGGGATCTGAACCAAAACTGGCAGGCAGCCGCAGCCATCAACCCGGAGAATGGATTGCTGGAGGTGTTGTCTGTGCAGCGCCCGCTCCTAAACCCGGTCGCCTTGCAAGCCCTGGGGATAGCTGGAGACGATCCGCTGGATGGAGGAGCGCCGCTCCCCCCGGCGGCGATGAGCGCCGCCGCGGCCCAGGTGACCTTGCTGCGCAGTTTAGCTCCTGTAGCACTGGCAGTCCCCGTATCAGCCACGACCCTGACCGGTACTGCAAACGATGACCTACTGGTGGCGCTGGAGTATGGAACAGACGGCGACCCGTCCCTCGACCCGCTGCTTGAGCTCTCGCAGCCGCACGCATCGATCGGATCGAGCGTGATGGTGACGGCCACGGTGCGCAACCTGGGTCGCATGGACGTCTCGGGGGTGGTGCGCTTTTACACCGGCCTTCCCGGGAGCGGCACCCTGCTGACAGAAATCCCCGTACCCGGCGCTTTACCTGTGGGAGAAGTTCGGGTGGTAGCAGCCGACTATACCGTGCAGGGCGGCGAAGACCCGATCTACGCTGAGGTGGTTATCAATCCGCTGTACACGGACGCCAGCGGCACCAACAACACCGCCACTGCCAGCCTGGGCGCTCTGCCCGCTCCGCAAATCGCCTCCGTACAGCCCAGCCAGGTCTTCGAGGGGGGTCTGGAGATAGCCATCCTGCCCAGCGCAGCCCAGGCTGTATCCGGCTACCGGGTGCTGCGCAGTCAGACCCCCGGGGGTCCGTATGAGCTGGTGGGCGAAACCACCGGCGATGTTCAATACGACCTCGACCTGACCGTGGATCAGACATACTGCTATGTAGTGCATGCCTACGACCGCTCCGGTCTGATCTCGCCAAACAGCCAGGAGGTGTGCAGCCTGGTACCCAGCCCTGCCGACAATACAGTGTACATGCCGCTGATCGTGGTGCATTGATGACCGCACTGTAAGCCACGCAGCTTGATTTTTCGAAAAAAGGTCAGTTTGCGGGCCGTGGCCCGCAAACTGACCTTTTCGGGTAATTCTCCTTGTTTCGAGGGCGTGTAGCTCTGCACTTAACCGTGGTCGGTCCCCCCACCCCGGCCCGCCCCTTGGGGGGCGGGCCGGGGTGGGGGGATGGGCAATAAAAAGCACCACGGTTTTGTGAAGTGCAACCAGACGGCGTCATCCCTCGCTGATCGATGGTTGCTCCACCGGGGGCTCTACAGCAGCCGGCACTGCTTCTGCAGCCGGCAGCTCTCCCAGCTCTATCTTATCTTCCATCGTGATCTGGCCGCGCAGGAAGGCGCCCTCCTCGGTGGCGAAGGAAGCCGTGACCACGTCGCCCCACACCCGACCACTGGAGCGGATCTCCACCCTCTCGGCGGTGATGTTGCCGCGCACCGCTCCCGCCACGATCACGCCGTTGGCGCGCAGGCTCTGGCAGGTCACCCGCCCGGTCTCGCCAATCACTAACAGCCCGCGCAGGTTGATATCGCCCTCGAAGGCGCCTTCGATGCGGATGCCGCCGCTGCCGCTCAGGCTGCCCTTCCAGACGATGCCCGTGCCCAGCACGGAGGTCACCCGCTCGGTGGGCGCCGGCTGGGCGGAAAGCGGGGCTGTATCGCTGCGTTTGCGGAACATGGACCTCTTCTCAGGTTATTCTTCGATCGGTTCGGAAATACCGAGGATATTGTACCCCGAATCGACGTACAGCACCTGCCCGGTGGTCTTGCCGGACAGGTCGGAGCACAGGTAGACCGCTGCCCCGCCCACGTCCTCGATGCTGACATTCTCGTGCAGCGGGGCCATCTCGGCAAAGCGCCGGTACATGGTCTTGAAGCCGGAGACGCCCGCCGCTGCCAGGGTGCGGATCGGCCCGGCTGAGATGGCATTGACGCGCACGCTTTGCTTGCCCAGGTCGTATGCCAGGTAGCGCACCGAGGCCTCCAGGGCCGCTTTTGCCACGCCCATCACATTGTAGTGCGGCGAAACCTTCTCCGAGCCGTAGTAGGTCAGCGTCAGCAGTGCCCCGCCGGGGCGCAGCAGCGGCTGGAAAGCTTTTGCCAGCGCGGTGAACGAGTACACGCTGATATCCATGGCGATGTGAAAGCCCTCGCGGCTGGTGTTGTAGTACGGACCGTTCAGCTCCTCACGCTTGGCAAAGCCGATGGCGTGCACCAGGATATCCACATGCCCGAACTCGGCGGCGGCTTTCTCCGCCACGCCGGCGATCTGATCGTCGTAAGCCACGTCGCAGCTCTCGACGAACGTGCAGCCCACCTGCTCTGCCAGCGGGCGCACCCGCCTCTCCAGCACTTCCCCAGCGTAGCTGATTCCCAGCCGGGCGCCTTGCTCGTGAAAGGCCTTGGTGATGCCCCAGGCGATGGAGCGTTCGTTTGCCAATCCAAATATCAGCGCCGTCTTGCCATCCAGTAAGCCCATTGTTTCCTCCAGGTAAATAAATGTGATTCTCGGATCGCCGCCGGGCCTCACCCGCCCGCGGCCTCCACCCGGGCCAGGTAGCGCCAGGGTATGCTCTTCCAGGGTTCTGGTACACTGTTTAAACCCACCCGCGGGCCGATCGTCACGCTTGCCTCGGGAATTGCACCGCCGCGCTCGACGAAGAGCGGGCTGTATGAGGAGCACAGGTCGGTGCCGTTCAGCCGTCCGTCGATCATCAGCGCCTGGCACAGCTTGGCAGGCCCGTCCGTCCACAGGGCGGGCGGTTGCGGCGCGCGCCGGGCTCCGATCAGGTCCAGGCCCTCCAACGGGGCAATGGCGCGGATCAGCACCGCAGCCGGGAAGCCTTCTGCCTCGGTGACAAAGTTCAGCATCCAGTGCATCCCATAGGTAAAGTAGACGTAGGCGTGCCCCGGCGGGCCGTACATGACCTGCGTGCGCCGCGTCTTACCAGCGCGGGCATGGCAGCCCTGGTCCTCTTCACCCCGGTAGGCCTCCGCCTCGACGATGGTCCCCGAGAGTCGCCGGTCGCCGTCCAGGCGCACCAGGCGCATGCCCAGCAGCTCGCGCGCCACCTCGAGGGTGTGCCGGTTGTAAAATTCACGTCCCAGTCGTCTGGATTCGGACACCGGGATATTGTACAATGGGATTGCAGTTAAGAAAATAGAAGCTGTCTCAAAAATAAGGTAAATGGGGTGCCCAACTTACCATTTTCGAGATGAGTACTAGAGAATCGGGAGTGGAATGATGAAATTACGCCCAGACCTTGGACTGACATTCGATGATGTGCTGCTGGTGCCGAAACGTTCTCCGATCCGCAGCCGGGGCGCCGTAAATACCTCCAGCTGGCTGGCGCCCGGTATTCGCCTGCAGATCCCGGTCATCAGCGCCAATATGGACACCGTCACCGAGACGCCTATGGCGATCGCCATGGCGCAGGCGGGCGGGATCGGCATTATCCACCGCTTCATGAGCGTCGAAAAGCAGACCCAGGCGGTGCGGCGCGTCAAGCGCTCGGAGAGCTTTGTGGTTGAGAATCCCATCACCATCTCCCCAAATGCCTCCCTGGAGGAGGCCCGCCGCAAGATGATCGAGGCCGATATCGGCGGTTTGGTCGTGACCGACCCGGCAGGTCACTTGTTGGGCATGCTCACCACGCGCGATGTCCTGCTGGCGCCGGAGGCGGGCATGCTGGTGAGCGAGGTCATGACCCCCCGCCAGCGCCTGGTGGTGGCGCCTGCCGGCGCGGCCATGGATGCAGCGCGCCTGGAGCTGTATGCCCACCGCATCGAGAAGCTGCCCCTGGTGGATGCTGAAGACCGGGTGGTGGGTCTGATCACCGCCCAGGATATCGTCAAGCTGCAGGAGCACCCAAACGCTACCAAAGATGCCAAGGGTCGCCTGCGGGTAGGCGTTGCCGTAGGGGTTCGCTCGCCCGATCTTGAACGCGCCGCCGCCTGTGTGCAGGCCGGCGCAGACGTGCTGGTACTGGATATCGCCCACGGGCACGCCGACCATGTGATCGACATGCTCCGGCAGCTCAAAACCTCATTCCCGAAGGTGCCGGTCATCGCCGGCAACGTGGCGACCGCCCAGGGGGTGGCTGACCTGGTGGAAGCCGGCGCGGATGCGGTCAAGGTCGGGGTGGGAGCCGGCTCGATCTGCACCACGCGCATCGTCACCGGCTTCGGCGTGCCGCAGCTCACCGCGCTGGACGAATGCGCCCGCCTCGGGCAGGAGCTGGGGGTGCCGGTCATCGCCGATGGCGGGCTGCGCACTTCTGGCGACATCACCAAAGCCCTGGCAGCCGGGGCCAGCACCGTCATGCTCGGCAGCCTGCTGGCAGGCACGGACGAGAGCCCCGGCGCGGCGCTGGTGCGTCACGGGCGGCGCTACAAAGTGGTGCGCGGCATGGCCTCCCTGACCGCCAACGTGGCCCGCAAAGAGATCGAGAAAATGGGCGAGGTCGATCCGGACGAATGGGAAGCCATCGTGCCGGAGGGCGTGGAAGCCCTGGTGCCGCACCGCGGCGCGGTCGGCGACATCCTCTACCAGTTAGTAGGTGGGCTGCGCTCCGGCATGAGCTACGCCGGGGCCTCGACCATCGAGGAGTTGTGGCGTAACGCCGAGTTCATCCGCATCACCCCCGCCGGGCAGAAAGAATCCGGCAGCCACGATGTGAGCGAGATATAGGGAGAAGGGGATAGATGTCATCCTGAGCGAAGCGAAGGATCTACCAACAGGTGCAAGGCACTTCTGAAAGTGCCTTGCACCTTATCCTACCCCGGTGCTAACCTGCGGCCACTTTCTAATTATTATCAAATATTTCTTGATATATAATATTAAATAGTGTGTTTCAAGGCATCATAGGGTCCTATCGCAAATCGCATTGACTGCCGTAAACAGCCAAACCCCTGACCATCTCCTCCTGCCTCAGTTATCCTAACAACGCTAACCCCTCCTCCGATCAGAAAAACCCGAACTGGAATTTCTTATTTTTGAAAGGAGGTGCATCCCCCGCGACTGATCCACATCCTTAATTGTTCACTGGCTTGACGGCGCGCCATCCTGGCGCGCGCCCTGGAAATATCGTCTTTTGGAGGAAAACCCTATGGAACAAAAAGAAAATCTTCCGAGAAAGCAAGAAGACCGTCTGGCCGAACTGTTTGAAAGTGCGCACCGCGACCCGGATCTAAAGCGCGAGCTGCTCCGCGAGCCTCAGGCGGTAGCTGACAAGTTTGGCGTCAAGTTCAACGACGATGAAGTACAGCAACTACAAAATCTGGGGGCATTGGCGGATCTGGCCGATGAGATTAAATTCGGCCGGTTGTACCCACGCCCGCCCATCTTTTACCCCATCCACATCTGGGAGATCAAAGAGCTGCTGGATATCTTCACGCACCTCATCCCGGGCAATATCATCACCTACCCTGGCCCAGGCCCGATCTTTTACCCTGCCTCGAAATTTGGCCGAATGCCGGCGTTCGCCACCCGAGCCTACCATCCCGGGTGGGTAACCTACCCTGGCGATGACCCGGGCGGCGGGGGAGGCGGTGTGTATGGCGGTGGGGTGATCCCTGGTCCGATCTTCTACCCGGCCAGCCTGATTAATTTCTTAAAGGATCGCCTGGTGCAAATCCTCCAGGTTAAGTACAGGTACACCAGGTAATCCGTCTGTGCGGTCCCATCACCAGCCGGCAGGCTCGCGGACCTGCCGGCAATCTCTTAGGAGACCCTCATGCCCAACATTCTCTTGACCACCCGCTGCAATCTGTCATGTAAATTCTGCTTTGCGCAAGAAAAGCTGTCTTCAAGCAAAATGAACATGCCGATGGAGAACGTTCAGCGGGTAATCGACTTTCTGAGGCGATCTGAATTTCCGATATTTCGCGTGATGGGTGGCGAGCCCACCCTACACCCACAGTTTAACGAGATCGTCCAGACTGCCATCGCGGCGGGTATGCGGGTGGATGTGCTCAGCAACGCCACCTGGACGGAAAGCACTGCCGCCTTGTTTGCGCGCATCCCGCCCAAATACCTGATGTTCTTGCTCAACATCGATCACCCCGATAATTACACGCCTAAAATATGGTCGATAATCCAACGGAATTTGGCCGCATTGGAAGGGCGTGGTGGAATCACGTTAAGTTTTAACGTATTTGAGAAGCAGCCACGCAGCGACTATGTCCTCGATCTGGCCCAGCGCTATGATTTTAAATATATCCGCATGAGCCTATCATTGCCTGTGCTGGGGGCGGACAACGTATACCTGCCGGTCGAGGAGCTGCATGAGGTAGCGCCGTTTGTGATGCGCTTCGTGGCCGAGGCCGAAGCCAGGGGAATTCTTGTGCAGTTTGATAATGCTGTCCCGTTGTGTATCTTCGACGAAGCCCAAATCGGCACCCTGCTGTCGCACGGTGTTTACGATCTAAACCGCAACATCCGCTGCGACCCGATTATCGATATCGGACCCGATCTGACCATCTGGAGTTGTTTCTGCCTGTCGGCGCTGAAGAATCGCAAGCTGGACGAGTTCGAGACGTTGGCGGACGCCCAGGCCTACTATCGCAAGGTGTGGGCGGTTTATCAGGACACAGTCTACCCGATGGATCAGTGCTACCACTGCTACTACCGAGAAAAATGGGGCTGCCAGGGCGGCTGCCTGACGTATGCGATCATGAAAGATCACGGAGGGCGCTATGCCGTCGAGCAACCCGAGCACTGTGCGGATCATCTGGACTCCGGGAAGGTGCTCTGCCTGGCCGAAGACGTACGCGTGTTTCATTATGACCTGCCCAAGCCCACATTCCTGTTTCGCAAAACCTCTGCCAACCTGGATTTTGAGATCGACGCCGCCTTCGCACCTGTCATACCACTATTGGACGGCCAGCACACCCTGGATGAAATCATCGGCGCTCTGCCGGCCCCAACCGGTGGATCGGATCAGCTACGGGTTTTCCTGAAAGACATGTTGGCTGACACCGTGCCGGATTTGCTTCATGCGCTACTGCAACAGGGATTTTTAAAACAGAACGAAAAGCATCTGCTGCTTTCCGAGGAACAGTCTATATTCATCCCTTCCAGGCCAGGTGCATAAGGTGCAAGGCACTATTGAAAGTGCCTCGCACCTTATCACCCCCGCCGGGCAGAAAGAATCCGGCAGCCACGATGTCAGCGAGATATAGCGAGAAGGTTGTCCTAACTCACCGGCCTCGTGGGTATCTCTTTGCTGAAGCGCGTGTCGCGCTCCAGGGTCAGGCGCAGGCCCTCCGGCAGCGAGGTGCGCGGCTGGTAGCCCAGTTTTTCGCGCGCCAGGCTCAGGTCGGCGCACATGCGCGACACGCCCGGATCGGTGCGCGGGTTGGTGATCACCTCGGCCTTGCTGCGGGCAGTCTCGAGCACCAGGCGCACCAGCTCCCGGATGCTGGTTTCGGTGCCGCTGCCGACGTTGACGGTGGCGTGGTTGAGCCCCGGGGCAGTGGCGGCTGCCAGCATGCAGGTCACCACGTCATCGACGAATACGTAATCGCGGGTCTGGTCGCCGCTGCCGTGCACCACCAGCGTGCCGCCCCGCACCGCCTGGCGCAGGTAGAAGGGGATCACCGGCGGGTGTGAAGCCGGCAGGTGCTGACCCGGCCCGTAGGCATTGAAGACCCGCAGGCTGACCGTCTCGATACCCCACAGGTCGCCGATCGTGCGCACGTAATACTCGGCCGCCAGCTTGGAGACGGCGTATGGGGAGTGCGGCCTGGGCGGGGCGTCCTCGCGCAGCGGCTGCTCCCCCCGGTCGCCGTACACCGCCCCGGAGGAGATCAGCACCACCCGCCGCAAGCCCACATCCCGCATCGCCTCCATCAGGCTGACCGTGCCGCCCACGTTGACCGCGTTGTACTCCCTGGGATAGAGCACCGACTCGGGCACCGAGACGCGCGCTGCCAGGTGGTAAACGCAGTCCACATCCTGCAGCAGGGTCCACAGCTTGGGGCGGTCGTTGACATCGCCGCGCGTGAACAGCACGTCGGGTGAGAGCGCCTGGGGGTCCCCCGTCGAGAGATCGTCCAGGCCGCGCACCTGGTGACCCTCGCGCGCCAGCCGGTTTGCCAGGTTAGAGCCTAAAAAACCGGCTGCGCCGGTGATTAAAAAGTTCATATAAAAAAATTATAGCACGAACGCCAGACTCTAAGGGGCTATTAATGCCCCGCTGGTTGACACCCCACCTGCCTGGCAGTATGATCGATCCTCAGCCTCGCCGTGAGATCCACCCCATACAGCCCATGAAGCGCCTCAAGTACCTCATTTCCCTGGGGATAATCATCCTCCTCGCCGCCCTGCTGCTGGGCAGCAGCGTCGTCCTGCCCAGCGACCAGACCGAGCAGGTGCGCGCCCAGACACGGAATATCGAGTTCGATTACATCACCTGGACGCTGGACGCCCTGCAGGTCAAGCTGGGAGGCATCGCCCTGGGCGCAGCCGGCTACCTGCCTGCCGAAGGGCAGCGGCAGGTGGTGTACGACTATCTGGACCTGGTCGTCCGCATCCAAGGCGCTGAGGCCGAGCTGAATCGCATCTACTCCGATCCCGCCGTCCAAGACCCCCTGGGGGCTTCTGCCGACCTGCGCCTCATCCTGGACGATCTCTACCGGCAGCGCCTCGATGTGGCTCCCCTGGCTGAAGAGGTGCTCCAGGGTCAGATCTCCGCCGCCGCCTCCGGGCTGGATCTGGCGCTGGCCGGGCAGGCCCTCCCGCCCGTGCTGTATCACAGCACCCCCTTGCCCCTGGCGCTGATCGTTTCGCCCAGGGAGGTCATCCGCCAGGACGAGAACATCTCGCTCATCCCCGACCTGACGGTCGACCAGCAGCAGGCGTTGGAAGAGGAAGTGGACGCGGCACTGAACGTCTCTTCCCTGGTGGTCGGCATCGGCGGCGTGGGAGTTTACCCTACCATGGTCATGCAGACGAGCGATTTGGGCTGGATCACCGAGGTGGTCGCCCATGAGTGGGTGCATAATTTCCTCACCCTGCGCCCCCTGGGGGTCAGCTACCTGACCAGCCCCGAGCTGCGTACCATGAACGAGACCGCCGCTTCCATCGCCGGGGTTGAGATCGGGCATGTGGTCATGCAGGCGCACTATCCCGAGCTGTTGCCACCGCCGGTCGAAGCCACCACCCCCTCCCAGCCGGTCGAACCCCCCGCCCCGCCGCCTTTCGACTTCCGGGCGGAGATGCGCACCACGCGGGTAACTGTCGACCAGCTGCTGGCAGAAGGCAAGATCGAAGAAGCCGAGCAGTACATGGAAGAGCGCCGGATATTTTTCTGGGAGTACGGCTACCGCATCCGCAAGCTGAACCAGGCCTACTTTGCCTTTCACGGCGCCTATGCCGACCAGCCCGGCGGCGCGGCCGGCGAAGACCCGGTCGGGGCCGCGGTGCGCGAGCTGCGCCTGCAGAGCAGCTCCCTGGCAGAATTCCTCAACCGCATTTCCTGGATGTGGTCGTCTGGACAGTTGAAAGAGGCGGTGGGGGAATAGATTTTTGGGCGGTTGAAACCGTTTCAATGGCTGCGAAACCCCACCTGTGTGGGGTTTCTAGTGTGAAAACCTGCCCAACGCAGGGCAGCCTTCTATCGCCGCCAGATAAATGGGCGGATCCTAAGGAACTTCAGAATCCTTTCCCCGCTCCGGATCCCCTGAGGGTCCCTGAACTGCTATCAATTGATCGACAGGATATCTGGCAGCATAGCTTTTGTCCGTCACCTCTAACTCAGCTTGATCTGATCCATTCGATGAGAACAAGGAAAAAGATTCTGGCTCAGCCATGGTGGTGTACCACAGGTTGCCTACCAACTTTCCGTCGTGCCAGATGCCTCCCCCAGAATCACCTCTGTGAACGGCCCGCCCTTCCAGGCTCCTGATCTGGTAAACCGGCAGGCCTCGGATAACGGTGCTCGACTCAACCTCGGCTAGCATCAGGGTCACTTCCATTCGCTCAAGACCCTCCTGCTGTGCCACCTGGACGATATCCCCAGCCTCCACCTGGGCTGGATCAGCTTCAAATATAGGCCGCCCATCCTCTATCATATCTAGGGGAGACGCCAGGATGAGCGTGCCAGCGTCCAGATAGCGAATCCGGCTGATGAATTCAGACCCGGACATCGTTTTCAGCAGGCGACCACCGGCGTCATAAAATGTCACCACTGCCTTCTCCTGTAAAATTTCTCCCCAGTGGTTATGGGTGACCATCAGTAAATCCTCACCATCCCGCACCAGAGAGGCGAGACCCTGGCTATTGGCAAACCTCAAGCCACTGTCGTCGACAGGCACAGAAATCTCGATTTGCATGGTAGCGTTCAAGATCTCGGCTGTGTCTCCATCGCCGAGATGCGACACGTTCAGATCGTAGCTAGCAAGCCCTCGAAAAGAATGTAGAACGCCAAACCCCATGGCCGCCCCTAAAATCGCCATAACACCCATCATCCATTTTGTGCTCATGATCCTGCTTCTCCTTTCGCCTGATCGTCTTTGACCTGATGACAGGGTAGCAATCCGGCGTTAGGAGAAAGCTCTGAGATCGTTCGAAGATCGTTAAAATGGTGAATTCAAGGCTAAATTGTCAATAATTTGTTGTTCGTTTTTGGGCTTTTGCCTGTATAATGTGTTTACCCCAAATTCAGGGGGGTTATTCTGCTGCACCCACTTCGTCATCCCATTACAAACTAGCAGGCGCAGTATGCTCAGGTCATGATCAGGTAAGGGTATGGATCTGTTACGCGTCTTCACATGCGGAGGGTTAAGGCTGGTGCGAGGCGATGAACCCGTAGCCCGCTTCGAGACGCGCAAAGCCGAAGCCTTGCTGGTGTACCTGGCATGCAACCGCCGCACTCATCCCCGTGAAGTGCTGGCTGATTTGCTGTGGGATGAACGCTCCCAAGAGCAGGCGCTGTCCAATTTGCGCGTGGTGCTTGCCAACCTGAAGAAACAGCTCGAAGCATATCTCACCATCACCCGCGAAAGTGTCAGCCTGAATCCAGATGCGCAGGTCTGGAGCGATGTTGGTGAGATCGATTCACATCTGAACGCCCTGCGAACAAGCAGTGAGGTGTTTTCAGAGGCAGATGCCAGACAGGTCGAGGCTGCCATCGATCTCTACTCAGGCGATTTCCTGGAAGGCTTTTACGTACGTGAAGCCCGGGGATTCGACGAATGGCTGGTGCGGGAGCGCGAGCGCCTGCATCGCCTGGTCGTGGACGCCCTGCACGCTCTCATCGGCTATCGGCTTCAATCTGGCGATTACTCGGCGGGGATGGCACATGCTACCCGCTTGCTCACCCTGGACCCGCTCGACGAGCTGGCTCATCAGCAGATGATGCAGTTGCTGGCTTACAGCGGCAAGCGCAGTGCAGCCTTGACGCAATACGAAGCCTGCCGCCAGATGCTGCAGGATGAACTGGGCGTCGAGCCATCACCGGCAACCAAAGCGCTGTATGAGAATATCCGTTCGGGGGGACTGGTCAGGAGCCGACCACTGCTGCGCGCCATCCGCGGCTACCAACTGGTGGAGTCTGTCGGAACAGGCAGCTACGGAGCGGTTTACCGCGCCTTCCAGCCAGCCGTCGGCAGGGAGGTTGCCGTCAAGGTCATCCTACCCCAGTACGCCAATGATCCGGAGTTCATCCGCCGTTTCGAGGTCGAGGCGCAGATCATCGCCCGCCTGGAACATCCCCACATTGTGCCATTGTATGATTACTGGCGCGAGCCGGATGGTGCTTATCTGGTCATGCGCCTGCTCAAGGGGGGCAGCCTGGAGACGGCATTGGAGAGCGGGCCGCTCGAGATCGGACGGACGTTGGAGCTGGTCGATCAGATCGCCGCCGGCCTGACCACCGCCCACCGACAGGGGGTGGTCCATCGCGATATCAAACCCGCCAATATCCTGCTGGATGAGGCCGGGAACGCCTACCTGTCCGATTTTGGCATTGCCAAGGTGCTGGGAGGGGAAGGATTTCAAACTCAGGCAGGCGCGTTATTCGGCACGCCCGCCTATATCTCACCGGAGCAGATCCGCAGCCAGCCCGTTACACCCCAGTCGGATGTCTACAGTCTTGGGATCGTCCTATATCAGATGCTGACCGGCAAAGCACCCTTTGAGGGCGGCGATTTTGCAGACATGATCGACAGGCATCTACACCAGCCGCCGCCCTACGCCCGCGAACAGCGTCCCGAACTGGTGGAAGCAGTGGATCAGGTGATCCAATGCGCCACGGCGAAGGAGCCGTCAGATCGCTACACGGATGCCCTGGCGCTGGCTGCCGCCCTACGCCATGCATTGAGTGGATCGCCATACCTGACTCCAGCGCATGCCGTACCCACCAAAGAATTGACAGTACAGGTGACCAACCCGTATAAAGGCCTGCGCGCCTTCCAGGAGGCAGATGCAGCCGACTTCTTCGGACGGGAGGCCATGGTGAGGCGCCTGCTCGCCCGCCTGGCTGAGCCAGGGCCCGCCTCCCGTTTCCTGGCAGTGGTCGGCCCCAGCGGGAGCGGCAAATCCAGCCTGGTGAAAGCCGGGCTGATTCCAGCGCTGCGAGGCGGGGCGTTGCCAGGCTCCGAGAAATGGTTCATCGTGGAGATGCTCCCCGGCAGCCATCCCTTCGAGGAGCTGGAGATCAGCTTGTTGCACATCGCCTCCAATCCCACGATTAATTTGATCGAGCAGCTTCAGCGCGACGAGCGTGGGATTTTACGGGCTGCCCGGCTGGCGCTCCCTTCCCAGGGAGGCGAGCTGCTGTTGGTCATCGACCAGTTCGAAGAAGTGTTTACCCTGGTCGAGGACCCAGCCGAATCCAGGCATTTTCTCGAAAACCTGACTGTGGCGGTTACGGAGCCGCGCGGACCGTTACGTGTAGTGATCACACTGCGAGCGGACTTCTTCGACCGGCCGTTGATGAACCTGGACCTCAGCGCGCTTTTACAAGATCGCACTGAGCTGGTGGTTCCGCTTAACGCTACAGAGCTGGAGAGCGCTATTCGCTCCCCCGCACTTCGTGTGGGCGTAGAGATGGAGCCCGGCCTGGTGACCGCCATGGTCGCCGATGTGAAAGAACAGCCGGGTGTCTTGCCGTTGGTGCAATTTGCGCTCACCGAATTATTCGAGCGGCGCACGGACCACCGAATGACGCGCCAGAGCTACGGGGAGATCGGAGGGGTGGCAGGGGTGCTGGAGCAGCGAGCAGAGGAAGCCTTCGAGAGGTTGAGGCCGGAGGAGCGTGACGCAGCGCAGCAGGTCTTCCTGCGCCTGGTCACGCTGGGCGAGGGCGTCGAAGATACCCGCCGGCGGGTCTTGCGCTCCGAATTAGAAGCGATCACTTTCGAAACCCGCCCATCTTTTTCAGAGTTAGCCTCAACTGAAACGGAAAGCTCCGCTACCTTTGCCAAAGTGATCGAAACCTTTGACAGCTCTCGCTTGCTTTCCTTCGATCGAGATGCGCTGACGCGTAATCCCACGGTAGAGATCGCTCATGAGGCTCTGCTACGGGAGTGGCAGCGGCTGCGCGGTTGGCTGGATGAAAGCCGGGCTGATGTGCGCATGCAGCGCAGCCTGGGGAACGCCGCCTCCGAATGGCTCAAATCCGGGGGCGATTCCAGCTTTCTGCTGCACGGCGCCCGCCTGGAGCAATTTGAGGACTGGGCTGCGAGGACCGGTATCGCTTTTACCAGAGAAGAACGCCTTTTCCTGGACACTAGTCTTGCCGAACGCCAGTCAAGGAACGCTGCGGAAGCCGCCCGGAAAGCGCGCGAAGCAGCCTTGGAACGGCAGGTGCGCAACTTTCTGCGAAGCCTGGTGGTCGTCTTGTTATTAGCAACCCTGGGTTCCGCGGCGTTGGCATGGACAGCTCGCAGAGCGCAAATCTTCGCCGAGGGGCAATCTCAGGCTCGAGCCACCCAACAAGCTGTTGCTGAGGCCGAAGCCGATGGGCGCGCCACACAGCAGGCGCTGGCTGAGGCGGAAGCCGATGCCCGCGCGACAGCGGAGGCGGTTGCCATCCAGGAAAGAGACAAAGCCCAAGGACAAGCTGACCTGGCTACCTCGCGCGAGCTGGCTGGTATGGCGATCAACAATCTGGAGGTCGATCCCGAACGCAGCATTCTCTTGTCACTCCATGCCCTGCGCACAGCGTATACCCGCCAGGCAGAAGACGCCCTTCATCTCGCCATCCAATCCTCGCGGGTGAGAATGGCATTGACCGGGCATGACGGTGGCGTCCGTTCTGTCGAGTTCAGCCCGGATGGGACCACCATCACAACCGCCAGCTTCGAGGACGAAGTCACACTTTGGGAGGCGAGCAGCGGCGAGAAGCTGTTCAGTTTACGCGGTCGAGTGGCTCGTTACAGCCCAGATGGTTCGCGCCTGGTTACCGGTGACGAGGATGGCACTGTAGTGATTTGGGATCTGGCGACCAGAAAGGATCTTCTGACTCTCAGCGGTCACCGCAAGGCCATCGAGGACGTCCATTTCAGCCCGGATGGCCTACTGTTGGTGAGCTCCAGTTTCGACGACACTTTTATCGTGTGGGATGCAAAGACCGGTAAGAAGATATTCACCGGTGACGCGATAGCCGCCGGGAATGAAACCTTGAATAATGCGAACTTTAATTGGGATGGCAGTCTTCTGGTCTCCCAAGATTTCTATCAGGAGGAGGCTCTCAAGATTACCATGAATGTCTGGAACGTTGCCACCGGACAGAGACTACTCAACCAGGATTTACTAGGCTATTTTTACCTGGTCCTAAGCCCGTTCAGCAGGTGGTTGGCTGCACCGAGTGGGAATTCGATTTCAGACATAGCCTTGTGGGATCTCTCGAAGCTCTCCGGCCCAAACCTGGCGAATCTAAACATATCGGCGTTGCCGCCCATGGTGGTTCCTGACGCCCATAGAATCTTGATCGACAATTTTGCCTTCAGTCAGGACGGGTCTATGCTGGCTACGGGCAGTATGGACAGCACGGCTAAGGTGTGGCGTCTTTCCCCAGAGGGGATTGAGCAACAGCTGATCTTATCTGGTCATACAACGCATGTTTGGGATCTGGCTTTCAGCTCGGATGGCACCTGGTTGGCAACCGGCGGTAATGATGGCAGCGCGCGCATCTGGGACATCACCGAATCTGGTGCTTCGGAATGGTTTGCTTTAGCCGCCCATGAAGATAGAGTCTATCGCTTCAGCCTCACCGCTGACGGGAGGTACCTGGCCACAGCCAGCCCAGATGGGACTGCCAAAGTGTGGGACCTAATTTCCGGACAGCAGTTAATTTCAATTGCAGACCATGGCGGTCCGTTATTTGGTGTTGCCATCAGCCCGGATGGGACCCGGCTGGCGACCGCTGGAGATGATAATATCGCCAAAATCTGGGAGCTGCATCTCTCTCCAGGAACAGCTACCGCCAAATTGCTGTTCAGCTTGACCGGACACACTGAAGGATTGCCCGTCAACGGTCGTTTCCCCGGACTTACCTCGGTCAATTTCAGCCCGGATGGCGCAAAGCTGGCGACCGGCGGGGTGGATGGTTTGGCAAAGGTATGGGACGTGGAGAGCGGTCAGGAGCTACTATCCATCCAAACCGATACTGCAGGTGGTGGGATTTCCCAGTTGGTCTTTAGCCCAGACGGCCTCTACCTGGCAACAGCTAGCACAGGTGCATATTCTGAGGAGAATGACTCGATGGTTAGAATTTGGGAGGTGGCCAGCGGCCATGAGATCTCATCTATTCTTAGCCCGAATCCGACGTCGGGGAGCATCTGGGGTTTAGCCTTCAGCCCAGATGGGAAGCGCATCGCGATCAGCGCCGGACGTAACTTGCTGGAGATTTGGGATGTTTCAGCCGGAAAAGAGCCGCTCATCTTCACCGGGCACACCGGCAATGTGTTGGATGTGGATTTCAGTCCGGATGGAAACTACCTTGTCTCAGCCAGCGCAGATGGCAGCGCCCGAGTGTGGGACGTGTCCACCGGAGAGGAGCTGCGTTCCTATGTTAGCCCGGGTGGGCCCTTCCTCAGTGTAGCTTTCACCCCCGACGGGAAAAATCTGATCGCATCGGGTGAAGGTATTGTATATGGCTTTGTGTTCGACCTGGAGGACTTGATCCGCCTGGCAAAATCACGCCTGACGCGCTGGTTTACTGTCGAGGAGTGCCTCCAGTTCCTTCATCTGGAGGTATGCCCCCAACCTTGATACAGACGGTTGACGCGATTCGCACTCACCTGCGGTCGATGCTGGCGTCCTGCATGGAGAGCGGGTCTTCGATGGGCTCGACGTGTGTGACGATGTTGGCCTGGGAAAGCGCCGCGCGCACCTGAGCTTCGACCTGATCGGCCAGCCGGTGTCCTTTGAGGACCGACCACCTGCCGGGCACCAGCAGGTGCACGACCAGGAATTTGCGCGCCGCGGCCTGCCTGGAACGCAGGGCATGGTAGTTTATACCCTGGGCCTTGTAAGAATCCAGGATAGCTCGCACGGCATCCAGCTCCTCGGGTGGCAGCGATATATCCATCAGGCCGCGCCACGAGCGCACCAGCAGCCGGTAGCCAGTGTATAGGATGTTGAGGGCAACTAAAAGCGCGATGATCGGATCCAGGCGCACCAGCCCGGTCAGCCAGACCAGCCCAACCCCGGCGAGCACACCTACGGTAGTCAGGACATCGGTCATCAGGTGGCGCGCATCTGCTTCCAGGGTAATTGAATTGTACCGCCGTCCGGCGCGCATCAAAACCAGAGCCACGCCCAGGTTGATCAGCGAAGCGATCACCGAGATCACCATGCCCAGGCCGACTTGTTCTAAGGGCACCGGGCGAAGCAGGCGCGGCAGGGCGCTGAAAATGATGCTCACCGCCGCCACCAGGATCATCCCCCCTTCGAAACCGCTGGAGAAATATTCCACCTTGGAATAGCCGAATGTAAACTCATCATCGGCTGGACGGGTAATTACTTTCAGCGCGATCAAAGCCACAATGGCAGCCGCCAGGTTGACGGTCGATTCGATGGCATCCGAGAGCAGTCCGATCGATCCGGTCAGCAAATAGGCCGCGGTTTTCAAGACGATCGTCGTCAGCGCGGCAGCAATCGACAACCACGCATAGCGGGTCAGCGGAACGTGAGATTCGGGTAGGTTTTCCATGCTTGCCAACCTTCTACGGTGTTCAAGCAGATTACCGAAGGTCTGACACCAGGGGAGTAGGTAAATATTATACTCCTGGGCCCACCAGCCACTGCCCCCACCCGGCGAGAGAGGCTACTCCGGTGGGCTCGCCTGCAGGTATTGCCGCAGGCACATGGACACAACGGATAAATCAAACGAAACATTTATGCATTACCCCGGAAAAAACGAAAAAATCCGTGTCGATCTGCGTGCCTGCGGCATCCGTGTACAAAAACTCCAAAATTGCAGACTGTCATGTAACTAGAAAAATCTCTGTGGACACGGTGACCTCTGTGCTGCAGTTTTTTCAACTCCTGCTAATTTTGTAAACTCCCTTCCCTGATACAATTACCGGATTGGCCTTAAAATATATGCCACAATCCGATCTAGCGTGATTTCAGCCCATTGATGATGGAGAACCAATGCGTAAATATTTGCTGTACTTGTTGATCACTGCCGCCTTCGCCCTGGGTGCCTGCGGGGGCAGCGCTACCCAGCCCGTGGATGTAGAGCCCGCCTCTGAAGAGCCCTACGCCGCTGCCACCCAGCCGCCAGCTACCCAGGCCCCCCGGGCTTCTGCCACCTCGGAGCCGCAGGCGCCGGCCCCCACGGCAACCGGCGCTCAGAGCTCCGCCCAGCTCGCCAGCATGGGCTGCACGGTGCAGAGCATCTTCCCCACCCCTGGTCCTACCCAGCAGTCGCTCTTCCCGCAGCCGACCGGCGACGATTGGGTCTCCGGACCGGAAAGCGCTGCCATCACGTTAATGGAATACAGCGACTTCCAATGACCCTACTGCGCGAGCCTTGCGCCCGTGTTGGCGCAAATCCAGAGTGACTATCCGGACGATGTCCGCCTCGTTTTCCGCCATTTTCCCCTGATGAGCATTCACAGCAACGCTGCCCTGGCTGCCCAGGCTTCTGAAGCCGCCGGCGCTCAGGGCGAGTTTTGGGCCATGCACGACCGGCTCTTCGAGCGCCAGGCGGAATGGAGCGCTCTCACCGTTGACCAGTTCCAGGAATGGCTGGTCGAGCTGGCTGCCGAGCTTGGGCTGGATGCTGAGCAGTTCTCTGCCGACCTGACCGGCGCCGAGATCACCGAGAAGGTGCAGGCAGCCTGGGATCGCGGCCAGGAGATCGGCCTGCCCGGCACCCCCTTCCTGCTGATCAACGGTCAGATGTGGTCGAACAATCTGCCCATGAACGCCAGCAATATCATGGCCGTCATCGAGCTGCAGCGGCTGGAGGGGCGCCAGTTCACCACCTGCCCCCCCATGACGGTCGATGCCTCCAAAGGGTATATCGCCACCCTCGAGACCGAGAAGGGCGAGATCGTCATCGAGCTCTACCCCGATAAAGCCCCCCTGGCGGTGAACAGCTTCGTCTTCCTGGCGCGCAGCGGCTGGTTCGACGGCATCACCTTCCACCGCGTCATCCCCTGCTTCATGGCCCAAACCGGCTATCCCAGCTGCACCGGCTTCGGCGGTCCCGGCTACGCCTTCGCCAACGAGACCTCCGATCTGAAGTTTGACGGCCCCGGCCTTGTCGCCATGGCGAACGCCGGCGTCGATTCCAACGGCAGCCAGTTCTTCATCACCTACGCCCCGGCCTCCCATCTGGATGGGGGCTATACGATCTTCGGGCAGGTGATCTCCGGCATGGATGTCGCCGAGAGCCTGACCCCCCGCGATCCATCCCAGCCGCAGGAGCTGGAGCCTGGTGACCGGCTGATCAGCGTGACCATCGAGGAAAAGTGATCCCAGAATCGACTGTATCTCCTGACCTGCCTCCCGGCCCGGGCCGCGCTGCACCGGTGCACTGGTACTCGCTGGCCCAGTTCGGGTTGAGCCTTCTGGCGGTCCTGGGGCTGTGGGGCGCGGCCGCCTCCACGCTCATCGCCGCCCTCTCGCAGCGCCTGGTCGGCGACGTGGTGGTGGACGACCTGCCCCTCTTTCTGATTGCCGGCAGCCTGTTCTTCACCGGCCTCTTGCTGCTGCCCTCGGCGGGATATGCCCTGGCGCGCATCC
>Ga0105100_10000673_pt1 | contig 20038 bp, 16 predicted proteins | sample PPLLak12cMay2015_2_FD_87033 | JGI IMG/M metagenome (GOLD analysis project Ga0105100, IMG submission 87033) | Freshwater sediment microbial communities from Prairie Pothole Lake near Jamestown, North Dakota, USA - PPLs Lake P8 Core (1) Depth... | ecosystem: Environmental > Aquatic > Freshwater >...
CCCAGGCGAGCCGCCAGCTCCTGGCGCGGCGACTGGTCCTCGGTGCGCATCAGCACCCCTCCAAAATCGAATATCACAGCGCGAATAGGCATGCAGCCTCCTCCGGAAGGGGATTGTACCCTAAAAAGCGCCCTCCTTGTGGGAGAGCGCTTTTATCATCTGAGCCGATTGCCTGGCTAACGCATGCTCTCGGCGATGGCGAACAACGTCTCCCGGGGGACGAGCGCCGGGAAGTAAGCACTTACGTCGAACTGCGTGCCGACTTCAAACCAGGTGAGGTACTGGTGGCATTCCACACCGCCTGCCAGCTCGGTGGTATCGAAGCACTGCGCCTGGTAAATGCCGGCGTGGCCTCTCACAGCGACGCGTTCATATCCGCCAGCCATCTCAAGGATGTCGAGATTCGTCTCCGCATCGGGCGATTGGATGATCTGCACATGGTACGTGCGCCCATCGCCAACTGGCTCCCCAGCGTAGTAAGCACTGATATACCCCGGTCCCATTCCATCCACTCCATAGGAAATGTGGTCGAACCGTACGTTGGAGAGCATGAGCGCCGGCAGATGGATGTCCAAACCGGTAAGCGTTTCGGCGTCATCCAGGGAAAGCAGCCGCTCGGGGTCCAGATCGCTGGCGATATCTGCTGCCGGATCCGCGCCATTGATCGTTTCAGCTATACGCCGCATCTCCTGCACGGTCACATACCCACGCCCGTCGTTGGCGTCCAATTGGGCAAAGAGGACGTTTGTGCGCTCTCCTGCCTGCCACAGCAGCGCCCGGTTGGCTGTTGCCTCCTCGCCACCACAAAAGGCATCCACCTGCAGCCCGCTCTCGATAAAGGCTCCCTGTCCACCCGCAGCGCCTGCAATGGGCATACTCTGTTCCATCAAGGCAATAGCAACCTCCTTCCCGTCGTAGAATGCCTTGGCCTGCAGCTCGCTAACCGGCGGCAGCGCCCAGTTGCTTTGGGCGATAACCAGGGTCGGTGCGCTGTCATGGGCGTGGTCGTAGTAATACTGGCAGATGGCGTTGTGCTGGCTGTCATATGTGATTTTGCTCAGAGTAAGACCCACTGGCAGCCGGGCCGGTTCGGCAAACAGGAAGCCGGCCTTTTCCTGGGCCTGCTGCAAGGTCAGACCTCCATTTTCGCGGCTGCTGGCAGCTTTCTGCGATGTATTCAGGCTGCCGGCGAGCGCCTGCATCTGCGAGAGATCGAGACCACGCGGGCCATCCGCCGAGCTGTGCGGGAAATTGACCAGGGTGTACTGGAGGCCGTCCGCCTGCCAGCGCAGGGTACGGGTGGGGAAATCCTTGTCCCAGGGCAGGCTGCCCTCCTCTGCCAGGCCAAGCCCGATCCAGCCGCCCTGCACGTACTCCGCGGGCTGGTTGCCGACCAGGACCGTCTCGACCGTTGTATCGCTGCCGATCGCCCACGTTCCTCCAGGATTTGGCTCGACCAACGTTTCCGCAAGCAGGAGGATACCGGCCTGCCCCTCGAACTTGAGCAGCGCTCCACCCTGGATTGGGACGGCTCCGCTAAATGCCATACCTGGAGGCAAATCCGCCGGCATACGCAGGGGAAAAGGGACCTCAGGCTGCACATCTGCCAGCGTGCAGCGCGGGAGCCGCACAGTTCCGCACCCCTCCGGTGCCACCGCGTCCGGTCCGCCTTCCGGCAGCAAGGTGGATGCAATTGCGGCAGGCTGCGGCTGTAATCCGGCATCTACCGTTGGAATGATGGTTGCGTTCTCCCCATTGCGGGAGAAGAAGCGCAAGACGTTTTGCGCCAGCACACGACCCGTCGGGGTGGCTGCCAGAAAGGCGAAGAGAAGTGTCAGGGTGAAAGCTATCGCCGCCGCACATTTCACCCGCTGTGGGATCATAGATGGTGTATTCATAGATCTGGCTCCTTGTTTCGAATGTTCCTGCAATCTCGCAACAAGGTCAGCTTCTAATCGGGGCCACAGGTCGACCGAATCAGGCGGGATGTCTCTTTCCGCCCATCTATGGAGTTCAAAATGCAGCTGCTGCTTGTCCATGGTTATCTCCTAAATCTGGTCGGTTGTATCGAAGACCGGTTTGATGAGCTTGCCCAATCGTCTCCGGGCGACCCGAAGCCACCATTTCACAGTACTAAGGGGCTTTTCCAGCCGGGTTGCCATTTCTGCTTCGCTCATATCCAGGTAGTAGCGCATTACGATAGTGGCGCGTTGTTCAGGGGATAATTGCTTCAGTGCATCCTGCAAAACTTGCCCGGACTCTTGGATCTCGATTTGCTCTTCGGGCAGGGGGTTCGGGTCGACCAGCCATCTGGCGTAAGCTCCTGCGTCCGCATCGGAATCTTCTTCCAGGCTGCTCAAACGGTCCAGCGATCTGGCAGCCTTGACCGCGTCGTTGACAACGATGCGGTAAAACCAGGCAGCAAAAGATCGACCATCCTCGAACTGGTGGATTTTTTCATACGCCTTGAGAAATGCATTTTGCACGATCTCCTCTGAAATGGAGCGCTCTCCCAGCACCATATAAGCAGCATAGACGGCTTTCACCTGGTGGCGCCTGACCAGCACAGCTAATCCGTTCAGATCGCCTTGTTTGATGCGAGAAATTGCAGCTTGATCATCCATGCATGGGTCCGCGTTGAGATCTCTATATACTATATCTTTTTCGCGTCAAAAAGAGAGTGAAAAATGCAGTCAAGTATCCAGACCAGGAGTAGGAATCTATTTACATCTCAGTCTTCTTTGCGGCCCGGCGGCAGTAGCTCCCCTCCATCCTTCGAGGGCTTGAACTTCAGCCACACCGGGATGGCTGCCAGCAGCGCTGCCCAGGCAGTCAGGGTGAAGGGCGTGCTGGGGTTGAAGCGCTGCCAGAGCTGGGCGCCGATCGCCGGGGCTGGCAGCGAGACGATCCCCAGGCTGGTATTGAACAGGCCGAAAGCCGTGCCGCGCAGCTTCTCCGGTACGGCTTTGCTGATCAGCGACTGGTAGGCAGGCGACATCATGCCCACGCCCAGCCCGAGCAGCAGCCAGGCAGCAGCGTAGCCCCAGAAGCTGGAGACGCGGATAAAGACCATGATGGCGATGAACTGCAGGATGAAACCGCCGGCGATCCCCAGGCGCTCGCCCTTCTTATCCGCCAGCCAGCCCGCCGGCAGGGTGATCAGCATCATGGCAATCCCGAAGACCGATTCCAGCCAGCCGATCTGCTGGACGCTCAACCCCCCGATCTCATCCAGGTAAAGCGGCAGCAGGTTGAACGACAGGGCGTAAGCCACATCGCGCACGCCGTCGGTGAGCAGCACCCAGGTCAGCAGCCCGCCGCCCAGGATCATGCCCGCCATCAGGCCCAGGTTGGATCTCAGCCCGGATAAGGACAGCTTCTGCGGGTGGGCTTCGTGACCGCGCGCCGCAGTGCGCGCCATCGCCACCCGTAGGATAGTCGCCAGCGTGTACAGCACGCCCGCGCAGACCAGCATGAACCTGAAGCCGTAGGTGTCTGCCAGCCAGCCGCCCAGCGGCGGGCCGATCACCGCTACGACCATGAAGATGCCCTCAGAGATGCCGAACACGCGCGCCCGGTTGCTCTCGGCAGACTGCTCGGCAATGAAGGCCCCGAAGCTTGGCCCGACCAGGGCGCGCGTCATGGAGGCAAAGCCCTCCCCCACCAGCACCCACAGCCAGGAAGGCGCCAATACCAGCCAGATATAGGAGACTACCCCGGCAACACTGCCCATCGCAATGCTGCGCAGCCGCCCCAGCGAATCCGAGAGCCAGCCGCCCAGGATCTGCAGCGCCAGCGGGATGATCTGTGAAAGGGTGAAAAAAAGCCCCACCTGCACCACGTTGGCGTTGAGGCTTTTGAGATACAGCGGCAGCAACGGCTCGTACATATGCCCGGCGATATTCGCAAGCACCATGGTGAACATGAACAGGCTCAGGGTGCGGTTCAAGAGCGGCGCGGGCCGCGCTGCCAGGGCAGGAGCGACCGGGCCGGAAATACTTTTCGGAGCGGATTCGTCAATCTCCATGATCACACTGGCTTTGCATATGTGAGCAGGCGCTGCAGCGGCTGGAAACCGACCGCCGGGTACAGGTGCTGGGCGGCGGCGTTGTCATGCTCCGCACAAACGCTGACTGTTCGCATGCCATAGGCTGACATGCGGCGCAGATTTTCTATCATTACGCCCTTCGCCAGGCCCATCCCGCGGAAATCCGGATGGGCACCCACCGGCTCAAAATAGCCTACCCGGTTGGTAAAGTCCAGCCAGCCGTTGCAGAAAGCCGCCACGCCTCCCTCCGGCGCCACGGCGACGATATCTAGCTCGGGACGGTAGACCGGCGAGCGCATGAAAGCTAAGGTGCGCTGCACGTAGCGGTCCATCGCCCAACTCGATTCGAAGGCCGCGTGCGATGCTGCGGCGCGGGCAGGGGCCTCGCGCTCGCCCCCCAGGCGGCGCACCTGGAAGCCGGGGGCCAGCTCCGGCGCCGGGAGCTTCCCCTTGAGGCTGCGCCCGTAAAGAATCATGTGGCGATCGCGCCGGGCGAAGCCGCGCCGCTCCAGGTGAGCGATCAGATCATCGTCACCCTCAGCCACCCACATCGTGCGGATCTCTGCCTGCCCGCGCCAGCGGGCGATACGCGCTGCCTCACCTTCCGCCCAGGCGAGCATCTCCTGTGCCTGGCGGCTGCCGCGCAGGTCCGGATGGATGACTACATCAAAGGTGCGCCATTCTGGTGAGAGCAGCGCCCAGCCGCTGAGAGCGCTGCTCTCACCATCACCCCCCCACACATAGATATACTGCCCGGGGTCGGCTCCCGGTTCAACGTAGAACAACCACCAGCTCAGATCGCCCACGTGCACGTAGTAGCTGCCGTTGTTCGCCCGGCGACCCTCAACCAGCAGGTGGAACATCTTGTGCAGGTCCGTTTCATCCCGGTAACCTCTCGGCTCAAATCCCATGCGGCTCTCTCCAGACACCATACAAGGTTTGCAAGCTATCATACCATTCCTGCCTCTCTGAACATCTGCTCTGGTCGGGTGCGACGCCCCGCCCTCATGCGAGCGACTGGGTTATCAGGTCGAACCCCGGGCGCAGCTCCTTTTCGTACATACTGTGCTGGAAGCGCGGGTCCGGCTGCATGCCGGCTTTCAGGTACAGGCGCGTGGCGCCGGTCAGGCTCTCGGCATCCACGCCCAGCCCCACGCGCGCTTTGCCGCGCCGGTGGAACTCGGCAATGGAGTGCTGCAGCAGCGCCAGCCCCAGCCCGCGCCGCCGCCAGGGGCGCAGCACGCCCAGCGTGCTCACCCAGCCCATGTTCGCATCCTCGTACGACTTGGGCCAGCACAGCGACATGCCTGCGATCTCGTCCCCATCTAGCGCCAGGAACCACAGGCTGGCGTCGAAATTCACGTCGTTGCTGATCATGTGCATCCAGCGCTCGTATTCCTGCTCGAACGGCGACTCGACATAGCCGAAGTGATCCTTGAACGACTCACGCACAGCCTGCAGCACGCGCGCCTCTTCCGAGCCGGTGCGCATGGGGCGCACCACGATCCCCTGCGGCCAAACCGGGGCAGGCGGGGCGCCGTTCAGGCTGATCGCCATGCGCAACATGTAGCGGATCAGACGGAAGCCGTTATCCACGAACAGCGGACCGGCTTTTTCATACAACGTCGGCACGAACGACTGCAGCACAACCCGCGCTCCCTGCGGGGCGGCCGGCAGCGAGCGCTGCGCCCGCTCATCCGCCCACGCCAGCAGGTGGCTGCCAACGCCCATCCCCTCATGCTCGGGATGGACGCGGCCCCAGACCTGGTAGCGCACGTGCGGGTCGTACAGGTCCCAATACTCGAGCACGCCTGCCACTTTGCCCTGCGGACTGAGCACCAGGCGCGTGTCCGTCTCCAGGTTGAAGCGTTCCAGGCCCCATTCCAGCCGGTACTCATCCAGCGTGAATTTTTCCACGCCGAAGGTCTTCATCGATGAAGCGTTGATCATCTCGACCACTCCCGGCAGGTCATCCATCCTCGCCGGGCGAGACACATATCCAACCGCTAAGCTGCTGTTCATCTCATTCCTCCTTGCCTGTCGCTTTGACTATAATTCATCTCAAGAATGGTGAGAGGGGGGTGTTCCGTCCCCACTCAGAGCGCAGGATGCCCATGAAAATCTCGTCCTAACGCCGCCCTCCACGCAGGAGGATCTTGCGCAGCCGCCCTTCCACCACGAAACCGGCTTTCTCGTAAGAGCGGATCGCGCGCGGGTTGTACTCAAAGACGGTCAGGCTGACCCGCTGCAGGTTCAGCTCGGTAAAGGCGTAGCGCAAGATCACCCGCATGGCATCTGTGCCGTAGCCCTTGCTCCACAGCTCCCTCTCGCCGATGCTGATGCCCACGAACGTGTCGCCGTGGGTCCACTTCACCCCGTCCAGGCCAATCTGACCGATGATGCGCCAGTCCTGCAGCGACTGGATCATGAAAAAGAACAGGTCACCTTTGTCACCATCCAGCTCTTTTTCGATGAGATCTTTTATCTGCTTCTTTGAATAGGACATGGCAGGCTCGGCAGCCAACAGGCGCCAATACTCGCTGTCGTGATCCCACTTGAAGAAATGCTCGGCTACCTTGTCAGCATCCAAAGCCACCAGACGCACCAGCTCTCCCTGAAATAAGGCTTCATCCAGCATTGTGAACTCTCCTTGCCCTTCAACTACCAATACCCAGGCTGCGCTCCCACTCCTCGCGCAGCATGCCCATAGAGATCAGGTCCCAGCGCCGACCGGAGCGGTTGATCGCCTGGCGCCGGCACACCTCGACCGTAAAGCCAGCCTTCTCGAAGAAACGCAGGGCGGGGGTGTTGTACTCCGCGATCCATGCCGAGAGCCGGTAAAGGTTCAGCTCTTCGAAGGCGTAGCGCAAACCCAGGGACAGGGCCTCGGAGCCGTAGCCATGCCGCCGGTCCGCCGGGTCCCCGATGCCGAGCCGCAACGTCCCCGCGCCGTGCGTCCAGATCACGTCGTACAGCCGCAGAAATCCCAGCAGGCGACCATCGCTCCGCAGCCGGATGGTGAAATAGAACAGGTTCTTATCCCCATCCACGCTCTTCTCGATCGCCTCGTAGCTTTTCTTGACCTGGGCTGGCGAGAGCGGTTTGGCGGGTTCGAAGCTCAGCAGGCGCATGTCCACGGCATCGTGGGTCCAGCGCGACTCGATCTCGGCGTCTTTTTCGTGGTCGATGGGCGCCAGGTACACCAGGCTGCCATCGAACAAGGGGCGTTTCAGGTCCATGCAGTCCACCTTTCTATTTATAGGTCCAATCGCTTCAGACATCACTGCGTTCTCCTGCACAAAATAAAAGCCACGGATCGGGCCCGTGGCTTTGAGAGAGTCGTTCGTTGGATAAAAAAAGCCACGGGTGGAGCGCACCCGTGGCTGAATTCCACTAAGGAATTAACCGTCCGGTCAACAGGCGCACTCCGCGAAGGCAGCAGCCCCACCGAAGCTATCGGCGGTGACGCGCTGCTGGCAGATGGTTGTGGGCAAATAGACCATTAAGCGCCTAACCTTTCCCAAACATGAGAATTTTCTAATAACCCTGCCAGTTTACCAGCCCTGTTTACGGGTGTCAAGGCCAATGGATGAAATTTTTACCTGGTCAGATGACCAGTTTTTGAAGGGGGAGAGTAGAGAATAGAGAGCCGGGTTAGGGATTATTCGTGGGCGGAGTACAGCCATTCGTCGTACAGGTCGTCGAGCTGGCGACCGGCGGCGGTTTCGAATGCCTCCAGCAGGTCATCCGTCCTGGTGATGCGGTATTTATGTCCCGCATAGTAGGCCTGTAGGGCAGCGAAGAAGGCCTGGTCGCCGATCTCTTCACGCAGGCTCTTAAGGAACAGCGCCCCTTTGTTATAGGTCACAGCGGAGTACACCGCCGGGTTCTCCAGGCTCTCGAAATACGCCAGGGGTCGGGTGACCACGTCATCTTCCCCATCCGCCCGCAGTCTCTCCACGCGATCCAGCCAATAAGAGGCATAGCCCTGGTAGGCATCTTCGCCGTAGGTCTCCTGTAGGTAGATGTTGGAGGAATAGGTTGCCAGGGACTCATCCAGCCAGGGCTCAGCGAACACATCGTTGCCGACCAGGTTATACCACCACTGGTGCGCCACCTCATGGGCGGTGGTTATGGTAAAGCTCAGCTGATCGGGATCGGTGTACAGGTCTGAACCGACCAGGAAGACCCCCGGGTACTCGACCCCTGAGGCGTTGCGCATGGGAGCTTCGACGATATCCAGCTCGGTGTACGGGTAGGCGCCGAAACGATGGTTGTACACCTCCAGCGACCCGGCAGCCGCAGCGAGCGCCACCTCACCTGCACCGGCGTGACCCGGCAAGGAATAAGAGCTCAGCCGCACGCCGCCAACATCCAGGCTGGAGACTTGAAAGTCCGGGCTCATGATCATGAAGAAATCCCGGGACGGCCCGCTGACAAAGCGCCGGCGCTCGCCGCTTTCCTCCACCAATACCCCGCTGGTAGCCAGCACCAGGTCGCTGGAAGCCGTCACATCCACGCTGTAGAAGGCCATGTCGCTGTAGACCGAGTCGCCCATCGCCGAGACCGGGTCCAGGTTCCAGCCATTCGCGTCATAGACCGCCAGGATCGGGTACCAGCCGGAAAGGGCGAGCACGCCCTGGCTGAGATTATAGATGCCGTAGCCATCCGGATTGGACTCGCCGCCGAAGTCCAGCGGGACCTCGCCGGAGAAAGCCATTTCCACCAGGGTCGTCCGGCCGGCTTCCAGCGGCTGCGCCAGAGCCACCTCCAGGACGGAATCAAAGAGCGAAAGGCGCGTTCCGGCAGGCTGCCCGCCCACCTTTACCTGAGTGACTTCCAGAGAGCCGCCGCCGTAGCTCTTGCCGGCGTTGGGCAGCAGGCGGAAGTACAGGCTCTTCAGGGGGACAGTTTCCTGGTTAGTGTAGCTCACCCGGGATGCGCCGCGGAAGGCGCCGGCGGCGTAATCGATATCCACAGCCATGGTGTAGCTGGGGATGCCTGCAAGGCCGGCGAGGTCCTGGCGGGCATCCGGCAGCAGGGCGGCCTCCTGCCCCGCAGAGCCGGGACCGGGCAAGGCCGGGATGATGACGCCGCTCGCGGCCGGTTTGGGCGTGGGACGCGCCGTTGGATCGGTTGCCGGTTGAGGCGACACTGTTGGGGGCGACGCAGCCGGGGTTATCCGCGAGACCAGCCCGCATCCGAGCTGCAGGCAAGCTAATCCAACGACCAACAGGATCAGCACCCCCCATTTGGAACTGCGCCTGATCATCGCCCCTCCGTTCAGCTATCTTTCGATGGTGTAGCTGTCGATCACCTGCCCTTGGCGCGTGATGAACTGGAAAGTCATGGTTGAAACGCTGGCATCTACCAGCATAGCCCCGTAGTTGTCATTGTAGCGCACCTGGCTGCCTTCAAGCGTATCGCCAAAGCTGTAGATCGCCCCGCCTCCCAGCCCATTGACGAAGTACGACAGGCCGTTGATCAGGAGGCGCTCGTAATCATGGTCGTGACCCGCCAGGACGGCATCCGCGCCCCACTCCTGGAAAGGCCAGCGCATCCAATCCGTCGAGTGATGGTAGCCGGAGCTGTATGGCGCGGCATGGAAATAGACGATCTGCCAGGCGCTGGTCGATCCTGCCATCTGCCCCTGCAGCCAGGCAGCCTGGGGAGAGCTGCTGCCCACCCCGTCTGGCTCGTTCGGGTCGCTGTTGAGGGCGAAGAAATGCACCGGTCCCCAGGTGAAATCGTAGTAGCGCTCGTTGCCCGGCAGGGTGAAGTAATCCAGATAGGGTTGGGCGCTGCCGGTGCCGTAATCGTGATTTCCCAGGGCGGGGAAGAAGCGGTTCTGGCCGGCGCCCTGCCCGTAGCTGCCGGCGTAAGGAGATATGTAGGTGTGATAGAACTGGCCGATATTGGCGTCGATCGTCCCCTGGGCGCCGTCCGGGTAGTTGTTATCGCCCACTGTAATGATGAATTCTGGCTGCCAGCCCGCCACCAGGTAGGCGACGTCCGCCGCCTCGTTACCGCCCGCGCCGTAATCGCCAATGACGGCGAAGCGCACCTGTTGCGCCTGTGTAGGTTCAGGCACAGCCGTGGGTGGAACAGTCTCTGTCGCTGGTGCGGCTGCGACCGGCTCAACCGGCTGGGTGGGGGCAGAGACACCTGGAGCATCGCGCACGACCAGCGGCAAGATCACCGGGGTGCCTGCCACGGGCGCCGGACCCCCTGCCGCCACGGAGGTCGCCTGCGCGGCCAGGTCGGAGGGCCTGGTCGTACGCCCGCAGGCCCCCAGAAGGAGGGACAGGGCGAGAAAACAGGTGAGGATTGTAGTCTTTTTCATAGCTGAGGTAAAGATTGAAACACAAAGAACACGAAGGATTCACAAAGGTCCACAAAGATACTTGAATTTTATCCTCTGCATCCTTTTTATCCTTGTTTTACGTTCATTATGAAATGCGTGCTTGGTTATGGAGCCGGATCCAGGCGGGAGACCGTCCCGTTGTAATCCGCCAGGTAGACTTCGCCGGCCTCGTCCAACCCGAAGGAGCTGACGTTTCCACCGGTCTCGAAGAGCAGATCCTCCTGCCAGGCGCCGTCCGGGGTGCGCAGCAGACCCCACACCAGACCGCTGCAGTAGTCGCCGTACAGGTATACCCCCTGCCACTGCGGCAGGCGCGCTCCGCGGTAGACCTCGCCGCCGGTCACCGAGCAACCCTGGTTGTGACCGTATTCCGCCACCGGATCGATCAGCGCCAGCCCACCCGGGGGCCTACCCGTATACGAATGGCTGCCTTCACGGTAATTCCAGCCGAAGTTCGCACCGCCAGGGCTGCCTGCCGGGAGGAAATTGACCTCTTCCCAGGCGTTCTGGCCCACGTCGGCGATGTACAGGTCGTCGGTCAGTGGATCGAACGCAAAGCGCCAGGGGTTGCGCAGCCCGGTGGCCCAGATCTCGGGCTGCCCGCCGCCGTTGGCAAGGGGATTGTCGGATGGGATGGCGTAAGGCTCGCCGCTATCAACGTCGAGGCGCAGGATCTTGCCCAGCAAGGTAGTGGTAGATTGGCCGTTGCCGTGCGGGTCGCCGCCCGAGCCGCCGTCGCCGAATCCCAGGTAAAGATATCCATCCGGGCCGAAGACCACCGAGCCGCCGTTGTGGTTGGGATAGGGCTGGTCGATCACCAGCAGCCGCAGCTCGCTGGACGGCTGGGCGCGGTTGGGATCATCTTCCGAGACCTGGTAGCGGGCAACGATCGAGTGGCTCGCCCGGTCTGTATAGTTCACGTAGAAATAGCCGTTTTCAGTATAGCGGGGATGGAAGGCCAGCCCCAGCAGGCCGCGCTCGCCGCAGCAGCCCACGTTGGCGCTGATATCCAGGAATGGTTCCTGCTGCAGGACGCTGTCCTGGATGGCGTGGATGTGCCCCGCCTGCTCGATCACGAACAGCCTGCCTGAGCCGTCCAGGGGGCTGGCGAGACCGATGGGCAACTCCAGCCCAGAGGCAACCGGCGTCCAGACCGCCGAGCCAACTGCGGGCAGCGACTGAACTGACTGCGCAGCCGGAGCGGTCGTCGCAGCCGGCGCTTCGGCCGGTGCTGGCGAAGCCTCTTCAGCGGTCGGGCTGATACCAGGGTCAGTCGGCGAAGGTATGCCGGTTGGCGTCTCGAAATTCTGAGGGGATGAAGTTGGGAGCGCCTGGGTGGCAGCCTCATCGGGGGCCTGCAAGGGGGCAGTTGGAGCATTCTGGCAGGCTGAAATCAGCAGAACGGGAAGGACAATCCATATTATCAGTACCGGTAATCGAGACAAGTTACTCCTCTTCGGTGAATTCGGCGTCGATGATCTCTTCCGGCTCATCGGTGGGCTCGCTCCACTCGCTGGTGACGATGCCGGTCAGGTCTTCCATGTGCTCCTTGACCACGTCGGGCGGGCATAGCTCGACAAAGACATACGTGCCCAGCCAGATGATCACGGCATCGTCAACCGGCCCCAGGACGAGGTCGGGCACGAGCAGGTACACCAGCGAGCCGATCGGCAGCACCTTGATCAGCGGGCTGACCCGTTTGTCGCCCATCAGGCGGAAGATCAGCTTGAAGCGGTTCGACAGGTCCTGGAATAATCCGGGATTACGTGGAGAAATGGCGCGTTTGTTATCGTCAGGCATACAGCCCTCCCTTGTGTAAGGGCATTATACTATGGGCACATTAATTGAAGATCAGACGATTAGTTCCGCGAAAAAACAAATCAGGAACGAAGGGGGGAAGGTAATCAGGCGACAAGGCAACAAGGGTATGAGGTTGTTAAGGAGCGGGGGTGTGGGAGAGGATGTGAGGCATTTGAAGTATAGCAGAATTCTATAAATAGTACAAGTGTTCTAATAAATTAGGGGCAGAAATTGGTGAATCTCCTAGCCCGGATCGCCGATCCGGGGTCTCGATTAAATTCGCTGCGTCTCTGCGGTGATCATTTCCTCTCACTCGCCGCGCCGGCTCGCATCCCCGCTCTTCTGCGCCAGCAGGGCGGCTTCCACCCGGTTGCGCACCTGCAGCTTCTGGAGGATGTCGGTCACATAGTGCTTGACCGTCTTTTCAGAGAGGAAAAGCTTATCGCCGATCTCCCTGTTGCTCAAGCCCTGCGCCAGGTTTTCGAGGATCTCCCTTTCACGCGCCGTTAGCTCGTCGAGCGGCGTCGAGGGGGGAGAGCCAGCCGTCTTCTGCACGCCCATCACCAGGATGCTGGCGGCTAAGGCAGGCGGGACATAGCTTTCACCGGCATCCACCGCCCTGACGATGCGCAGCAGCTCGCGGGCTGCCACCCCCTTGAGAATATATGCCCGCGCCCCTACTTTGAGCGCATCGATGAGGTGGTCCTCGCTCTCAGAAGCCGTCAGGACGGCGATCTTTACTACCGGGAACTGCTCGGTGATGATGCGGGCAGCACTCAAACCGCCGTCCGGCATGTCGACATCCAGCAAAATGATGTCGGGGAGCAGATCTCCGGCAAGCCGGATCGCCTCGGCTCCCGTACCTCCCTGACCGACCACATCGATATCCTCTTCAGCGCTCAGGATGCTGGCGAGTCCGTCGCGGAACAGCTCGTGATCGTCCACGATCACCAGGTGGATTTTTTTTCGCTCATGACTGCCTCCATGTCGCCTGGATGGGCAGGCGGGCGACGATGCGAGTGCCTTCGCCTTTGACGCTCTCCAGCTCGAAGGTTCCGCCCAGGCTCTCCACTCTTTCACGCATGCCCAGCAGTCCAAACTGCTCATCCGGCGTAATCTCGCGATGGATGTCAAAACCCTGCCCGCTGTCGACCACTTCCACCACGATATGGCCGTTTTCCCGGCGCGCGATCACCCCCTGGCCGATCCCATCGGCGTGGTGGTAAGCGTTGTTCAGGGCTTCCTGCAGCAGCCTGTAGACTGTGATCTTGACCGGCAGCGTCGATTGGTCCGACAGGCCGTCCATCTTGAGCTCGACCTGCGTGCCCGTGCGGCGCATATGAGCGCGCACCGCCCGGGTGATGATTTCTTCCATATCGAGCTCGTCCAGGTGAGGCAGGCTTAATCCGGCGGAAATCGAGTGGATCTCCTTCATCCATCGCCCCCTGCAGCGAAGCCTGGATTTTCTCCAGCGCAGCATGCATGGCAGGTTGGTCTGAGCCTGCCTGCAAGGTTTCGCATTGGGCGATGACCGTATCCACATTCAAGAGCGCCAGGCCCAGGTCCTGGAGCGGTCCGTCATGCAGCTCCGAGCCAACGCGCCGCAAATACTGCTCGTTGATGGTCGTCACGCTGGCGGCTGCCCGCTGCACGCGCTCATTAAGTTCCCGGTTCTGCTCCAGGAGCTCGCTCAAGCGGGCGACCTGTGCGCGCAGCTCACCCCGCTGCGCCTCGATGATGCTGTTCACCCAACGCACAAACCCCGACAAGAGCAGGTAAATCAGCAGCATCGAAAGGCCCACAACCAGCCAGCTCACCCTTTGAGCGTACTGGACCTCGCTCTGCAGGTCGTCTAAAGTCTCATAAAACTCAGCCACGGCGATCACCTGGTTGGTGCCCCGCAGAAGGATCGGGCTGTAAGTCTCCAGCAGTGCCGGGTAGAGCTTCCCCAGGTCGGCGTTTTCTTCTTCATCGAGCGGGCTGATCTTAGAGCTGACCACCCCACCGCCAGCCTTGGGGTCATTGGGAAGCTTTTACCAATGTCTTCGAGGTCTGTGGAATACAGGAGCACCCCGGAGGGAGTCCAAACCTTGAAAGAGACCACGTGCTGGCCCAGGGCTGTATTGCCGAGCAAATTATGCAATGTCTGGACCGTATTCTGCGTGAGCGAATCCGAATCAGACAGCTCTTGAAGCAGGGGCGCAACAAAACTGTCGAGATACAGAGCCGTTGTCGCTCCGGCGTGAACCACCACACCGTTCTTAATCTGCTCTCCTACCCAAAAACCAAGACCCAGCGTCCCCAGGATCAATACGATCAGGCTGATGAGCGTGAACTGCTGGCTGAGGCTCAAACGATCGAAAAAAGCTTTCATGGCTGAGTATATATTATACATATGCCAGCCATGAAGGGATTGGACTTAATGCTCCGAATCGATGCGACTAAAGTCTTAAATGATTGGGACTTGAGTACAGTAGACATTTGGACGATGGGCCGTTGTGGATCGCCATCCGGTTTGCTAAGGTAACTGCGCAACAATCAATTGGCATTTATACACACAATCTATCATGGAGGATCCAAGAAATGAACCGAACATCCACACTCACCCATAATCCCGTATCTTTAGGGACTACACTCTCCGCAATGCTGCTCGCCTTGCTGGCCCTGGTCCTTTTGGTCACACCTGCGCTTGCCGCGGCGCCGATCGATGGCATTGTTTATGAAGGCAAAAGCGTTCCGAAGGTTGCACTGGGAGCCACCCGCGCTCAGGTCGTCCAGGCTTATGGCGATCCCATGCAGTGCAACGATATCTCCAGCATCGGCACTTATACCTGCACCTTTAAGGCCGTGGGCGGCGGAAATGTGGCCATCAGCTTTGTTCGATCTTCGGGGTTCTTACTCCCGGTGCGCTACGATACTGTAAACTTCATCCGCTGGAGCCAGGAAGTGAGCGGCTGGAAGACCACCGCCGGCGTCACCACCAAGCTGGCGCTTGAGAATCCCAAGGCAGTCCTGAAAGCCTACCCGCGTGCCAGCGTGAAATACAACGCCCTGGGTCAGATCATCCAGGTGCGCGATGCTCACCTGGGCATCCAGGTCGACTGGCTGGCAACCGGCCCCAACGGCAACATCGGGCGTGTCAGCATGGCAATCTTCCCGCCTCTGCAGATCACCTCCTTTAGATAAGCAACCTTCCTCCTCACCCCGCGAAAGGGGCTGTCCCGAAAGGCGACAGCCCCTGTTTGTTTCTAATCCAACCAGCTCACTGCCCCAATACCTGACTCCCATCCAGCACCACGGGCAGGAAGATACGCCGTTGGGCTGCAGTGGTGGTGAGCAGGGCCTGGGCGCTGGCAGATGGAAAGTCCGTGGCGGTGGCAGTGATGGTCGCAACATCGCTGTCGCCATCGGCGGCATCTGAAGGAATAGTCACCCGGGCTTCCAGCTCGGCAAAGCCTCCCGGATCCAGGGTGATGCTGGTGATCGGGAGATAGACCCCCCAGGTGGCGGTATAGGTGATGGCGAAGTCGACCCGCGTATCTCCGGTATTGGTGATCTGCAGGGTGTACACGACCGTCTGTCCGGGACTGCCTTCTTTGGCGTCTGCAGCCGGTGAGAGGCTGACGCCGTACTCTGCCAGGGGCAGCAGCGCGCCGGGCTCACCGGCATTCCAGGCGAAAACGCCCAAGGGTTGGTTGATGCCGTCGCCCACAGCATATACGGAGACAACCTGGCCTGCGGTGAACGTCACCGGCAGGGGATCGACCAGGGTAAGCAGACCACCGGGTGCGGTGACCTTGAGGTCGTAGGAGCCCGCCTCCAGGGGAAGATAGACGCTCACCTCACCGTACGAGAGCGCGGGCAGCAGCAAGGTGCCGTCCTGCAGGCGCAGCTCTGCCTGGGCGCTGCCGGATTCGAACGCCATCAGGTGCCCCACGCGCAGGTGGAACATGCCTGCCGGGGGAGGGGTGTTATCGTCGACCAGGGCAAGCAGCTCCAACGGTTGGTGGGTGTCATCCCCGGCCGCGATCAGGCTGTTTTCACTGTAAGGTGTCAGGTTCAGTGTAGCGGTGATAGCCGGGCTGCTGGCGCCTGCGGGCCAGACTTCGATCGAACTCTCACCGGAATCCAGTGTCAGATAGCCGGTAGAATCGGCGAAGCTGAAACCGGTGAGCAGCGGATCGCTGTATTGGGTGATGGTGACCGCGGTGCCCAGACTGGAGGCAAATGGCGCCAGGTGGGCGATCTCCAGGTAGGCAGGCTCGGGCATTTCGAAAGCGCCGGTGTCATACTGGCTGCGCTGCGGGCGCGGGATGCTGAGCAAGTCCGTGGGTAAGCCGTACGTGCAGGCGTCGATGGCAGGTGATCCCTCCTGCAGGCGGTAGTTCTCGCCGCCGCCGGGTGAAATAAACAGCGGATCCAGCACTGGTCCGGCTGTGCCGCCCTGGTCGATATTGCACTCCGCCTCAGTCAACGTGCCGAACGCAGCGACGGTGTTGCCCCAGATGATCGTATTGTAGATGTAGCTTTGCACCGCACCCGGCGAGTAGCCGGCTCCGCCGGTATTGTTAGCGAGCGTGGCGTGGCGGATGGTCATGGCGCCGGACTGGGCGCGGATGCCAGCCCCCAAGGCAAGCAGGCTGGTGTTGGAGTAGACCAGAGTGTTCGAGATGGTGCCCGCAGCCCCCGCTCCGCCCTGATAGATAGCGCCGCCGCTTTGGGCAGTATTGTGATGCAGGTAGCTCTGGTTGACCACCAGCTCACTGGCGTTGGCGTAGATCGCCCCGCCGCTGCCGGAGGCGCTGTTCGCTGACAGGCGGCTGCACTGGCGGGCACGCGGATTACACGCAGTGGCGCTCGGCGAGCGCGGGCTATCTGGTGCGACCAGATTATCAGCAGCCAGCAGAGGATAATCGACATCAATGGTCACGGTGGAGGTGTAAGCGGCGATGGCGCCGCCGTCGCCCCCTTGAGCCTGGTTGCTGCTGAAGGTGCAGTTATCGGCTGTGAATGTGCTGCCGCTCAAGTGGATGGCGCCGCCGCTGCCAGCCTGGGCATCATTGCCGTAATCCTGGATGCCCATGATCGTACCATCGCATTCTACCCGTGGACTGTCCTCGGCGTAGATGGCGCCCCCGCTGGCGGCTGTGTTGTCCAGCACCTGCACAGGGATGTCGAAGTAGTCATCCAGCCACATGCGCGAGCCGCCAGACAGGTATGCCAGTCCGCCGTTCCCGGTGGCAGCGTTGGAAGATGCCCGGATATCGCCATAGATATCGAAAAAGGCGCTGCCGTTGGCATACAGGGCGCCGCCGTCAGCGCCAGCACTGTTGTCGCTCAAGTAAAGCGGGGAGCCGCTGGTGGCATGCAGTTCGATGGTGTTCGGATTGGATGTGTACACCCCGCCGCCGCTGCCATCGGCGTGATTGCCCGCCAGGTAGCTGAAGAGCTGCCCACCGGTGGCAAAGAAACCAGCGTTGCCCGTGCCCGTCACGGCGACTGCCCCGCCGTTGCCGCCTGCCTGGTTGAAGCTCACATCCCAGGCACCGGTAAAATCGAGCGTACCGGAATCCAGGTAGATCGCGCCGCCGTGGCTGCTGGCGGTGTTAGCGGAAAAGACAGCATGGTTGGCATTGATATCAGCGCTGTTGGTGGCAGCAATCGCTCCGCCCACCCCGCCGAAGGCACGGTTGCCCCGGAAGACCGATCCGCCCAGGATGTTAAGCGTGCTGATACCAAACAGGCGCGCTCCACCGCCCAGGTTGCTGGTGGTGTTGCTGAGAACCTGGGTGTTGCTCAGCGTTACCGTGGCATCGTAGATGTACATGCCTGCGCCGCGTCCGTCAAACGCGGATGGCAGGAAGTGTTCCTGAACGGTGCTGTTCGTCATGGTGACCAGGCTGCCAGCCCGTACGTACAGACCGCCGGCATAGCCGGTGCTCGAATTGGAGAGCGTGTTGCTGACGATTACAGTGCTGGCGATATCGGCGCGGGTGTTGTTGATCAGATACAGACCAGCGCCGTTGAGGCCCAAGGGTCCAATCTGGTTGTGCTCGTTGGGATTTACACCCCCAATCGTCGCCCCGTCCAGGAGGATCGTGCTCGTATCAGCGTAAATCCCGCCGCCGGAGTTGGAAGCGATGTTGTTGAGGATGCGACCCGAAAAGCTAACCGTGCTGTTGATGGTGTAGAGCCCGGCGCCAAGCACAGCATCATTGCCAGCAGTGGAGGTGCTGTCATACCCCAGGCTGCCGCCGGTGGCAGTCAGTATGGAGTTGTTGGTCAGATAGATGCCCACGCCGTTGCCGGTAGCGGTGTTGTTGATCACCGAGGTCTCAGCCCCCAGCAGGGCGACCCGGCTGTTGTCGGCGTAGATGCCGCCGCCCGCCGCGGCGCTCTGGCAGCAGGGACCCGTTTCGCCGACGAAGACAGAGTTCGTCAGGGTGATCGCCCCGCTGGACACAAAGATCCCACCGCCGTTCTGTGTGGCGACGTTGGCGACCACATCGGCGTTATCCAGAATCAGATCCCCGCCAGAGACATACAAACCACCGCCGTCGAGGGCGGTATTGCCGTAGACGTCCGAGGTGGTGTCAAACCCAGAGAGCCTGCCATACACGATCGCACCGCCGCCGGCGCTGCTGGAGATGTTGTTGTAGATATCGCTGTCATTCGTATACGTTACGACGGATGTGCCCCCAATGTAGATCCCGGCGCCAGCTGCGCCGTTATTGTTGTACACATCGGTGCCGTTGAGGGTAACGCGGGAGGTTCCCAACACATCGACCCCAGCCCCAAAGCTGGAGCCTCCGGTCAGGCTGAGTGCGAGCAGGTTCACGACCGCCCCACCGGTAACATCCACAACGCTGCCGGCGACGTTGGCGCGCACCTCAGTGACCCCGCCGACCAGGTTGGCGCAGTTAGCATCATAGCCGCCCTGGATGGTGATGATGACGCCGTCAATGTTGACCGTTTCGGAGTAAACGCCGGCGGCGACGCGCACTGTGTCGCCATCTGCGGCGGCAGTTACCGCCTCCTGGATGGTCTCGTAGCCGCAGGGACTGCTATTAAGGCTGACCCTTGGGGCGGCAGGCGCATCCGGCCGCGCGGGCACGCCGGCTGAGAGCTCGTGCTGCGCATCCAGGCGGGCAGCTTGCAGCAAGGGGTGGTTTTGATCGGGTTGGGAGGCAATAAAATCCAGAACAGCCTGCGGCCCGGCCTCACGCGCCTGGTCCAACGCCGCTCCCAGGGCGGTCTCGACTCCCACCTGTGCTGAAGCTGCAAGCGGGGAGGCGGGGGGAAGCATCTCCTGGCTCATTCCCTGCGCCCATGCTTGTGGGGCAGGCGGTTTTGGCTCATGCTGAGCCGGATCGGTCCACACCCACTCATCGCCCTCGCTGTTCAAGCGGTAGCCCGGAGCGTCAGCGAGGCGAGGATTCTCGGGGATTGGGTTGAAAGCCTGGGCTGGTTGTATGATCCCAGCCAGCAGCAGGATAACAGACATAATGGAAATCAGCCGCGACATAGATGCACTCTCCCTCTTATGTTAAAAGACCATCAGCTATTTGGCAGCAGCGTGCTGGGATTAGATCAAGATCCCCGAAACATTACTATTCGGACTTACGCGGTTGAGGGAGGAAGTGGGTGTTTGGGCGGGCCGCGCCTGCCCAAACACCCACACTTTTCTCCTGAGCTGCGTAATTCTAACTATATTTGGTCACTATCTTTGCACTTTCGCACTTTAACAGAACTTGAATAGAAAGGCATGACCAAACCGGAGATAATAGGTTTGCTAAGAACCATATCCCGGAGGTTGAGTCATGCCC
>Ga0105100_10000674_pt1 | contig 20016 bp, 19 predicted proteins | sample PPLLak12cMay2015_2_FD_87033 | JGI IMG/M metagenome (GOLD analysis project Ga0105100, IMG submission 87033) | Freshwater sediment microbial communities from Prairie Pothole Lake near Jamestown, North Dakota, USA - PPLs Lake P8 Core (1) Depth... | ecosystem: Environmental > Aquatic > Freshwater >...
AAGGAACGGAGCCTGCAGGTACGCTGAATAGAAATGAAACGCCTAAAGCTCCGGATGTCATAGTTATGAGCGCCACTCCTATACCAAGAACCTTATCCATGACAGTTTATGGCGATCTTGATTCGTCGGTTATTGATGAGATGCCTAAATCCAGAAAACCTGTAAAAACAGTTTTACGTGGAGAAAGCAAGCTTCCTGATATATATAAATTCATTATCGATAAAATTCAATCCGGATATCAATCATTCATAGTTTACCCGCTGGTAGAGGAATCTGAAAAGCTTGAGCTTAAGGCAGCGGAAAGTTATTTCACCGAATTAACGAATTCATTTTTGAAAAATATAAAAGTCGGGCTTATACATGGAAGAATGCCGTGGGATGAAAAAGAGGAAAAAATGTTTTTATTTCTTAAAAAGAAGTACGACATTCTGATTTCCACAACGGTTATTGAAGTGGGAATCGATATTCCCGATGCAAATATTATGGTTATAAATGATGCTCACCGGTTCGGATTATCGCAGCTGCATCAGCTGAGAGGTAGAATAGGACGGGGGACTAAGCAGGCATACTGCATTCTAGTGACGAAGGACAAATATATATCTTTAAGTGAACAGCATGAGAATGAGATTGAATTCTATTCTCCTGCTCAGCTTGAAAGTTATAAAGCTTCAATTAGACTTCAAGCTATGATAAAACATAATGACGGGTTTAAAATTTCCGAGATCGATTTAAAACTCCGGGGTCCCGGAAATATTTTCGGTGTTGAGCAAAGCGGTTTTCCCGAATTAAAATATGCGGATTTAGTAACAGATACAGAAATAATTTCTAAAGCAAAGGATGCGGCATTTAAATTAATTGAAGCCGATCCCGAACTCGAATTTGAAGACAGCCGTCCTGTAAGAACAAAGCTGACGGAAAATTATTCCGAGAGTTTTAAGTACACAAAGATCGCATAGAATATTTTTCTTGTCAGAGAAAAATCAGGCTGACGCTTCCCCAAAAATTTTTCAGCTCCTCTCTCTAAAAAAGAATTGTGTTATTCATCTCAAAAAAAAATTTGATTAATAATTTTTTTTAAATCAAATTACTTGTGAAAATATTTTTGTTCTTTGAATGATGATGATGAAGGAAGAATTAAAGAGCTCCTGGAAAATATTTTTTATAAAAAATCAAAAAATATTTTTTTCATCAGCATCCAAAACTGTTGACTTAGATTTTTTATTGTTTATATTTGCAAAAAATATTTTGAACAACTCGGAGAAAAAATTTTATCTTCTCTTCCTGTCCCGATCAAATCGGGATTTAACTTGCGATTGAATGTGGCGTTAACATTTAATGTCAAACCTGAAAGTGAAACTTTCCCTGAAGCGTTATCCCCTGTTGAAAAAAAATCCAAAGACAGCTTGCCGGAAGAAAGATTACAGCCGGCTATTGATACGTACGCCGAGTGGGATACCTGGGATACAATCAATGCTGTAAAGGATGCGCTGGAATGTTATCACGATGTAACATTAATTGAAGCAGATCTTTCTGCACTAGAAAAGTTGAAAGAGAAACGTCCTGATGTAGTCTTTAATATTGCAGAAGGATTTAATGGCGTGAGCCGTGAGGCGCAGATACCGGCTATTCTTGATATGCTTCAGATTCCTTATACCGGTTCAGATCCCTTAACGCTGAGCATCTGCCTCGATAAAGCGCGTACGAAAGAAATTTTATCATATCATAAAATTCTAAACTCAAAATTTTTTGTAGCTAATGGATCGGTACAAAGTTTACAGCATAGCTTGAACTATCCTTTAATGGTTAAGCCTGTATCAGAAGGTTCGAGCAAAGGGATTTTTTCATCGTCATTCGTTAAGAATGATAAAGAGCTTAAGAATGAGGTGAAAAGAATTCTCACTGAGTACGGGCAGCCGGCGCTCATTGAAGAGTTTTTGCCGGGAAGAGAGTTTACCGTAGCTATAATCGGAAACGGGAATGAAGCTGAGGTGCTGCCTATAGTAGAAATTAATTTTGAAGAGTTCCCTAATGGTTTTACACCGATCTATTCTTATGAAGCTAAATGGATCCTCGATACAAAAGAAAATCCTCTCGAGGTCTTTACTTGTCCTGCAAAAATAAGCAGCGGGCTCGAAGAGAAAATTAAGACTGCGGCTTTGAATGCTTATCATGTGCTCCGGTGCAGAGACTGGAGCAGAATAGATATAAGATTAGATGGAAGCAAAGAACCGAATATTATCGAGGTAAACCCTTTGCCTGGCATACTTCCTGACGTCAAAGAGAATTCATGTTTCCCTAAAGCAGCCAGGACGGCTGGACTTGGGTACAATGAGATGATAAATAAAGTGTTGTATGTCGCAGCTAAAAGACATAACATAATATGAAGTCAGATTCAAAAGTTCTTATCTGCTATAATGCTCCGCTGAGTATTTTCCCGTACTACAACGGTAAAATCACGGACGTGCCTTCCGATAACAATTCTTCCTACGGCAATGATCTTTCCGAGAGCGGTTTTTCCAAAGAGATCGGGACTATAAAAAAATTATTGAGCAGTTATTTCTTAGACGTAAAAACCTATACTGTAAACTCCAATGTAGAGCAGATTATCAATAAAATAAATAATTATTCGCCCGATATTATTTTCAATTTTGTTGAATCTGTTGAAGGTATTTCAAATTACGAATACTGCATGGCCGCATTGTTTGAGCTTCTTGGATACCAGTTTACAGGGAACCTTCCTACATGCCTGGGGAACTGCCTTGATAAAGGAAGAACAAAAAAAATTCTTCAGTCCAACAATGTTAACACCCCCGCTTATTTTGTTGCTCCATGCGTTCGGAAATTTTCAATAAAAAATTTTACTCTCAAGTTCCCTGTTATTCTGAAATTACTAACCGAAGATGCGAGCATCGGGATATCCGAATTTTCAGTTGTAAATAATTTTAAAGAGCTGAAAACTCAAATTGATTTCCTTTTTTCAAACTACCACAGGGATGTGATAATAGAGGAATATATTGACGGAAGGGAATTGAATGCAGCAATTCTCGGCGGTAAAATTTTACCTATTTCGGAAATTCTGTTTGATGGATTGCCCGATAATCTGCCTAAAATTGTTACATATGACGGGAAATGGATGGCTGAAAGCATTTATTACGAAAATACAAAGCCCAGCTGCCCTGCTGATTTGGATAAAGCAACAAAAAAAGCAACGGAAGAGACTGCGTTAGCCGCTTTTAATGCAATGGGCTGCAGGGATTATGCACGAGTCGATATACGCCTTAACCGTGAAGAAATACCTTATGTAATTGAAGTGAATCCTAACCCCGACATTTCAATGGACTCCGGTTTTGCACGAGCCGCCGCCGCCGCAGGATTATCATATGCTCAGCTTCTGACGGCAATTGCCGATTTTGCAATAGCAAGGAAAAAATATGATTCGCAAATTAAAGCAAGCTGATGTTCCGATGATCGAAAATATTTTAAAAAGAATTAATTCCTTTTCTGAAAATGAAGTTAACGTTGCGATGGAGCTGGTTAATATAGCAGCCTCTAACATCGATCAAAACGATTATAATGTTTTTGTTTATGAAGATGAAGGGAAAGTTTTAGGTTATCATTGTACGGGGAAAAGACCGTTGACGGATGCCGTTTACGATCTTTACTGGATTGCTGCCGATCCAAATTCAAAAGGAACCGGCATTGGAAAAAGTTTATTAGAGCATGCCGAGAAGTTTGTGCGAGAAAGAAAAGGTAGATGGATTATTGCAGAAACTTCTTCTAAGGAAAATTATACAGATGCTAGAAATTTTTACCTGAGAAACCACTATTCGATTGTAGCGCAGATAAACGACTTTTATTCGCCTGGCGACAATCTAATAGTGTTTGGAAAATATTTTAGCAACTAAAAATAAATAAAAGGTTAGCTCATGGAACTGTGGCAGCAAATGGTAAGAGACAGCGTCCACACTGTCGATCAGCTTGTAGAAAAATTCGGGTTGGACCGGAGAGTCGCCGAAGATCTTGATGAATTCTTCCAGGCAAGAATCAACCCCTATTACCTAAGCTTAATTCGTTACCCGGGTGATCCAATCTGGCTTCAATGTGTACCCGACAAAGCTGAACTTGAAGATTTTGACGCTGAAGAAGATCCTTTGATGGAAGACGCAATGAGTCCTGTTCCCAATATCACTCACCGTTACCCCGACAGGGCACTGTTTCTTGTTACAAGCCAATGCGGATTATACTGCCGCTTCTGCACTAGGAAAAGAAAAGTCGGCGATTATGAAAAAATATCGATGAAAGGTCTGGAAAGCGCTTTCAAGTATTTGGAAGAGCATACCGAAATAAGAGATGTAATTATGTCCGGAGGAGATCCGTTAATGCTGACGGATACAATGCTGGAAAAAATATTGCAGAGACTGAGACAAATACCGCACCTGGAAATAATCAGGATCGGCTCAAAAATGCCATGTGTACTTCCCCATAGAATAACAGATAATCTCTGCAACATATTGAAAAAATATCACCCGATTTACGTAAATACTCATTTTAATCATCCGTGGGAAATTACACAGGAGAGTATGAAAGCATGTGAAATGCTAGCAAATGCCGGATGCCCTGTGGGAAATCAGATGGTATTGATGAAGGGTGTGAACGATGATCCGGATACGGTGAAAGAATTAATGCTGAAATGTTTGAAAATGAGAGTGCGTCCGTATTATATGTACATGGCAGATGAGACAAAAGGCGCCAATCATTTCCGGACCTCGATAGAAACAGGAATAGAAATAATCGAGAACCTGCGCGGCCATACAAGCGGTCTGGCGGTTCCTCATTTTGTTATTGATGCACCCGGCGGAGGCGGAAAAATTCCGTTGCTTCCTAATTATGTACTTCATCAGGATGAAGATAAAATAATTTTAAGAAATTATAAGAAGAAAATTTATTCTTATAAAAACTATAAAGACCGCAATAATCCCGAAGGGAAATCTAAAGTATCCAGGAAATCGAACGGCAAAACAAAAGGGAAGCCTGCAGAAGTGATTCAAGTGGATGTCCCGGAACTTGAGGAAGTAGAAAATTAATCATTAGTCCTTAATTATTAGCATTGAATATTTTTGGCAGCGGCACTAATATTAAATAAAAAATAGTTCTTTTGGATAATTTGGATCGGGTTACCATTCTTTAAATTCAGATTGTTCCACCCGCGAATAATAAAATTCGGTTTTCTTTTATTTGTTTAACTAATCCAATCATTTCTCTAACCTGATGATGAATTACGTACCCTCTAATTCGGGCACGGTTTTTTCTTAGAATTATCATACATATTTTTTTGAAAGAGTGATATTATGAGAATCATAAGTGATAAGTTCCGTTATTATATTTTTGGTGTGTTATCTGTTTTGGGCATTTTGTTTCTCCTGGGAAGCTTTTTCTTTACGGATACCAAATCTAAGGAAGATAACCTTCTCCAGAATTTTCCCCAGGAATATAAAATAGTTTCTCCGGCGATACCGGATTTACTTGAGTTTGCAGGTGAAAAGATACCCACCGAAAATTTTGATATCCTGGAAAGAATAGACAGAGAATTCCTTTCGAATACATATTGGCATACTGCAACTGTTCTTGCCATTAAAAGAGCAAACAGATGGTTTCCGGTTATCGAACCGATATTAAAAAAGAATAATATTCCGGATGATTTTAAATATTTATGCGTTATTGAAAGTAATCTTGAGAATGTCACTTCTCCGGCCGGTGCAGTCGGGTTCTGGCAGTTTATCGAGCCTACAGGGAAAAAATATGGACTGGAGATTAATGACTATATTGATGAAAGATATCATGTGGAAAAATCAACCGAAGCCGCCTGCAAATATCTCCGCGATTCTTATTCAATGTTTGGAAGCTGGATCTCGGCGGCGGCATCGTATAACTTAGGACAATCCGGAATGAATTTACAGCTTGAGAGACAAAAAACCCGTAATTATTTTAATCTGGTTTTGAATTCGGAAACTTCACGTTATATATCCAGAGTAATTGCACTTAAGTATATTTTACTGGAACCGTCAAAGTATGGCTTTGATATTAAGGAGAATGAGCTGTATAAGCCTCTTGAATATTATCAGGTTAATTTAGACAGGTCCGTTATGGATTTTACGGAATTCGCTTCACGCTATAATATAAATTATTACACGCTGAAGTTATACAATCCATGGATTAGAGATAATTATTTGATTAATAAAAAGAAGAAAAATTATTCTATAAAAATTCCGGAACCCGAAACTATAAAACTCGTTAGAGAGTAAGTGAAGCTATTCAAATTTTCTGTTATCAACTAATTTACCTTTAACAATTAGTGAACTTCCGTTTTTAAAGTTTAACAATGTTTTTTCACTTATTGTAAGGGTTGTCCCTTCTGGTATAACTACATTATTGCTGAATTCAAGTTCGCCGGGCGGAAAGACAGTATTTTCAGTTAAAGTAATTTCTTCGACAAAACACTCAACTTTTATAGAAGTATTTTTCTGCTCTCTTAAAACAATTGATAAATTGCTGTTGTAATCAGTTCCTGGATTAGTCCAAGGTGCAAAAATCTCCGTTCCATCAAAATTAAAAGCGGCTTTCCCGTCTCCCTTCCAGCCTTCATATACATAAAATGGTTTTCCTCCGGGCCCGTCGTCATCCATAAGAAAGATCTGGAATTTCCCGTTTAAATAATTTGGTTTATTATGGGGAATCCAGTCTCTGATACTGTATCCGTTCTTGTTTGAACTAAGACGTGTATAAACGGGTAAGGAATCGAGTGAATCGGCAGACCATGGATGGTGAGTCCAGTAATTGATCCAGTCAAATTTTCCGTCAGCGGCCTGTACATGGTAAACCGGATGATTACCGGATCCAATCACCTTATAAATCATTAAACCTTTCCCGCCATCCCGGTCAATTTCAGAATCATAAATAGAAATCTGCTGATGATTTTCCAGTATATACACTTCATTTCTTCTTCCTTTAACAGGGATTCTCAAAGCGGTTCCTGTGGCAGCAAAATCGGGGAGATTAAAAGAACCATTTTTCTTTACATCTGTCAGTTTAATCCATCCCAACCTTTCTTTTTCATAAGCATTCGCACAAAAACCGGGTATCGGCATTATTCCCCATATTCCGAGAAAAAGTATCTGCCCTTTCGAGCCGGCATTGAAATATGCCGGATGACCTGCACCGAAAAGCAGATGTCCGAATTCATGCTTCATCGATCTTAAAGTTCCCTTCATTCCCTGCCAGCCGCCTGAGTTTGTTATTCCCGAACCGGGGAATCCGAACTTTATTATTTTTTTATCAAGAATAAGATCTTTCCCGTATCCCGCAACTGCAATTCCTTGCGCAGCTTCACCGGGAGGATACTTGCTGTTCCTGTAGAGAAAAATTATCAAATCCACTTTACCATCGGAAGTATCAATATGTGAATTTGATTTGAATGTCCAATTGTCATATAAACTGAAATCGATTAGTGAATCGAGGCTTTTCAGCGCTTCTTTATTTACTTCACCGTATTCTGAATTGCCTAAGCGCAGCGTATCCCTGTAATATTTTTCGTTATACCGGGTAATATAAAAATATGATTTGCCGATAATCCGCAGCGAATCAAAAGACATTTTTTTAAAATAATCGGAAAAGCTCCATGGAGCAGAAAACTGGTTCTCTGCCGAATCTAAATAAGTGTTGAGAAAAACGGGCGACCGGTTAATCGGCCATTCTGAACTCTCCGGGTGTGTGCTGTCATTTAGAAACTGAATAAAGACGGCTAATGCCTTTATCGTTCCCTTTGAAGTTATATGCAATCCTTTATTTGAGTATCTGTGTTGCTTAATTTCCTTATTTGTAGAATGATGTGAAGATTTAAAACTAAATGAATTGACAATAATGAAAAAAAGTAATACAGCAATAAAAAATTTCTTTATCATTTTTTTCTAAAGAAGACTAAGTTAAAGAGGATGTTTAACTTGAGGCAGTTTTCTACTGTTATAATATGCCGATCATATCTTTTTCCAGAGTTTCTTCCGGTGCTTCCTGAATCCTGCCGATTTCAGATCCGTTTCTGTAAAATATAAATGAAGGGACAAGTTCAAGATCGTACTTTTCAAGTGCGCTGCTTCCGGGAATTTCCTTATCCTCGTTTACCGCAAGAATTGTAAGACTTTCTTCCGGGAAATCGAGATGATCTAGTATTTTAAAAAACCCGGGCAATTCTCTCCTGCTGTCGCTGCACCATGTCCCGGTTATTACGGCAATGCTGACTTCTTTTATATCATCATTCATTTTATTCAATGATGAGGAGTCAACTTCATACTCTTCATAACCTGAATTAAACCACCAGGAAAAATTTGTGTCTTTAAAAGCTTCCCGTGTACAGTATCCGATGAGCATCGGTTCGTCTGATACTTCATCAATCACTACTTTATTTGTATCCTGTGCAATTCCTGCAAATGATATTATCAACAAAAGAAATGCTAAGATTTTCAATTTGCTATGCCTTTTTAAGGTTCAAGAATAGAACGTTTCCTGAGATCAATCCCCCATAGGAGTTTGTTGCGGAGAGTTTCAAAGTAATTTGTTAAGGAAGTGTGAACAAGTTTGACCGGCCTGGTGCTTTTAGAGATTTTTATTTTAAGCGGGGGAGGAAAAGCAAATACTCTTTGTCCGTCACAGTTTACCTGCACTTCTTTATAAAGTGAATCGGCATTGATTGTAATTTCTTCATTGCTCGGCAGTACCAAAGGTCTTACAGTAAGGCTGTGGGGAGAAATTGGGCTTAATGTAATTACATCGGTTTTGGGGCTTACAATGGGTCCGCCCACAGATATGGAATATCCTGTAGAACCTGTAGGTGTTGCAACTATAAGTCCATCCGCAGAGAAAGTGGTGACAAGCTCATTCCCTACTGATATCGTTATCTCGATCATTTTAGGCCATCCGCCTTTTTCTATTACAATATCGTTTATTGCATATAGCTTCTCAAATTTACGCCCTATACATTCTCCTTTTATTACCATCCTTTCTTCTATTTTTAACTGCTTATTTTTTAGTTCATTAATAAAATGATCCAGCTGGTTTATATTAGCATCCGCAAGAAATCCTAACTTTCCGAAATTAACTCCAAATACAGGTTTATCGTAATAATGTGCCTGGTACACTGTTGCGAGCATCGTTCCATCCCCTCCAATGGAAACAATGATATCGCTTTTTTTACATAACAAATTATTGGAGACAAAAGATGATTTGTTTAGATCTTTATCGAGCAAATGACGTTTAGCCAGTAGGGTATCGCTTAATAAATATTTAATTCTATTTTTCTTCAGCTTATTTTGAAAAGCCGAGATTACTTCATAAACATTTTTTTTATTAATATTTGCAATAATTCCTAAAATCATTGTATCCCTTGAAAACTATTGTTGTTTTTCTTCTCCGGATTCTTTATCTCCGGTTTTAGATGTTTCAGATTTGTCTCCTTCTTTTTTTTGGCTCTCCTTATTTATTTCGTCAACATAATTCAGCTTCAGCTCCCGCACCACTTCGGTTAAAAATTTCTCTTCGTATTCGGAAAGGTTCCCTTTCGTTTTTGCGGCAAGCATGTCCAGAGTATCAATCATCAGCTTGGCATATTCCAAATTCCGGTCAATTTTATCTGTTACAGGATTCTTTAATTTGCCCAGTGAAATCATGCACATATGCTGATTCTGCATGACAAGCTGCATAAAGAGTAATTCATTAATGTTTTGTTCCATTATTTCTATCTCCGATAGTTTAGGTATAAGGTATAAAGGTATATAGGGAAATGGTAATGATATAATGGAATACATGTTTGGCTGTTAGATTCACAAATTACCTATATCTCATTACCTTCCTTCTTCAACTCCCACAATTTACAATATTTTGTAAAAACATATGCTGATGAAAATACAGCAAGAACAAATCCTTCCATTCCGTCTAAAAAACCTAGTTTAATTATATACATTTTTATGAAAAGCCAGAAAGGGCGCAGAAGCAGATCGCGGATCTTAAAAATTTTTCCTTTATTTGCGAGATCCTGTGCGGCTAAAGTTGTGTAATGATTAAATTTTAAAAAATAATGGTTTATATCGGGATCAGTGTAATGTTCAAGGATCCCTTTTAATTCCCCGGTCTTAAGAACAGAATTAGTGTCGCCCTTTAAAACGAGTTGTTCATGAACTTCATCATCGTTGAGATCAACAAAATTTTTGTTAAATAATCTGGTCACTCTTGCAGGATACCAGCCGCTGTGCTTTATCCATTTTCCGAGGAAGAAAGCTTTCCTAGGAAAGGAATATGCCTGGAATTGAGGAATAGAATTTTTAAACTCTCTAATTTCTTTAGATAATTCTTTAGTAACAGCCTCATCCGCATCAATCCAGAATATCCAGTCGTTTGAGCAGAGCGAGATTCCGTACTTTTTTGTTTTGGAAAATCCTTTCCATTCAATTAGTTCGTACTTAACCGAGGGAAATGATTTTACAATTTCCAGGGTGTTATCGGCTGTAAGGTTATCAATTAATACAATGATTTCATCAATGCATTGAAGCTGGCTCTGAAGACACTTTGAAATATTTCTTTCCTCATTTTTTGCTATTATTACCGAAGATATTTTGAAGTTGTTGTTCAAAGTCCGCTGTTAAATCTTAATAATTTTAATGGGAAAATTAAGGAAAGATTTTCAAATAGTTTAATGCGGGTAAAATTTAAGGAATATTTTTCCATAGTCTGGCAGAAAGGCAAAAACAGCTCAAGCGAGTTATTTTGGTTTACGGGCGGACAGGTAGTAATACTTATACTTGGATTTTTTACAGTTAAAATTATCTCGCGTATCGGAACTGAAGATTACGGCATTTATTCGCTCATTATTACGATTTCCTACCTTTTAACCGCGGTTTATTACGGACCTATCCAGCAGGGATTCACACGGTTCTTTTCTGTTTATGCTGAAAAAAATCAAGTCCCCTTGTTTACAGCGATGATGATCAGGTTTATTATCTTTTCTACATTAGGCCTGCTGATAATTATTTTACCGGCAGCTTACGGTATTCAATCATTCTTCAATAAAGAATATTTGTATCTCATTGTTCTTATCGGAGTTTTCATTGCGTTTTCCAAATCAAGTGAATTCTTTAATGCTTCATTTAATATTTTAAGAAAACGGAAAATAAATTCTATACTGCAGAGTCTGGAGAAGCTTGCAGTTATTGTAGTGCTTCTTTTTTTGTGGATAAATAAGAATTTGGTGCTGTCGAATATTTTAATCGGTTTATGTTTTGCGGCGTTATCATTTTCGGTTGTTAAATATTTTTATTTTAAAAAGAACACCTCTGAAAATAGAACCTATACTAAGGAGATTAAAAAAGAAATTTTTTTTAACATGGCAGCTTACTCAACGCCTTTTCTTGTTTGGGGCTTATCAGGATGGCTTCAACTCAACAGCGAAAAATGGATTATTGCAAAAATACTTACAACATCCGATGTGGGGATCTATTCGGTGATGATAAGCCTTGTTTCTATTTTAATCGGAATACCAAATACTCTTCTGAATGAGTTTTCCCTGCCTATTATCTTCCAGCAATTTAACGATATAAATGATCATCAAAAAACTGAAAATGGTTTAAATTATATCTTCATATTAAGCTGGCTTGTAGCTGCTCTAACTGTTGTTTCCACAATAATTACCTTTTTCTTTGGTAAGTATCTGATTCTATTAATAAGTTATCCGGAGTATACTATCTATTATCATCTGCTTCCCCTGCTTACATTTGGAACAGGACTTTTTTTAACTGCTCAAACAATGATAAATCTCGGATTGGCGTTAAATGTTCCGAAGGTTTATTTAATTCCCAAAGTTTTTGTCGGGATTGTTTCTGTTGTTCTAAACTTTATATTTATTAATTATTTTGGAGTAGCCGGGGCTGCATATGCTGTTTTTTCAATCGGAATTATTTTTTTCGTTTATATAACCTGGATTAATAAAAAGCTCGTTAAGGATTTAATAAAATGAAAATCGCCGCTGTTTTAATGAAATATGATTACGGCAATGAGAAAAGAGGATTTTCATTTGAATATATAAATATCTTTCAGCCTCTGGTTGATCTCTTCGGAGAGGAGAATATTATTCATTTTGATTTCTACGCTGAGTTTCTCCGCAGCGGCAGGAAGAAAATGAATGAAAAAATGAAAGAATTTTTCGGAAATGAAAAACCGGATGCAGCTATCTTTTGTCTTTTTCAAGAGGAAATGGATGAAAATATATTAAACACAATCAGAAAGAATACTAAAACTCTGGTTTACTTCTTTGATGATCCGTGGCGGCAAAAATTCGCCCGTCACTGGATAAAATACTTTGACTACTTTTCCACTCCTGATTATTACATGCACCTTAAATATCTCTCCGAAGGATTTAATAATGTTGTTTACTCGCCTTTCGGATTTAATTCCAGCATTTATAAAAAGCTGAACCCCGAAAAAATATACGAGGTTTCTTTTGTCGGTGGTTACAGTCCATACCGCAAATGGATAATAGATAATCTTAAAAAAGAAGGAATTGATGTAAAGGTTTTCGGAAGGGATTGGAAGAGCGGTACTTGGATTTCCCAGGAAGAAATGGTTAGAATCTTTAATCAGTCTAAAATAAATCTTAATCTTTCAAACAGCATAAGCTTTGATGCCGCATTTCTTTTTCATTCAGCAAGATCGTTGAAGGCAATTAAACAGATTCTTTTATTACGAAAAACCAAAGAACAAATTAAAGGACGTCATTACGAAATAAACGCCTGCGGCGGCTTTCAGCTTAGCTACTATGTACCGGGATTAAACTTTACGTACGAAATCGATAAAGAAATTGCTGTCTATGAGGATGCGAGAAATATTGCGGATGAAATTAAATTCTTTCTCAAAGAAGATAAACTTCGAAATGAAATTGCCGAAAAAGGTTTTGTAAGATCTCATAAAGATCACACTGCACAGGGATATATAAAACGGCTCGTGGATAAAATTCTCTCAAACAAATAAAAATGAACTTTCTGAAAAGGAGTGTTTTTAAATTAAGCGGATCTAAGTTTCTGCAGAAACTTTTGGAGAAAAATATCAATCTTTCCCAAAAACTAATGGGTATAGGTTCCGGAGCCGATGTTAATACCAGCGGTGAAGAGATATTAATAAAAAAACTTTTAGAATTGAAATTGCCTGAAGTTGTTGTCTTTGATGTGGGTGCAAATACAGGAGAATTTTCGGAGATGATAATATCAAGCCTAGATAATAAACTGAATTTTCAGCTTCATTTATTTGAACCTTCTCAATTCTCATTTAAAAAGCTTACGGAAAGAATTACCCCTTCTCAAAAAATTATATTGAATAATTTTGCATTGGGTAAAAAAGAAGAAACAGCAGAGCTGTTCTACGAAAAGGAGGGTTCAGGGTTTGCTTCATTAACAAAAAGAAGATTGGAACATTTCGATATAAATTTTAATAAATCAGAAAGGATTCAGATAAAAACCGTTGACTCATACTGCACTTTAAAGGATATAAAAAATATTGATCTGCTGAAAATTGATGTTGAGGGACATGAGCTGGATGTACTCGAAGGAAGTGCAAAAATGTTTGAAAAAAATGTCGTGCGTATGGTTAGTTTTGAATTCGGCGGCTGCAATATCGATACAAGAACATACTACCAGGATTTTTTTTATTTCTTTAAAGATCAAAAAATGGATATACATAGAATTATTCCGTCGGGAAAATTAATTCCTATGAACGATTACCGGGAAATTCAGGAACAATTCAGGACAACAAATTTCCTGGCAATTCGCAGCGAAAAGTAAATTAAGTTTGTTTTTTTGAAAGCAACTCAAAATTGTTAAATCCGTTTCATCATATAATCCAGCAGTTTGGATTCTTTCCCAAATTCACTCTTAATTCTTTAAGAGGCATTTTCCCTTTCATAAAAAATTATTTCTCATTCAGGAAAAAGAATAAAAGTAATTCCGAATTCAGAATCGCTGCTGTTTTGCCTAATTTACATGATAGATATGGATCAGCCGCTGAAATTCCTCTTCATTATTTCCATCAGGATATTCTGGTGGCGCAAAAAATATTTAAGGCTGATCCGAAAAAACACGTTGACATAGGCTCAAGGATTGACGGTTTCGTCTCGATTCTTGCAAGTTTCCGGAATGTGGAAGTTTTTGATATACGTCCGTTTGACCTTAAAATTCCTAATATAAAATTTGTTCAGGCGGATTTAATGAGTGAAGAATTTTCTTTTTCAAATTACTCCGATTCGGTTTCATGTCTCCATGCAATAGAACATTTTGGATTGGGAAGGTACGGCGATAAAATAGATCCTGATGGACATTTGAAAGGATTGAAAAATATTTACAAGATTCTGCAGCCTGATGGAAAATTTTATTTTTCATCTATTATTGGCCGGCAGAGAATTGAATATGATGCTCACCGTGTTTTTTCCATTGAATATCTTTTAAAATATTTTTCCGATAAGTTTAAAATTGAATCCTTTTCTTATGTTAATGATGAAAATCAGTTTTTTGAAAATGCTGAATTGAGTGAAGGAAACATCGAGAAAAATTTCGGCTGTTTTTATGGATGCGGAATTTTTGAGTTAACTAAAAAGTAGAAAAATTTAATTGCTTAGACATGGATCGGGAAAATCCCATCATATCTGTTATTATTACAGTTTTCAACTCGGAAGATTTTATAGAAGAAACTATCAATTCTGTGCTTAGCCAGACATTTCAGGATTTTGAAATTATTATTATTGATGATCAATCAGCCGATAAAACACCTGAAATTATAAAAACATTTTTACAGAAAGATTCTAGAATCAGATTTAATTCAATTCCGCATTCCGGAAAGCCGGCTGTTGTTAGAAATACCGGCATTGCTGAAGCAAAAGGAGAATATGTAGCTTTCCTGGATGGGGATGATGTATGGGAAAAGCATAAGCTTGAGGAACAGTTAAATGCAATCAGAAAAAATCATGATGCAGTTTTAGTTTATTCCGTTGCTGTAACATTTGGTGCGGTAAATATATTTTCTCCCATTTATGAAGTTCTTCCGCTGCTTCATAAAGCTGCAAGAACCAGGGAAGATCTTATCCGCAAAGGAAATTCAATTCCACTGTCAACTGTTTTGGTACGTAAAAGTTTTTTAGTTAAGGCAGGTGGATTTGATGAAGATCCGGAATTAAGAATAGAGGATTACGACCTATGGCTCAGATTAGGCGAGTTTGGAACTTTTGTATTTCTTCCCAGGATTCATGCTTATTATAGAATTCACCCAAATCAATTTAGTTCGGATTGGGAGGCAAAAAAGAAAAGACTCGAATATCTTGCTAAGAAAAGAGGGTTGCAATTAGCACCTTACCGGTTTTACAGGAATAGAGGATTTCCTTTTCTTATATTAAGAAACGGAATTCACTTAATGACTTTTATTTGGCTCAAATTAATTACAGTTGTACAAAGATAGTCTATGATGCAAGACCGCAAAATTCTGGTAATTTCCGTAATGCAGAATTGGGGAGGCGGAGAAGAATTTTTACTGAACCTTTGTAAAAACCTGAATGGTTTTAATTTTATTATAGCTTCTCCGGAAGGAATGCCATCAGATATTTTCAATAAGAATGATTTAATAACCTATAAAATTAACAGGCTTAAAAAGATTTACGGAAAAAAAGGAAACTGGAATTTATTTTCTTCCTTAAGAATTTTATTAAATATAATATATTCGACTTTAAGCTTGTTGAAATTAGTAAATAAAGAGAAACCTCACATTGTGCTGGCAAACGGATTATTTGCAGCCCTCTACGGATTGCCGTTAATTATTTTTTCACATAAAAGATTTTTTGTTGTACAGCATTTAATTTTCAGCGAAAGTTCAATTGAGAAGAAAATTATTAATCTGGTTTATAAATACGCAGAAAAAATTGTTTGCGTATCAAAAGCTGTACACAATAATGTTCTGCGGATGCTCAATAAAGAAAGTTCCGCAAAGGTTATTATTATTCCTAATTCCATACCGTTTCCGGAGGAGTATAGTTATAATAATGATTCAAAACAAATAAATATCGGCATTATCGGCAGCATTATCAGAATAAAGGGGATTCATTTAATTATCGGAGCGCTGAAAAGTATTTTGAAAAATAATAACGTTAATCTGTATGTTTTTGGAGCAACAACTGAAGATGAAGATTCAGTCCATTACTTTTCTGAATTAAAGAAGCTGATTACAGATCTGGATTTAAATTCCAAAGTGTTTTTCAGAGGTTACGAAGAATCAAAGGACTTGATTTATAGATCTTTGGGTATTGTTATTAATTATTCTTTAATTCCGGAATCTTTTTCTTTTACTGTACTGGAGACAATGGCTTTTAAAAAGATTATTATCTCTGCTGATGCAGGAGGACCGAGGGAGATTATTAAAGATGGTTATAACGGCTTTCTGGTTGAACCAGAAAATATAAAAGAACTGGAAAGTAAAATTCAATTTTGTATTGATAACTTCTACACTGAAAGCTTTCAAAAAATCCGGCAGAATGCAAACCTATCTGTTAAAAACCTTTATAGCTTGGACAGCTTTAATGAAAACTATAAGAATTTATTCCGGGGTAATATTTGATTAGAGATCAGGTACTGGAGTGAAAAGAATAAAGCAAAAATTATCCGATCTGATAAACTGGCAGAAAATTAAACTTGCAAACAAAAATGGAAACAGAAAAAATTTGTTAAGAACATGGATCGAATCCGGGAAGAAAATGCCTCCTCCTCATGTTGTTAAGCAGGAAATAATCAGATATTTTCAAAAACTGTATTCAATTCGGATTTTAATTGAAACAGGAACATTTAGAGGGGAAATGGTTTATGCGCAAAGAAAAAATTTTGAAAAGATAATTTCCATCGAGCTTTCTGAAGAACTTTTTAAGATTGCTAAGAACAGGTTTAAGAATTATAAACATATAGAAATAATTCATAGAGACAGCGGAAAAATACTAGAAGAATTAATAAACAAAATCTCTGAACCTGCTATTTTTTGGCTTGATGGTCATTATTCCGGGTTTGAAACAGCCAAAGGTGATTTGGAAACCCCAATAAATCGCGAATTAAAAACCGTTTTAAATTCAGAGATTAATCATATAATACTTGTAGATGATGCCCGAATGTTTATTGGGAAAAATGATTATCCGACGATCCAGGAAGTAAAAGAATTTGCATTGTCAAGAAAAAATAACTATCTGTTTAATGTAGAGGATGACATTATAAGAATTTATCCGCCACTTGAATAAATCGTTCATAGGATTTCCTTCCCTCAAATAATTTATTAAATCACCAAAAATTGCCTATTACTGATATCTTCTGTATTAATTTTATCCTTATTTTTCAAATGAAAAAATGGAAATCTAAGTGAACAACTTTAAAACCGCAATCGTTCACGATTGGTTTGCAAGTTATGCCGGCTCTGAAAGAGTTGTAGAATCATTAACAAACATCTGGAATGGTGCGGATGTTTATACGTTATTCAGTTTTTTAAATGAAGAAGAAAAAAAAATCATAATAAAAAATAATGTTCTTCAAACATCATTTCTTCAAAAAATTGTATCCGAAAAAAATTACAGAAATTTCCTGCCGCTGTTCCCGTTTGCTGTTGAACAATTTGATCTTTCCGGATATAAGCTTGTAATTTCTAGTTCTCATGCCGTTGCCAAAGGAGCAAAAACAAGTAAGGATCAGCTGCATATTTGCTACTGCCATACTCCAATAAGGTATGTGTGGGATTTAAGGGAACAGTATTTAAACCAGACAAATCTGAAATCGGGAGTAAAAGGGTGGACAGCAAATAAAGTATTAAACTATATAAAAAGATGGGACATAAAAACAAAAAACCGTCCCGATTATTATATTGCAAATTCCCGCTATATTGCAGAACGGATTAAAAGAATTTATGAGAGGGATGCTGAAGTAATTTATCCGCCTGTCGATACCGAAAAATTTGAATGTGAAACTGTTAAAGAAGATTATTATCTCACCGCATCGCGGTTTGTTCCTTATAAAAAAATTGATCTCATTGCAGAAGCATTTACAAAAATGCCCGATAAACAATTGGTAATTGTCGGTGAAGGTCCTGAAGAAACTAAAATAAAATCTAAATCCGGAAAGAATATAGAATTTGTGGGATTTAAATCTGCAGATGAACTTTCCTCAATTATGCTGAAAGCAAAAGCATTTGTGTTTGCGGCAGAGGAGGATTTCGGAATTGTTATTATTGAGGCTCTTTCATGCGGTACACCGGTTATCGCATTAAATAAAGGAGGTTCCGCGGAAACGGTAATTAATAACAAACATGGGATTTTATTTAATGAACAGTCTCCTGCTTCGTTAATTGAAGCTGTTAAAAAATTTGAAAATAGTGAGATTAAATTCAATCCTGCTGATTTATCAAACTATGCAAAGAGTTTCGACCGCAAAGTATTTGAAGAAAGAATACGGAATTTTGTTGAGGATAAATTAGAGAAATTCTTAGACCATGATAGTAAATAAAAGATCCATATATATTTTCAGGTTATTAAGCGATCTGCTTCTGCTCAACATTTCATTTATTACCGCAGCCGTTCTGGCGCAGTCTCTTGACATCCTTCTTTCAAGAAATTATATGTTCATCCTTCAATTGGGATTGAATATCGTATGGTATTTTTCCAGCAATGTTTTGAATTTTTACGAGGATTTCAGCTCCCGATATTTTGCCTTCCAGGTAGTTAACATAATTAAAAATGTTTTTATTCAGGCTATAGTATCTATAATTTTTATATTTCTAGTTAAAGAGGACCTCTTTACTAGAAATTTTATTGTTTTCAATTCATTTTTTGTATTCATATTAGTCAGTATAAGATCCCTTTTATTCAGATTCATAATGAAAAAACTTCGTGAAAAAGGGAAGAACATAAGAAACTTATTGATAGTCGGAGCAGGAAAAGTAGGAAGAAATTTTCAAGCCTTAATTAATGAAAATCCCGATTTCGGTTATAATTTCATCGGTTTTCTTGATGATGATTATCAGTTCTCGAACACTCAAAATGTTGTGGGAAGCATTGATCAAATTGAGGAAACAATAAAAAATAAAGAAGTAGAGGAAGTAGTTATAGCACTTTCGGATGAAAATCAAAACAGGCTGGATTCTATAGTTTTAATCTGCAACAGGCATGCAGTGCGGACCCATATTATTCCCGATTATTTCAGGTATATATCAAAAAAATTCAAGCTCAGCATGATCGGCAATTTCCCTGTCATCACCGCAAGAAACGAACCTCTGGATGAAGTGCAGTGGCGTTTTATAAAAAGGAGTTTCGACATTATTTTTTCGCTGTTCGTAATTCTGTTTATATTGTCCTGGATGTATCCCCTTATCGCAGTTTTAACAAAAATAAATTCAAGCGGTCCGGTACTATTTGTACAGGAAAGAGTGGGAGTAAGAAATAAGAAATTTAAGTGCTACAAATTTCGCACCCTTCATATAGATAAAAGTATAGACAAAATTTTTAAACCTGTCGTAGAGAATGACCCGCGGGTTACAAGTGTCGGAAGGTTTTTACGCAGATCGAATCTTGACGAACTTCCGCAATTCTTTAATGTGCTTCGCGGAGAAATGTCTGTCGTCGGTCCCCGGCCATATCCGCTTTCTTATGAAAATAAGTACAATATAATTGTGGATGAAATCAGGCTGAGACATAATATTAAACCGGGAATTACCGGCTGGGCTCAAATTCACGGCTTGAGGGGGGATGTATCTGATGAAACCGAAAATACAAGACGGATAACCGTAAGAATTGAATACGATTTAGGGTATATTGAAAACTGGTCCTTCTGGCTGGATCTGCAGATTATCATTCTCACCATATGGCAGATGATCCGGGGAAAAAGTAAGGTAATATAAATTATTTTATAGTCTTTATTTCTCCTC
>Ga0105100_10000676_pt1 | contig 19977 bp, 23 predicted proteins | sample PPLLak12cMay2015_2_FD_87033 | JGI IMG/M metagenome (GOLD analysis project Ga0105100, IMG submission 87033) | Freshwater sediment microbial communities from Prairie Pothole Lake near Jamestown, North Dakota, USA - PPLs Lake P8 Core (1) Depth... | ecosystem: Environmental > Aquatic > Freshwater >...
CCACTCGGTCTGCAGATCCGACTTCGGAACCCCGCGCCCCGCCCGCGAATACCAGTAGGCCGCGTTCGGCAGATCGCCATCGATGCGATGCAGGTGGGCGTGGATCCAGCAGCTGTCGTCGTCGTCCTGGGTCTGGATCAGCGCATGAGCGCGATCCCATTGATCGCGCCCGGCATGCCACAGAGCGCGCAGCCCTCGGCTGATTTCCTCGGGTGGTTCGCTGTCCTTCAGGCTGCGGCGGAAGGCATCCAGGTCCATGCCGGTCCTCCTGGTTTGCTGCGCACGCGCAGTCTAGCAAAAGGCGGATCGCCAGACCGGTTCGCCAGCGGCGATGCACCAGGGCGTGTTGACCCAGGTGGTTGATGCAGACCCTTTCTGGCCAGTGGGACCGGAGGGCGGTTCTTGCGTCTGGGTTAGTATGACCGGCCAGGGCACCTGGAACTTCGCCGACGGGATCGTGCCCTGCTGACCGAAGAGGGAGAACCATGAAGAGATCGACCTTTATCGCTGTGAGCCTGCTGATCGCGTCCGCAGCGCTCGCGGCAGACAACGGCATCGTCTCCAAGCCCAGCCGTTACTCCGTCCCGGAGACACTCGACCGCCTGGAAGCAGTGGCGAAAGCCAAAGGCGTCACCGTGTTCGCACGCATCGACCACAGTGGCGAAGCACAAAAGGTGGGGCTCAGCATGCGCCCGACGCAGCTCTTGATCTTCGGCAACCCGAAGGTTGGGACCGCGCTGATGAACGCCTCGCGTTCCGTCGCCATCGACCTTCCCCTGAAGGCCCTGGCCTGGGAGGACGAGACGGGCCAGGTCTGGCTCAGCTTCAACAGCCCCGCCTATCTCCAGCAGAGGCACGGGCTCCAAGACAACCTCGTGAAGAGCATTGCCGTAGTCGCCGTGCTGGTCGACGAAGCGCTGAAATGACAGCGATTACCGTCACCAGGGCCCGACACGCTGTCCGGCGGGTCAGCCGGCGACGGTCCGAGCAGCCTTTCGGAAAGGGTCGTCATATCAGGATGATACGACCTCATCCAGGCTCGCAGGATAGCTGCTCGGCGCTTGGCCCGTTCCGTGCTACAGTCCCCGCTCGTAACCGCTTACCCGTGCGGCACGGCCCGAACACCGGCAGGCGGTAGGCCACAACCCGACAACTCCATGCGTGCACGTGTAAACAGTCTGCTGCAAGTGGTGTTTCACACCGGACTGCCGCTGTTCCTGGTGGCAATGCTCCTGATCCTGAACGCCCTGCTGTCCCAGTCCGGCGCCTTAGTGCGCTAGAGCCGACCCCAAGCAGTTCTTCCCTTCCGCCGGCCAACGCTTTGGCCGGGCGGTGCGTTACCATTCCCGCACATGGAGAACGCATCCGCGGTAGTACCCGAATCGGCGCGCGCACTGGTCGACGCATTCGACCTGCGCAAGCTGTCGCCAGAGTTCTACGCCAATCCCTTCCCCTGGTACCACGCGCTGCGCGCGCTGGACCCGGTCCGGCACATGTCCGACGGGTCCTACTTCCTGACCCGGTACTCCGACATCATCGCGGTCTACAAAGACCAGCTCACCTTCAGCTCGGACAAGAAGGCCGAGTTCAAGCCCAAGTACGGCGACTCGCTGCTGTATCAGCATCACACCACCAGTCTGGTGTTCAACGATCCGCCCCTGCATACTCGCGTGCGCCGCCTGATCCTTGGCGCCCTAACCCCGCGCGCGATCGAGGCGATGGAGCCGGGCCTCGTCGCGCTGGTGGATGGGCTGCTCGAACGCATGGCCACGAAGGGTACAGTGGATCTGGTGGAGGACTACGCCTCCGCCATCCCGGTGGAGATCATCGGCAACCTGCTCGGCGTGCCCCACGCGGAGCGCGGCCCGCTGCGCGAGTGGTCCCTGGCGATCCTCGGTGCGCTCGAGCCGGTCGTCACGCCGGCCGCCTTCGAGCGCGGCAATCGCGCGCTCGCCGAGTTCCTGCCCTATCTCGAGACGTTGGTGGCGCGCCGGCGTGCAGAGCCCGGCAACCCCGAACACGACGTGCTGACGCGCCTGATTCAAGGCGAGGCCGACGGCGAGCGCCTCACCCACACCGAGCTGCTGCACAACTGCGTGTTCCTTCTCAACGCAGGGCACGAAACCACGACCAATCTGATCGCGAACGCGCTGCACGCGCTCACCCAATGGCCGGAGGAGAAGGCGCGCCTGATCGCGCAGCCCGAGCTGATCAAGACGGCGGTGGAGGAGTTTTTGCGCTTCGAGAGCTCGAACCAGCTCGGCAACCGCATCACCACACGCGCGACCGAGGTCGGCGGCGTGGCGATGCCGTCAGGCACGCAGATCACGTTGTGCATCGGTGCGGCGAACCGCGACCCGGCCCAGTTCCCCGAGCCGGACCGGCTGGATGTGGCACGCAACCCCAACCGGCATCTCGCGTTCGGCTCGGGTCCGCACCAGTGCGCAGGCATGCACCTCGCCCGGCTCGAAGGCCGCATCGCGATCGGGCGCTTCCTCGCACGCTTCCCGAAGTACACTCTGGCCGGCGAGCCGCTGCGCGGCGGGCGGGCGCGCTTCCGGGGGTTTCTGAGCATTCCGTGTCGCGTGGATGGACCGCGCTAATGCCTACCCGGCAACGCATTAACCGCAGAAAGCGCGCAGGACGCAGAGGAAATCAGACCCGCATTGACCACGAAGGATCACGAAGGAGGCCTGACTAGCCGGGGGCCTGTGTTGCAGATCCTCCGTGTCCTCCGCGTCCTCTGTGGTTCATGTGTTTCGCTCTAGTGGAGGAGACAATCGAATGAGAACGACGATTCACGCCTTGCTGGCGGCGCTGCTGCTGGCGCTCGCCGGCACGGCGCTGGCCCAGATCAAGATCGGGGTGAATCTCTCGATGACCGGGCCGGCGGCCTCGCTGGGCATTCCCGAGCGCGATACGGTGGCGCTGTACCCAAGAGAGATCGCCGGCCAGAAGATCGAGTACATCGTGCTGGACGACGCTTCGGACACTACCACGGCGGTAAAGAACGCCAAGCGGCTGGTCAGCGAAGACCGGGTGGACCTGGTGATCGGCGGCACACTGACCACCAGCACGCTCGCCATCCTGGAGGTAATTGCTGAGGCAGCCACGCCGACCATCTCGCTCGCCTCCGCTGCCCGCATCATTCAGCCGATGGACGACAAGCGCTACTGGATGTTCAAGACGCCGCAGACGGACGTGCTGATGGCCTCGGGGATCCTCGAGCACGCGGCCGCGCGCGGAGTGAAGTCCGTCGCCTACATCGGCCAGGCCGACACGCTCGGCGAGGCGTTCTACCAGGAAGTGGCGAAGTACGCCGCCGAGCAGAATATCAAGGTGGTGGCCAACGAACGCTTCAACCCGCGCGACACGAGCGTGACCGGGCAGGCGCTGCGGATCATTGCCGCCAGGCCCGACGCCGTCGTGGTGGGCTCGGCCGGCACGCCCGCGGCGCTGCCGCCCAAGACCCTGGTCGAGCGCGGCTACAAGGGTCTCATCTATCACAACCACGGCGTCGCCAACTCCGATTTCCTGCGCGTGTGCGGCAAGGACTGCGAAAACACTCACCTCCCGGCGAGCCCGCTGCTAGTCGCCTCCCAGCTCCCGGACAGCCATCCGGCGAAGAAGGTCGGGCTGGACTACATCAAGCGCTTCGAGGCCACGTACGGCACCGGGACCGTCACCGCCTTCGGCGGATACGCCTGGGACACCTGGCTGCTGCTCCAGCAGGCGATCCCCGCTGCGCTCAAGAAGGCGAAGCCCGGCACGCCGGCGTTCCGCAAGGCGCTGCGCGACGCCCTGGAGGGTATCAAAGGCCTGCACACAACCAATGGCGTGGTGAACATGAGCGCAACCGACCATCTCGGCCTCGACCTGCGCGCGCGGGTGATGGTGAAGATCGCCGGTGGGAAGTGGGTGCTGGAAGACTAGGCTCGAGGCGCGAGGCACGAGATCCAAAGCCTGTGGAACCTCGTGCCTCAAGCCTCGCCGCCTCGAGCCTCGCGCCTGGCTCTCACGCCTCACGCTGAGACATGATCGTCGACTGTCACGTCAATATCTGGAACGAGGAGCACCTGACGCCGCTCTACCAGCAGCAGATCGGGCGCGTGCGGCCGGCCGGGGCGCCCGGACTGAGGGCGGACGCGGACACGCTGTATCGCGCCATGGCCGCGGCCGACAAGGCGATCGTGTTCCCGCTGCGCTACGGCGACTCCGCGGGCATCGAGAGCGACGACGAGACCTGCGCAGGCTGCGTGGCGAAGTACCCCGACAAGTTCGTCGGCTTCGCCTACGTCGACCCGCGCTGCAGCGACTGTATGGAGCTCCTCGAGCACGCGGTAGAGGACCTGGGGCTGCGGGGCGTGAAGTTCGGGCCGATCTACAACGGCGTGGCGCTTTCCGACCCGCGGCTCAAGCCGGTGTACCGGTACTGCGTGAAGCACGACCTGCCGCTCACCATGCACATGGGCACCACCTTTGCGCGCAACGCGCCGGTGGAGCTGGGCCGCGCCATCCACGCCGAGCCGATCGCGCTGGAGTTTCCGGACCTGAAGTTGATCTTCGCGCACATGGGGCATCCGTGGTACGAGGAAACCATCGTTACGGTGCGCAAGCAGCCGAATTGCTATTGCGAGGTGTCGGCGATCTTCTACCGCCCCTGGCAGTTCTGGAACGTGCTGGTCTGTGCACAGGAATACAAAGTCACGGACAAGATCTTCTTCGGCACCGACTTCCCCTTCTCCGGCGTGGAGGAGAGCATCGCGGGTCTCCGCAACGTCAACGCAGTGGTCGATGGCACCGGGCTGCCGCGCGTCTCCCAGGATGTCATCGAGGGGATCGTTCACTCGAACCCCTTCCAGCACTGGTGGCATCAGCCGATCCGGTTTTGAACCGGATCCAAATCGCCAGGGCAGTTGAACCGCCAAGCCTGTCCTCGACCTGATCGGGGGCAGTTCCCCGTTGTGTTTTCGCGCTATGCGTCGAGAATCAACCGGCGTGTCGCCGCCAGACGACCGGCCACCCGCAGCCTCCGGCCTGTGACTTGCTACGGAACCTGCAAAGGCGGCTGGCGCCGTCGGTGGAGAGCGGTGATGGGTGTGTCCTATTACATCGTCCTCGACAAGGAGGACGTGGACGTCGACGCTTTCGTGAACGGCAAGGCCGTCGCGAAGGCGGTCGACGAGCTCGCGGGCGTCTGCGCGAAGCTCGGCCTCCCGCCGCTGGACGACTTCCTCGCCATGTCCCCCGATGACGTGGAGGATCTGCTGGACGAAGACGTCGACATCCCCGAGTGCGGGGAGGCCTGGTTCGCCCCGGACGAGGGGCTGAAGCTGATCGACGCGCTGTCCCGGCATCTGCAGGCCAACCCCAAAGATGTGAAGGACGCGCGCAGTGTCCTGGACGACCTGGCGGAGTACCGCGAGGTGCTGACGCAAGCCAAAGCGGTGGGCGCGAAGTGGCACTTCCACCTGGACCTGTGACCGCACGAGGTTATCGATGATGCTGCTCAAGCGCCCCGTAGGGGTGTGGATCCTGATGGTCTGGTGTGCGGTGCAAGCGCTGGCTGGCCTCGTCATCGGCCTGGATTCCTCTGGTATGCGCGGTGTGCTGGCGTGGGGCTTCGTCATCGTGCAAGCGCTGTTCGTCGCCGGGCTCGCGCTGCCCGTGTCGCCGACACGGCACTTCGTCGCCGCCTATCTCGCCGTGAAAATCTTCGCGGTAGCTGTCGCGGTCTGGGCCATCGTGTTCGTCGCCACTGCCTGGGGCTTACGTAACACCGACCTGCCCCTGGTCGCGCCCATCGTGGGGTACCAGGTATTCGTCGCATGGGCGTTCCTCTACCTGTTCCATCCGGACGTACAGGCCTACCTCAGAGGCTATGTGAACGCACCCATGGCGCAGTAGGCGGCGAATTGCGCCGCGCCGGCGTTTCGACCCGCAGGGCATCGGCGTACCATAGCCGCCGGAGAATCCACCATCGAGGGACCACTCCGATCGTCCTCAAGCGCACACCCCGGCGAGCCGAAGTTCCTCCCACTGGCCGCGGCACGCAACGTGCATCGCCTGTCGGTCGCAAGTCCGGGCTGCACCGCCCGGACGATAACGCATGGGGAATACGGCTATGAAACGCAGCGTCTCCGCCTCGGCCGGGTTGGCCTGCCTCCTTGCCGGTCTGCTCGCTTCGGCCGAGCCGATCACCGACCCCACCGCCCCCCTCGTCAGGCAGCTCGAGATGCGCTTCGCCAGTTCTCTGGCCGCCGCCCGCAGCGGCAACCTCGACGCGTACTGGGGCCACCGCACTGCGGCGTCGCGCACCCGGCCGCCCGCCCTCGACAGCACCCGCCTCAAACTGCTCGCGGAGCTGCTCCCGCCCTTGGATACGATGCAGTTCGTGCGGCTGGACTCCACGGCCAGGATGGCGCGCGCGCTCTACCGCTGGCGCAAGCCCGATGTCGCGCAGTACACGGTGATCGTCTACCGGGTCGAGCAGGGCGAATGGAAGATCGACGACTTCAACGTCCGGCGCTCGGGAATGGCCGCGCCGCAAAAACACACCCCGACAGAGGCGGTCCTGCGGCAGCGCAGCGAAACGGCGACAGTGCCCGCTCCCTCACTCGAAGCGCCGCGCCTGTAGCCATTTTCACCAGATTCGCCTTTTCAGCCCGGAGCCTCGGGAGTACCATGTCGCCAACTCTCGGGCACGTCCCCGGCGGCGCACTCGCGCCGCACCGAAGAAAAAATCGCAAGAAAAACAGGGGGGCGGCCGGAAAGGAGAAATGTTGAACCCGACAGACATCAGCAACCCCGACTACTTTCACAAGATCGTGGATTGCCAGTGGGCCTGCCCCGCCCACACCCCGGTACCCGAGTACATCCGGTTGATCGCGCAAGGCCGCTACAGCGACGCCTACATGATCAACTGGAGATCGAACGTCTTCCCCGGCATCCTCGGCCGTACCTGCGACCGACCCTGCGAGCCCGCCTGCCGGCGCGGACGCGTCGAGGAAGGCGGCGGCAACAAGCCCGAACCGGTGGCAATTTGCCGGCTCAAGCGCGTCGCCGCCGACTTCAAATCGGATATCCATGCACGCCTGCCCAAGCCTGCGAAGAGCAGCAACGGCAAGCGCATCGCACTGGTGGGCGCGGGGCCGGCCTCTCTGACCGTCGCACGCGATCTCGCACCGCTCGGCTACCACTGCGTGCTGTTCGACGGCGATGGGCAGGCCGGTGGCATGATCCGTACGCAGATCCCGCGCTTCCGCCTGCCCGAGTCGATCATCGACGAGGAGGCGGGCTACATCCTCGACCTTGGCGTGGAGTTCCGCGCCGGTGAGCGCGTCGACAGCATGAAGGCGCTGCTCGCCGACGGCTTCGATGCGGTGTTCGTCGGCACCGGCGCACCGCGCGGCCGCGACCTGGACATTCCCGGCCGCAAAGAGGGCGCAGCCAGCATCCACATCGGGATCGACTGGCTGTCCAGCGTCTCCTTCGGCCATACCACCCGCATCGGCAAGCGTGTGGTCGTACTGGGCGGCGGCAACACCGCCATGGATTGCTGCCGCTCGTCGCGCCGGCTCGGCGGAGAGGACGTCAAGGTCGTGGTGCGCTCCGGCTTCGAGGAGATGAAGGCCTCTCCCTGGGAGAAAGAGGACGCCATGCACGAGGGCATCCCCATCTTCAACTACCTCGTGCCCAAAGCCTTCACCCACGAGCATGGGAAACTGACCGGAGTCGTGTTCGAGAAGGTCGCCGCCGAGTACGACGCCAAGGGACGCCGGCAACTGGTGCCCACCGGTGCGCCGGACATCCACATGGAATGCGACGACGTATTGATAGCTGTGGGACAGGAGAATGCCTTCCCCTGGATCGAGCGCGACATCGGCATCGAGTTCGACCGCTCCGGCATGCCGGTGGTCGATCAGGTCACCATGGGCTCCACCCGGCCCAACGTGTTCTTCGGCGGCGACGCCGCCTGCGGGCCGAAGAACATCATCTGGGCGGTGGCGCACGGCCACGATGCCGCCATCTCCATCGACAAGCTGTGCCACGGCGAGGACGTGCGCAGCCGTCCCGCGCCGATGGTGAACCTGATGTCGCAGAAGATGGGCATCCACGAGTGGAGCTACGACAACGCCATCTCCAACGATTTCCGCTTCAAGGTGCCGATCAAGGAGAACCGGATCACCCTGAAGGACATCAAGGTCGAGGTGGAGCTCGGCTTCGACCCGCAGCTCGCCTTCCAGGAAGCGCAGCGCTGCCTGAACTGCGACGTGCAGACGGTGTTCGCGCCGAAGCTGTGCATCGAATGCGATGCCTGCGTCGACATCTGCCCGATGGACTGCATCAACTTCACCGCCGACGGCGAGGAGCAGGACTTACGCGCCAGGCTGCGCGCGCCGGCGAACAACCCGACCCAGGACCTGTACGTGTCGAGCCCGCTCAAGACCGGCCGCATCATGGCAAAGGACGAGGACCTCTGCCTGCACTGCGGACTGTGCGCCGAGCGCTGTCCGACCGGCGCCTGGGACATGCAGAAGTTCTACCTGGACCTGACACACGCGGGGCCGAAGTGCCGTTCCAAGCACCTCGAGACGAGCCCGGTGGGAGCCTGACCCGGTGCCAACGAGCCACGGCGCGAGTGCCCCCGCGCGTACCAGGAGCGGCGGAACGACGGCGCGAGCCTGATCCGCACAACAACGAACCACAGCGGAAGCGTCCATGCCGCAAGAAGCGCAACGCACCAACGACTTCGTAATCAAGTTCGCCAACGTCAACGGCTCCGGCTCCGCCTCCGCGAACGCCCTGTTCGCCAAGTCCATCCTGCGCATGGGCGTGCCGGTGAGCCCGCGCAACATCTTTCCCTCCAACATCCAGGGGCTGCCCACCTGGTACGAAGTGCGCGTGTCGGAAGCAGGCTACCTGGGCCGGCGCGGCGGCGTGGACTTGATGGTGTCGATGAACCCGCAGACCTGGGACCAGGATGTGGCGGAGATCGAGCCGGGCGGATACCTCTTCTACGATTCCACCAGACCGATCCCAAAGTCGAAGTTCCGCGACGACATCCACGTCATCGGCATGCCGCTCACCGAGATCTGCAACCGCGAGTACAGCGACGCGCGGGAACGGCAGCTGTTTAAGAACATCATCTACGTCGGCGCACTGTCGGCGCTTCTGGAGCTCGACCTGAAGGAGGTCGAGAAGCTGATCGGCGAGCAGTACAAGGGTAAGGAGAAGCTGCTCGAGCCCAACATCAAGGCCCTGCACATGGGCCGCGACTACGCCGCCAGCTTTCTGCCGTCCATCGACCTGAAGGTCAAGCGCGTCGACAAAGTCGGCAACCGCATCTTCCTCGAAGGCAACAGCGCGGCTGCGCTCGGCGCGGTATACGGCGGCGCGACGGTGGCGGCGTGGTACCCGATTACGCCTTCGTCGTCGCTGGCCGAAGCCTTCGCGCGCCATTGCCGCAAGTACCGTGTCGACCCCAACACCGGCAAGAGCCGCTTCGCCATCATCCAAGCCGAAGACGAGCTGGCGTCGATCGGCATGGTGATCGGTGCGGCCTGGAACGGCGCGCGCGCGTTTACTGCGACCTCGGGCCCGGGCATCTCGCTCATGCAGGAGTTCATCGGGCTCGCCTACTTTGCCGAGGTTCCCGCCGTGATCTTCGACGTGCAGCGTGGCGGGCCCTCCACCGGCATGCCTACGCGCACCCAGCAGTCCGACGTGCTGCTGTGCGCCTATGCATCACACGGCGACACCAAGCACGTGCTGCTCTTCCCGGCGGACCCGAAAGAGGCGTTCGACCTGGGCGCCCAGGCCTTCGACCTCGCTGACCGGCTGCAGACACCCGTGTTCGTCATGCTGGACCTGGACATCGGCATGAACGAGCGGCTGTGCGAGCCGCTCGAGTGGAACGACGCGCACCACTACGATCGCGGCAAGGTCATGAGCTTCCAGGACCTGGAGGCCGGCAAGGAGTTCGGGCGGTACCTGGATGCGGACGGCGACGGCATTCCCTACCGCACCTACCCCGGCACCCATCCCGCGCGTGGAGCCTACTTTACTCGCGGGACGACCAAGGACCGCTACGCGCGCTATAGCGAGGCGGGGTTGGACTACGTCGAAAACATGCAGCGGCTGCTGCGCAAGTTCGAGACTGCGAAGCAGCACGTGCCCAAGCCCGAGCTGCGCGCAGCCCGCCATCCGACCCGCTCCGCGGTGCTGTACTTCGGGTCCACCGCCCCCGCGATGCAGGAAGCGCTGGATCGCCTCACCGAGCAGGGCCTGCACCTCGATGCGCTGCGAGTGCGGGCCTTCCCGTTCACCGATGAGGTCAGCGAGTTCATCGCCGAGCACGACCAAGTCTTCGTGGTGGAGCAGAACCGCGACGCGCAGCTGCGCATGCTGCTGGTCAACGAATGCGTGATCGATCCCGCCAAGCTGATCCCGATCCTGCACTACGACGGCACGCCCATCACCGCGCGCTTCATCGTCGCCGAGATCGCGCAGCAGATGAATGCGCTAAAGGTAGCGCCGCTCAGGCGCGTAGCGCCGTGACCGAAAGACCGCGGGAAATACCATTAGCCCATGAAAGACCTTAGCACTCAGCGCTTATCGCGAATCCCATGACTTACCTCGCCAAACCCCGCCTCCACCACCCCGCCCTCGAGCACAACAAGCTCGGCTTCACGCGCCGCGACTACGAGGGCGCGATCTCGACGCTGTGCGCAGGCTGCGGGCACGATTCCATCAGCGCCGCGATCATCCAGGCCTGCTTCGAACTGGACCTGCCGCCGCACCGCATCGCCAAGCTGTCGGGCATCGGCTGCTCGTCGAAGACACCGACGTACTTCCTCGGCAGCTCGCACGGCTTCAACAGCGTGCACGGCCGCATGCCATCGGTGCTGACCGGCGCCAACCTCGCCAACCGCGAGCTGATCTACCTGGGAGTCTCGGGCGACGGCGACTCCGCCTCGATCGGACTGGGGCAGTTCGCGCACAGCCTGCGCCGCGGCGTCAACATGGTCTATATCGTGGAGAACAACGGTGTCTACGGACTCACGAAGGGGCAGTTCTCCGCCACCGCCGACAAGGGCTCGAAGAGCAAGAAGGGGGCACTCAACACCGACGCGCCGATCGACATGGTCAGCATGGCGCTGCAGCTCGGCGCCACCTTCGTGGCCCGCAGCTTCTCGGGCGACAAAGAGCAGCTCGTGCCGTTGATCAAGGCCGCCGTGCTGCACCGGGGCGCTGCTTTCATCGACGTGATCAGCCCCTGCGTAGCCTTCAACAACCACCCGGGATCCACCAAGAGCTACGACTACGTGCGCGAGCACAACGAAGCGGTGAACCGGCTCGATTTCATCACCGGGCGGCCCGAGATCAAGGCCGAGTACGCGCCGGGAACGGTCGAGGAGGTCACTCAGCACGACGGCACGGTGCTGCGCCTGCGCAAGCTGCACGCGGAGTACGATCCGCACGACCGGATCGCCGCGATGCGTTATCTGCAGGAGCGCCAGGCCGCCGGCGAGGTCGTAACCGGCCTGCTCTACGCCGATCCCGAGCCCGCAGACCTGCACGCGCACCTGAACACTGTGGACATGCCATTCAACCAGCTCGGCGAACGCGAGCTGTGCCCCGGTGCCGCAGCGCTTGACACGCTGAACGCCTCGCTGCGCTGACCCCTTTACCGCTCACCACGAAGACACGAAGGCACGAAGAACCCAGGAAGGGCAGTGCGTGCCTGCTCAGATCATGGCCAGGGTGAAGGCGTTTCCGATGCACGGCACTTCGCTCACCCTCACCTCACCCTCTCTTGATGGGAGAGGGAGCCCTCACATCGTCTCGCCTGGCGGAAGAGCGTAACGCCCAAGATCCCGAAGTTGACCTTACGAAGGTTTTCTTCGTGTCTTCGTGTCTTCGTGGTGAGAGGTTTTTTGCTGTCTTGCAGACGGACGCGGCTACAAGTATAAGCAGCCGCATGTCCGGCCCCGCCATCCTGCTGATCGTCCTGGGCGTCGTCCTCGGCCCCGCCTATTACGGCTACTGCGAGTATGTCAGCGGCGAGGAGCTGCAGAGCGTCACCGTAACCGAGCGCTCCGACCGCTGGACGCTGCCCGACGGCACGATCCAACGCTTCCGCAAGGGGCTCGCCTATCGACCCGTGGAGTTGACCCTGCGGCCGGAGCTCAACCGCCTGAGGCTGGGCCTCACCTTCGAGTTTCCCGCCGAGGGGGAAAGCCAGCCGGTCGAGTACCTGGCCACGCTGCTGGACCAGGACTACCCCGTGATCGAGCAACCCCTGCTTGTGAACCCCACCGGCCGGGTGGACAAGACGGTCCGCACCTTCGAGGTGCAGGCCGCGGGGAATTACCTGTTCCTGCTCGAGGAGGTCGGCCCGCCCCGGCCCGGTGCCAGCGTCACCCTGCACCTGCGCGGTGAGATCGAGCAGCAGTACCGGCCGCTGATGTGGTTCGGCCATGGGCTGCTGCTGATGGGGCTGGGGCTGCTAGCCTACTCGCTGGCCCGCGGCGTGCCACGCCGCGGTTGAGCGGCTCCCACAGAGGCATGGCGCGATAGCCAAGCGTACTGCGCCAGGGCAGCCCGCGACCTGCAGCCCGGACCGTTCAAGCACGCGTCGCGGATCGCCGTTATAAGGGTCTGCTCGTCGCCCGGTGCGCGCCAGTGGTCTTTATCCGGCGGGGCGGACCGGTGTGGTCTATACTTCTGTCCAAGCAGATAAGGACGCGTCGAGAGCACGAAATGCGCAGGCTATATCCGATCTGCCTGGTCACGCTCGGCTCGCTTTGTCTGGGCGCGCAGGCTACGCTGGTCCATGCGGGGGTTGGCGCAGCGCCGATCGCCAGGATGGTGGCGCCATCGCAGGAAGTCGTCCGAGCGAAGCAGGTAGCACGCGCTCTGCATGCCAAGAAGCCCGCCAAGCGGACGAAGGCGGCCCGTAAGCAGCAGCGACCCAAGCCTGTCCGCCTCGCCGCGCTCGGCGCGCCGGACTTCGCGCTCTACCCGGGCATGATGCTCACTGAGGAGGAGGCGCTCAAGTCGCTCGAGCAGGAGCTGTCCCTCAAGGTCGGCAAGAAGATCACCCCGAGCGACTACCCGGACGACGCCCGGCGCTGGCGCTGGACGGGTACCGCGCTGGTGCAGGTCCGGGTCGACGCCGAGGGCATGGTCGCAGCGGTGGAGCTCCATCGCACCAGCGGCTTCCGCGTGCTCGACGACCAGGCGGTGGTGATGGTCCGCCGCGTCTCGAAGCTGTTCGTGCCGTTCCGGTTGCGCGGGCGCGAGCACGCGGTGACTGTGCCGATCGGGTTCTACCTGAAACAGACCTAGGATGCGTCTGCGCCTTGTCGTGATAGCCGCGGCGCTTGCGGCCGCCGCGTGCGGGTCGAGCTTCGCCGCAGACACCCAGTTCCAGGGTCATTGTGCGATGAGCGTCGCCAAGGGCACTCCGGTGCCCACCGACTGCTCGATCTACTGGATATCGCCGGAGGACAAGCTCTACTGTTTCGTCAGCGTGGAGGCGCGCGAACAGTTTCGCGCCAACGCACCACGCAACGAAAAGCTCGCCGACGCCTTCTGGCGCGATCCCGCCTTTTGGGAACAGCTCAAGGAACAGCAGTAACCCACCGTCCGCGCCAACGAGACCTCAAGAGCCGCCGTGGCCGCGATTCCGCAAGTCCTTCTCGAGTACATGCAGGGCCTGGCGACCCACGACCTCGAGCGGGTCGCAGCCACCGTCTCGGACGATCTGCGCTTCATCGCTGCCACCCGCGTGCTCGACAAGGCGCAGTTCCTGGCCATGCTGCGCGCGCTCTACACCGGCTTCCCCGACTGGCACTACGATCATGATCCGATCGAGGCTCGCCCCGACTGCTTCGCCGTGAAGTGGCGGCAAGGCGGGACCCACACCGGAACCTGGAACCTCCCGGGCATGGACCCCATCGCCCCGACGGGCAAGGCCGTGCGCATTCCGGAGCACTACTTCTTCTACAAGGTGCGCGGGGACAAGATCGTGGAGATTCATCCCGAGCCGATCCCCGGGGGCGCGCCGCGGGGCATCCTGCAGCAGATCGGCGTGGAGGCGCCTCCGTTGTAAGTGGTCAGTTAGCGATCTTCACTGAGAAAGCCCACGGCATTCACGTTGTTTGACACTACCTTGAAGCAGAATTGAGTTTGAGCGTCGCTCATGCTGTCGCCCCGAACAAACGCACAGAGTCGGTGCGATAGCCCGCGAGGGCGGCCTAGCGGCGTACGAAGGGATAGACCAGCTGGCTGAAGAAGCCTTCCGGCACCGGATGCTCTTCGATTCCGAGAGCCTCGGGCCAGGCGCCGCCGGGCATGTGATGAGTGCCGAAGAGTCGGTCGATCCACGGAAAGTGCACGGCGAAGTTCTTGTCCACCGGAGCTACGGCGTGATGCCAGTGATGGAAACGCGGCGTGACTAGGATCGGCTCGATCCACCGGAAGCGGAACTTCAGGTTCACGTGGTTGAAGATCGCATGGAACGCCACGATCACCAGCCAAAGATACAGGGCGCTTTGCGCGAAGCCGAGCAGAAAGATCGGCACCAGGATGATCGACCGCGTGACGAGCACGTCGACCACATGCAGGCGCGAGCCCGCCAGCCAATCGAGCGCGCGGCTCGAGTGGTGCACGGCGTGAAACGGCCATAGCCATGGAACGCTGTGAAAGGCGCGATGCATCCAGTACTGGACCACATCGGCGATCAGCATCAGCTCCAGCACCTGCAGCCAGATCGGCTGGGCGGCGACCGCGTCCCGCAGCACCGGGCTCACCAGGTAGGCAGCGACCACGGTAGCAGGCAGTAGTGTCAGAAACGTCAGCGCCTGCACGCCGACGTGGCTGACGAGGAAATGCACACCGTCGGTGGTCCAGCCGAAGCGGAACACGCCCTGCTCCCGCAGTCTCGGGAACAGCCGCTCCAGCGGCACGAACACCAGCGCGAGGAAGAACAGATTGAGCAGGAACCAGTCGAAGCCGAGATGGAACGGCTTGTCGAACTGTGCATCGATCTGCACCTGGGCACCGCCCAGCACGGTGGCCGATCCCGCCAGTAGAAGTCCGGTGAGTCCGAGCGTCTTCTTCTTCCGCAGGAGCAGGTTCAGGCAGCCGAACAAGAGCGCAAGCCCGATGATCAGTTCGACCAGCGCCCGCATCAGGTCCATCGGATAAGCTGCGCGAAACTGCTCCGACGAGAGCCATTCTGGGAAGTGCAGCACTGCGACCGCGCCCAATCCGCAGGCCCCGAGAAAGACCGACACGGTGCCGCTGAACCACCCGGAGCCCAGATGCGTCGGCGCGTCGTCGCCGAACGTGCGCTCGAACCAGCGTTCCAGCAGTGGCCGTTTCATCGGTTCGTCGTGCATGCTGTCGCGCGCCGATTCAGTTCAGCGCGATGGGGGCAGCCATTCCGAACACCATCAGCAGCCCCCAAACCGCCAGGACAATGCCCCCGCACAGGTAAAGCAGGACGAAGGCGTGGAAGATTCCAGGGCTGTCGTCGCGGGTGGGCGTGAGCACGCCGTGCGGGAAGTTCGGTCCCGCACGCACTTCTCCGGACTCGAAAGCCCGGAACGCGTAGATGACCAACCCCACGCCGAAGAACAAGACCAAGGCTGCTACCACGAACCGTTCCATCGCCTCTTCTCCTGTGCCCCGCCGGTAAAATGCGCCGATGCGATACCGCACCGCTTCGCCCAACGATTTCCCTGCAGTCCTGGCGATCCAGAACGGCAACCTTCATGCCAACCTGACGGAGGAGCAGCGCCGCGATGGATTCCTTTCCGCCGCTTTCACTGCGGAGCACTTCGCGCAAATGGCACGGGAGGTCGCGGTGATGGTGGCCGATGACGCCGGGGAGATCTGCGGCTATTTGTGCGCCGGCACCCTCGTGTTCCACCGCCAGCTCCCGCTGCTTGCCGCACTGATCGAGCAGTTCCCGCGCGCGAGCTTTCTCGGCCGGCCGCTCGCATCGCAGAACACGTTCATCTATGGTCCGGTATGCGTGGCGCACAGCCACCGGGGCCGCGGGCTGCTACGCGGACTGTACGACGCGTTGCGCCGCGAGGTCGCGGGCGGTTACGACGCGGGTGTCGCGTTCATTGCGAAGGACAATGCACGTTCGCTGGCTGCCCACGCGGATGGGCTCGGCATGACCATCGCAGGGGAGTTCGCTTTCAGCGGCAAGCCGTACTGGATCCTGGCGTTCCAGGTTCCGCCGCCGCCCACCTGCTAGCCGGCCCTCGCCGTCCGCGCGTATCGCTGGCAATCCGCTAACCCCCTTTCCTGCCGGCAAGCCGGCGAAGCGCTGATTCAATCGCCGAGGCGGCAAAAGGCCCCGAAGCGAGCGAGGCCAGCCCAGACACCAATCCATGACCAGGTCTTGTCCTGGTAGTCGTGCCGACGGGCGTCCAGGTGTGCGGCTGACCGCTCGAGTCAGCAATGCCATGAACGCCCTCCGTGCGTGCTCACCTACCCCCTCCCATAGACGGGCGACCGGTTCAAGCATCGCTGATCCGGGCTGACAGGCTTCATCAGCTCTGTCGACCATTTGTCCAGGTCTTGCATAGATCTATTGACATCTTGTCCAAGTCGTGTGATGCTTTGTCTTAGACAAGCGTTAGACACGCCTAACCGAATCCATCCCGGTCCACCGACGCAACCTTATTTCAGTCGCCCAATCAAGGAGATAACCATGCTGAGCCGTATCATCACCGCCACCGCCCTGACTCTCGCCACGGCTGCCCAGGCCGCCGCACCCCAGTGGACGCTGGTTGCGGGCGCGAGCACTAGCGCCGCCTACATCGATCGGTTCTCCGCCGGTGCAAAGTCGGTATGGGTGTTACGCAACTACGCCGAAACCATCACGCTCGGACTCGATCCTGTGACCGGCGCGCCGTGGTATCCGCACCGCTCGGTCAAGGTGCTGTACGCGGTGGATTGCGGCGCCGGGCGGGTTGCCGTGAACGCGTGGCAGATGTACAGCGGCAACTTCGCCAACGGCGAGATCGTCTGGGCCGACAAGCACCACGGCCTGCCCGCCTACTCGGCACCTGCAGCCGCGGAAGAAAACGCGGCGATCGCTGCAGCCTGCGGCGCGAAGACCGCGCTGCGGTGAGGAGGCAGTCGTCCGCCGCTGTCAGGTTTCCCGGGAGATCGAATGGAGCGCGATCGACATCGCAGGGCACGAGCCGGGCGCTCGGCGGTCGCGCGCGTGAAGTGAGCAACCGTTTTTCGGTGTGAAAAGCCACGCTGGGGCGCTTTCCAGCTATCCGTTCATGCGGTGTCGTGCGCACCGGTCGGCGCCGCGCAACCAACCCAAGGAGTTCAACATGAAGAAGGCTTTGCTTGCAATCGCTGCCACAACCCTGATCGCCACGAATGCCTGGGCCAAAGACATCGTCGATACCGCCGTCTCGGCCGGACAGTTCAACACGCTCGCCACCGCGCTCAAGGCCGCCGGCCTGGTCGACACATTGAAGGGCCCAGGGCCGTTCACCGTGTTCGCGCCGACCGACGCCGCGTTCGCCAAGATCCCGAAAGCCGATCTGGACGCGCTTCTGAAGGACAAGGCCAAGCTCGCCGCGGTGCTGACCTATCACGTCGTGCCCGGTAAGGTAATGGCCAAGGACGTCAAGCCCGGCGCAGTGAAGACCGTCGAGGGCGACTCGTTCATGGTTAGCGTCGACGGCGGCAAGGTGATGGTAGACAACGCGACCGTCACCAAGACCGACATCGCCGCCGATAACGGCGTGATCCACGTGATCGACACGGTGATCATGCCGATGTAAACGCGACTATGCCGGACGGCTGTGCGGGACTACCCGCCCAGCCGTTCCCTGTGGCTGTGCGTGTTCACACCTTGCGCCAGGACACGCCGCCATCAGGGCCCCGCTGTAAGCTATACGTATATCTCGACCTTGGAGTTTCATCATGTTCGTCAGGATTCATGCCGGTTTGCTGGCCCTCACGCTCGCGCAGGCGCCGGCGGTATTGGCGGAAGATATGATCCGCGTCAGCGTGGAGGAGGGGAAAAAGCGCACTGAGTTCAGGTTGAACGGCAACCTGGAGTGCGTCCTGGAGAACCAGCGCATCACTTGCGTTCCAGTCTCGCAATAGACAGCTTGACGCGCTGCGTCTTTCTCCCTCGCTGATCCGCATCAACCCGCTGTCCGGCGCCTTCCTTACTCAGGCAGGCGCGCCAACAGCAAGCTGTCGCTTCAAGCGGTGTAGAAGTACCGCGTGACATGAAAGAAAATCGGCGCGGCGAAGCACACCGAATCGAGCCGGTCGAGCATGCCGCCGTGGCCCTCGATCATGTGTCCCCAGTCCTTCACACCGCGGTCGCGCTTGATGGCGGACATGACCAACCCGCCGAGGAAGCCCATGATGCAGATGATCACCGCCATGCCGGCCGCTTCCCACACGCTGAACGGCGTGATCCACCACAGCGCCCCGCCCAGCGCGGAGGCCGTCAAGACTCCACCGACGAATCCCTCGACCGTCTTCGAAGGGGACAGCTCAGGCGCGATCTTGCGGCGACCGAAGAGTTTGCCCCACACGTATTGCAGCACGTCGCTCATCTGCACCACGATGATCAGAAAGGCGATGAGCAGAACGTTGCGGCCCTCGTATCCGGAGATGTGCAGCAGCAACAACGCGGGCACATGGCTGATGCAGTACACCGCGATCATCAGGCCCCATTGCACCTTGGCGGAGCGCTCCAGGAAATGATTGGTATCGGATGACAGCGCCTGCAGGATCGGAAGGATCAGGAACGCATAGACCGGGATGAAGATGGCGAACATTCCGTACTGCTCGCTCGCCACCAGCAGGTACTGGCCCGGCAGGACGATGAAGAAAGACACCAGCAGCGCCACATGGTCGCCGCGACGGGTTGGCGTCAGCGTGATGAACTCACGCAGCGCAAAGAACGAAGCGAGACCGTAGAGCACGATCACGCCGGTCTTGCCGAACACGAAGGCGGCCCCCATCAAGCCAACCATCACCCACCACGCGTAAATGCGCGCGTTGAGGTTGGCGATGACGGGGTTGTCGCCCTGCCCGCGCGCGGCGAAGCGCCATCTCAGGCCTTGTCCCACGAGGGTGGCGAACACCAGCACGCCGGCGGTGCCGGCGAGCAGCCACAGGGTCTGCTGTTGCGCAGTCATGCACGCCTCTGCAGCTCGATGATGGCAAGCCGCGCCCGATCCAGGAAAGCCTGCTTGTCCTCTCTCTCCTGCAGGCGGATGGGCGCGCCGAAGTTGACCGAGCACAGCAGCGGGACTGGCAGGACCTGCCCCTTGGGCATGACGCGGCCGACGTCTCGATCCACACTGGGACGAGATCCACGCCAGGGCGCTGCCGGGCGAGATGGTAGATCCCGCTCTTGAAGGGCAGCATCTCCTCCTCCGTGTTGCGTGTGCCTTCGGGGAAGATGATCAGCGAGTCACTCTGGTCGAGGGCTTCGATCAGCGGCACCAGGGGATCTTTCGCTTTCGGGTCTGCACCTCTGTCCACCAGCACCCCGCGAAACACGCGGTGGATCAGGAAGCGGCGCAGCTCGCCCGCATCCCAGTAGTCGCGTGCGGCAACTGGACGCGTGCATGCCCGCAGCGCCGCGGGCAGCACGGTCCAGATCAGCACGAAGTCGCCGTGGCTGCTGTGGTTGGCGTAGTAGATGCGCTGCTCGCTCGACGGCCCGCAGCCGATCCAGCGCGCCTGCACGCCGGTGACCAGACGCGCGAAGCCGGTGATCAGCGCAGCGGCCGGCCGCTCGATCATGCCGGCCCCTTGCCATCATCCGCGGCCTCTGCCAGGCCGCGGCGCACGCGGTTGGCGATCGTCAGGCACAGCAGCAGCGCGACGACCGCGAATACAGCCTGCTGCCAAGCTGCCCGCGGCAGTCCCAGACCGATCGCCAGTCAGAGCACG